>Ga0182735_1002512_pt1 | contig 11026 bp, 10 predicted proteins | sample eDN5th30CKraftMG_FD_128524 | JGI IMG/M metagenome (GOLD analysis project Ga0182735, IMG submission 128524) | Enriched Miracle-Growth compost microbial communities from Emeryville, California, USA - eDNA 5th pass 30_C Kraft MG (version 2) (version 2) ... | reverse complement strand
TTGGGCAGCATTTCTGAAACGGCGCGAAGTATGTGTAGCAATATGCGAACGGCAAGCCGCTGACTGCATGGCGGCGCCGCAAGCGTTCGCTCGATGCGGCCGGAATCACTACAATGGCAGCGCCCGGCCGCGATCGAGGTTTACCGAGCGGCCATAGACCAACCACTTCAGCATAGCGATAGCCCCTTCATGAAACCAGTCGGAGCATCCACTCCCCATCCCGCCACAGCCTCCATGCGGCCTTCCAGCTCGATGGGCCAGCTTCTGCTGGGACTCAGCCTGATGTTGATCGCCTTCAATCTGCGTCCCTTGTTCGCCAGCCTGTCGGTCATGCTGCCCGATCTGCTGCAGGGCACCGCTTTGACCTCCGTGAGCGCCGGTTATCTCACCACGCTGCCGGTGCTGTGCCTGGGCGTATTCGCCCCGCTCGCCCCTTTGCTCGGGCAGCGTATCGGCCCGGAACGCACGCTGCTCCTGGCGCTGTTGATGCTGACTTTGGGGACGGGGCTGCGCGGCCTGGGCGATATCTATTCGCTGTTCTTGGGAACGGCCATCGCTGGCGCGGCGATCGCCGTGGGCAATGTCTTGTTGCCCAGTGTCGTGAAAAGAGACTTCCCGACGATCCCCGGTCTGATGACCGGGCTGTACACCATGGCGCTGTGCGGCGGCGCCGCCTCCGCCGCCGCGCTTACCCTGCCCATGGCGCGTTACCTGGGCGGCTCGTGGACCGCCGGACTGGCGGTCTGGGCGCTGCCGGCGGGGCTGGTGCTGTTGATCTGGGCGCCGCGCGCCCTGCGCGGGGGCGTGCTGCGGCGGCAGTCGCGGCGCCGCGTGCAAGGGCTATGGCGCGATCCGCTTGCGTGGCAGGTCACCTTCTTCATGGGCTTGCAGTCGGCGCTGGCGTATTGCGTATTCGGATGGGTCGCGCCCATTCTGATGGAAAGAGGCCTGGACGGCGTACAAGCGGGGCTGGTCTTGTCCGTATCCATCATGGTGCAAGTGCTTACCTGCCTGCTCGTGCCGTCCTTCGCCGCCCGCCGCAAAGACCAGCGCCTGGTGAATGCCGCGCTGGCCCTGACCGCGGCGGCGGGTTTGCTGGGGCTGCTGCTGGCGCCCCTGTCGACGATATGGGGCTGGGCCGTGCTGCAAGGCATAGGGCAGGGCGGCTTGTTCGCCATGGCGATGACCGTCATCGTCCTGCGCTCGCCGGATTTCCATGTGGCGGCGCACTTGTCCGGCATGTCGCAGGGGGTGGGCTATATCCTTGCCGCCTTCGGGCCTTTGCTGGTCGGCGTGCTGCATAGCGCCACCGGCAGCTATGCAGCCAGCGGCTGGCTGTTCGCGGCGATCGGCGTGTGCGGCGCCCTGAACGGCTGGGGCGCGGGCCGGCCCATTCTGGTCAAGGCGCGCGCAATGGAACGCGCCGCGCCACATGAATAATCGATAGCCTATGCATGCATGTTTCCTGACCTGGCGGTACTGACACCCTTCTTGCTGATCGTGATCGTCGCGGTGTATTTCCACACCGTGACGGGTTTCGGCCTTGCCATGATCGTCATGGGCTTGGCCAGCGGCATGGGCGTGGCCTCGGTGGCGGCGCTGGCTTCCATTATCAGCATCGTCACGCTGGTCAACAGCGCCGTGGCGCTGCGCGGCAACCTGCACCATATTGAATGGCGCACCGCCGGCAGCCTCTTGCTGGGGGTGATGCCCGCAAGCGTCCTGGGCGTGGTGCTGCTGGATTACCTGAGCAGCGAAGCGGCGGACCTGGTGCAGCTATTGCTGGGGGCGGTCATTGTGTACGGCGGCCTGAATTTCGCTTGGCGGCCCGAGCCCTTGAAGAAAATCTCCAGCCAGCCCAATTTCGTCTACTATGGATTTCTGGGAGGGCTGGTGGGCGGCATGTTCGCCATTCCAGGCCCGCCCCTGATTTTCCAGTTCTATCGGCAGCCCATGACGCTGCCGCAGATACGCAGTTTCCTGATCTTCCTGAACGCCGTCATCGCCGGCGCGCGCACGCTCTTCGTCGGCTGGCAGGGCGGTCTGACCAAAGAGATATGGCTGCTCAGCGCCTTGTGCATACCGGTGGTCGCTGTGGCCACGCTGGCGGGCCGGCGCTATCCGCCGCCGTTTTCGGCGCAGGCCATGCGCCGGATCGCCTTCGTGGTCCTGGTCTTGATGGGCGTGGGCTTGATGCTGCCCGTTGCCTCGGGCTACCTGTTCGGGCGATAATCGGTTTTCGGGGGCGCAAGTCCCTATTCACATGTCTGGTCAATAGTCTATATCTATTGATTTAATAAAATTAATCAATTTTACAAATCAATAGCCGCGGCCTATACTGGCCACACATTCACTTTTTCAACCCCTTAACGAGAGGAAACGCAATGTCCTTGATCAACACCAAAATCAAACCGTTCAAAGCGACCGCTTACCATAACGGCAAGTTTGTCGACGTCAGCGACGAGTCCATCGCAGGAAAATGGTCGGTATTCGTTTTCTACCCCGCCGACTTCACCTTCGTGTGCCCGACCGAGCTCGAAGACCTGGCGGAGCTGTATCCCGAATTCCAGAAGATCGGCGTTGAAATCTTCAGCGTTTCGACCGACACGCACTTTTCTCACAAGGCCTGGCACGACACCTCGGCCGCCATCGGCAAGGTGCAATATCCCATGCTGGCCGACCCCACGCACGCGTTGTCCCGCAACTTCGAAGTGCTGATCGAAGAAGAAGGCATCGCTTTGCGCGGCACTTTCGTGGTGAACCCGGAAGGCGAAATCAAGGTCATGGAAGTGCACGACAACGGCATCGGCCGCGTCGCCTCCGAACTGCTGCGCAAGGTGAAGGCGGCTCAATACATCGCCACGCACCCCGGCGAAGTGTGCCCGGCCAAGTGGGAAGAAGGCGGTGAAACGCTGAAGCCCTCTCTGGACCTGGTCGGCAAGATCTAAGCACGTGCTACCGGCGATAGGCAGGTAGCTCACACGCCACTGCGCCCGGGCCATCCGCCCGGCGCGCAGCCATCACTGAATTCCTCTTATCAAGAAGGTAGGTACGCTATGTTGGACGCAAATCTCAAGAATCAGTTGAAATCCTATATGGGAATGCTTTCCCAGCCGATCGAGCTCGTGGCTCACCTGGATGATGGCGCCAAGTCGCGCGAGCTGCGCGAGCTGCTGTCGGAAATTCAATTGATGTCCGACAAGATCACGCTGTCCGAACGCACGGACGGCGGCGAGCGCAAGCCTTCTTTCAGCATCAATCGCGTAGGCACGGATATCGGCGTCACTTTCGCCGGGATTCCGATGGGCCATGAATTCACCTCGCTGGTGCTCGCCCTGCTGCATGTCGGCGGCCATCCCATCAAACTGGATGAAGCCGTCATCGAGCAGATTCGCAATCTTGAAGGCGACTACCGGTTCGAGACTTATTTTTCGCTGTCCTGCCAGAATTGCCCCGACGTGGTGCAGGCCTTGAACATGATGTCGGTCATCAACCCGCGCATTCGCCACGTGGCCATAGACGGCGCGCTGTATCAGGGCGAAGTCGAGGCGCGCCAGATCATGTCCGTGCCGACCATGTTCCTGAATGGCGAGGTCTTTGGCCAGGGCAGGTCCAGCGTCGAGGAAATCCTCGCCAGGCTGGATACCGGGGCGGGCGAGCGCAAGGCGCAAGAACTCAGCGCCAAGGAAAGCTTCGATGTGCTGATCGTCGGTGGCGGCCCGGCCGGCGCGGCGGCGGCTGTATATGCCGCGCGCAAGGGCATACGCACCGGCGTGGTCGCCGAGCGTTTCGGGGGCCAGGTGCTGGACACCATGGACATCGAAAACTTCATTTCGGTCCAGAAAACCGAAGGCCCCCGCTTTGCCGCGGCGCTGGAACAGCACGTCAAGGCTTACGACGTGGACATCATGAATCTGCAGCGCGCCGAAAGCCTGTCGGGCGGCAAGACCATAGAGGTCAAGCTGGCCAATGGCGCGGTGCTGCGGTCCCGTTCCGTCATTCTGGCCACGGGCGCGCGCTGGCGCGAAATCAACGTACCGGGCGAACGCGAATACCGCAATAACGGCGTCGCCTATTGCCCGCACTGCGACGGGCCCTTGTTCAAGGGCAAGCGCGTCGCCGTCATCGGCGGCGGCAACTCCGGCGTGGAAGCCGCCATCGACTTGGCCGGCCTGGTCAGCCATGTAACGCTCATCGAGTTCGGCGACGCCCTGCGCGCCGACGCGGTGCTGCAGCGCAAGCTCAAGAGCCTGCCCAACGTCGCCATCATTACCTCGGCGCAAACCACCGAGATTCACGGCGATGGGAAAAAGGTCAATGGCCTGTCCTACAAGGACAGGGTGTCGGGCGAGATGCACCAGGTCGAACTGGAAGGCGTATTCGTGCAGATCGGGCTGGTGCCCAATACGGAATGGCTGAAGGGCGCGGTGGCCTTGTCCAAGCATGGCGAAATCGAAATCGACGAGCGCGGCGGCACGTCCCTGCCCGGCGTGTTCGCCGCCGGGGATTGCACCACCGTTCCCTACAAGCAGATCATCATCTCCGCGGGCGATGGCGCCAAAGCCGCCCTCTCGGCATTCGACTACCTGATCCGCAGCTCGGTGGACGAAGAGCCGGCCCAGGCGGCCGTGGCGGTGGAAGCCGCGCAAGCCGTAACGGCCTGAGCCGTCTGCAAGGCCGCAACACCCGTCCGATCCTTCAAGGCCAAGCGCCGCTACGCACTACGCGCAGCGGCGCTTTTTTCATGCGTCCATCCCCCTACGCCGATCCGTTATCCGGCGAATCCGACTGCGCAGAGGCAGGGCTTCTTGCATGACTTTATTTTACGAACTTGCATGCACCCGGCTGCATAGGGCCGAAGGCATCGTTGCTCTGGACTTGGGAAATTACCTTGTAATAGTCCCAAGGAGCCTTGGACTCCTCCGGTTTCTTGACTTGGAGCAGGTACATATCATGCACGTGCAGGCCGTCTTCCCTGATCTTGCCGTTCTTGGCAAAGAAGTCATTGACCGGGGTGGATTTCATCCGGGCCATGACGGCTTTGGCGTCATCGGTGCCTTCGGCCTTGATGGCGTTCAGATAATGCAGCGCGCCGGAATACATCCCGGCGTGGACCATGGTGGGCATGAACCCGGTTTTATCAAAGAAACGTTTAGACCATGCCCGGGTTTCATCGTTCAAGTCCCAATAAAAGGGTGAGGTCAATACGATGCCTTGTGCTTGTTTCAAGCCCATGCTGTGTACGTCGCTGATGAATGTCAGCAAGGTGGCAATCGTTTGCTTGGGCGACACGCCAAATTCATTGGCGGTCTTGATGGCATTGACCGTGTCTGTGCCGGCGGTGGCCAGTCCTATCACTTGCGCTCTGGAAGACTGAGCCTGCAATATGTATGAGGAAAAATCCGTGGTGTTCAGTGGATGGAGAACCGAGCCCAGCACCTTGCCGCCAGAGGCCTCTACTACCTCGCGTGTCATTTTCTCAAGGCCGTGTCCAAAGGCAAAATCTGTGGTGATGAAATACCAGGTCTTATATCCCTCTTTGATCAGCGCTTTGCCGGTTACGTTAGGGAAGGCTTCGACATCGTATACGTACTGAATGCTATTTGGTGTACAGTCTACCGTAGTGGCTTTCTTCGTGCTGACACCGCCCAGCACGACCACGCGATTCTTTTCTTCGGTGACGTCCATGACCGCCAGCGCAACGGCCGAATTGGAAATATCAAACACCGCATCCACACCATCACGGTCGTACCATTGGCGCGTAATGCTGGCGCCAATATCCGTCTTATTCAAGTGGTCGGCTGAAATTACCTTGATGGGCGTATTGTTGACGGTTCCGCCGAAATCCTGAACCGCCATTTGGACTGCCGCCACCGATCCAGGCCCGCTGAAGCCCGAATACGGTCCCGATAAGTCGGTCAGGACGCCAATTTTTACCTCGTTGCCTGAAAACCCGGCGGCCGCTGCAGCCATGGAGCTGAGCGCCAGCGTGGTTGCGGCTGCCAGTGCGGTTATATTACGCAAGTTCATGATAGTCTCCTTGTGGGCTGATGCCGCCTAACGCAAGTGGTTTCCAAGGCCACATGCCAGGCTGGTTCTTGTAGGAAGTTGTTTTACGATTTGTCGAAGGGGCTGACCCGGTGCCAATCACTTTGCCTTTGGTAGGCATCGGCGATCCTCAAGAGCGTGGCTTCCGAGAAAGGGCGGCCTATCAGTTGGAAGGCCATCGGCAGACCGGTTTTCGATAGGCCGGCCGGCACGCTGATTGCGGGTAGGCCCAGGTAATTCAGGCCCCGGGCCATTTGCCCCACACGCCCGATCATTTGCTGCACATCGCCCGGGTCTCCTTCCAGTGTCTGGGCGATGGTTGGCGTCAGCAGCGGCATCACGGGGGCATATAGCACATCACAATGGGCGAAGGCCGTGTCCATATATTCGGCGAGTATCTTGCCCCGCATGCTGAGCGCTTCGGCGTATCGGACGGCCGAATAGGCGAATCCTTGCTCGATACGGCCCCGCACTTGATCGGAATAATCGTGAGGCCGCTGTTGAATCCACTTGCGATGCAATGTGGCGGCTTCGACTGAGAGCACTGTTTGTGACAAGGCATTGATGTCGGCCATGATGCTGGGCGGGTGCGCTGCCACCACCGACACGCCGCAGCGTTTGAGCATGTCGATGCCGGCATCCAGGCAAGTCGCCACCTCGGTGTCCAATGCTTCGCGGTAATAGCCATCCAGTACACCGATGCGTAAGCCCCGTATGTTTCCGTCCAGGTGCGCTTCAAAATCCGTAGCGAGCAATGGTTCGCTCAAAGCATCGTCGGGATTGGCTTTGCCGATACACGTCAAGAGCCGTGCGCAATCGCGTGCGCTCTGCGCCAGCGGCCCCAGGCAATCCAGGGATGGTGATAGGGGTATTGCGCCTTGCGAGCTGATGCGCCTGAACGTGGGCTTGATACCTGTAATACCGCACATGGCGGCGGGTAGGCGAATGGACCCGCCTGTATCGCCGCCTATGGATCCGAATACCATCCGGCCGGCGACCGCGATGCCTGAGCCGCTGGAAGAACCGCCGCTAATATGGTCTGGATTCCATGGGTTTTTGCCCGATCCGTAATGATCATTAAAGCCAGTCGGACTCAGTGCAAACTCCGACATGTGCAGGGTGCCCAGATTGACCTGCCCCGCCTGATCCAGTTGCCTGATCAGGAATGCACTATTGTCAGGCACCCTGCCTTTAAGCAGTACGGATCCCGCATGACATTCAAGCCCGGCCACATCGAACAGCGCTTTGTGAGCCAGCGGCACGCCGTGCAACGCGCCGCTGGATTTTCCCTGCACACGCTGCTGATCCATCGAGTCGGCACGTTTCAGCGCGCGTTCGTGATCAATCTGGAATACAGCGTTGTATTGACGTCCCAAAGTATCGAGCCGTCCCAGGCACCATTCTGTCACTTCGCGGCTGCTGAACCGACCGTCGCGTATTCCGTCCGCGATGCCGACCAGATCATATGAAGCAAAATCGCTCATGTGATGTTTTCTCCGTAAAGTCTCAACACCCGGGAGAAGTCATAGACATGATCGCTGAACTCAATCCGTTGTACGGCCAGACCGGCAATAATCTGATTGTTTCGTTCCGTGATTGCATGGTTGGCTTCGGCGCCGTACATGTCCCAAGCTGCGGATTGAAGGTCGATGGTGGGGGGGAAAGGGGGAAGCTCGGTATCCATGGCGCTCATTTTTCGCCACCATCGGTCTTGAGATAATGTTCCCGATACCATGCATTGATTTCGTCGCCCGTAGTGAACCAAATCTTGTCATGGCCGGCAATGTAGTCGAACGCCCTTTTCAGGTGTTTGGCGCGAAATGGCTGGCCCGCCAGGAAGGAGTGCACCACGATGGGCATAAAGCGTGGGTTTGTCGCACCCTCTGCGTAAAGCACGTCGAACTGGTCGATAATCATGTCGCCGAATGTGCTGGCGGACTGCCCAAGATCAAGAAACGCCGGTACATCGTTCAGCTCTAGCGAGTACGGCATACCGATCAAGCTGCCTGTGCGGGTATGGAATTTAAATGGTTGATCGTCGCAGGTAAAATCGCATAAATATTCGACGCCCATATCCGCCAAAATATTCGGTGTGTTGAAGGTTTCGCTCAAAAACGGGCCGATCCAGCCTTTGGTCTTTCTGCCCAACGCCTTCTCCATCGTAGATAGCACCTGGCCGACGATTTCGCGTTCCCGCTGCTCGTCAATGTTGTTCAGAAAGCTGGCAGGCGAGTTATTCATGCCGTGCCCCATCCAGGCCCACTTTCTTTTTTCGCCTTCTTCGATAATGCGCGGATATTCCAGAATGGCGTCTGCGTTCAGGCAGACGGTGCCTCGCATCCCGTGCTCATCCATCATTTCCATGATGCGCCACAAGCCAACCCGGTTGCCGTAATCGCGCCAGCCGTAATTCAGGACGTCGGGCACCAAATTGGCCGTGCCGGGCACCAGTGCCGTGCCGCGCAGGTTTTCTGGAAAATGCTCGACATTGACATACGGAATGACAGCAATCCGGGCTCCGCCTGGCAGCTCGATCGGTTCGCGATCAATCATCGGAGAGTAGTCGTAATAGGCGGTTTGCGTCAGTGTAGTCATGGGGGTTTCCTTTATACTTTGTCGAGACTGCAAGACCATTCTATGTAGCGTCCACCTCGTCCACAAACGATTTGTTTAGCGTGTGCGATAACTTAAACTTATCCATATCATGAAAAGATCGTTGCCGCCCTTGCTGGCATTGCGCGCTTTTGAATCGGCCGCCAGACACTTGAGCTTTACCAAGGCTGGGGAGGAATTGCATGTGACGCAAGCGGCCATCAGCAGACAGGTGAAGCTGCTCGAGGAATACCTGAACACATCTTTGTTCAACCGCCTGACTCGGCATGTTGAATTGACCCCATTCGGCCGAACCTATTTGGACACCATTACGGCCGCGCTCGATTTGATCGAGCAGGTCAGCAACGAACACCTGCATAAAGCCCCGAAGCTGGCCATCAGCATTCTGCCGTCCACCGGAGCTTTATGGCTCCAGCAAAAAATGATGGAGTTCTCCTGTATCTATCCGGAAATCAGGCTCGATGTTTCCTCGTCGCTGGACCCCGTCATCTGGAATGATGGCAACCATAATTTCGATCTGGCGATCCGCCTGGGGAAATTGCCCGGCGCCACGTACGACCGCAATGCCCCCCAGCTCACATTCACTATGACCGATGACTGGACGGGCATTGCCGCCGTCCACCTCTGGGATGATTATGTGACGCCTTTTTGCACCAAAAAATTCCTGGCCAAGCATGGTCCTTTTGATTCGGCCAAAGATCTGAAGCGCGTCACCCTGCTGTACAACAACTTCCGGCCCGATATTTGGCCGGCCTGGCTGCGGGCCAACGGCGCCGAAGAGGTGTGTGCCGCGGCCAGGCTGGATTTCAGCCATTCCTTCCTGGTCGCCAATGCCATGCGCAGCGGGCTGGGTATGGCTTGTCTGTCCAAAGTCGAAATCGATCCCACAGATTGGCGTGATGAGCTGGTCCAACCCTTTGACAGCTGCATCCAAAGTGCGGGAGTCTATTATTTGCTGACGCCGCAAGAAAAGCTCCAGTCGCACGATGTGCAGTTATTCTTGCATTGGCTGAAGGGGCTTTACTCGGGCTGAAGTGAAGCGATAGGGCAGTGGGGTTGCCGACTCGGATCCCGCCCCTGGCCATGTGCTTGAAGCTGCCGAATTTCGCCTTCTTCGCGGACTCGTTCCCGCTACAATATATGCATTGGACAACATACGAAAGGCAGGGATGATGGCTGAAAAAATCAGGATAGGCATCGTAGGGTATGGGAATCTGGGCCGGGGCGTGGAAGCCGCCATCGCGCAGAATGCGGATATGGAGCTGGCAGGTGTGTTCACCCGGCGCGACCCGGCCGGTGTCTCTCCCATGAATGCCGCAACGCCGGTGCATGCCCTGGACGGCATCGCCCGCCACCAGGGCGAAATCGATGTGCTCATACTGTGCGGCGGCTCCAAGAACGATTTGCCCGAACAGGGCCCCGCCCTTGCGGCCCTGTTCAACACCGTGGACAGCTACGACACGCACGCCCGGATCCCCGACTACTTCGCCGCCGTCGACAAGGCGGCGGCGTCGGGCGGCAATATAGCCATCATTTCGGTTGGCTGGGACCCTGGCCTGTTTTCCTTGAACCGCCTGTTCGGCGAAGCCATTCTGCCCGATGGCGCGACCTACACCTTCTGGGGCAAGGGCTTGAGCCAGGGCCATTCCGATGCGGTGCGCCGGGTGCCGGGCGTCAAGGCGGCCGTGCAATATACGATACCCGCGCAACAGGCCATGGAGCGCGTCCGGCGGGGCGAGCAGCCCGCGCTGTCGACGCGCGAAAAACATACACGCGAATGCTTCGTCGTGCTGCAAGAAGGCGCGGACGCCGCAACGGTGGAGCATGCCATCAAAAGCATGCCGGATTACTTTGCCGACTACGACACCGCCGTCCATTTCATTTCCGAAGAAACCCTGCAGCGCGACCACTACGCCATGCCGCATGGCGGCTTCGTCATACGCAGCGGCAAGACGGGGAAGGCCAGCAAGCAGGTCATGGAATATTCACTGAAGCTGGACAGCAATCCGGAATTCACCTCCAGCGTACTGGTGGCTTATGCACGCGCGGCATTCCGCCTGCGCGCACAGGGGCAAGCGGGCGCCAGGACGGTGTTCGACATCGCTCCGGGGCTGCTGTCGTCCAAAGATCCGGCGCAATTGCGGCGCGAGCTGTTGTAGCCGGATGACGCCCGGGCGGCGTCCGGGCAAAGCATTTCGTTGCTTTTGGTAGAGATGGGTTGCAGGCCCCCGTTGGGGCTGCATCTACAATGACTATACCTTGCCGTCTCGTATCAATCCGCAAACTCCGGAGAAGCAACGATGCCGCGTTCCGTCAAAGTCCTTTTATGGTCATGCCTGAGCCTGGTATCGGTGGTGGTGCTGGC
>Ga0182735_1002511_pt1 | contig 11030 bp, 11 predicted proteins | sample eDN5th30CKraftMG_FD_128524 | JGI IMG/M metagenome (GOLD analysis project Ga0182735, IMG submission 128524) | Enriched Miracle-Growth compost microbial communities from Emeryville, California, USA - eDNA 5th pass 30_C Kraft MG (version 2) (version 2) ... | reverse complement strand
TTACGATCTCGGCTTCTTCGACAATGAAACATGCCGGCTCGAGCCGGCACCTACCCCCTTCGGAGCAAAACTGTTACCTATGTCTCCGGAATAAACTGTAACCGATGTGTCCGGTACGGACCACCCCGGCCTGGCAGGGGCAGCAGGATTCGAATCCATCGAACAACTAGCTGATATTGCTAGAAAGCAAGTAGAAAAATTTGCCTCCTACCAACAAATACACTAACTTTTTACCGGGCTTCAGAGGCACATTTTGGCCCCTAATAGAGCATTATCGGTCAATTGTGCATCACTTGGGACGAGGTGAGGCTTTGTGGAACATTAACCATTCACATCGTCAATTGGCCGTTTTTGGCATGCAGTGCGACAGGCCATCCATGGAACATAGTCAGCCTATTTCGAGGGCAGCCACCCGCCTATTGATCAGAGCCAGAGAGCGCCGTTCAATATCAGTAAGATCGGCAATGGCGACGTTGATCGGACAGACGCGGCCATAGGACCAATAAAGCAACGGCAGAAAGATATATGTCGGAGCCATTTTCAGTGCGCTCGCGCAACGAAGATGATCGTCGAGCTTAACGACAGGATTACCCGCCTCGATTTCACGGAGCCAGCGGATGCTGATGCCCACTCTTTTTGCAAATTGACGCTGGGTCATACGCCGACGTCGTCGCTCGTCCTCGATTCGACGTCCTGAAATTTCCTTCAGGCGATCGATGACTCCATCGTCAGGACTTTCTCTGATCTTGGAAACCGACATCACCCCTCATCCAACCGCGTTCGTAGGAGACATGCGCGCTCGAAGGGTGAAAGCTCCTGCGCCTCGCGGCAACGTCAGATGCGATCAACTTGATCGGATTATTCAGGCTCTCCAAAACGGATGATGGTTCCATTTATTCGGCGCAGAGCGGGTGCGTTGGAAATTCAAGCCCTCCAGCGCCTGCGGAGTTGAAGACCGTGTGCACGACACTGCCTAGACGAGGCACGTCCATGCCCCTTGCCTTGTTCCGATGCAATTCGGCGTTCATCCACCCGACATCGAGACCAACCCAGCGTCGAGTCATTGGGGCAGGTTAGCCGATAGCATGAACGGATAATTTAACGGGGCGCTGCCGCGCCGAGGAGGACTCATGCCATCCGATTGCGCCAACGCTCTCTCTTTGCCTGGTCGCTGGGCAGGAATTCGGCACCGGCACGCTAAATTGTTGCTTGCTGCGGTTGCCCTGTCATTACCGTCGCTGAGCCACGCACAGGACGCAGCCGAAACGGCCGTACTAGCGAAGGCTGCGGCTAGTGCGGAACGCGATCTGCGGCAGAGCTTCACCAATCTCCAGTTCGAGGATTTCGGGCCGGCCCCGGTCAAGGGGCCGCTCTACCAGGCGAGCGCTGGAGGTCGCATCATCTACTATGCGCCCGAGAGCGAGCATCTGCTGTTCGCATCGGTGTTCGACAAGAATGGCGTGAACCTCACCGCGCTTGCCCAGGAAGCCGGCACGGCGGAACGACTGAAGGGAATCGATTCATCGCAGGCCCTCGTGATCGGCCCCGAGGGCGCGCCGACGGTGATCGAGTTCACCGATCCCGACTGCCCCTATTGCCGGGCGCTCGATCGCTATTGGGCGGCCAAGACTGCGGAAGGCAAGCCGGTTCGCCGCCTCGTCTATTTCGTGAGCGGCATCCACCCGGAAGCGGCTGCCAAGGCCGAGCATATTCTTTGCTCGACCGACAAGGAGGCGGCCTTCAAGGCCATTTATGCGGGCGCCGCGCCTGCGGTCCTCCGGACTTGCCCGGCAGGCAAGTCGACGGTGGAGACGCACGCGAAGCTCGTCAGTTCCGTCGGCATCACGGGCACACCGACGCTGATTATCGACGGCAAGCTGGTCTCAGGCTTTCAGCAAGCTGAGATCGAAGCGTTCCTGTCATCGGCGAAGATCGCTGATGCGCGGCGCTGACCCCCTCCCCTTCGTGGCGGACGCCGCGGCGTCGCGGGCGTCCAGCCTGCCGATGGCCGCGGCGAACCGGAATGCCGGCGGCGGCGCCCTATTCGGGCCGTCCAGCATCGCCGTCGGCCGACAGCGATATCCATCGATGCCGGCAGGCACATCCCCGGACGGCCCGACTTTCAGGAAAGCAGGCAATATGGTCAAATATTTCGGCAAACGCGCTCTCACCGTCGCGGACATCGGCATTCCGATGCTCCTCTTGTCGCTCGTCGCGGCGAGCGCGCACGCCTTCACTGCGCCGGTGGCTGGCGATCTCGGTTACGACATCTACGACATCGTCGTGAACCAGGGGGTCAAAGGCCCACTCGGCTTCGTCGGCGGCGTCGCGGCCTTCCTGTTCGGCGTGTCGCGGCTGTTCTCGAACATCATGATCGGCATCCCGACGATCGTCGCCGCCGTCTGCCTGATCAAGGCCGACAGCATCCTCCAGACCTTCGGGATGTTGATCTGAACGAGCTGGTTCGCGCACGGGCCGCCGGGTTCCATGGCCCGTGCGCGGGCCTTCATGCCGGGGCGCAAGCCAGCGCCCGGCACCATCGACCCAGGGTGTTTCTCCCTTTGAGCCCGGGGTCATGAAGCAGGAGGAGAAGAGTCGATGGACGAACGCCTGCCGCAATATCTGCACAAACCCGTTCAGATCCTCTGGTTCGGATCGGATGAGTTCGTGCTGGTGGTCACGATCCTCTTCGTCGCCGTCATCGTCGGCGGATTGGTCGGGTGGGCGTTCATCGCGGCTCTTCTCCTCTTTCTGCCGTGGAAGCGCGCGCAACCGCGCGGTTTCCTCTCCCATCTGGCGTGGCGCTGGGGAATGCTGCGCTTTCGCCATTATCCGGGTCCGACCCAGACCCGCTTCTACGAGTGAGGGCGACCCATGTTTTCCCGCATCGGAAAATCCCGCCGCGAGCCGGTCGATCCGCTCGCCGGCAAGCCCGCGAGCTTCGGCATCCATCGCTATCTCCAGGGTTCATCGAACCTGTTCGAGGAGAACCGGCTGCTGAAGTTCGCGATCGTTGGACTGTTCGGCATCACGGCTGTCCTCGGCGCCGTCATCTATAGCGCCGACCGGAACGAGCGCACGGTCGTCGTGCCGTTCGGATCGGGCGGCGATCTCTATGTCACGGGCGCCAAGCCGTCGGCCGCCTATCTTCGGACCATCACGCGCAACATCGTCGCGCTCGCCGGAACCTATTCCGCTTACTCTGCCGACCGGCAGTTCGCGGAGCTGCTCTCGATCGTCCATCCGTCCGCCTACAACAGCATGCGCGACAGCCTGAACAGCATATTGGACGAACTCGCGAACAACCCGACGCTGTCGATCGCCACCTACATCCGTCCTGACCAGCCCGTGGAATGGAGCGATCGCGACATCCTCGTACCCGTGGAGAAGGTGCGCGTCATCGGCGGCGTCATCCGCAAGTTCCGCGGTAACTTGCGCATTCGCTACGCGGTAGAGAACGGCCGCTTCTGGCTCGTCGCACTCAATGAGGAGAGCTTCAATGCCGAGACTCGCTAAAGGCGCCGCCCTGTTGCTTGGCACCGCCTTCCTTCTCCCAGATCCGGCTTGGGCCCAATCGATCACCGCGTTGCCCGAACAGGTCAGCACGATCCGTCTCTCCAACCGCGACGTCAATCATGTCGTCTGCGTCGGCGGCGAGATCGAAGATGTGAAATTCTCGGCCGAAAAGGCGATCGCGGTCGAGCGCGCCGGTGCCGACGCCTGGATCAAGTTCCTCGTCAAGGAAGTCGAGGACATGGGAATGGTCACGCGCAGCTATGTGACGACGCCCTCGGAATTTTTCATCTCGTGCAACGGTGCCATCTATCCGCTTTATGCCGAGCCCGCCGATATTCCGGCGCAGACCATCACGCTCTCGCCGGGCCGCCCGCAACGTGCGCAAGCCAATGAGGAACTGCTCGGACCGCTCGTCGAAGAAGAGCGCGCGATCTCGATTACGCTCGCGATGCTGCGCGACCGGGTGCCCGCGAGTTTTGCGGACGTTGCGCCGCGCGCGGGAGCGATCACGATTGCGGCTCTTCCCGCGGTCAAGCTGATCGAACGCCGGCGCCTCGCCATCGAAGGCGCCGGGCTGTCGGTATCCGAATATCGGCTCGGCAGCGATAGCGATGTGATCCTGGAGGAACGGCAGTTTCTCGATCGGGCGCTTGGCGCCGACATCTTCGCGGTCACGCTCGATCGGCTCAAGGTCAAATCGGGCGAGACCGCCCGGCTGATCGTCATCCGGCGGAGAGATGGTGAATGACCGACCCCACCGACCAAATCCCGCTCGACCTTGCCGAGGAGGGCAAACCGCTTCCGCTCGAGAGCGCGGGACGCGGCCCCGCGCTATTGGCGCTCAAAGCGCGGTGGGCGATGCTCAGCTCGAAACAGCAGCTGCGCGCCAAGCAGTTCGGCGTCGCCGCCGTGGTCGCGATGCTCGGCACCGGGCTCTATACCGCGAGCACCGGCGGCAAGGATGGGCCAACGGAAGCCCCGCCCGCGACCAAGCTCGACATGGGCGCCGGCCTGCGCGGCGATAGCCTCGAAACCAAGCTGCGCGGCGATCTGCAAAAGGTGCTCGAGGGGCAGTCGCTGCTCGGCGAGCGCATCACGGCGATCGAGGAAGGCAAGGTCGTGCCGGGCAGCGGCAGCGCCGCACTGCCCGACGTCGATCCCGGCCTGCCCCCTGCCCTGCCGAGCGACATTCCGGACTATCCGCCCGCGCCCGGCGGAGCCGGCAGCGCGATGGGTGAAATCCCTGCTCCTCCCTCACCCCCGTCCGCGCCGCTGGCCCCACCCGCGCCGCCGGTTGAAAAGACAGTCGGCGCGATCGGTGCGGCGACCTCAGCAACCATCGGCGCGGATGCAGACGGCAAGGGCGCGGTGACTGGCTCTAAAAAAAAGACCCGGACGATCTATTTGCCGCCTGGTTTCATGAAGGCACGGCTGCTGACCGGGATCGACGCGCTCGCGAGCCGAGACGCGACCTCGAACCCTGAGCCGCTGATCGCTCGCGTTCAGGCACCCGCCGTGCTGCCGAACGATGTGAAAGCCAATCTCTCCGGCTGCTTCGTCATCGGCAATGCGACGGGAAGCCTCGCCAAGGAGCGCGTCGAGGTGCAACTCGTCTCGCTCTCCTGCGTCGATTTCGACGAACGCTCGGTGGTCGACCAGCCGATCAAGGGCTTTTTCGTCGACACCGACGGCAAGAAGGGGCTGTCGGGGAAGGTCGTGACCCGTGCCGGTGCCAGCCTCGCTCGAGCCTTCATAGCCGGCACGATCAGCGGCATCAGCCAGACGGTCGAAAATACGATCGGTGACGTCTCGACATCCGCACTCGGCTCGGTGCGGACGCTCGATGCAGGTGACGCGGCCAAGGCCGGGATCGCGGGCGGCCTGTCGAAGTCGTCCGACAAGCTGACGGATTTCTATCTCGACCTTGCGCGCCAGGCCGGACCGATCGTCGAGGTCGGTGCGGCAAAGGATGTCGTCGTCGTCATCCAGGAAGGCGTCACCCTCGAGATCAAGCCGACGGCCGGAAGTAATACCAACGCGCGGTGGCTCTGACGCACGCGAGGGATTTCCAAGAGGTTAAAAATCTGCTTCGACGATGCAGACACAGGGAGGCATGCGATGCCGTCGGCGATTGGAGTTCGAAGGGATTACACAGCGGCAGACTTGCGCATTTTGGCGCGTCGAAGTGACAGCGCGGATCAGGTTCGGCGATTATTGGCGGCAGCCCCGATCCTGGATGGCGGGAGCCGGAGCGAGGCGGCGAAGATTGCCGGGGTTACGCTGCAGATTGTGCGCGAGTGGGTCCTACGGTTCAACGAGGGCGGCCCTGCTGGTCTTGCGACGCGCAAGGCGCCCGGGCGAGCCTCGATCCTGAATGATGAGAAGCGCGCTCGGCTTGCGGAAATTGTCGAGGCCGGGCCGGTCCCGGCGGCGCATGGGGTTGCCCGATGCGACGACGGTCTGGTTGTTCCGCGAGCGCCTGGTCAAAGCCAAGGCGATCGACAGGCTCTTCGCGCGTTTCGATGCCGCACTGACCGAACGCGGCTATCTCGCCATGGGCGGGCAGATCATCGATGCCAGCGTCGTACCGGCCCCGAAACAGCGCAACACCCAAGAGGAAAAAGCCGCGATCAAGGAAGGCCGCACGCCTGCGGACTGGAAGCCGGCCAAAGCCCGGCAGAAGGATCGCGATGCGCGCTGGTCGATCAAATACAGCAAGGTCAAGGTCAAGGAAGGTGGCAATCCCAAGGCGGCCCCAAAGTCCCGGGGGCCGGTCGATCTTGCCATTCCCATGTTCGGCTACAAGAACCATGTCGGCATCGACCGGGCGCACGGGCTGATCCGCACCTGGGATGCTAGCGCCGCCAATGCCCATGACGGAGCTCGGTTGCCGGTTCCGATCAGCAGGGACAACACCGCTGCGGGCGTCTGGGCCGATACCGCCTGCCGCTCGAAGAAGAACGAGGCCTTCCTCGCCAAGGGCATGTTCACCAGCCACATCCACCAGAAGAAACCACCGCGCCGGCCGATGCCCGAGCGCATCGCCAGGGCCAACGCGAAGCGCTCGAAAGTCCGTGCCCATGTCGAGCACGTGTTCGCCGGGCAGAAGCATCGCATGGGGCTGGTGGTGCGCACCATCGGCATCGCCCGTGCCCGCCTCAAGATCGGCATGGCCAACCTGGCCTATAACTTCCAGCGGCTTGCCTGGCTCCAGGGGCGAACTGCGCCTGCCCGACGCAGAAACGCTGCCTTCAAGGGCCAGAAGGTCAGAAAATTGGACGAAGATCAGCCAATAATAGCCGGCACGTCACACCCCAACCGCCTCCATCACAGGCTCACATCAAAATCCGTCGGTTCTTCGAGGTGTCCAACTTCGCAACCGGAACCGAAGAATCCGCTCCGACGCCAGTTCAGAGCGGATCCTTCATTTATTGACATGGATTCAGAAGTTCTTTCGCACTTGGATACCAAATACACGCGGGTCTCCTGGAAATGCATAATTGAATCCCAAGCCTTCAGAGTTCGAAGCCGCTTGGATGTAGCGCTTGTCAGTCAAGTTCTTACCGAAGATCGAGATCTCCAAATCCTGACTGTGGATCCTCCAACTTATACGAGCATCAAGCAACCCAAACGCCCCTTGCGTCACACTTGGAAGGTTTTTTGCCTCGGCACGATAGACCACGTCGTCAATCCAATTGAAATTAGTGGAGAATCGAAGCTCGCCATCCGACAGCGGTACCGTTTGCGTCGCGCCAATGTTGAATGTAACTTCAGGTGCTGGAAACGGCGTTCCTGATAGATCGATGAGATCACCGGCCGCATTCGGCACGATGTATTCGTCGTATTCTGCGCTAAGATAGGACACACCTAAGTTAATCATCGTGGCATCGGTGGGAGCGAAGACAACTTCCAGTTCGCCGCCCCACAGTGTCGCTGCGGCAGCATTGCGGATCAATGTCACCGAATTGCCATCGATATAATCGCGAATCTGTTGCTGAATATTGGTGTAATCTTGATAAAATGCGGCCCCGTTTACCCGTAATGTGCGGCCCAGTAGGTCGGATTTGAACCCAACCTCGTAGGCGATGACCTTTTCGGGCTGGAAAGGATTTGACGCTTGTTCTAACTGATCCGGCGTCAGCGGCCGACTGAATGCCTGCGCGGTATAACCACCAGCGCGGTATCCTTTGTTAACGGAGCCGTAGACAAGTAGATCGGGCGCAGGTTTCCAGTCCACGCTCGCCAGCCAAGTGAACTGGTCGAATTTTGAGTGTGTCTCATAATTGCAGTGCGGATAAACCGGCCCACCGAATTCTGGAGCTAGCTGATTACAGCGTGCAGCAGAGGCCGGTACGGCTGGAGGAATTGCAAAGCTCGGTTCTATCCGGCTATGCGAGGTGATGCCGCGATAGTCCTCAGTATACCGCAGGCCGCCCGTCATGCGCAACGAATCGGTTAGATGCAAGACAGCCTGGCCATAAACGGCGGCACTTTTGTTCAGACTATCTGTATCGGTGACGCTCGAGCGACTGGCGCTTACGTAGGAATTAGTGTTATTGTCCGAAAGCTCATTTCCGCTCTCTCGGTTATAATATGCGCCGAACTGCCAGTCGAGACCAGTTCCGTCGATCGAGGATACCTGCAACTCTTGACTGAAATTCTGCACATCAGTCCCAAGATGAACCTGCAGCAGGCTGAACGGCGTTCCATCCAGATCCTGGATATATTCCCGATTCAGATGGCGATAGGCAGTGATTGATTTGATCGTAATGTCGCCAACGTCGACCGCAATCTCACCTGACACACCCCAATGATCCACATCGTCGAAAATTCCGCGCGGATCAGTCGCAAATCCACTCTGGAATTTTGAGCCGTTAGAATAGCCATCGTAATAGCCACGCCAGACATCATAGGCACGCCGTCGATCCACCTCCGACGTCGGATCCAGCCCAAGTTCGGCAGCAATCGAACCCAACGTGCCAGTGCCTGAATTCGTATTCTGCAGCATCGAATCGTCAGTCAAAATCACATTGGTTCCGGTATTGCGCTGCCGAGTATAATCGCCCGACAAAAAGATGCGGACATTTTCGGCAGGGTCCGCACGCAGGAGTAATCGGCCAGTGACGACGTGATCATCACCGATATCCTGCCCGTCCAACTTACTCCCGTAGCCGTCCCGAGAAATCACTTGACCTACAGCCCGAATGGCCAGTCGATCTTCCACGATGGGAAGATTAATGACACCCAGAGCCTGCATGTTATTGTAGCTACCATAGAGCAGATCGGCGTAACCTTCTGCCTGGTATTTCGGATGCTGCGTCGTGATGTTAATTGCACCACCGGTGGTGTTCTTTCCGAACAATGTCCCCTGAGGCCCCTTCAAAACCTCTACTTGTGCAAGATCTACGAAAGAAGATCTCAAACCATACGTACGAGTATAATTGATACCATCAATATAGACTCCCACTGACGGGTCAGTTGTCAAGCGGCTATCAGCCTCACTCTGTCCACGTATAGTGATTTTTACACGACCCGCGCTGTTTTGCGAACTCATATAAAGGCCCGGGGTAACCTTTTGGATTTCCGCCACGTCACGCATACTAAATTTCTGCAAATCTTCTCCACTTACCGTAGTAATGGAAATGGGCACATCCTGCGACCGCTCCTCCGACCGACGTGCCGTGACCACGATGTCCTGCAGGCCGCCTCCTTGAACGCCCGCTTGCTGAAGAGATGAAGCGCCCCCCTGCGCGACGACGTCGGGATCACTCTCCCCGGATTGCTGCGCAAGTGCCGACGATGCTGTTGATGCAAGGCAATATGCAACGCCGAGCAGAAGAGTGCCCCGCACAGAGATCGATCGCTTCATGGTTGTCTCCCTAATCTTTTGTTTACGTGGCTGTTTACGACTCACGCAGGGTGAGGCTGCAACGCCGTGACCAAGTGATCATTCATTAGGGGCGCGCGGAGAGGAACGATAAGTCCGAAAAGTGCCGTTCTATGAGAAAAGTACCGTTCTATGGGAAATGTCTAACAGCACATGGCCAAGCCGGACGACAGCCTTCCCCTCTGAACTGATTTCGCTAGCTTTTTCGAAAATCAAGAGTGCCATGTTTGCCGCCCATGATGCGAAAGTAACCCTGATTTTCTGAACTGATGATCGAGTGCGGCCTTCTATCGCGCCTTGACTTCGGCGTTTTCATGGACCGCTGACCGCATCACCAGCCCACTGTTGGGCAGCCACACTATCGGGGGCACGGTCAGCCTGTGCATCCGCAAACGGATCGAAGAGGTGTTTGACTGGAGCCAGGTATCCTCGCACCCAATCACTCGGCGCCCGGGGCTCCCGCCGCGGCATATGCATGGATCCGATCCACCGTGAGTTGCGACTGGTCGGTCAGGTCAGAGTGGTCCACGCCTGCCGCTTTCGCCAGTTCGATCAGATGGGCAACATCCTTGCCGACGTTGCTGGTCGGCCCAGTCATCTTAGCGACCTGCGCAGGCGAACGCACAAGCCCCAGCGCATGACTGTTGCCCGAGCTACTACCCATCACACGAGCGGCTACCAGCGGGTCGATCCCCATGCGCGTAGCTAGGTTCAAGGCGGCAATCGACGCCACAACATTGGCAAAGCACAGATTGTTGTTGAGCAGTTTGAGGGTCTGCGCCGACCCCAGTGCTCCGACATGCAGCAGCTTGGTTGCAAAGCATTCCAGCATCGGTCTGGCAATCTCGATCGCTTTGTCATCCCCCCCGAGCAGAACCGTCAGAATTCCAGCTTCAGCCCCTTTCGAACCACCGCTGACCGGCGCATCAAGCACTTGGACTCCACGCTGCGCAGCGGTCTCGGCCACACGCTCGATCGTCGCGGGCATGACGGTGGCGTGGATGGTCAGAACCGAGCCAGCCCGCATACCACCGACCAGGCCATCCGGCTCGCGCAAAGCAATGTCGAGCAGTTCCTCGTCCGTTCGCACGCAAACCCCAACCACTTTAACCTGTGTCGCTAGGTCACGAGGCGAGGTCGCCGCTTCTACATTGCCGCCGAGCAGGCCCTCAAGTGATGCGGGGCGGCGCGCCCACAGGCGCAGCGGCAGGCCCGCCTGGCCGATGCGAACTGCCATAGGGCGCCCCATATTGCCGAGGCCGATGAAACCGAAAACAGGCTGTGCAGTCATGAAGGTCTTTAAACTCCGTCCGTGCGGATATGGGCGAATTTGACCGGTTGTCGCAACACCGGCTTCACTGGTCTGCAAAGAACTGGTCGAGGACTTCGACGGAAGCTTTCCAACCGAGAGTCCTTCGCGACCTTGTGTTCAGCGTATGATCAGGGCAATTTTCCTTACCCGGGGAAGATTGTGCAGCGACTGGGTATGATCAGTGATCTCCGTGCTCGTGGAACAGCGACGCGATTGCGCGGCGATCCAGCTTCATGGCGGAATTGCGAGGCAGGGATTGAACTTGCTTGATCCTTGCGGGGACGAAATAGGCCGGGAGTCGAGCGCGGACGAATT
>Ga0182735_1002508_pt1 | contig 11051 bp, 8 predicted proteins | sample eDN5th30CKraftMG_FD_128524 | JGI IMG/M metagenome (GOLD analysis project Ga0182735, IMG submission 128524) | Enriched Miracle-Growth compost microbial communities from Emeryville, California, USA - eDNA 5th pass 30_C Kraft MG (version 2) (version 2) ... | reverse complement strand
TTGACCCGGCCGTCGGGCGTGATCAGGAGGTTGCCGGGCTTGATGTCGCGGTGCACGAGGCCCGCGGCGTGCGCGGCCTGCAAGGCGGCCGAGGTCTGCGCGATGATGTCGAGGGTCTTGTCGGTCGACAGGGTGCCGTCGCGCTCGAGGATCGTCGAGAGGGCCTCGCCGGGCACGAGCTCCATGACGAGGAAGGCGCTGCCGTTCTCCTCGCCGTAGTCGAAGACGCTCGCGATGCCCTCGTGGTTGACGAGGGCCGCGTGCCGCGCCTCGGCGCGGAAGCGCTCCAGGAAGCCCGGGTCGCCCATGTACTCGTCTTTGAGGATCTTGATCGCGACCGTGCGGCCGATGACGTGGTCGGTGGCCTCCCACACCTCGCCCATGCCGCCGATCGCGATCCGCGTGTCGAGCTCGTAGCGGCCGCCGAAGGTCACACCCTGCGTCGGTCTCATCTGCCTAGCACCGCCTCCATGACCTTCTTTGCGATGGGAGCGGCGATGTCGTTGCCGCTGCCCGACTGACCCTGCCCGCCGCCGTCCTCGACGACGACCGCGACGGCGACCTGGGGGTCGTCGGCCGGTGCGAAGCCGGTGAACCACAGCGAATAAGGAGCGTTCGTGCCGTTCTCCGCCGTGCCCGTCTTACCGGCCACCGCGACTCCGTCTATTCTTGCATTCGAGGCCGCGCCGTCACTGACACTGGCGACCATCATCTCCGTCACCTGCGCCGCCAGCCCCTCGTCGAGCGAACGCCCGAGCTCGCTGTCGTCGAAGCTCTGCTCGACCGACAGGTCGGGTGCGATGACGCGGTCGACCATCCTCGGGTTCATGACGACGCCCTTGTTCGCGAGGCCCGCCGCGACCATCGCCATCTGCAGCGGCGTCGCGCGGACGTCGCCCTGGCCGAAGCCGGAGAGCGCGGTCTGCGGGTCGTCGAGTCCGCGGGGGTACACGGACGGCTGCACGTCGAGCGGGATCGAGAAGTCCTGGTCGAAGCCGTACTTCTCGGCCTCCTCCCGGATGGCGTCGTCGCCGAGCTGCACCGCGAGCTCCGCCATCGGGATGTTGCAGCTCAGGCGGATGGCGTCGAAGATCGTGACGACGTCGCCGCCGCCGCAGGTGCCGCCCCAGGCGTTGCGGACCGTGCTGCTGGACTGCGGCAGCTGGTACACGGCCGGGTTCGGCAGCGTGGACTGCGGCGTGTACCGCCCGGAGGCGAGCGCGGCGGACGCGACGACGAGCTTGAACGTCGAGCCGGGCGGGTTGAGGTTGCCCGCGATCGCCCGGTTGTAGAGCGGATGCGTCGCGTCGTCCAGGAGCTGCTGGTACGTCGTGTCGACCGCCGCGACGTCGTGGGACGCGAGGGCGTTCGTGTCGAAGCTGGGGCTCGTGACCATCGCGAGGATGCGGCCGGTCTTCGGCTCGATCGCGATGATCCCGCCCTGCAGGTCGCCGAGCGCGTCGTAGGCCGCTCTCTGCGCGGCGGAGTCGAGCGTCAGGACGACGTTGGACCCCTGCCGGGCCTGACCCGTCGCGATCTCCACGAGCCGGGAGAGGAACTGCGAGTTGTCGGTGCCGCTGAGCTCGCGGTTCATGGCCTGCTCGATCCCCGTCGCCGAGCCCAGCGCGGGGTTCACGTACCCGGTCACCGGCGCCCACATCTCGGGGTCGGTGTAGACGCGCTGCCACGAGTAGACGTCGTTCGACGGCACCGACGACGCGATCGCGGCGCCGTCCACCAGGATCGAGCCGCGCTGCACCTGGAACGAGTCGTAGAGCGCGCGCCGGTTGTACGGGTTGTCGCCCAGCGCGTCCGCGCTGACGACCTGGATCCAGGTCGTCGACCCGAACAGCAGGAGGAACATGGCCAGCACGAGGATGCTGAGCCTGCGCAGCTCCTTAGTCATGCATCACCCCCCAGGTCATCCGATGACCGCCCGCGGACGGGTGCGGACCGCGTCGGAGATGCGGAGGAGGAGCGCGACGATGATCCAGTTCGCGATGAGGGAGGAGCCGCCCGCCGCGAGGAACGGCGTCGTGAGGCCGGTCAGCGGGATGAGGCGCGTGACGCCGCCCACCATGATGAACACCTGCAGCGCGATCGTGAACGACAGGCCCGTCGCGAGGAGCTTGCCGAAGTCGTCCTGGCCGTTGATCCCGATGCGGATGCCGCGGCTGACGAACACCAGGTAGAGGCAGAGGATGGCGAACAGGCCGATGAGGCCGAGCTCCTCGCCGAGGCTGGGGAAGATGTAGTCGCTCCACGAGAGGGGCGTGAGCTCGGGACGGCCCTGGCCGAGCCCCGTGCCGAGGAGCCCGCCCTGGGCGAGCCCGAAGATCCCGTCGACGAGCTGCCCGCTGCCGCCGGTGCGCTCGATGATCTCGGGATTGAACGCGTCGAGCCAGTTCGTGAAGCGCCAGCCCACGTAGGTCATCACCTGCGAGGCGAGGAGGGAGCCGCCGACGGCGAGGACCACGCCGAGCAGCACCCAGCTCGTCTTGCCCGTGGCGACGTACAGCATGGCCACGAACATGCCGAAGATGAGGAGGCCGGTGCCGAGGTCGCGCTGCAGGATGATGATGCCGAGCGACACGAGCCAGATGACGAGGATCGGCCCCAGGTCGCGGGCGCGCGGCCACGTCATGCCGAGGAAGCGGGTGCCGACCGACGCGAGGCTCTCGCGCGTGCGGACCAGGTATCCGGCGAAGAAGATCGCGAGGGCGATCTTGGCGAGCTCGCCCGGCTGGAACTGGAAGAAGCCGAGGGAGATCCAGACGCTCGCGTTCGCGTCCGTGCCGAGGCCCGGGATGAACGGGAGGACGAGGAGGACGAGTCCGACGAATCCGAAGACGTACGTGTACCGCATCAGCACGCGGTAGTTCCGCAGCAGCAGCACGACGGCGATCGCGCCGACGATCGAGATCGCCGTCCATGCGAGCTGGCGCGTCGACGGGGCGTCCCAGCCGTGGTTGTCGAGGGCGATGTCGATCCGGTAGATCATCGCGATCCCGATGCCGGTCAGCAGCGTGCCGATGGGGAGGACGAACGGATCGGCGTCGCGCGCGACGAGCCTCAGGATGATGTGCAGCGCGAGCGCGAGGGCCGCGAGGCCCCCGACGTACACGAGGACGACCGGCTCGATGGCGCCGAGCGCGCCCAGCTGCACGAGCGCCGTCGCGGCGCCGACGATGACGAACGCGAACAGCAGGAGCGCGAGCTCGCGATTGCGCAGCGTCTGCGGGACGCGGATGCGCCGGAGGGCGCGCACGACCGCCGTGTCGGTCGTGATATCGGGGGTGCCCGGTGCCGCGGTCATCCCCCGGCTCCCGTCGGCGCGAGGCGGTCGACGATCTGCTGCGCCTGCTCGAGGGAGGAGGCCGAGATCGTGCTCTCGACGGACGCGCGGTCGAACGCGCCGAGCGAGGACAGCGGGATCCCGGTGTCCTCGTAGAGGGAGGAGAGCGTGATCGGGCCGATGTTCTGCTGGATGCCGCGATAGATCACGACGGTGTCCTCGTCCGCGCCGACGTAGTAGCGCGACTGGGTCCAGCTGTAGGCCGCGAACAGGCTCAGCACGATCGCCAGGAGGACGAGCACGAGGCCCGCGATCCACGTGATGCGGCGGCGGCGGGCGCGGCGGCGATCCGCCTCGATGACCTCCTCGAGGTACTCCGGTGCCGGCTCGAAGTGCGTCGGCTCGTTCGCCGCCTGCCGTGCGGGGTGCAGCCACGACGAGCGGCCGGCGCGCGCCGCCGGGATCTCGACGCCGCCCGTGTTCGCCGCCGAGCCGACGATCGTCGGCGTGCCGGAGAAGACCGGATGCTGGCCGCCGACGTCGATGATGACGATCGTCACGTTGTCCGGCGCGCCGGCGTCGAGCGCCTGCTTCAGGAGCATGTCGGCCGTGCGGCCCGGCGGGAGGCCCTGCGCCAGCGCCCTCGCCGTGTGCGCGTCGTCGACGACGCCGCTGAGCCCGTCGGAGCAGAGCAGCCACCGGTCGCCGGGGCGGGTCGGCATGATGAAAGTGTCGACCTCGGGGTGCGCGTCCATGTCGCCCAGCACGCGCATGAGCACGGATCGCCGCGGATGGTAGCGCGCCTCCTCCGGCGTGATGCGGCCCGAGTCGACCAGGCGCTGCACGAACGTGTGGTCGGTCGTGATCTGCGTCAGCGTGTCGTCGCGGTAGAGGTAGATGCGCGAGTCGCCGATGTGCGCGATGACGGCGTAGTCGTCGACCATGACGAGCGCCGAGACCGTCGTGCCCATGCCGGCGAGCTCCGGCTGCGCCTCCACCGTGTCGATGATGTCGCCGGCCGTCGCGACGATCGCCTCCTGGAGCGTGCGCTCCGCCTCCGCCGGCGAGGAGTACGGGCGGTCGAGCGGTTCGAGGCGCTCCACTGCGATCGTCGACGCGACGTCGCCGCCCGCGTGCCCGCCCATCCCGTCCGCGACGACGAACAGGTTCGACCCGGCGAAGCCCGAGTCCTGGTTGTTGGCCCGTACCTTCCCGGTGTGCGAGAGGGCGGCGCTCGATCCCTGGAAGACCATGCGGTGCCGCTACTGCCTCAGCTCGAACGTCGTCGCGCCGACCTTGATCGGCGTGCCGATCGTGATCGGGACGGGCGCGGCGACGCGCGCGCCGTCGAACCACGTGCCGTTCGTCGAGTCGAGGTCCTGCAGCATCCACTGGTCGCCCCAGAGCATGAGCCGGGCGTGATGGCTGGAGGTGTAGTCGTCGCGGATGACGAGACCGGACTCGCTGGAGCGGCCGATCGTCAGCGGCTCGTTGCCGAGGGCGAGCTCGAGCCCCGCCTTCGGGCCGCTCGTGATGACGATCCGCGACGCGGTCTCGGTCGTGGCCTTCGTGCCCTTCCCGGCCCTCGCCGGCGCGGGTGCGGACACCGGCGCGACGGGGGCGGTGGCGCCGCGGGCGGGGGCGGGGGCGGACGGCGCGGCGGCGGGCTCCGGGAGCTTGCGGACGCGGACGCCGAAGAGATCGGCGCGCAGCGCGTACACCACGGCGAAGACGAAGAACCACAGCAGCACCAGGAACCCGATGCGCAGGAGCAGCAGCGTGAGCTCGCTCACCCGAGGGGTCCCCCGTCCCCGAGGGAGAACGCGCGGGTCGCGTCGTCCGCGGGGATGCGCGGCGCCGGTGCGGCCGACGCGACGACGCGGAACACGATGTCCGTGCGGCCGATCGTGATGGTGGAGTCCGGCGGGAGCGCCGACTGCGTGACCGGCCGCCCTCCGAGCTTCGTGCCGTTGGTCGACTTGAGGTCGCGCACCATGGCGTGCTCGCCGTCCCACAGCACCTCGGCGTGGGCGCGGCTCGCGCCGGAGTCGGCGATCGTGATGTCGGCGTCGCTGCCGCGGCCGATGACGGTCCGCGACTTCGTGAGCGGGTGGCGGCGTCCCGCGACGTCGAGCACCCCTCGCCACGACACCTGGCCCTCGGCCGTGCGCGACTCCGCGCGCAGCGTTCCGGTGGCGAGCGACTCGTCTCGCACGAGCTGGATCGACAGCGGCCCCGCGAACGAGTACCCCTGCGCGCGGGCGTGCTTCTGCACGAGCGTCGTGAGCTCGTCGGTCAGCGTCGGCCCGAGCGCCCGCATCCGCTCGTCGTCGCCCGGGGAGAGCCGGACCGTGAACGTGTTGGGCGCGATGATGCGCTCGCGGCTGACGACCGCCGCCTTCGTGTCGAGCTCGCCCCGCAGCGCCGCGGCGATCTCCACGGGCTGGATGCCGCTGCGGAAGGTCTTCGCGAACGCGCCGTTGACGGCACGCTCGAGACCTCTCTCGAAGCTGTCAAGTAGTCCCACGCGACTCCTCAGGCAGGCAGACCGGTGGCCCCATAGTAGTCAGCCCGCCTGGGTGCGCCATCAAAGCGCCTCCGGACGCGTGATATCCTCGGGAGGTTGAGGCGCCGCGAGGCGCTTCGCGCGAGTGGCGGAATAGGCAGACGCGCTGGCTTCAGGTGCCAGTGCCCGAAAGGGCGTGGGGGTTCAACTCCCCCCTCGCGCACAGTGACATCGTGCGGACGACGCCGCGGTGCGGATCAGCGGGGCGCCGGTCCACGGGGCAGAATACGGCCCCCGGAGGGCGGGAGCCCTATGCCGCTCGTCCGGGGGCCGTCTTCTCGCGAGGACCTTGGGTGTAGCCGATGACCCGAACATCGGCTGAAAGGTCCCACCGCGAGGCGATGCGAGAAAAGAGTCTCAGGCGTCCGCGGATTCGCCAGGGCGGTTGACAACGTCCGCGCCGCCCTGGTAGATGCGCGGCAGCGGGACCGGCCGGCGGGCGAAATACGGTGAAAACGCGGTTCCCATCTGGGAGATGCGTCAGTAGAGTGATCGCTGTCACGCTTCGCGTGGCTTATCCGGGGGGATCCGTCGACGCCCGGGCCCGATGTTCTGAATCCGGCCCGGGCGTCGAATGGTTGACGGCACGTGCAGCCGTGAGGACGCCGTCCCGAACGGCCCTAGGACCCGCGGCGCACGAGCTCCAGGCCGGCGCCCGCCAGCTGGCGGAGGGTCGCCGTGGGGAGCAGCGCCCGGGTGAGGCCGGCTCCGATGCGGGTGAGGTCGCTCTCGTCGCGGTAGAGCATGTACATGGTCTCGTACCGCGGCTGGAACTTCTCCTTGAACCGGTGCAGGGAGCGGAAGCCGTAGACGGGCTCCAGCGCCTCGGCGAGCCGCTCGCTCAGATCGGCGATGACGCCGGTTCCCGGCGGGTACTCGTGTGAGAGGGGCGCCCCGGAGAGGGAGAGGATCTCGGCGCCCTCCTCGGAGAAGTGCTGCAGGGAGGATCCGATCAGGAACTCCATGACGGGACCGAACCCGCCCTCGCGGCGGCGCATGAGGTCGAGCGTCCAGCCGCGGATGCGGCCGCCGGGCGCGTAGATCGGAAGCCAGGAGAGGAACCCGTCGACGTCGCCGCGGGGCGACACGGCGAGCGCGAGCCGGACCTCCGGGTCGTCCGCCTCGACGAGCGTGCCGAGCGTGAAGCCCATCTCCGGGAGGTCCTTGTCGCTGACCCACATCTCGGAGATCGCCTGCAGCTGCTGGCGGACGCCCCAGGACTCGTCCTTGAGCCGGGTCATCCGGAACTCCATGTCCTCGCGGTCGGCGCGGTTGATGGAGGTGCGCACGGACGACCACTTCTTCCCCGTGAACTGGAGCCCGGGGAGATCGACGATGGTGTCGTCGGCGACGATGATGCTGCGCCAGTCGGCGGGGACCGCGGCGCGGGTGGCCTCGCTCGCGCTGAAGAAGCACGGGACGAGGCCGGCGTGCTCGGCGGCGTCGATGAACTCGCGGACCGACTGCGCGTGCCCCTGCTCGGGGCCGAGCGGATCGGCGAGCGCCACCGCGACGCCCATCTTCCGCTGGTACGCGACGATCCCGGTGAGGGTGCGGGCGTAGGAGTTGCCCTCCCAGGTCGTCATCCACGACAGCGTCCCGCCGCCGTGGGCGTGGATCATCCGCACGACCTCGTCGCGGCTCGGTGCCGGCGGTCGCCCGACCGTCGAGCGGCGGTGCGCGCGGAACGCGCGGCGCACCCAGATGAGATACACCAGCATGAGCAGCCAGAGCACGCTCGTCGCGAGGGTGAGCGACGGGTCGCCGGAGATCCCGTTCTCGACGAACGACCAGTCCGTCACGGCGATGAGGACGAGGATCGCCGCCAGCACGAGGACGTTGAAGATCGCCAGGATGACGGCGACGACCCACGCCCAGCGCCGCCCGCGGCTGAGGCCGTGCGCGACGAGCGCGATCACGACCAGGTCGATCGCGATGTCGAGGATCGAGCCCGTCGCGGGCGCGGTGGGGCCGAACGGGCCGTCGGTCGGGGCGATGAGCGCGACGATCTCGATGACGCCGAACATCGCGATCGCCACGAACGCGACGAACCTCTGCTCGCGCACGGTCGTGCGCTGGATGCGGAGGCTCCGGTCCCAGAAGAGGACGAGCAGGACGGCGAGCAGATGCTCGATGTCCTGGATGCCGCCCCAGAACAGCATCGTGACGAACACGAACGCGAGGAGCACGAGCCAGGCGCGGACGCGCCACGGCGGGGCGAACAGCCCGATCGCCGCGGCGATGCACGCCATCGTGCCGCCGGACGGGCCGACGTCGAGACGCATCGCCTCGTGCTGGGCCCACTCCCACGGCGTGAGGCTCAGGAGCCAGAGGAGCAGCGCCGTGCCGAGGACGGCGAAGAGCTGGCCGGCGGCGAGGTAGCCGAGCGCGACGCGCGAGCCGCGGCGGTACTCCAGGAACGCCATGCCCGCGAACGCGAGGATCGCGGCGACGTACACCGCGGGGTGCGCGGCGAAGAACGCGCCGGTCACGGGCGTCCACCAGCGGCCGTCCTGCAGGGCGGGCAGGCCGTAGGCGAGGACGTCCCACGCGGGGTTGCGCTGGAAGGGGTGCCAGAGCGCGCCGCTCACGAGGCCCGCGACGAGGAGCGCGGCGACCATGACGAGCGTCGCGGGGATGCGGCGCGCGACGGAGAGGAACGTGACCCGGCGGGCGATCGCGGCGTCGGTCATGCGATCACCCTAGCGACGGCCGGGGAGCCGGTCGTAGTCGGCGAGGGCCGAGGCGTCCTCCGCGTGTCGCAGCGCGCGCCGCGCGACGTCGAGGGCCTCGACGGGATCGGTCGCTCGGCGTGCGCGCGCGAGATCGTCGCGCGCCGATGCGAGCCGCACGCGCGCGTCCGGGCCCGTCCCGGGACGGGCGACGGACTCCTCGGCCCGCGCGAGGGCGGATCGCGCCGCCGCGAGCGTGCCGGGAAGGGCCGAGCGCGCGCCGTTGAGGCGCTCCTGCGCCGTCCGCGCGTCGCCGATCGCGAGGTCGAGGCGGTCGCGCAGCCGCGCGAGCCGCGCGACCGTGTCGGTCGGGCGCCGCGCCGCCGCGGGCTCGAGGCGGTCGAGCGCCTCCTGCGCCTCCCGCACGCCGTCCCCGAGCCGGGCCGCGGCCTCGGGCGGCAGCCCCTCCCGCGCGGCGCGCGCCCGGCGGATCTCGGCCCGCGCGGCGTCGAGCTCCCCCGGCAGCGCGAGCGCGGCCTGGGACACGAGCCGGTGCGACTCCTCGAGGATGCGCGCCTCCTCCTGCGCGGCGCGCAGCGCCCGCTCCGCCTCCGCGAGGTCGGGCAGGGCCGAGCGCGTCGGATCGTCCCGAACCGCGTCGGCCGCGTCGAGGCGCGCGGTCGCGGTGCGGAGCGCGACGAGCGCGCGGTCCGCGGCATCCGCCGCCGGACGCCACTCCGGCTCGTCGTAGCGCTCGCGGAGCTCGGCGACGAGCGCGTCGGGGTCGCCGATGGCCGCCTGGAGGCTCGTCGCGCGAGCCCGGAGGGCGTCGACCTGCGTGCCGGCGGCCTCCTGCGTGCGGAGCCATACGCCGTAGTCGGACCGGGCGCGCTCGACGACGGCGAGGGCCTCCTCCGCGTGCCGCGTCACGGATCGCGCCCGCTGCACGGCCTCGGCGGGCGGCGGCGGGTCGTCGGTCAGCGCGCCGTACTCCGCGAACGACCGGTCGCGCGCGTGCTGCGCGGTCATCCGCGCCCGGCGCAGCTCCGCGGGGGCGGTGCCGCCGTAGAGCGCGTCGGAGAGCGAGACCTCCAGGTCGAGCTCGGCGACCGCGTCGTCGAGGCGCACGAGCACGCTCCCGGCCTCGATGCGGGCCGCCTCCGCACGGGACCGTGCGCCCGGGGAGCGGCGCGCGCGGCGCACGGCCCACACCGTGACCCCGGTCGCGAGGGCTGCGACGCCGAAGACGACGACGGCGGGCACGAGCCAGCCGAGGAAGGCCGCGAGGGCGTCAGTCATCGTCCACGAGCAGCAGGCGCCGCAGCGCGTCCGGGGTGTCGACGACGGCCTGTGCTCCCTCCGACTCGTGCGGCCAGCTGAAGCCCCAGCGGACGAAGATCACGGGGACGTCGTTCGCGGCGCCGCCCTCGACGTCGTGGTGGCGGTCGCCGACCAGCACGGGACGGCTCGTGTCCGCCCCCGCGGCCCGGAGCCGGCGGAGCGACTCCGCGACGATCGCGGTCTTGCCGGCGAGCGTCCTCTCGTCGGGGGTGGCGCCGACGATCGCGGCGAGGTGGGGCGCGAGGCCGAAGAAGTCCATGAGGGCGTCCACCTGCACCTCGGGCTTGGAGCTCGCCGTCGCCTGGGGGATCCCGGCCGCCGCCAGGTCGGCGACGATCTCCGCCATCGCCGGGTAGAGGCGCACGTCGGTCGTGTAGCCGTCGGCCTTGCTGAGGGTCCGGTAGTACCTGACCGCCTCGGCCGCCTGGTCCGGCGTCATCCCGACGTTCGTCTGGAACGACTCGTACTGCGGCGGCCCGATCCAGTGCACGAGCTCCTCGCGCGTCGGCGCGGGATGCCCGAAGTGCTCGAGCGTGACCGTGAGCCGGCGCAGGATCCCGTCCGACGCGTCCACCAGGGTGCCGTCGACGTCCCAGAGGATGCACGAGAAGGGGGAGCGACGCGCCATGCCTCCACGCTACCGTCGCGGCTCCCGACCCTCGGCGCGCACCACGACTGCGCCGCAGTCGGGAGGCGGGCGGTCAGAAGAGGGTGGGGATGCCGCTGCCGGTGCCCTTCATGGCCTCGTAGTCGAGGGTCACGCAGCGGATGCCGCGGTCGGTCGCGAGGACGCGGGCCTGGGGCTTGATCTCCTGTGCCGCGAAGACGCCGGCGACCGGCGCGAGGTGGGGGTCGCGGCCGAGGAGCTCGAGATAGCGCGTGAGCTGCTCCACGCCGTCGATGTCGCCGCGGCGCTTGACCTCCACCGCGACCGTGCCGCCCGCGGCGTCCCGCAGGAGCAGGTCCACCGGGCCGATGGCCGTGGGGTACTCGCGGCGCACGAGCGTGAGCCCGTCGCCGATGACCCCGACCTGCTCGGCGAGGAGGCGCTGGAGGTCGGCCTCGACGCCGTCCTTCACGAGGCCGGGGTCGACGCCGAGCTCGTGCGACGAGTCGTGGATCAGCTCGTGGATGCGCACGACGAGCGCGTCGCCGGTCTTCGCGTGCGTCAAGTGCC
>Ga0182735_1002507_pt1 | contig 11054 bp, 8 predicted proteins | sample eDN5th30CKraftMG_FD_128524 | JGI IMG/M metagenome (GOLD analysis project Ga0182735, IMG submission 128524) | Enriched Miracle-Growth compost microbial communities from Emeryville, California, USA - eDNA 5th pass 30_C Kraft MG (version 2) (version 2) ... | reverse complement strand
TCCAACCGGAATATCGCCGACGGTGAAAGTCGCACCCGAAACAAAAGGCCCCGCCGCTGCCAGGTGATCGTCGAGGCGCTGCATCTGGGTGGCCCATTCCTTGATGCCGGCCGCAATGGCGTCGGGATCGTCCTTGAACGGGGCCATCTTGACCTGCAGTCCCAGGAAAACCGGGCGGATGCCGACATAGGCATCAGACCCTGCCCAGTCCATCCATTGCTCGGCAGTGGCGCGTGCCTTCAATTCGGTCGGATAAAGGTCCGCACGCCCGTGCTTGGCCGCCAGATAGCGTACGATCGTGTGCGACTCCCGGAGGATGAACCCGTCATCATCGATCACCGGCACGACACCAAACCGCGAGACGCTGCGGAACGGCTCTTCGGAGGTCGACCGGAAACCGCGACCCCAGTCCTCGCGCGTGAAGGGCTCCCCGACCTCGTCGCACATCCAGAGGACTTTGCGCACGTTGATCGAGTTCGCACGACCGTAGATCTTCAGCATTGTTCGCCTCGTGTTTGGGGATCGTATCCGCAGCCCATAAATGCGGGTGTCGCCGTCGCGGCGTAACCCTGGGTGTATCGGCAAAAAAGTCTATGCCTTGGGGGGTCGGTGCGTAAAGATTTTCGCCATCTTGGGGACTGCCGAACGTCGATTGCCCTACAAGCGCGATTTGAGGCACGCGCGCCGCACTGCATGCGCCATATGCGACGGCAGTTTCATTCCGCATGATTCTATTTGAACGTCGATCAATTGACCGTGAACACCATCGCAATGATGTTGGCTGAATTCTCTCTTTGTCCGATACTGCCGGATGGGCGGATCGGCGTCTTTCTTGCTATAATACTTGTTAAACTGTGTGCGACTGAGGTCGGGAAATTGCGCATGCACGATAGGATTTATCTCGGTATCAAGAACCACGATACTGGCGATTATTACGTCGCAGCGTGCACGTTGCCGGCCCAGATCGGTCGTCAGCACGATATGCGCAACCAAGTGCTTTTGGACCCGAGATATCGGACGATCTCACGCATTCACGGGATGATCGAACGGACCTCGCGCGGCTTCGTCTACACCGACAGCTCCACGAGCGGCAGCCGGATCGGCGGTCTTGTGGTGCGAGACAGCCGCGTGGCGCTGCCAGCCAATTTCGAGATCGAGATCGAGAATTATACCGTCAGTCGCGTCGAGATAACGCCGTTCGTCATTCTCAGCACCAATGCCAACCTCGACGAGGTACAGCGCATCGAAGTGTTGCCGGGACGCGGTGTCGGCATTGCCGAGATCAACGCCATTACCCAACGCTACCCCGACCGTTCGCCGACGGTGCAGGCGCCCGGTGCGAACCTCGAGCTTCTCGATCTCGACCGTTGGACGAACTGGGAGATCGAGAATGTCGGGCACTTCGAACTGACCGACAATCACCCGGTCTGGGTGATGCCGAAGCGTTCGCGCATGATAGTCCGGCGCAACAAGGCGGTGGTGTCGGAGAAGCAGGAGCGGACTCAGCTCGCCGGACTCGACGTCATAGAGATCGGTCCGATGCGTTTCGAAGTCCTGCACCCTCACGAGCCGCGCGTCATTTGCGGCTACGAGCGTTGCCATCTTCTCAATCCGCCGCCGCTGGAGGCGAATTGCCGGTTTTGTGGCCGGCATCTGGCCAACGCAGGTGGCTTCTCCCGCATCCTTTAGCGGCGGTGCGGGGTGGCTCTCGAAGGTAAACGACACTGTGTCCGCGCCCATATTCGATCAAGGTTGCCCCGATGCCTATTGAGATTTCCTGGCAGCAGTCCGGCAGCACAGAGCGCCGCACATTGGACGGCCGCGGACCCTTCCGTATCGGGCGGTCGCGCAACGGCGAAGTCATTCTCGATCACGCGCAGGTGTCGCGGTTGCATGCCGAGGTGACCGTCGACGGCGCGTCGGTCCGGGTCGAGGACAAGAACAGCCAGAACGGCACCCGGATCGACGGGCGCGAGATTACCGCCGCGACGTGGTCTCCTGGCGAGACGCTGCAGATCGGTCCCTTCTCGTTGCGCTACGCGTGGGCGGCACCGGTTTACGAGCCGACGCGAGTAGATCTCGATCCGGCACCGGCGCCGGCTGTGCCGCGAGAGGCCCAGGCCGAGGTGCACGCCGGGCGGGTCCAATTTCCAGGCGCCATTTTCGAGCGGCGTACCGTCCCGATCGCCGACATCAGGGCGACGGGCAAGGTATCCGCGGAGGTCGAATATCTTGCCGTCGGTGGGGGTTTGGGCAGTTTCTGCTGGGTCGACCATCTGCGCTGTTACGGTGTTCCCGCCTCGTCCATTCGCGTGCTTGGTGTCGCGCCAGACAAGGCGCCCTACGGAAAGTACGGCCGCTTGTGCCGTGCATCGCAGATCCCGCTGCACGAGCGAATCCGCTCGAACTCGATCTCGACACCCGACAACATCTGGGGTTTTCCGGGCTACGCCAGCCGCGAGCTCGTCCGGGATCTTCTTCGAGGCCGCCTCGTCGGCTTCAAGTCCATCCTGCAGGTGTTCGGCGAGCCGGTGCTGACGGAGACCTATACGCCTCGTCTCGGCGATGTTTTCCGAGCGCTGGACTTGGAGGCGGAGCGCATCGGCTGGGGTGATATGTGGATGCACGGGCAGGTGCTCGGCATCAGGAAGACCGACGACGAGCGCTTCGTGGTCGCCTATCGGGTGCCCAACGAGTTTGCCCCGAACGCCTCGCGCTCCGATCGCGAGCGGTTCGTCGTGGTTCGCTATATCCAGATCGCGACCGGCTATCCGGCATCGAACTTCTTGCCGGATCTGCAGGAGTTCAAGCACGCCCATCCTGAGGTGACCGCGGTGGTCAATGCCTACGAGGCGCACGACGAGGTCTATCGGACGCTCGAGCAGAAGGGCGGTACGGTGCTCATTCGCGGGCGCGGCATCGTTGCCTCGCGCGTGCTCCAGCGGCTCTATGAGGCTCGCGAGCGGAACAAGAATATTCGCGTCCTGCACCTCAACCGGTCAGCCGTGACCGAGGGTTCCAAATACGATCTCGCCCGGCGTCAGGTGCGCAATGACGTGCAACAGCAACCGTTCAACTGGCCGAAGGCGGCCTGGGGCGGAACGATGCGCAAGCGTCTCGAGGCGGCAACTCCCGAACAGCGATCCGAGCTGATGAAGATCTGGGGCGGCACGACAACCGCCGATCGGGACGATTGGAACCGGATCAATGAGGAAGGCGTCCGCGACGGTTGGCTCAAGAGGTTCTATGGCGCCGTTCAATCGATGACTTACCAGAACGGTCAGGTTGTCACGCGCCTCGAAGGGCGGGAGAAGTTCCAGGAGAGCGTGGATCTCGTCGCCGACTTCGTGATCGATTGCACAGGTCTGGTTGCGCGCCTCGACGAGACACCGCTGCTCGCCGATCTCACCCGCACCTATGATCTTGCGCGCAATCGCGTCTCCCGCAGCGGCACGCCGGAGACGAGCCTGGCGGGATTGGCGGTGAGCAATTCGTTCGAGGTGGCCGGGCTGCGCAATGGACAGGGGCGCGTATGGGTCGCCGGCGTGGTTGCCGCGAATGGGCCTTATGCGGTCGTCGACAGTTTCCTCGGGCTCCAGTACGCCGCTCTGCGCTCCGTCGATGAACTCGGCAGTCTACGCGCCCCGGGCGTGTCGCGCATGGGACCGCTCAAGTCGTTCAGCCAGTGGCTCAGGTGGTGTCTCGGCCGCTCGCCGGCGTGAGCCCCCGATGACCGCTGCAATAAAGCTCATTCAAATCGACCCGATGCCGTCAATTCAGAGAGTCGCCAGGAAAGACACGCGCCCATGACACCCACGCTGCTTGGCCGCTGGCATACGCGCCTGATCCTCTTTCTCTTCATCGGTCTTCCGATCACGTTCCTCTATGCGTGGTACCTGTCGGCGTGGGGGCTATCGAGCGACTACGCTATCTCCTGGCCGTTCGATCAGGTGTGGTTCCGGCTGCCGCCGATCGAGTTGTCGATCTTCCAGGATCCGTTCAAGTTCCTGCTCGCACTGCTGATTGTCGGGCTCGTTCTCGATATCGCGTACATCCAGATCCAGCGCTTTCAGTGGGATCAGGATTGGCCGTTCGCCTATCAGTTCTTCTTTTCTTGGGTCGAGTTCTTCCTCGTCTTCTATGCGATGGACTTCGGTCTCCTCGACTTCATGTTCCCCGACGGACGCATCCCATTCTCGACAGCCCTCGTGCACTTCACGTGGGTGTTTACGTTCTCGTTCATCGGCGTTTTGGCGCTCCTGCAGATTTTCTTCGTGCGCTGGCGCTTCAAGGGCGGAGAGATCGGGCGCTTTCCGATCCGCTGAGCGACCTGGGATCCGCGTCAGATCGGCCCCGTCGGCAACGGGCGGCGGCTTTCGACACATCCGTCAAAGAAGGCTCTTGCGCTCGCCGCAGACGCACACTAGGAAGGCGGGGCGCTGCGCCGCTCGGCGAGGCGCTTCCCACCCAGGATCGGGGCCGTAGCTCAGCTGGGAGAGCGCGTGAATGGCATTCACGAGGTCAGGGGTTCGATCCCCCTCGGCTCCACCAGGAAAATCGAGCGCTATGAAGCTTCGCTGACGGCGCGCTTCGCCGAATATACCCCGTAAATCCAGCCGATTGGCTGAACAGGCAGCTCGGATGGCCTCGCCGCCCAAGCTACTTCCATGTCTTGCATGCTGCAGCCAACGTCGCGAAGACCGCCTTGTTGGGCTTCATCGTCAGCTCTATCGTCGGCCCCTTGACGGAGAAGGACGTGGCCTTCTCGGCCCAGGCGAGCGCCAGCTTTTTGCCGGGGATCGTCTTCTTGTATGCCGAGACCTCGCCGTCCTTGCGATCGGTGCAAGTGAGGCCATCAGAGCCACAGATTTCCGTGTCGAGCCGGAGGGTCTTTGTTTTTCCGTCCACCACGTAGGAGAAGGTCACTGTCCCCGATGGCTTCACGTGGCCGGGCTCCGGCACGACGACCTGGCTGTCCTTGTCGCAAAATATCTCGAGCTTGGCGCCTGTCTGAGTGCCGTAGCTGAGGCTGATCGACTCTTCTTTCATCGTACGCCAGTCATCAGCGAGAGCGCTGGTTGAGGACGCCGCCAACAACGATGCTGCGATCCTGCGGCACGACATGCTCATTCTAGGCACTCCGTGACTTGAGCGGGCAATTGCACAGAAAACGGAAGCTCAGCGAAGAGAGTGGCTGGGTTGTGGTTTGAGGTCAATCGTCGTGACCTCACGTGGAGCTGCAAATTGCTGCAAGTCGATTCGACGCTATGGGATATGCCCACCTTGCAGGGCCAGCGGCCAGCTTCAAAACAAATAAGGCATAGAAAGGTACTTCCGGCCCTGAATGAAGCATCAGGCTTCTAATGGATGGGGGCCGTAACAACTGCAATCATTATGGCGCTTTCCGCATGACGTATAATAACAATAATAGCACTTATTTTTCATGCGCCGACCGGCACGGACCTCGCCGTGGGCGCAAAACGAAAATTGTGAGAAGAAGAATCGAAGCACCCGGCAAAAGTTTTATCGGGCCATCTGATGTGTGCGGTTAAGCCATACAATGCAGTTCGGGAATTCGCGAGCGGACCTGCGATGCTGCAACTCCAGGTGGTTAAGGCCGATGGAACGCCAGTGGGGCTAGTAATCGCAAGGCTCGGTCGTTGAAAGGAGCATTGTGCGCCGCCCGTCGGTCAATTGGCTATTTAGGACCTATGGCGGATTGGAGACATTAGAGAACCTCCTTTTCCGCCCGGCCGGCCATCCCTTGGCAAACGAAAGTAGCCGTATTGCTCACTCTCATGTGATGTATGACACTGTTGCTATTGATTCTGCTCGGATCTCAAATCGTCGAATGCGAATCAGGGGGAATGGCAATGAGCTTTCTAAGCCCATATTCGGGGATACTTTTGAGTGTCCTCCGTTTCATGAGCGGACTGCTTCTTCTTCAGCACGGCACCACGAAGTATCTGGGCGTTCCGGTGGGGCCCATGAATAACGCCTCGCCGATGACGATGAGCGGCGCAGCGGGAGTGATCGAGCTCGTGTTTGGTGCACTGCTTGTCATCGGACTCTTTACACGGCTGTCCGCCTTCATCGTCTCCGGTATGACGGCCGTCGCCTATTTCTATGCGCACGCGGCCAGGAGCTTCTACCCGATCCTCAACGGGGGCGAGCTGGCCGTGCTGTACTGCTTCGTGTTCCTTTACATCGCTGCTGCGGGTCCGGGGCCTTTGAGCGTCGATCGGCTACTTGGCAGAGAGTAGGGGTCCGCGCCTGCAACACCTGGAGCCGTAGCGCTCGCCGCCAGCGGCGAAGCAATCGTTAAGAGGCGAAAGCAGTTCTTTACGTGATCTTAACCTTTCGGGGCCAGTCTGAGGGATCGTGGCGTGGTGTCCGGGGCGATTGCCCAGCCGAAGTCAAATTCACGTCGCAATCCGGCCTTGCCTCGCCCGTATCGAATGAGGCCGGGGAGCACGGGATGTGATCTGACTGGGGTAGAGCGTAACATGCGGCAGCCGGCGTTGATTGGGGCGCTTTTTGTCGTCGGAGCAACTGCTCCTGCGATAGCCACGCAACTCTCGAGCGATGATTTGAAGGCGGCCGTTGCCGGTAAGACCGTTACCATCGACACCCCGCTGGGGTTACCAATCACCGTCAATTACGGTGCCAACGGCCTGATGACAGGAACGGTCGGCACGGCGCTCGCAGTCTATCTTGGCTCGGGCAAGGATCGCGGCCGCTGGCAAGTCCGCGGTGGAAAGCTCTGCCAGAAGTGGTTCAAGTGGCTCTCCGGCGATACGACGTGCCTGACGCTGCGTCAGGACGGCAGCAGGATCCACTGGCGCAGCGACGAGGGACAAACGGGAACCGCAACCATCCAGCAGGGTCCGCCTGCGTTCGACGGCGTGACTGCGTCTGCACTGGGCGTTCCGATCCCGCCGAAACAGGAAGCAGCGAAGGCAAAGGCTGCGGACGCGCCGAAGTCGGATCACGCCCGGACTCACCATGCGGCGCCGTCGAAACCTGCTGTGCAAGACGCATGGTCTAAGACGGCCATACACAAGGCTCCGCCACGGGCGGAGCCGCATGAGGCCGATGAGCCGCGCCTCATTCATGCTGTCGCGCCAGCCACCCGCCCGAAGTACACGCTTGCGAGCTTGGCTCCCGTACCACTCCCGGTCGCGAAGCCCGATCGCCATCCTTCGCCTATGGAGACGTCCCAGGCCGATCTCTTCGACGGTACGCCTTTGTCCATGCGGCGTGTGGCGGAGCAGGCGACGACTGCAATGCTCGAGCACCGTTGGTGCCATTCCAACGCCTTCGCCAAGGAGCAGACGGCCGCTGGCTCCGCCGGAAGATTTGCGGCGCCGGAGCTCGTCAGCGTCCCAAGTCTGCTGGCGGTGGCACAGGAGCAGGCGTACGAAGGCGAATTACCTCTGCACCAGGCTTCATGCCTGACCGAGGACCCTGCCATCAATGTGCTCGCCAAATTCGCGACATCGGACCCCGTTGCCACGCACTGACTGCCGGACCGGCCGACGTCTATCCTCCTGAAACCGTACTTGGCATGGCATCTGCCGGTCGTCCAATGCAGATTGGATTCGGCTCGGGTGCGCAGACGCATACCGTGTTCGGCCGAAATGAGTCTGGATGGTTCATTATCATCGGTTGCTGCGACGATCGCTGGGACTGATGGTTTGAGGCATGACCGATGCTGGTGCCCGGTGCTCCGAGACTGCTGCAACAGCTTGACAAAATTCACGGCCCATAGTGAGAGTGGAGCAAAGATGCTCTTGGTGGCGGGTTTCAAAAGTGGTCCGAACGGATCAACGAAATTACGCTGCAGACGGGGTGACGCGTGCTTGTTCGGGCATTCGTCAGTTTTCCGATCATGAGCCAATAAAGACGGCGAAGCCCGAATAGAAAAAACGGGCGCGTTTGGGAGGAAGATGTCTTGAAGGTTCTCGTGCGCCCGCGCGATCTATCGCGCGCGGCTATCTTGCTCCGTCTTTCCGACTCCGACGCTCGCGATTGGATGCGCATTTCGCACTTTGCGCCGGATTCGATCGCATGAACGAAGCGATGACGGGAGCCATTGCGTCATCGAGCATCGATCTGGCGGTCGACGGTGTAGCCAAGCGCTTCGGCGGTGTAGTCGCTTCGGCCGGCATATCTATGAGCGTGCCGAAAGGCAAGATCGTCTCGGTCATCGGACCGAACGGCGCGGGCAAGACATCCCTCATCAATATGATTTCGGGTTTTTACAAGCCCGATGCCGGCCGCGTCGTCTTTCAGGGGCGCGATATCACCTCATTGCGCCCCTATGAGATCGCTGCGCTCGGCATCGCGCGGACATTTCAGAATATCGCGCTCTTCTCCGGCCTCACCGTGCTCGACAACCTTATGCTCGGGCGCCACGTGCGCATGCGTTCCGGTGTTGTCTCAAGTCTCTGCTATTGGGGCCCCGCGCAGCGGGAGGAAATTGCAAACCGCGAGGTTTGCGAGGAGATCATCGAGTTTCTGAAGCTCCAGGACCTCCGCAAGCAGCAGACGGCGGCGCTTGCCTACGGCCTGCGCAAGCGTGTCGAGCTGGGCCGTGCTCTGGCGCTCGAGCCGAAGTTGCTTTTGCTCGACGAGCCGATGGGCGGCATGAACCAGGAAGAGAAGGAGGACATGGCGCGCTACATCCTCGACGTGAACGGGGAGCGAGGCGTGACCGTCGTTCTGATCGAGCACGACATGGGGGTGGTGATGGACTTGTCCGATCACGTCGTCGTTCTCGATCGCGGCCAGAAGATCGCAGAAGGAACGCCCGCCGAGGTTCAGCAGGATCCGGCTGTGATCGCGGCTTATCTCGGCACCAAGCGGGAGGCGGAGTGATGAGCCGTCTTGTCGACGCGCCGGAGACATCGACATTGCCGAAACTGGTGTTTCGGAATGCGCGCGCGTTCGGCGACGCACCCGCGATGCGAGAAAAGGATCGCGGCATCTGGAAAACAAGAACCTGGCGCGATGCATCGGGCTATCTGCGCGATCTCGCGCTGGGGCTGAGATTGCTCGGATTTCGGCGTGGCGACAAGCTGTCGGTCGTCGGTGACAACCGGCCCGCGCTCTATCTCGCACAGCTTGCGGCGCAAGCGCTCGGAGGCATGGCGATCCCCGTTTACCAGGACGCGATTGCCAGCGAATTGGTCTACGTGCTCAATCATGCCGAGGTCTCGGTGATCGTGGCGGAAGACCAGGAGCAGGTCGATAAGATCATCTCGCTCCGAGACCAGATTCCGAGCCTCAGATGGATCATCTACGACGACCCGCGCGGCCTTGCCGGGGTCGACGAACCGATCTTGAAATCGCTCGAGGAGGTTCTGTCGCTCGGGGTGCGATCGGACGCAACGGAGGAGTTCGAGCGTGAGCTCGACGCCGGTTCTGCGGACGATATCGCGATGATCGCCTACACCTCAGGCACGACCGGCCAGCCGAAGGGCGCCCTCCTTTCGCACCGAAACATGATCGCAACTGCCGAGAATTACATTCAAGGCGAGCGCGTAGAGCGCGGCGACAACTGGCTCGCCTTCCTGCCCATGGCATGGGTCGGCGATTCCATGTATTCGCTCGCCGTGGCGCTGGTCGCGGGGGCGACGATCAATTGCCCCGAAAGCCCCGAAACGGTGCAACGCGATCTGCGCGAGCTTGGACCGACCATCGTGCTGGCGCCGCCTCGCATCTGGGAAGCGCTGCTCACGCAAGTGCAGGTCCGCTCGGCCGATTCTTCTGCTTTGAAACGCCGCATCTTCGATTATTTTCGACAGGTTGCGGAGCGGCGCGAGCTGCTTTTGCAGGACGGCAAGCCGATCCCCGGGTCTCTCAGGCTCGCCTATGCGCTTGGCGAATGGATGGTTTACCGGCCGGTACGTGATTTGCTCGGCTTACGTCTTGCCCGATGGGCCGTCACGGGTGGAGCGCCGCTGGGACCCGATACATTCCGCTTCTTCCGCTCGTTCGGTATCAACTTGAAGCAGGTCTACGGGCAGACCGAGGCGTCTGCGCTCGTCGCGTTTCAGCGCGATGGCAACGTCGATCCAAATACGGTCGGTGAACCATTGCCGGGTCTCGAGTTTCGCATCACGGAGACTGGCGAGCTGCAGGTGAGAGGACCGGGCGTCTTCGTCGGTTATTACAAGCAGGATGAAGCAACCGCTGAGACCAAGACAGCGGACGGTTGGCTCCGGACGGGAGATGCTGCGGTTATCTCTCCGCAGGGGCAGCTTTCGATCATCGACCGCGCGAAAGACGTGGGTCGGCTTGCTTCGGGGACGCCGTTTGCACCGCAATTCGTGGAGAACAAGCTGAAGTTCTCGCCTTTCATTCGTGAAGCTGTCGCTTTCGGAGATGGAAGGGAATTCGTTTCGGCGATGATCGCCATCGATATGGAGACGGTCGGCAATTGGGCTGAGCGAAGGGGTCTCGCTTACACGAGCTTCATGGATCTGGCGCGCAAGCCCGAAGTGGCGGAGATGATCGTCGGGGAGACGGCGAAGATCAATGCGACGCTGCCCGAGGCGACGCGGGTGCGCCGGCTGCTTCTTCTCAACAAGGAGCTCGACGCCGACGACAACGAGATGACGCGCACGAGGAAAGTCCGCCGCGGTTATGTCGCCGAGAAGTATCAGTCCGTGATCGATGCCTTCTACGGCGGCAAGGACAGCGCGGCTGTCACGATGGAGATTACCTTCGAGGACGGTCGCAAGACGACGCTCGATGCGACCATTGCGATCTGCGATGTGCCGAATACCGCCGCGGCGCGCGTGGCAGCCTAGGGGGCGAGGATGGATGGCGAACTCGAATTCCTCTTCTCGCTCATCGTCAGTGGGCTCTCCATAGGAATGATGTACGCGTTGATCGCGCTCGGGTTCGTGCTCGTCTACAAGGCGACCGATGCGATCAACTTCGCCCAGGGCGAATTCGTGATGCTGGCGGGCTTCATTTGTGCGACGTCGCTCGTCTACGCCGTTCCGTTGTGGCTCGCGCTTTTATTGACGGTTGCCTTGATGGTC
>Ga0182735_1002506_pt1 | contig 11065 bp, 8 predicted proteins | sample eDN5th30CKraftMG_FD_128524 | JGI IMG/M metagenome (GOLD analysis project Ga0182735, IMG submission 128524) | Enriched Miracle-Growth compost microbial communities from Emeryville, California, USA - eDNA 5th pass 30_C Kraft MG (version 2) (version 2) ... | reverse complement strand
TCTCCGCCAGGCGGGCGTTCGCCGTGTCCCTCGTTTCCAGGTCTTCGGTCTGCCGCAGGGTGGCCCGTAGCGCCGGCAGCTCGCTGAGGATCGGCGGCAGGTCCTCGTAGCGACGCAGCGTGCTGAGCAGGTTGCCGACGTAGAGGTCGAGTGTCTGCTGGTTCTGCTCGGCGAGTTGTTCGCTGTAGTAGCGTTCGGCGAGGTGGTGGAGGGGCCAGAGCAAGAGTAGCAGTGGTAGAGCGAAGACAGCCAACGATATGGGGCGACCAGACGAAAGCAGTGAAGTCATGAGCGGCTTACCCATTTAGTCTGCAATGAAAAAACAGAGACTCTATTAGGGAAACTCTGAAAAAGCCTGCCTTTTTCGAGTTTGCAGGCCTGTAAGCCGCGTGGCTACTGGGGCGCATTTTTCGAGTAGGGGCTTTTTCAGACCATCCTTAGGGGCTGGAGGCCTGCTCGATGTCCGGCGCATCCTGATCGCTTGGGTGGGATGATGGTAGCGACTCTCAGGCTATGTTTACCTGTATTCTATTGTTCCATCGATGCAAGCATCATGTTCAGTTTCGGCGCTGGGCGGCTACGAAGGTAATGTCGCTTGGCAGTAGCTTGATGAGCGGTAGAGCGAGACCCACGCAACAATAAATCAGCAAGTTCATCAAGTGGCTCTGCCTACCGGAATAGGATATTCGCGCATAAAGGCCTGAAAGTCGAATAGTGGGTAAGTCTCCCTCCATGAGTATGTGGAAATTTTGCCGTGACAGCAGGCTGGCAATATTTCTCGAGTTGAAATAGTGCAGGTGTGGAGAAGGAAAACCCTTTTGCCACAGGCGTTCGAAGAAGCCAATGATACCTAGGGGATGGAGAAGCTTGGCCAGTTTGTAGAAGATGCCGTCGCTGCTAGGCAGGTTCAGTAAGAGAATTCCACCAGGATTCAGGCGAGCATAACAGGCTTCAAGAGTAGCACGTGAGTCGGGGATGTGTTCGAAAACATCATTGAAGATAATGATGTCAAAAGTCTCTCCGTCATTCAATTGTAACGGAAAGTACCCTAGTCGGACATTGAGGCCCCGGGACTTGGTCGCTTTGTACACCGCCTCGTCGGGTTCCAAGCCCAACACATCGAACTGCTCGCTGGCCGCTTCAAGAAACCAGCCATGTGCGCAGCCGACGTCAAGGAGGCTCCCTCCATTTGGCTTGAGTGTCCGGAGTGCGTCCATTAATGCTTTGAAGTTCTGTATACGCAGTAGCTTTAGCCCTGTCTCGCGAACACCTTCATCGAGTTCTTGATAGGCGGATTCTTGGTTTATCACCGGCTCCAACGTTGCCTTCTCATACCTGCATTGATGGCATCTGAAGTGCCAGCTTGTAAGTCCGTGGCTGAGCGGAGTGCTACATACGGGACAAATTGAAGCTGCGATGATCTTCATATTGCTTTCCTTTGGTAGTTATTTGTCGTCTTTACATCATGGTAGTGCCTACGCTGTATATGTCCAATAATATTTAGAATTGCTACTGGCAGCCGGGAGTCTTCCAAGTGAAACCGGATTGGTATTGATAAATGGCGCAAGTGTTTTTTAAGCCGCCACCGGAAGATGAAACCATCCAAGTACTTAGTTCGTAACTGGTGCTGGAGGATATTCTTATTTCAGTAAAAGTAATTTCAGGGAGATCAAATTTCATATAGGCATTGTCCTTGATCTGGCTCAGGTCGAGATCGATGCTACGTATAGCTCGATTCTGATCGAGGAATGTCAGTTGAGCATTGCCGGAGAGTGTCTTTGTGTAAGTTGCGAACTGGATAGCGATAGATTTCAGTGGCGAGCCTGAGAGTTTCATTGCTGCCATTGGATAGATACTGATGGGGCTCTGTGGAGTAAGTTGGGCGCTGGGGCTGATTTTATACTGTTCCGCTGGCTTGTCGTGCATGTAAAAGCGAATCAATAGTCCCTCGTTGGTCTTATATACAGAGAAGACAAACAAAAAGGCCAGGACCATGGCTGCGACCAAGCCAGGTATGCTCTTCCATCGGAATCCCTTGGGAGCCAGCCCATAAGCGATTAGCATAACTGAAGCAGTGAAATATCTTCCTTGAACTCCATGGATGAACTCGGTGGGATATGGTGTCCAGCCGATTGTCAGGGCAAAGAAAATCAACATTGTTGTCAGGCCGGCGAGGGCGAAGAGATAGGCACTTATCTTCAGTTGTCTATCTTCCTTGCGCCATGCTACAGAAAGTAACGCGCTGGCAATGAAGAGGATAGTCAGTAATTGGTAGGTTCTAGCTGACAGTGTGGTATCCAGATGTCCAAGTATTCCAAGGAAAGATTTTCCATAGAAGGTGTAGTACTCTGGCGTGCTGATGGTGTGGATTAATAATTTCCAGTAAGACAATGGGTCATGAATGTAGTGAATGGCAATTTGTGCTGTCGATAGGGCTCGAGGGGAGCGGTTGTCGACATTGTAGGTAATTGCGAAATATGTCCAGGCTAAGGCAAGTAGAGTGCCAATGGAGAATAGCAATAATGCCAGGCGGGAGCGGCGATTGATTGCGATAATGAGCGGTAGAGCCATCAACGGAAGCAGTTGTGTACGGCTCGTACAAATTACCAGTAGAGAGACTGTCAGTAGTGAGAGGTTTCTGATAGATGGCCGTTGTGGGCTTTCCAGAATTCCTATGAATAGTGAGATGCTCAGAATCGTCAACGCGTTGGATACGCCGTCGATAGAGGCAGACATAAACTGGAAGAGACTCATCGGCAGTATTAGTAACGCGATGGCCAGTGGCGGAGGTGGGGCTATTCGGAAGGCGGCGAACAGAATTAACAACCCTGCGAGGATATTCAGAAGTCGCGCTAAACGATAGGAGGTATCGATGCTTAGGTCGAGCGCCTGACCAATAGCCAGTGCTATAGCTTGAGGAGTATAGATTCCTGGGAAGTAGAAGCCGGTTCCAGGTGTTTCTGAGAACTGCTGATTATGCGACCAACCGACAGATTTTGAAGTCAGATATGCATCGCGAGTGAGAGTCGCGTCGGGCTTGAACTGTAGTCCAGAGAATAACCTCGAGTACTCCAGCAGTCCGGTGTCGATATCGCCGCCTGAGTTTGAGCCAGGCGGCGTCATCAGCGCGACGTAACCTTCTGCGGCTAGGTAGGCGCGTTTAATATGGTCGACTTCATCGGGGGACTGCATGGGCGGAATCGATAGCGATAAGGCCAGCAGAAATGCGATCAGTACCAGATAGAGATGACTGAAACGATGATGAGCGAAGTTGGCCAGCATATATTATCCATAGTGAATGGCGACTATCAATCCCAGTATCACCAGAAACAGCCCGATGATGAATCCCTTGCTCATCAAGTCACCATAGAGGAAATGACTGGCTACCGGAACCAAAACGAAGCTCAGCGACATGAAAATGTGCGCCCTGCTGAGTGGAATCTGGCGAAGAACATTGATCCATAGAAGTGTTGTAAGGCCATAGATAAAGAATGCTAGGCCAACTAGGAAAATGACGTGCTGGGACTGCCAAGTCCCGGCCTGTTCGATAGCCATGCTGGCTTGCTTGAATAGGAGTTGACCGCCAGAAATGGCTAGCACGCAGATCAAGGTCATCAATACTTGAGGAAGAGTCATGGCATCACTAATTTTCTTGGGGAACTGCGAGCAATCGGCTGATTGGCCGATTAGGGACACTGGCAACATCATGGTTGATGAAGGCTATGGTAAACTGTAAGCCAGTGAGAAATGGCACTACAGCGAGCATGATCGATCCCAGCGGTGCAGAATGTCCTGTGCGGATCGAGTGAATCCACTCAACTGATCCATAGGTAATCGAGAATAGTAACAAGAATATACCGAATACCAGTTCAAAACTGGCGGCAGACATGTCACGAAGGAAATAGTTATAAAAGATGCGCTTTGAGAAATTTCGGATGTGCTTGGACATGAACTCGCCGAGGATCTTTGAGATCTTCAGGTTTGACTTCTCTTCACCATAGTGAGCATCCATTGGTACATCTACTACGACCGCCTTGAGGATGTTCAGACGGAATAACATGTCGGTTTCGAAGAAGTAGCGCTTGCTGATCTTGTCGAGCTGAAGGTGCCTGATCAAACGGGCATTTATTGCTGTATAGCCATTGGTTGGGTCGAACAGATTCCAATAACCAGTCGACAATTTGGCCAGCAGTGATAAGGCAGCATTGCCGAAAAGTCGGATACCGGGCATGCGGCGAATATGCGTTAGGTTGTAGAACCTGTTTCCCTTGGTGTAATCGGCCCAAGACTCGATAATTGGCGTTGTGAACCGAGAAATAAGTGATGGGTCCATTTGGCCATCGCCATCAATCTTGATGATGATATCAGCGCCGTCTTCCATCGCCGCGATGTAGCCGGACATTACGGCACCGCCCACTCCTTGGTTGACCTCATGGCGGAGGACTTTTACGCGCGGATCTTGGCATTCCGCTTGGACGAGGTTCCCCGAGTTATCTGGGCACTTGTCGTCGACGACGTAAATAGAGTGAACTTCATTACCAATTTTTGCGATAACGCTGAGGATGTGATCCGTCACTTTGTAGCAGGGGATTACCACTGCAAGCTTGTTAGGCATGAGAACTCTCACCGATGATTCCTTCATAGAAGCTCTGCAGCTCCAGTGCTTGGGTATCGAATAGCGTGATATCGTTTTTAAAAGGATTTCTGTGGTTCAGAAAACGTTCTTGGTTATCTAGGACTGAGACGATTGCATCCTTGAGATATCGTTCATCGCTGGTCAGCGGGATGATTGTGCCATTCGTACCATCAATGATGTCTTCGACGGTTCCGCCAGCATCCGAGCTAATGACCCAGACATCACGAACTAGTGCCTCGCGAATGGTTAGGCCGAAGGTTTCTTTCCATTGTGTCGGGAACAACAGAACGTCTATGTTCGAGAAGAATTCATCAATGCTCGCCTGGTTGTACCCGGGAATGATCTTCACCCGCCCTGGAATCTTGATGCTATGCTCATCGAACGAGTGCGAGCCGAGATTTAGCAAGTTGTCGACAACCACAAGCTCATAGTCAGCGCGGTCTATTGTGGAAAAAGCTCGGCTGATTAGGTGGATACCTTTGATCGGAGTGTTGCCACCCACGTAGCCGAAACGGATCGTCTTACTGGGGTTTTTGCGGTAGTGCTGGGCTGGGGCAAGCACACCATTCTTATTTATATGAATCTTTTCTGCTTCGAAGCCATTGGCGACATATAGGTTCTTGGTAAACCGACTTGGCACCAACAGTGCGGTGGCGCTCTTCAATGTCGATGCGAGCATCTGTTGGCGATAGTTATTCAAACTGGGGTTGTCTACGCACTTGGCGCAGATTTCGGTCTTGATCGTGGTCTGGCCACAGTATTGGCCGCGATTATTAATCATGAACTGCCGGCCGCAAATCCACCAGGCATCATGTAGCGTAACGATGAAGGGGATGCCGGCTCGCCGACAACTATCGGCCAGTAGAGCTCCGAGCCCTTGGATTGAATGAAGGTGAACTAAGTCTGGGGCCACACTTTTGAGAACCGCATCAAATACCGGTACCGTTGCCTTGTTTTCGAAATCACTGCTGGCGGCAAGGGCATCAGGCAGACCCATACCCAGCACGGTAACTCCGTGGGCTTCGTAACGGGCCAGGTTGTAGGGAATGACAGCTTCTGGTGGCAAAGAAGTGAAGATGAATTGCTCCAAGTCGGAGTTTCTGGCTATCAACCGGCTCATCTGTTCAGCCACCACTGTCGCACCACCGAAGCTGCGTGGGGCGAAGAAGATGTTTGCGGAAAGCACTCGCTTGGCGGGTGTCACTGGCTTTCGTGGAAGTACTTGGAGGACCTGGCTGGCTGCGATCTTCTCCGGCGAGTAGCTGTCGAGAATGGTCCGATGCGCGTTCTGCGAAATCTCTCGCCGCAGCGCTGCGTTGTCGATCAGTTCCTGCAGGCAGTGCTCCCAGCTCTGCCTGTCGTTGGCCAGGAAACCATTCTCACCGTGAACGATTGCCTGCCGGAATGCGCTGCGAGGTGAGCAGACGCTGGGTAGAAGTACTGAGGAGGCCTCGAGGAACTTGATGTTGCTCTTTGCGTCGTTGAAGATGGAGTTTTCCAGCGGCGCGATGCTGATGTCGCACTGCGCAAGACTTTCCAGGTAGCCGGTGTAATCGGAGAAGGGCAAGCGCTCGACCCTTTCTGCTAATGAGTCGAAGTAGGTAGGAAGAGTCAGGTCGCCAATGATGCGCAAAATGACATTCGGGCGTCGCTCCATGATCGAGTAGATGGCTGCTGCCGCTTCGAGAAAGTCTGCATCGTGGGTCTTGGTGCCAGAACCATAGACTATGCGCAGTGTATCTCCATCGTGTTGCCTAACCTGCATAGCGTTAATGGAATCGGCGGCGCTGAGCGTCTCGCTGTCCAGAGCATTCTCGATAACGGTGACATCGTTGACGCCAGCATCACGCATGGCTGCAGCCAATCCGGAGGTCGATGCAATTGCACGATCACATGCCAGCATTGCTTGACGGTATAGCTCTACACCATCCATTAGACTGCGGATGGTATCGGCGCTCAATGCGTTCAGATTACTGTTCTTGCGGTATTTCTCCGGGTCGAAGATCAGGTCGTCGACTTCCCAGTAGGAAATGGCCTTGAGGCGGCGAGCCTCTTCGATCAGGAGCAGTACATCAGGGAATGCCGGAACTCGGTAAAAAATAACGACTGAGCAGGTTTGCAAGGCGCTCAGGCAGGCATGATGGTCGCGCCAATCCAGATAACGGCAGTTATAGCCGAGGCTTTCTATCATCCGCTGCTTCTGTACGACCCGGTATTTGAGGCATTGCGGAATGCTCACTTCGCTGATCAGCAGGATCTCGCCAGGAAACAGATCATTGGCCGATATGTTGGGTGCCGGCAAGGAAAAGCTCCGGCGCATGGGAGGGGGGGGGGCTGCGTGGTTCCAGAGCAGGCTCAGGCCTCGGCTAGTCAAGGCCTGGTAGGATTTCGTCAGAGTTGGATAAAGTCCGGCGCGCTCGACGTGGGAAAGAAATAGTGCTCCCGAGTGTCTAATCGCGCGCAGGCGCTGCCGAATCTTCTTCAGCAGAATAATGGTCTGGCGAGCGGAGGCGGTCATCCTCCAAGTCGTGGAGCTCAGCACGGAGTAATGATCGTGCTGCAGCTTCAAGAAACTGCTCAACTGCTGCTCATGAGCCTGTGCCTGCTTCTCCAGATAATCCAGTTTCAGTTTCAGTTTGGCGTTTTCATCGCTGAGCCGCAGATTCTCCTGTATCAGGAGCTTACGATCCATGATTTCATCAGCCTGATCGCAAGGAGTGGGTGTGATGTCTGTCTTAGTCATGATTTTAGCTGGGCTTGATGATGTTGAGCCTGAACCGCTCTATTCAATGCGTCTGGTGAGTTAGGTTTCCTGGTTGACACGTAGGTCGGTGCAGCCATCTCATCGGAAGGATTCATATTCAGAGAGTGCGCATGAGCATGGTCTGTAGCCGGCACGCAGAGATTCAGCGCCCATACTTTCTCAGCAGATGCGTCGCTTTCCAGAGAGTAGAATTGAGAATCTCCGATAAGCGTTCATCTTGCTCTCGAATCCTTTGCTGGCTTATCTGGTTTTCGGCTTCCAACTCCTGACTGCGTGCTACCGCCTCCTGCAGTAACCGTTCGTTATGCTTCAGTTTGGTGTTCAGCTCTTCGATGCGTTGGACGAGAGTGGTTTCGCTGGTCTGCAAGTTCCGAATATGCTGTAGGCGATCCTCGCAGATCTGTGCCAGATTCTGGCTATGTGTCTGGAGGTTTGTGGTCTGAGAGAGCCGTCCACCTAAGAATGAATAGAATTTCTTCACGTCGAGCGGACGGTTACGCATCCATTCGAACATCTCTAAAACTGACTGATCAATGTTCGCTCCGACAGCGAGCACGCCGAGGCCATGGCCGTGCTCGAACTCGAACGATGGGTATTGGTCTTTGAGCTCTTCCCAAAGCTTCCACACGCCAAAACCTCGTTCTCTAACATTGGTGTCGTGGAAGAGAACCACCGACTTATCACTCAAGAGATGTTGCCAGGTTTCGAAGTCATGCCTGACCGCTTCATAACTGTGCAGGCCATCGATGTGGAGTAGGTCGATAGTACCCGCCGGAAATCCATCCGCAGCTTCGTCGAACGTGCTCCTGATCAATCGAGAAAAATGATTGTAGTGCCGTTCGTTGACGCCTAGCACTTGCCGATATACGTCATCGCCGTAATGCCCAGCGTGCTCATCGCCCATCCATGTGTCGACTGCATAGGCTTTGCAGTCGATGGAGCAGTCCTTGAGGGACTGGCAGAAGGCAAAATAGGAATCTCCATAGTGGGTGCCAAGTTCGACTATCACCCGTGGACGCATTATCTTGATCAGGGAGAGCGCAAATGGGATGTGTTCGATCCAGGCACTGTTCCCCGAGACATAGTTCGGCATGTCGAGATCGAGAATGCTGCTACTTAAGAAGAAATTCATGGTTTATCCTGAATCGACAATTCAAACTATCTCGATTTTAATTTCGCGTATCGGAATGCCTACCAAGCCGGTGGTGACGCTGGACGACTCCGAACGGAATACGATTGCATCGTGAATCCAGTGAAGCTGTGTGTGTTCGGATTGTGTTCCGTCGGCAAGAGCCACGCACACAGAATAGTCGCCGGCGGGAAGGATCGGCATCTGGTACTGGAAACTAGCCTCGAACGCCTGGCCGCTAGATAGATAGACTGGCGCATCTCTGTATTTTAGATAGGTATTTTCACCAAAGAGAGTCTGGCCGAGTCTGTCCTTGACGTAGAAGCCGACAATGGGACTGGGAATATCTCGATAGCCTACGCCTCTGACCAGCAGGGTAACTTCTTCTCCTCCGACTATCCAGCTAAGGCGCTGCCCATTCGAATTTCTGAACTCGACATCAATAATGGAGGCATGGTCTTTACCGTACCCGCTACTGTTCTGATTGAAGTCGAACACACGTAAGTCGTTGCGAAGATTGGAGGCATTCAGGAATTTCTGTCGTTGATCATAGCACTCGCTGATCTCCGGCGGCCTACGGGGCAGGTCGGCTGGAGACTGCTTGGTCGTTTTCCCATGTTGTGATTCCAGTAGGGCACTCAGATAACTGTCGCAGACGTCTTTGGGAGCGCCGGATTGAACCACATGACCATGGTCCAGCCAGATAACGTGGGAGCAGAGACTTTTGACGCTGGCGGTATCGTGACTGACGAAGAGGACCGTCCCTGTCTGCATGAACTGTCGAAGAAAACGCATACACTTTTGCGTGAAGAACACGTCGCCTACTGCTAGTGCTTCATCGATGATGAGGATTTCCGCATCGACGTGGGCGATTACGGAGAATGCCAAGCGGACCATCATGCCGCTGGAGTAGGTTTTTACCGGCTGATCTACGAACTCGCCGATATCAGCGAACTCGATAATCTTGTCATAGCGTTCGTCGATCTGTTTCTTGCTGAGTCCATACAGTTGACCGCTCAGGTAGACGTTATCACGTCCGGTGAATTCCGGATTGAATCCGGAACCGAGTTCAAGCAATGCAGCAACCTTGCCGCTGAAATAGGCCTCTCCCACCGTTGGTGTCAGGGTACCGCAGATGATTTGTAGTAAAGTGCTTTTACCGGACCCGTTGCGACCGATGATGCCGACGGTTTGCCCCTTGTTTACTTCGAAGCTGACACTTTGCAGAGCATGAAAGTCGCGGCGGCGAGCCTCTGCTTTGCGGTGAAAATATGCCTTGACCCTCGCTGAGGGGGCGACACGGGAAATCAAGGAAAGCAGACCTTGAATAAGTCGATCATGCGGCTTGGTATATGTGTGGAAAACCTTGCCTATGTCCTTGACTCGAATGGCGATCTCAGAGGACATCGGCAAATCCTTTTCTGGATGCCTGGAAAACTGCATAGCCGAGCCATGCGATGATCAGTGAGGTTGTCGCGTAATACATGAGGTAGTGCGTATCTATTTCCTTAGAGAAAATCAGTACGTTGCGAATCTGCTCAATGGGCATCGCCAAAGGATTGAGGCTTGCAAGACCGCGCCATTTTTCGGGGAAAGAACTCATAGGAAAGAATATCGGCGAGATGAACAATAGCCCCGTCAGTACGATTCCGATAGTTTGCCCTATGTCGCGCAAGTAGACGCCCAGCGCGGCGAGAAGCCAGGTCAGGCCCATTGTCAGGAAAATCAGAGGGGCGAAGGCGATGGGCAGAAGTAAAGCAGTTGCAGGGATTTTCCCGAACGCGAACAACTCAAAAATGAAAAGAATGCCCAAACCGATCGTTGCATGGAAAAGTGTGGAGATGATGGTCACGCATGGGAGAATTTCTAGTGGGAATATTACTTTTTTTACGAAGTTCGGGTTGGAGCAAATGATATATGGTGAGCGCCCCACGCATTCGCTGAAAAAATTGAAGGCTATTAATCCGGAGAACAAGATGAGCGCAAAGGAGGAGCGAGAGCCCTCATTAATGTTAGGCCATCTGGACTGGAATACCTCGCTGAAGATGAAGGTATAAATCCCGAGCATAAGGATCGGTGTCAACATGGACCACAACATGCCGAAAACCGAGCCTTTATAACGACTGGTGATTTCGCGCCAAGAGAGGTCCAGAAGCAATTGCCTGTTATTATAAAGAGAGCTAAATAGACTCAGCGGAGATACTTCGAACTTCTTCATGGTGTTGTTGTCGTGGTGCAATGCTGTGCAAATGCTTCGGCATCTTGAAGTGATTTTGCCGCAATGTCCTTGGTCGATAAGGTTGGCTCACCGGAAATTGGCCAGTCGATACCAACGCTAGGGTCGTTCCAGATCAGTGCCCGTTCATGCTCCGGGTACCAATAATCAGTAGTCTTGTAGAGGAAGTCCGCCGAGTCCGACAGCACCACGAAGCCATGGGCGAAACCTTCCGGTACCCACAGCTGGTGCTTGTTCTCCGCGCTCAGCAGCGCGCCTACCCATTTGCCGAAGGTCGGCGAGGAGCGGCGCATGTCCACG
>Ga0182735_1002505_pt1 | contig 11066 bp, 8 predicted proteins | sample eDN5th30CKraftMG_FD_128524 | JGI IMG/M metagenome (GOLD analysis project Ga0182735, IMG submission 128524) | Enriched Miracle-Growth compost microbial communities from Emeryville, California, USA - eDNA 5th pass 30_C Kraft MG (version 2) (version 2) ... | reverse complement strand
GCCACCGCCGGCTGCGCCTCCTGCCCCGAAGCCGGTATTCACGCACGGCCCCATGGCCACCTCCGTTCCCCGTCCGACCCCGAGCGCCGAGACGGTAGAGGAGAAAAAACGCGATCGCGCCTTCTCCCTCCTCATAGACCGGGCGGCCAAGACGCATGATTTCGTCGGCCTCGCCGTCGCCGTGGTGCGGCATGGAAAGGTGACGCTGCTCTCCCTGAACGGCCCGCGGGCGGTGGGAAAGAACGACAAGGTCACGTCCGACACGCTCTTTCGCATCGCCTCCCTGTCGAAGGGCTTTGCGGCCAGTCTCGCCGCCCTCTCGATCGAGGAGGGCCATCTCTCCTGGAACGAGAAGGTGGCCTCGCGCGTGCCGCAATTCCACCTGGCGACGCCGGCGGAAACGTCGGCCGTCACCGTCGCCGACATCTTGAGCCACCGCACCGGCCTGCCGCCCAACGCCTTCGACAACAAGCTGGAAGCCGGCGTTCCCATTCCCGACATCCTGGGGAGCTACAGGGAAGTGCCGCTCATCTGCCCGGTGGGGAGTTGCTACGCCTATCAGAACGTCGCCTTCAACATGATCGCGACCCTTCTGGAAGATGCCGAAGGGCAGCCCTACGAGACGCTCGTCAAGACGCGGCTCTTTGATCCGCTTTCCATGAAGACGGCCTCCTACGGGCGCGACGGGCTCGTCCGTTCCGGCAATTGGGCGCATCCGCATCTGCGCGCCGGACGGCATTCCTGGCGGGAAACGAGCGTCGATGAGGCCTATTACAACATTCCGGCGGCGGGCGGCGTCAATGCGAGCATCAACGATCTCGCGCGCTGGCTCGTCGCGCAGATGGGCGACGCGCCCGACGTCCTTCCCTTCGATATCGTGAAGGAGCTTCACCAGCCCGTCGTCCAGACGCCCGCCGAAACGCGCCGCTGGCGCGATCTCCAGGGCCGGATGAAGGAGACGTTCTACGGCTACGGCTTTCGTGTCTACGACTATGCCGGGCACACGGTCATCAGCCATGCGGGCGGCGTCAAGGGCTACAGCGCCCAGATCGCCTTCCTCCCCGAAAGCGACACCGGCATCGCCATCCTCGCCAACGCCCATGCCCAGCGCACCGGCCGCATCCTCCCCGCCTTCCTCGACCTGGAACTCGGCCTACGCGACCGCGACTGGCTGATGCTGAAGGACCCGGGGTAAGGGTTTTTATTGAATCCCTCAGGCGCCGGGCGCGAGGCGTCCGCCCCGCTTGGCTCCGCGCAAACGTGCGCGGCGGCCGGTCGGCCTTGCCGAAGCCATGAGGGCTTCGGAAACCGTTGCCTCATAACCGCCAGCGTCATGCCGGGCTCGATCCGGCTTCATTCCGCTGGCCTCACCATCTGTAAGGCGGTCCGTCCGGCTTGACCGGCGATCCATGCCAGACGGAGAAATGGACTCGCCGACCAAGAAGAAAGTCTGCCTCTCGATGGGAAGGTTGAGGTGACTCTTCCTACTGTCATATTCGTAGGCGAGCATCCAGTATTTTTTACCGCTTTTTTTATAATATATATGGTAGGAATCGAGATATAGTTGAAGGTATCGGTATAGATGGTCTCCGCTTACGGAAGGATGTTATGAGGATGCCTGACCCGGAGTTGCCGAATTGGCGCGATTTGGCCGTACTTGCTCTCGCGATAATCATTAAGGTCATCATGCTTCTGTTGTGAAGGTCGGAGTATCGGTACTCTATCTGTCTTCTAAGAGCCAAAGTCACTCCTGACTAGGAGTGTGGATTGAAACCTACCTTATATTTCCAGCGATTTCGACATTAGGCTCCCTGATTATATCAGGGAGCCACAATCTGGCCCCTCGCCTGCGCGTGAGTGACGATTGTTGTGTGATTGTCGTTCGCCGGCTTGATCTGCGAATCCATGCCAGATGGGGAGGTGGACTCAGCCGAAAGTCGGCGAGTGACGAAAGGGAGGGAAGCTGTCTCTCGATGGGAGGTCGGGGATGATCCTCCTCCCGCCATGCTCGCGAAGGCGAGCATCCAGTCTTCTTCGCCGCCTACTGGACCCTCGCCTGCGCGAGGGTGACGGTTATTCTGGCCGCCGTTTACCGATTTGATCCGACATCCACTGCCGGCATCCTCAGCGTTCCTCCTCCGTCTCGATCACGATACGGCCGGTGAGGAGTTTGTGGATGGGGCATTTTTCGGCGACGCGGATGAGGTCCTGGTGCTGCGCCTCGTCGAGATCGCCTTTGATGACGATGCGGCGGCGAAGCGTGGTTTTGAGGATCGGCTTCGTGTCGGGCGTTTCGCGCGCGCTTTCCTGCGAGAGGGTCATGGTGACGCGCACGGCTTCGAGCGGCAATGTCTCGCGTCTCGCGTAGAACTGCATGGTCATCGCCGTGCAGCAGCCGAGCGCCGTCAGGATGGAGTCGGTGGGTGACGGCCCCCGGTCGTCGCCGCCTTTGTCGACCGGCTCGTCGGCCAGGAACCGGTGAGGGCCTGCCGTCACCGTCTGGGTGAAGGCGCCGCCCGCCGTTTCGACGACGACCGTGCCCTGCGGCACGCCGGTGTCGCGGGTGGGCGGCGGCAGGTAATGCGAGACCCAGGCGGCGATGAGCGCGGCCGCATAGGCGGCGTCGGCCGGGTCGGTGAGGAGATGGTTGGCATCGTCGAGCGTGATGAAGCTCTTGGGGTGCCGCGCCGCGGCGAAGATCTGGCGGGCATTGTCGATATCGACATATTCGTCACGGGGCGCGTGGAGGATGAGGAGGGCCTTGTCGAGATGCGCCAGGAAATCGGCCTGCTTCTGCTGCCGCGCATCGTCGAGAAAGGCCTTCGTCACGGGGAAGTGCCGTCCCGCGATATTGATCATGCCGCGCCCCTCCCGCTCGATCTGTGAGAGATCGCCGAGGGCACTCAGCACATGCGCCGCATCGAAGGGCGCGCCGATGGTGACGACCGCCTTCGCCTCGGGAATATCGTGGGCGGCCGCGATGACGGCGGCACCGCCCAGACTGTGGCCGATCAGGATGGCCGGGGCCGCCAGCCGGTCGCGCAGGAAATCGGCCGCCGCCACGATGTCGGCGACATTGGCGGAGAAGCCCGTCATCGCGAAATCGCCGTCGCTGCCGCCCAGGCCCGTGAAATCGAAGCGCAGCGTCGCGATGCCGAGCCCCGCCAGATGCGAGGCGATGCGGGTGGCCGCGTGGCTGTTCTTGGTGCAGGTGAAGCAATGCGCGAAAAGGGCGACGGCGCGCAATGCGCCGAAGGGCCGTTCGAGCCTTCCGGCCAGGACCGCGCCATTGCCGCCCGGAAAAGTCAGCCGTTCCGTTCCGCCCTGCATTTCCACCCCTTTCGCCGTTTTCCCGACTATAGCGGCGTCGGGACGGCCAAGGGAAGGCTCAGGACGCCTGGCGCACCGGGCGGCCGTCCGCGCTCTTGCCGGCGCCCGGATGGGCGGGGGTGACGGGCACGTCGATCCAGAACTGCGTTCCGACCCCCGGATGGCTCGTGAAATCGACCTGGCCGGACATGGCGTCGACGAGCTTTCGCGTGATGGTGAGGCCGATGCCGGTGCCGGGGATGTCCGTCTTCTCGCGCCCCAGCCGGTTGAAGGGCGTGAAGGCGTCGCCTCTCTGGGCGTCGTCGATGCCGATGCCGGTATCGGCCACCGTGAAGCGCAAGGTCGTCTCGTCGAGCGCCGCGACCCGGAGCGCCACCTCGCCGCCCTCGGCATTGTATTTGACCGCATTGGAGGCGAGATTGAGGAGCGCCTGGAAAAGCTTGGTGCGGTCGGCCCAATAGGCGCCGAGCCCTTCGGGCGCATGGACATAGATGTGAACGCCCGCCTGCTCGGCCATCAGCGACACGCTCGACTGCACGTCGCGCAGAAGCTGGCCGGGGTCGAAGACCTCCTCCTCCAGCACCGTCATGTCGCTTTCGGTGCGCGAGAGGCGCATCACTTCCGTGATCATGCGGGAAAGGTGGCGTCCCGCCACCACCATGTCGTCGAGATAGGCGCGGTGGCGCTCGGAAAGCTTTTCGCCCAGTTCCAGCTTCAAAAGTTCGGTGAAGCCGAGCACGGCATTCATCGGGGTCAGAAGCTCATGGCCCATCTGGCCCAGAAGTTCGTTCTTGGCGGCGGCGGCCGCTTCGGCGGTCTGGCGCAGGAGCCGGTCCTCCTCGGCCTGTTTCTTGTCGGTCACGTCCTGGATGACGCCGAAGATCGATTCGATGGCGCCGTTCTCATCGCGGCGCTGCCGTCCGATGACGCGCACATGCCGGGAGGCGCCGTCCGGCCGGCGGATGCAGAGATCCTCCGAGAAGGGGGCCGTCACCGAGGCGAGATCGCAAAAGAGGAAATGCGTTCCGTCCCAGTCTTCGCAGGTTTCGATGGCGCCCTGCACCAGGGCCTGGCTGGGGCGTACCGAGCCCTTGTCGTAACCGTGGATGCGGTAGGTTTCGTCGGACCAGGCGAGTGCGCCGTCCATGGGATGGAACGACCAGTAGCCGATCCCCGAAATCTCCTGGGCGAGGCGCAGGCGGCTTTCGCTGTCCTCGAGCGCCTTGCCGCGCTGCGTGCGCTCGGCGATCTCACGGGCGAGGCGCCTGTTGGCGACGCGCAATTGCAGGAGAAGCGGCAGCCGGTCGGCGCCGAGTGCCAGCCGCCACACGGCATAAAGCGCCGCGCCGCCGGAAAGGAGTGCCGCAAAACGGGTGAGATAGAGCGTCGTCGGCGACGGCGCCTCAAGGTAATCGAGGAAAAAGGAGACCTGCATGGCCGCCGCCACGAGCGCGAAGATCGCGGGCGGCAGGAGAAAGCCCGAGAGGCGCAGCCCCGGCTGTTTCAGGGAGAGCCATAAAAGCCCGGCCCCGACACCGAGGAGAATGACCATCAGCAACCCCCGGAACACGGGCTCGGAAACGATGAGCAGAATGGGGGTCATGAACGATTGCAGCAAGACCGTAGCCTTTCCCTAAAGACGTCCTCTGCCCCGCTTCCGAGAGTGGGACAGAACGGTTAACAATTCATTAACCGATTATCATCCGGTTAAGCCCAGGGCCGCAATCCGTCTTGCGCGCGGATGTTCCGTAGAGAGAACGGCGCCTGCGCAAGAGGGCTTGATTTCGGCCACGGGGCCCAGTACCGTCCGGCCGTGGCGCATAGGACGCCGCCAGACCGGTGCGGGTGTAGCTCAGTTGGTAGAGCATTAGCTTCCCAAGCTAAGGGTCGCGGGTTCGACTCCCGTCGCCCGCTCCATTCTTCTTCTTTTCCATCTTCTTCTCCGGGCGGGGCTTTTTTGTGTCCGCCTTTGACGGGGCCCTTGCGGCGGGCCCCCGTTGTCCTCTCGCATGAACTTTCCAAAGGCGCCCGACGTTCTGATTATAAAGGGATGAGAGGGAGATGCATATGGATGTTCCTGTCGAAATCAGCTTCAAGAATCTGGATTCATCGGTGGCTCTTGAGGATCGCATCCGGGCCAAGGTCGAAAAGCTTGAAGAGAAATTCGACTGTCTCGTCGCGTGCCGGGTGGCGGTGTCCCTGCCGCATCGCCAGCATCTGCAAGGCAATGTGCCCAATATCCGGATCGACATGACCGTGCGCGGGCAGGAGATCGTCGTCAGTCACGACGCACATGCCGAACATCGGCTCGACGAACCGGGCTTCGCCGCCGCCTTGAACGAGGCGTTCAAGGCCGCCGAGCGCAAGCTCGCCCATTACAAGGGATCGGCGCGCCGGGCGTCGCGCCAGCCGCGGGCCCTGTCGCTTTAAGCCGCGGCCATCGTCGTTTCGAGTGGCGGGCGCGGTGTTTCGAGAAAGGTGCGAACCCTTTTCTCTTCCGGACGTTGCGAAAAGGGAAGGCGGATACAATATCACACCAATGTGAGGTGAATGTGTGACGGCATATATCTTCCATAATGATACGATGTGTTTTAGAATAAGTTTAAAGTAAGGGCCGAACGGTATCGGCCTGGGAGCGTGAAGGAGGCTGATATGGCATCTCCGGCGAAATACGGCAACGAAGCGGTCAACCAGCAGTTCGTGAAGAAAGCGATGTCTGCGCCGCTCCTCGATCGCGACCATGAGCTCGATCTTGCCACGCGCTGGCGCGAGAACGGCGACGAGGCGGCTCTGCACGAGCTGACCAATGCCTATGTGCGCCTCGCCATCAGCGCCGCGACGCGCTACCGCAATTACGGCCTGCCGATGAACGACCTCATCCAGGAAGGCATGATCGGCCTCATGCAGGCGGCCGAACGCTTCGATCCGGAGCGCGAGGTGCGGTTCTCCACCTATGCGAGCTGGTGGATCCGCTCGGCCATGCAGGACTTCATCCTGCGCAACTGGTCGATCGTGCGCACCGGCACGACGGCGGCGCATAAGAGCCTCTTCTTCAACCTGCGGCGTTTGAGGCAGCAGATCGAGCCCGATCTCGACCGCCCGATGAGCCATGAGGGCCGCGAGAAGATCGCGCATACCCTGGGGGTCGCCGTGCGCGACGTCGAGCTGATGGAGGGCCGCCTCTCGGGCGTCGACCGTTCGCTCAACAGCGCGCTTTCCGAACAGGGCGATTCCGAATGGCAGGATTTCCTCGCCGACACCGGCCCCCGGCCCGACGAGCAGGTGATGGAGGAACTCGACAACAAGACGCGCAGCCGCTGGCTCGAAGCCGCCCTCAAAGGCCTCAACCCGCGCGAGCTCCTGATCGTCAAGGAGCGGCGCCTGAAGGACGAGACGGCGACGCTGGCGAGCCTCGGCGAACAGCTCGGCATCAGCAAGGAGCGCGTCCGCCAGATCGAGGCGCATGCCCTGAAAAAGCTGCGCCACGCCCTGGAAGCCGAGATCGGCAACCCCGTCGACGCCGGTCTCGTCGACTACGCTTCTTGATAAACCGTTAAGAATCCCCGCCGGCTCTGCGGCGGGGATTTCTTTTGTTGTTATTGATCCCTCAATCGCCGGGCGCGAGGCGTCCGCCTCGCTTGGCTCCGCGCAAACGTGCGCGGCGGCCGGTCGGCCTTGCCGAAGCCCCAACGGGGCTTCGGAAACCGTCATCTCATAACTTTGAATGTCATGCCGGGCTCGATCCGGCATCCATTTCGCTGTCGGCATTATCTGTGTGAGTGACGAAGGATTTTGAATTGTCATGCCTGCCTTGAATAGGCATTCGGACTGACGAAGGAGGAGATACGGAAAAGCCTTGCGCCTTGATGGCTGAAGGGGTGATGTCTCACCGTCATGCTCGCGAAGGCGAGCGTCCAGTCTTCTTCACCACCTACTCGACCCTCGCCTGCGCGAGGGTGACGATGGGGTCGCTCAATCGGCCGTGATGATCTTCAATCTCTGGCCGGGGCGGATGTCGTTTTCGGTGCGCAGGGCGTTCAGCACGACGAGGCGCTGCACATTATAGCTGTCGGTGAACGGCATGCGTTTGGCGAGCGTTGCGAGCGTGTCGCCGGCGCCGACGGTGATGACGTGCACCCGGTAAGGTTTCGCCCGGGCGTGGTCGGCGGCGGAGAGGCGGTGGAAGCTCGTTACCACCTTGTCGAAGGCAGAGAGAAGGGCGTCGGAGGGCGAGGGCGGGCTGATGAGCTGGAAGCGGTAGACCTGGTCCGGCGCAAAGCGGATGACGGTCAGATGCATCTCCAGCATGCCCGATTGCGTCTGGACGCGGGCGGCGCCCGAGGCCGCCTCCATGTTGCCGACGCGGAACTGGTGCAGCCCGGCGAGAGTGACGTTCTTTGCCCAGACATTCTCCAGATATTGCGCGGCGGATTGCCCCGTGGCCGCCTTGGCGCCGTCGAAGATGATACCGCTATCCCGGCTCGCCTGGAGGACGACGGCGTCCTCGCTGTTGGAAAGCTGGAGGCCCTTCGGCACGTCGAAGGCCAGACCCAGTGCCGGATGGAGGAAGGCACCGCCCCGCAGCACGCCTTGAGCCGGGTCTTCGCCGTAAAGGAGGCCGTTGACGATGTCGAGATAGCGGTCGGGATAGCGGCGCGCCGGATCGGGTTTGAGGCCCGTGCCCTCGGCTTCGGCGATTGCCTCTTCGACGCGCTTTGGCGTATTGGGATGCGTTTGCAGGAAATCGCTTTCCGGCAATTGCTGTCCCGCGATCTTCGCTTCCATTTCGCTGTCGCGGCCGAGCGTGCTGAGGAAATCGGCTTCCGCGAAGGGGTCGTAATCGGCCGCCCGGATATAGCGCACGCCGAGCTTGTCGGCCTCAAGTTCCTGCCCGCGCGAGAAGCTGAGGAGATAAAGCTGCGATCCCTGCTGCGCCAGTTGGGAGACTTCGGGGCTCCCCAGAATCACGCCCAATATGGTCGAGCCGATGCCGGCGACATTGGCCCGGCTGTAGCGTTCGGCCGTGTGGCGCGCCATGACGTGGCCCATCTCGTGGCCGATGACGGCGGCGAGTTCGGCTTCCGAATTGGCGAGCGCCATCAGCCCCCGCGTCACATAGACATAGCCGCCCGGCAGCGCGAAGGCATTGACGAGCGGATCGTCGAGGACCGTGAAGGTGAACTGGCCGGCCGGCAGTCCCGCCTTGGTGGCGAGCGCCTTGCCGAGCGTATCGACATAGGCGCGGACTTTGGCGTCGCCGTAAGCTCCGCCGAATTGCTTCAGGATTTCGGGATGCTGCTGCGCGCCCGTCTGGCGTTCCTGCTCGGGCGACATGAAGGCGGTGAACTGCTGCCCGCCCGTCGCCGGATTGTAGGAGCATTGGCCGAGTGTCAGACCCATCGCCGCGACGAGGACTGCCCGGACGAGCGGTTTTTGCGTCATGCCTCGTCTCCTTCGAGTATTTCGACATCGCCCGGCGAGAGAAGCCGGACGAGCGGACCGTTCCATATCTCGGCGATGCCGCGCAGGCGCAGAGAGACCCCTTTCCAGGCCAAAGGATCGACCTTTTCGCGCCGGAAGGTCCGGCGGGCGTCGCCCTCGATCAGGGCCGTGAAATCGCGTTTCCAGTCCGCGCCGAAATTGAGGAAGATGCGGGAGCCGACCTTTTGCGCATCCATGACGCGGCCCATAACGATCACGAAATCGCCGACGGGCGGCAATGCCGGCAAGCGGTAGACGCGGTAGCCGGCGCCCCAGAGGCCCGCATTCGCCGCCCGCGCCTTTCCTTCGGCGCAAAGGAGAAGGGCGCGGCGGGAGGCTTCGCCGCCGTCGTCCTCATAGACCGCCCAGCCCGTTTCGACGAGTGCCGCTGCGAGCGGCCGGCCGGAGGCAAGAAGGAGATCGCCCGTCATCCGGCCCCAGCGGTCGCGCGCCTTGGGGTGAAGCACGACAGCTTCCCCGGCGAGAAGCGTCTGGAGTGCCGAAACGCAGGATTGTTGCAGCGCCTGCCAGCGGTTCCCCAGGGCGAAAGGCTGGCGCAGGCCCGACAGCGCCCAGGGACCGGCCGAGGTCTGCAGCGTGCCGTCGGCGCGGACCGTGACGGCATCGCCGGCGAAGGCGGGTGCCGTCACCAGCGAAGCGAGGGCGGCAATGGCGAGGCGGCGCGTCATCATGCCGGCATCATAACCGGCATCGCCGGGTGCCGGAAAGAGCCGTGTCGGAGCTTATCCGCCGATCAGGGCCTGCGGCATCGCCCTGGCGGCCGCTTCCATATCCATATAGACCGTCTCGAAGATATGGCCGTCGGGGTCCTCGAAGGCGCGGCTATACATGAAACCCATGTCCTGCGCCTCGCGCGCCTCGCTGCCGCCGGCGGCCAGTGCCGCCTCTGTCATCGCATCGACTTCGGCCCGGCTCGTGCGCGAGAGGCAGATGAGGGCCGCACTCACCGTCTTCGTGTCGGCGATCTTTTTGCTGGTGAAACTGCCGTAGAAGCCGTGCTCCAGCAGCATCACATGGATGGTGTCCGACCAGATCATGCAGGAGGCCTGCTCGTTCGAGAATTGCGGGTTCTTCTCAAAGCCGATCGCTTCATAGAAGGCTGTCGCTCTGGCGACATCGGTCACGGGGAGGTTGACGAAGATCATTCTGGCCATGGTCATTCTCACCTCAATCAGGGCTTTGATAAAAAAGGAGGCGCCGCCAAGGCGACGCCTCCCGAAACGGACCCGTTCCTTTCAAGGAAGGATCAGAAGGACGCACCGATCGAGAACACGGCCGTCGCATCGCAGGCGTTGCAATGCTGGTCGGTGTCGACATAGGAAACCGACACGTCCCAAGCCTGCCAGGTTACGCCGATCGAGGCGCTCCAGTCGATCTTGTTGTTGCCGCCCGAGAGATCGGGATCGGCCAGCGCGCCGTTTTCCCAGCCGCCATGCGCCGCCACGTAGATCGGCGAGTTCGGCAGGGTGTATTTGACGCTGCCCTGGAGGTAGAGATCGTCGTCATCGCCGAGATTGTTCTGGTCGGGGCTGTAATTGGCACCGAGCTTCCACTCGAGCTGCTGCACCTTGCCGCTCACCGACGTGTAGAACTCATAGTAGTTCGTGTTGTTGCCGTCGGGATAGGTGTAGTAGAGGAAGCCGACGTCGAAGGCCATGTCATTGGCAAAGGTCGTGCCCCAGCCGCCATAGAGATCGAACTCGGTCTCGGCGCCGCGGTTTTCCTGGATGCTCGACCCCCAGGTGCCGACATAGAAGCCCTGGTAGCCGACGTCGAGGCCGCCCTGCAGGGCCGGATCCTCGTCGGACTGGGAGACGCCGCGGAACCGGTAGTCGCTGACCACCGCCACGTTGGCGCTGAGGCTCGGACCGGTCGCGGACTGAGCCATCGCCGGCGCGCCCAGGAGGGCGACCGAGCCGAGCGCGATACCGGCCGTCATAAGGGAAGTCATCAATTTCGTCATTTCATTTCCTCCAGTGAGTATTTTTGTCATCGTCATCAGCCTGTTTTGTTATCGGGACTCCTTTTGCGGGGGTCCCCTTCGGCCGATGCCTCTTTGGTCACCGCTTTCAGCGTTCCCGTCCCCGATCCTGCGGGGTGGGGGAGCGCCTCCGGCGATACGGCTCCGTTCCGGTGAAAAGAATGTCTCCCGCAGGCGTTTTTTAGAACGCATCTGCAATATCGACAAATTTCCTTTGCCGATAAGGGAGATAGCCTCTCCAGCCGGGACGGCG
>Ga0182735_1002504_pt1 | contig 11069 bp, 5 predicted proteins | sample eDN5th30CKraftMG_FD_128524 | JGI IMG/M metagenome (GOLD analysis project Ga0182735, IMG submission 128524) | Enriched Miracle-Growth compost microbial communities from Emeryville, California, USA - eDNA 5th pass 30_C Kraft MG (version 2) (version 2) ... | reverse complement strand
GTACTTGTACCTTAGGCTCATTCCGACTGGGGAGGAGTGGGTCATGGGTGACGAGAAGCTGGTGAAGTCGCGCCAGCGCGTGGCTGATCACGGCGAGGTGTTCACTCCGCGCTGGCTCGTCGACGACATGCTCGACCTGGTCAAAGGGGAGGCCGAGCGCATCGACTCCCGGTTTCTGGAGCCAGCGTTTATGCGCAAGTCGAATGTCTCACGAGACACCGCGCGCAACCGCGGCATTCGCCCTATTCGTACTCGTCGGGTGACTTTGGCTCGAGTTCACACAGCCGGGCGGCGATCTCGGCGAGTGCCATTGACCGCTCGCGTCTGAAGCCGTTCCAGTCGTCAGCGAAAAGGCTGTCGGGGAGAGCTTGCGAAGCCTGAATGTCCGAGATCTCGGACGGCAACATCGAGCGATAGTCCGACGGCGCCTTGTCGCTGATGGTGCGGTTTTCGGCTCTACTCAGGAAGCCGAGGTTCACCAACGCGTTGATCTCGTTAGCGTCGGCAACACCTTCTCGGGTCAGATAGGCCCGAGGGAAGAGGTGATGATATTCCTTGCGGTTCGGCTCGGATAGGACTTCGTCCAGATCGATCGTTGCTCCGCTGATTAGTGACCGCGGCGTCAGCGACGCGAGAGTGAGGATGAATGCTCGCGTCGCGACCGTACGAGGGCTGAAAGTACGAGTGAGGAAGAACTCGGGGTCAACCTCCAGGTCGATCTCGGCGAGCGAGGAAGGTTGACCGTTACGAAGGGAGATGGCCTCGGCGACATCCGAGCGAACGTTCCGGTATGGGTTGCCGCTGTAGCGGTGGGCGTACGAGGTCCTCCAGAACCAGCGTAGGAGGGTGAGTCGTTCTGAGTCGGTGATCGGGTCGCTCTGGCGAACCGAGAAGAAGGCGGCGAGTGGTATCAATAGCGCCGGATATGGGAGGAACTTCAGATGTCGAACGTGGAGTTGCTTCCGCAGGAAGTCGATCGCCAGACGGAGCGCGGTCGCAACACGCTCAAACTCGGCTCGGACGTCGGCGCCGTTCACGTCGACGAGCGCGGTCGGGTCAGGGTCCTTCCTGAGTATCGCGGCGCAACAGCGCAGCATGAGGTCACTGTCAGCGCCGACATCCGCAAACCCGAATGACTCGAACTCATCGGCGAGGTCTTGGAACTTGACCTGGAGATCAAAGTCGTCGCTCCATGTCCAGGCGGTGAGCAACTGAAGCATGTCCAGCTGAACGCCCATTCGATTGACCCGCTCGAAGACGATCGCGACACTTGATCGATCCTCGCTCTCGAAGGTCTCGGCGGGAACGAGCGCACCAACGAAGCGTTGCTGCACACGGACGATTTCGGTCATGCGGGCTTGGGGAAGGCTCTTGTAGAGGTCTGCGAAAGCTACGGGGTCGAAGAAGCTACGAAGCGGGAAGTGCCGATCAGGATCGACGTCGGCGGACAGAAGCGCTACAAACTGCGGGTCCTGAGCGTCAGCCTGGGCATCGAAGTCGAAGTAGATCGGCAACCATACGTCGGCGTCTTCCGCGTGCGGCGGAAGCGTTGTTTGGAAAGTCGCAAAGATCGATGTCACCCGCTGCTGTCCGTCAAGGACGTAGTCGATCGGATAGTCCTGCTGCGGGTCGGGGAGATCGAACCCCCCGAGTTGCTTCTCAGTCGCGAGTTTGCTGCGGCTTCTCCAGAGCAGGATCGAGCCGATCGGATAGTCCTTGAAAATAGAGTCCATCAACAGTGCTGCCCGTTGTGGTTCCCATACAAAGCCACGCTGGAACCCCGGGATACGGATCTCCCCGCTGATTACGCGGCTTATCAGCTTGCTGAGCTGAACTGGCTCACTCATGTGGTCCTCACCTACTCGATTCTTAGCATGTACTTCAGTGGCCGGTGGGCGCGTGCAACTTGGCGTCCTGAGGTCTCCCGAGCGATTTGAGCAGCCGACTACGGACCCGAGCCTTGCGCTGTTCGTAGAAGCTCAGGAAGTCCACGAGGTCGAGTGGCAGTCCATCGAGGTCGTTCTCGTCGAAGTAGGTGGCGCGCTTCTCCTCGTTGGGGAAGGCCTTTGCTGCCCACACGGCGGGGAGGGCATCCTGCTTCTCGATGTTCGCGGTTCCCGCAAGCAACTGGAGGTTCGGTAGCAAGTTGAACGCGCCAAGGAAGTCGTCGACCTTATCGGCCGGCACCCCCGCCGCCACGAGCTTCTTCCGGGTGAAGAGCGACTTGGGGAAGATGTGGTCCTCGTGGAACTTCTTGCCGAGGTCCAGTCCTGGGTACAGCACGGACAGCACTGCGAACGTGCGCTGTCCGGCGTACTTCAGATTGAGAAGTTCATCGATCTCGGCCGCGTCGAATGTGAGGCTCTTTCCGACGCGGGCCATGGTGGCCTCTACTTCAACGACAGGGAATCCGGATCCGCCGTTTGTGGCGAGGGTTTCCCGGAGTCTCGTCAGCGTGGTGTCGAGGCCCGAGCCCCAGATGCCGCGCTTGATGAGCGAACGAGTAACCCAGCGTTGGAGTGCCAAGCGGTCCGATGCGTCCGCTGACGAATCCAGGTAGGAGTCTCCGGCATCGCGAAGGTACAGGTAGTACGCGATGGGGATGATCACGCTGTTGGCGGTGAGGTTCCGCTCGTTGTAGCCGAACTGCTGCAGGAGGCTCGCAGCGCGAAGGAGGGCGCCTTCGATTCGCGGCCATTCCTCTTCGACCCTCGCCATGTTGGGTTGAGTGAAGTTCGCCACCTTGAATCGAACGTCGATACCCGCGACGGTCAGCGCCGTCTTGAGGACCAGGTCCTTGGAGAAAGAGAACTGACGACCGGCGTTGCTGTTGAGTTCGCTGACGAGCGAGCGGACCTCTTCCCGCGCGTCGAGTTCCTTCCACTGGTTCGTTGCCATCGAGAGAAGGAGATCCGAGTACGAGAGGGTCGTTCCTCCGCTGTTGATGCGGACGAAGATCTCGAGGACCTTGTCCGGATCCTGATCGGTGACCAGAAAGTAGTTCATTGGCTTCAGTACCCGCACGGCTTCGTAGAGGTCGTACAGGCGCTGGAAGGCGTCAGCCGAGTTGACGATGCGCCGTTCAGCGAGTTCCTTCATGATCGCCGGCCCCGAGTTCGCGAGGTCGAGCACTGCGCCCACCCGGAACCATTTGTGTTCTTCTTCTTCGTGGGGAGCTGCCTCCTTCTCTGTGAGGAATCGGAGGTCGTATCGGAGGCCGAGTTCCTCGTCGGCTGGATCCTCGGTCAGGTTGAGGTAGAGACGCTTGACAGGGAAGGCGTCGGGGCTGTTCCACCACGCGTACTTGCGCTTCTCGGCGAAGCTTCCGTAGAGAGCGATGTTGAGCGACGTTAGCCGCTGTTGGCCATCGAGGACCGCGATCGTCCCCGACCCTGAGGTGACAGTCGCCTTGCCCGCGTAGGGGTTGTCACGCTCGTGGAAGTGGGTGAGGAACTCGTAAAAGGTGTACGACTGTGCCGTCTCGGGCTGCACATCCCACAGCAGGAAGGATCCCACCGGGTATCCGCGCATCAAGCTGTCGAAGAGGCGCACGATCTGGTCGGTGCCCCAGACGAACTCTCGCTGGATGGCCGGCATGAGGTAGTCGCGCTTGTGGATCGCATTCAGCATCTCTTCGACGCTGCGCGGAGTCTGGAATGACATCTCGAGGGGTCCTTACGGTGTCGCGACGAGCTGCATGAGCTCGGAGTAGTCGGAGACGACGTCGTAGGTGACGTCTCGATCGGTCTTCGCGTTGAGCGCGGCGAAGAACTTGCGGGCGCACTCGATCTTGGCGTTCTCGACGCCCTTCAGCTGAAGAGTGGAAAGCGAACCCTTGGTCTCGGCGACGAAATAGACATGTTTGATCTTCGTATCGTCGTCGCGGAACGCGATCGCCCAGTCGGGGTTGTAGTCGCCCACTGGCGTCGGGATGAAGAAGCCCCGCGGCAGCTTCGAATACACAACGACCTCGTCGCTGACGTCGAGCTTCTCGACGAATGAGCGCTCGACCTTGGAGTCTGTGACTACGTACTCGTAGACGCTCTTGTGCAGCTTGTCGCCGGCCTTGGATAGGTCCTGCGCAGTCTGGTTCTCCGTAAAGATCGATGAGTCGTATCGGTTGTCGAGCGGGTCGTAGCTGAGGTGCTCGATGATCGCGGTTGCCTTCTGCTCGTTGATGAGCCTGGCGGCCTCGGTGATGAACTGCTCGGGGTTCTGCTTGAACTTCGCGAACGTCCCAGGGTGGATGCCGGTGAGAATTGCAGCACACGTGCGGCGAGTGAGCTGCGTCTTCTCCGCGACCTCTCCCAGAAGGTCGTACTTGACGGTCGAACCCGCCGACACGGCCGAATGCTCAACCTTCGTTTCGGATACTTTGAAACCCGTCCCGGCTTCCAACTGCTCTACTTCGAGTCCGACGACTTGGTTGCCACTCTCGACGAGGTACTGCATGACCGTGACGTTGAGCGAGGTGTCGAGCACACGGATACAGTTGTCGATCAGCTCCCGGGAATCGAAGTCGACCTGGTACACGGCCTTGTGGTTGATGCGTCCCCAGAGCTCCTGGAACTCGCGCTTGTTGAAGTTCGCTTCGTTGAGCGGGATCTTCTTCGGCTTGCGGCCGTCGGTTGGCTTCGGGATGTCGAGGTACAGAGCGTCGACGAGCGGCCAGACGAAGTCGATGACGGGTTTGAGTACCTCGGAGCTCGGGGTCGCGAGGGTTCCGTCGGCGCGCGCATCCTTGTACGTCTGCGTGACGAGGCCTGACTCGTCGATGTAGTCGTTCTTGATCAGGTGGAAGTAGAGCGCCTGCGCTACAGCTTTCTCGAGCGCGCTTGCGGATCCGTCGCCCAGCGTGATCGGCTTGCCAACGAAGTAGTCGACACTTGCCTTGCGTGGCCGCGCCGACAGCGATTCGATGATCTCCTTCTGGAGCGCGGTCACGAAGTCGGTGTACGACTCATCGGTGACGACGGTGAGTTCGTTGATGTCGTGGACGGTGACGGGGTTGTCCATTCGCTCGCCGTGCTGGTCGACCGACAGGCGCAGACCACGACCGATCTCTTGCCGGCGCGTCGTGGTGTTGTCGCTCTTCTTGAGCATGCCCATCACGAAGACGTTTGGGTTGTCCCAGCCCTCGCGTAGCGCGGAATGCGACCAGATGAATCGGACCGGCTCCTCGAACGAGAGCAGCCTCTCTTTGTCCTTGAGGATCAGGTCATAGGCGTCGACGTCGTCCGATTGACCTGCGAAGTCGCCACGGGCTGCGATCTTGCCGTCGACGAACTGCTTGGTCTTCTTGTCGATCGAGAAGTATCCCTCGTGGGTCGAGCGCACCGGGATCGCCTGGACGTGGTCTCGGTAGCGTTCAGCCGCTTCATCCAGGTCGAGTTCGCCGAGATAGTCGGCGAGCACAGCCTCGTATTCTTCCTCGAACACTCGGGCGTACTCGCCGAGGGCATCCTCGCGTTCGTAGTCGCGGTACTTGGCGACTTCGTCGATGAAGAACAAAGACAGTGTCTTGATCCCTTGCGCGAACAGCTCGCGTTCCTTGTCGAGGTGGGCCCGGATGACCTCGCGGATCTGGATGCGACGCTTCTGGTCTTCGGCTACGTCTTCGGTGACCTCTCCGGCGCCGACGTACTCACCATTACTCAGCTCAATCCTGTCGCGAATGGCGTCAACGTCACGGATGAAGAGGCCCTTGTATGCCTCGATGCCACCCGAGATGGCATGCAGATTCGCGCGTTGCGAGAGCCGCTTCACCTGCCGCTTGATTCCCTGCGCGGTCTGTACTTCCAGTTCGACTCGGGCTTTCGGGAAGTCGGCGCCCTTGCCGATCTCGAGGCCATCTACGTACAAGTAGGCGCTGCTGCCGGCCAGATGCTTGACGGTGATGCCGCGCACCGCGATCTTCTTCACCAGCTTTTGGTTGTATGCGTCGATGGCGTCAAGACGGTGCACTTTGGTGCGTTCGATCCGATGCGTCGCGGAGTAGCGCAGCGCGAAGAGGGCGTTGAATGAGGTCAGGGCCTCCAACGACTTCGAGGGCTTCTTCGCGTCGCCTTCGATCTTCTGCGGCTCGTCAATGATGAGGATCGGCCTGTTCGCCGCGATCACGTCGATCGGCTTCCGTGACTGAAAATCGTCGAGCACCTCGTAGATACGTCGTGCATCCTTGCCTGTGGCGTTGAACGCCTGCACGTTGATGATCATCACCTGCACGCCCGCGTCGGACGAGAACCGCTCGATCTCGTGCAATCTCGAGGAGTTGTAGATGAACGTGCGCGGCTTGGTGCCGTAGAGCTGCTGAAAGTGTTCGGCGGTAATGTCGAAGGACTTCTTCACCCCCTCGCGGATCGCAATTGACGGAACGACGACGATGTACTTCGACCACCCGTACCGCTTGTGCAACTCCATGATCGTCTTGACGTAGACGTACGTCTTGCCGGTGCCGGTCTCCATCTCGACATCGAGATTGATCGGGGCTGCGGACATCTTGACGTGATCCCTGAGATCATTCGACAACTCCAGCCCGCGCGCCTGCTGCACCTGATGAACGTTTGCCAAGAGCTGTGGCGCTGTCAGCGCGATCTCCGCGTTGCGAAGTCCCGCGTCAGCCAGGAGCGCGGGTGACGCATCCTTCCCAGGATCGATGCGGTACTTGACCCCGTCGGCGTAGGGCTGGCCCGCAAACACGTCGACCACAGCACTTACAGCTTCGGTCTGGTACTGCTGAACCTTGAACTGGAGCTTCATCGTGTCAGATTGCCCTTAATTCTGTCTCAGGTGAGAGCTCACGGAAGATCTGACCAGCGTTTATCCGTGAAGCGTCGTTCGCGAACCCCGCATCCTTGAACACCGCCTGCAACGGGTGCCGCGCGGCGATCTCCCGCATCAGAGTGTCAGTCAACTCATTCGAGAAGCAGGCAATCAGCGCATCGTCGGCGACGGCGAGCACTCGGTGACCTTCGACCTTCTCAACGGTGATCGATTCCGTGAGGTCGAGGGCCGACTCCAGAAGCACCTGAAACAGCAAGTCCTCGTCGGTGCGATCAGGCTTGACACTGTCGACAACCCCGGCAAGCTCAGCTTGGGTCGTGGAATCCGCGGATGCGACGACATCGACCATGTTCGTGGCGTCGATGCGTAACGCACGGAAGCCCACATCAAGCTCTGCGCCGAGCATTCCGGCATTGGCGCGAACCTGCTGTCCGGCGCGACGGATGCGCTCGCGTGAGAGCGCCGAAATCGTATCGAATCCGCTTGCCGACCCCTCAGATTTTGGCGCAGTCTTCTCGTCAAGCTGGATCATGATGAAGCGTCGGCGGCCCGCGTCCTGCGCGTTTGCCTCGACGACGGCGTGCGCCATCGAAGAGCTTCCGGCGAAGAAGTCGAGGACAAGGCCGTCTGGCGGGCACGCGATATCGATGAGGCGCCTCATCAACTCAGTTGACTTGGGAAAGTCCATGACAGCCTTGCCGAACAGACTCTTGACCGCCCGACGTCCGTAGTCGTTGGAGAACTCCGGATCGAGCCACACAGACTTGACGAGCGTCTTCGCGATTTCGCCGTCCGCCCCGTGGAGATAGTCCTTTCGGAACACTCGCCAGTCGGCCCCGACGGGTTCCGCGATGAGAAGCTTTCCATCTGCGGCTACCTTGTCCCGGCCCCAGGTCCAACAGGTCTTCGTCCCGTCCGGTGCATCCGGAAACACTTCGACCTGGAAGTCGTCGTCCTGGTTGATTGAGACCTCACCCGTGGTGGTTGAAACGTAAAGCGGGTAGTACAAGTTGGGCCTTGTGCTCGGGTTGAACGACTGGTTTCGGTTCCGCAGCCCGAGCAACCGAAACGCTCCGCGCGCGTCGCTTCGGTCGTATTCGTCGGCCATGCGCCCATCCTTGGCAACACCCGCGATCGCGTCGCTCAGCGGGTTGCGGACAAAAATCAGTAGAGACTCGTGCGTCTTCGCGATGAATCGATCCAGATGGCGACCCCTCGGGTTCACCTGCACGGCGATCTGGGCGACGAAGCTCTGGGCGCCGAACACCTCCTCCGCGATTCGTCGCAGGTTGGCGCTCTCATTGTCATCGATCGACATCACGAGGACTCCGTCATCAGCGAGCAAGTTTCTCGCAAGCTTTAGACGCGGGTACATCATGCTTAGCCAGTCGGAGTGGAAGCGGCCGTTGGCCTCAGTGTTCGCGACCAGGCGATCGCCTGTCTCTGACATCTGGCCTGAGCGCGCGAGGTAATCGGCGCTGGACTCCGCAAAATCGTCCTCATAGACAAAGTCGTTTCCGGTGTTGTAAGGCGGGTCAATGTAGATGAGCTTGACCTTGCCGAGGTACGACTCCTGAAGGAGCTTGAGAGCCTCGAGGTTGTCACCCTCTATGAAGAGATTCTTTGTCGTGTCGAAGTCGACCGAGTCTTCGCGCATTGGGCGAAGAGTCTTCGCGATCGGCGCGTTCGCAGCGAAGGCGGCGGCGCGCTTGCCTGGCCAGTCGAGCTGGTAGCGCTCCTGGGGGCCATCGACGACATAGTCAGACAATTCCTGACGCAACAGATCGAAGTCGACGGCGCGCATCGGTTCGCCGTCGGCGTCCAGCGTCTCCGTGACAACAGTCGGAAACAGATTTGCGATCTTGTCAATGTTCACGCGGGTGAGGTCGGGGGATGTCATTCGGAGTCTTTCCACGGATTACCTCGTCTGGTCCAGATCGGCTTGCTTGGCTCTCAGCTCGCGACGCAGCTCCACCTTGCGGTTGAGCTGCGGTTCGGACCGGAGCTTTTGTTCTAGGGCGCTGATCTCGCGCTCGAGTCGGCGCATGACACTGAGTCGTTCGCCGACGACGGCAAGACTCTCCCCAAGTCGAGGCGCGAGCGGCGTGAGTAGACCGATGAGCTCTGAGTAGAGCGCCGTCATCGTGATCGCGGTTGGTAACGGGGTGCGTGGTGTGTCGCTTCGCATCCAAGCGGTTGAGAAGTACGCATTCGGCTTCGGGGCAGGAGAGCGGGCCGGCTTGTGTGCGGCGGTCATCCGCACAACGCCGCCGTGGGCATCGTCGCGGTGAATCTCGAAGATCACAGGATTCGGTATCGCCTTGTCGATCGATGCAAGTACTTGGAGACTGATGTCGTTCGCCTTGGCGTCCAACTGAATGACCTCGATCTCGGGCACTTCTGACGAGCCTGGAAGGTTGATGGTCTCCGCGGAAAGCTTGTAGGCCCAGCTGATGCGGTTCACTTCCGCGACGAACTTCTCACGCAGAGCGGCGGTCGAGGCGGTACGTTCGTAGAACCGCTCCTTGGGGACGCGGGCACCGAAGTGTGCACCGGCCGGCCACTGGTAGAGGATGTCGGTCACGAGGCTCCCTCTGGATCGACGACGGCGATGAACGCGATCAGTTCGAAGTCGTCGAGCCCTGCGATCTGCTGTGTGAGGGCGGTCGTGTGCCCACCGCTGAAGAGGCTGTCGATGTCGCGTTCTTCGGTGACGTCGATCATCGAGTGGATGGCATCCGTCAGCAGCGCGGAGTACTTGCTCATGTCGGCGCCCTCGTGGGTGGCTTCGTTGAAGACACGAGTGACGTCGGCGACGGGTTCGTCGTGAGGCCGCGAGCCGGCGCGAACGAGGTCCAGGAGGCGCTTCGCTTCGGTGTGGTCGGCGATGACACTCCCATCGTCATCGACGTAGACGAGGTAGTGCGGGTGGAGCCGGTTGCCCCGATTCACAGTAGGGTCAGCGTTCACGTTCTTTAGGACGAAGATCACGCCCGGCAAGAGGCCTATGGCGGGCTCCGCGGGGATGACGGCGTGCAAGCCGCGCGGGGCGGTAGCGATGTCTCCGTACTCGTTCATGTACGCGAGCAGGTCCATGCGGAAGTCGTTGAGGCCGAGATCCGTGATCGAGACCCCGGCTCGAACGTCCTCGAGTTCGATGTTCTCGTTCTGCAGTTTGCGCAGCTGTTCCTTGCGGAACGCGGCATCCGAATCCTCCGGGTTCAGCACATTATCGTCGGCGGATCCGGCGAGGTCGGCGATGACCATCCGGTTCTCGACGCGCTCCTTGAGGTTGATGTACTCGTCGAGCGAGATGTCGGGCCAGAAGTTGACGAGCTGGATGACCTCGTTCGTCGAGCCGATGCGGTCGATACGACCGAACCTCTGGATGATCCGCACCGGGTTCCAGTGGATGTCGTAGTTGATGAGGTAGTCGCAGTCCTGCAGGTTCTGGCCCTCGCTGATGACGTCGGTGCCGATCAGGACGTCGATGTCTCGGGTCTCCTTGGGCATTGTGAGGTGTCGTTGCTTGGACCGTGGCGAGAACATCGACATGACCTGCTGGAAGTCGAAGCCAGTGCCGATTGTCGACTTCGCGCCGTGGCTGCCGCCGGTGATCACCGCGCTTTCCAGTCCTGCCGGCTGGAGCGCCGGCGCGAGCTCGCGGTAGAGGTAGTTTGCGGTGTCGGCGAAGGCAGAGAAGATCAGAACCTTGCGGTTCTCTGGGTTGAGCGGGTGCTCTGCCTTCTGCTGGACCAGGTGCCGCAGCTTGCGGAGCTTGAGGTCGTGCGCCGGGGTCACCTTGCGCATTTCGTCCAGGAGTTCGCGCAGTGTCTCGCGGTCATGCCAGAGGTCTCGCTGCCACGATTCGACGTCGATGTCGTCGATGTCGATGCGGATCTTCTCGCCAAACGAGAGCGCCTCGACGTTGGCGTCATCCTCATCGTCGAGGTCGAAGTCGAGATCGTCCATGTCGCGGATCTCCGGGAGGGAGCCGGAGTGGTTGCTGAGCCGCGTGAGCGTGCTGTCGACGGCGGCCTCGATCTTGGCCAACGTCAAGCGGAAGGCTTCGACCGAACTCTCGAGACGCTTGAGCAGGTTGACGGTCATGAGCTTCTTTAGGCCCTCTTCGCGACCTTTCTGGCCGAGGTTCGAGCGGGCGCTGCCGGTCGTGACGTTGAAGAGGTCTTCGTACTTGCTGATGCGGCTCGGAAACACATACGCGAGCGGTGTGTAGACGCCCAACGTCAGCACCTGCAGCTGCTCGAAAATCTCGTTGAACGAGG
>Ga0182735_1002503_pt1 | contig 11070 bp, 11 predicted proteins | sample eDN5th30CKraftMG_FD_128524 | JGI IMG/M metagenome (GOLD analysis project Ga0182735, IMG submission 128524) | Enriched Miracle-Growth compost microbial communities from Emeryville, California, USA - eDNA 5th pass 30_C Kraft MG (version 2) (version 2) ... | reverse complement strand
GGGGCAGCGTCGCCGTAGCGCGGAGGTGATCCACCGCCGGCCGCGAGTCGCGTGACGACCGATCACCGTGGCTGATCGCCGTCGACCTGCGCGTCCTCCTCGGCCTCGTCCTCGCTGCGCTCGACCAGGTTCGCGGCGGCGAGCGCCTTGCGGTGCTCGCGGCGGCGGGCGATGTCGGCGCTCGCGCGCGTGCGCGGTCCGTTGAGCAGCAGGTAGGACGCGCACAGCGCGACGACGACGGCCACCACGCCCAGCAGCCAGCCCCGCATCCCCACCAGATAGAGGACGACGGCGGCCACGACGATCAGGGCGACCCGGTACAGGGAGTACAAGACGAACGGCACGCCCCTCAGCCTAGAGGGTCGGGCTGGAGTGCAGCGGACGGTGGGGGCGCCCCAGCGCACCCGCCGGCAGCGGAACGCAAGCCCGACCCGACCAGAGGGCACCGAGGGTCGGGCTGGAGTGCCGCGGACGGTGGGGGCGCCCCAGCGCACCCGCCAGCAGCGGAACGCAAGCCCGACCCGACCACGAGGCGCAGCGGTCGGGCTGGAGTGCAGCGGCAGCGGAACGCGGGCCGACGCGCTCGTGCCGCGGGTCGCTGTCTTGCCACGCGATCGACCACGCCGTCGTCCTGAGGCACAATTCGGGCAACAGCTCACGCTACGGGTCGTCGGACCGCTCGTGCCCGTGGCCTGACCTCGACCACGGGTGGTGCGGCACTCACGGCATCGCCCAGATCGACCGGAGGTACCGAGATGAGCACGAGCAGGACGCTGGAGGAGCCCACCCCGGCCCGGGCGCGCACGCTGGCTGGTCTGATCGTCCTCGTGGTGGCCTCGTTGCTGGCGGCGTGCTCCTCCGCGGCCCCGACGGCGGCCGGAGATCTCTGGCAGGTCCTCTCCCTCGAAAGAACCGAAGAGGCCGATCCCCCACAGGACGACGCGGAGCTGGTGCGGCGGTCGTCCGTGGTCGTCACAGGCACGGTCCTGCGGGTGGAGCCGGGGCCTGAGACAGTCCGGACGTTCCCCGAGGGAACGTCCGTCGAGCACTCCGCGATCGTTGTCGTCAAGGTCGGTGAGGTGCTCAAGGGGACCTGGGAGGAGAGCACGATCCCGGTGCACATGTTCAGCGCCGGTCCGGTGGAAGAGGGCAGCGTCACGCTGCCTGTCGAGGACGGCGTGTGGTTCCTCGAGCCCAGCGGCATCGAGGACTACTACATGACGGTCGCATCGGCGGGGCTCTGGATGGAGGACGGCGGGGCTGTGTCGACCGTGCGCGACCCGGTGCAGACGGAGGTCGTCGTGCCCGAGGGCGTGGACTCGATCGAGGACGCCGCGCGCGCGATCTCCAGGCAGGTCGCCGCGCAGGCGTGAGACCCGCGGGGACACGGCAGCCGGTGTGGTGGTCTCATGACGGCGGGACGGCTCGAACCAGGGTGTGCCGAGGTCGAGAGCTAGGGCGTCGGCGGCACGAGGAGAGCCACGGCTCCGTCACCTCCGACCTGCGCGAGATAGGGACCCCAGACGCGCACGTCGAGCCCCTGGTCGAGGGTCCACGCCTGGGCACCGGTGTCGGCGTCGACCGCGTGGACCGCCCCGGACGAGCCGGCCGGCTCGACGACGAGGCGCTCGCCGTCGGTCGCGAGCAGGTCACCGGACTGCGTCCACACGTCATGACCGTCGTCGCGCGCGACGGCGGTCAGCGTGTGCCCCGACTCTCGCGAGCTCCGGCTGACGACCACCACCTCGTTCGTCACGGCGACGACGGTGCCGCTGGTCAGGCCGCGCGGGTCCGTCACCCTGCTTCCGTCGGCGTGCTGCAGCGTGAGCCCGCGCGCGGTCCTCACGTACCAGAGGTCACCGACGGGCAGCTCGGCCTCGCCGTCGAGCGTGCCGACGACGTCGCCCGTCGTGGCGTCGAGCAGGAGCGTGGTGCCCGTGTCCTCCGTGGTGCCTTCGCGGCAGCGACCGCCGTCGCCGGAGAAGTGCGTGCACGCGACGCCTGCGGCGACGTGCACGACGACGAGCCCGAGCCGCTCGGGCACGTCGAGCAGCGTGACGAACTGCGTGAGGGTCGTGAGGTCGGAGATCACCTCGTCAGGCGGGTCGATGCCGTCGGGCAAGGGCGTCGACCACGGCACAGCCCCGGTGCGAGCGACCGAGAACCGGACGGCGCCGCTCGTCGCGTCGGAGGTGACACGGGCGGTCACCGGGTCGCCGCCATAGGTACCGATCACGCTGGACGTCCGCTCGCCCGTGGAGCCGAGGACGAGGTCATAGGGCGTCACCGTGGCGACGCCGTTCACGGTCGACGTGCACAGCGCGCTGCGTGCCGGGGAGCCCGCCACCGAGCAGGTCGTGCCGTGCGACGGGTCGGTGCAGCTCAGCTCAGCGCCCTGCCCGGTGCAGCGGCCGTTCGGAGGCCCCGGCTGCACCCACGCGAGGCGACCCGCGGCCAGATCGACCCCGAGGACGTCTTCCCGCCGAGCGTCCGCCGTGAGGGCGGAGGCCACCATCACGCCGCGGTCGTCCGCTCCCCCGAAGGAGCCCACCACGAGCCGTGTCGCGTGCCTGCCGAAGGCGGCGACGATGTCGTCCGCCGCGAGCGTCCACCGCACGGTCGGGGTGGTCGGGAGCGCGGCGAGCGTGGGCACGCCGGCCACGACCTCCGGCGCGCTGGGGGTGTGCGTGCCACGCGTCAGCACGAGCGCGACGACGGCGACTGCGACCGCGAGCGCAGCCGCGGCGGCGATCCGACGGCGAGCGCGGCGGCGGGGCCCGGGGGCGCCGCCTGATTCCTGGGGGACAGGCTGGGCGTCGCGACGGCCGCCCACCGGTGCTCCGGGTGTCGGCTGGGACGAGGCCGGCGGCGACGGTGGTGGCGCGGGAGGCCCGTGGAGCGCACGTCCCCAGCCACCCTCGGGCGGCTGGCGCCACTGCAGCGCCAGGTCCACCGACCGGTCGTCGAGCGCGACGAGCTCGCGCAGCAGGGCGGCGTCGGTGTGCGGGTGCGCGGCGACCCTGGCCGCGAGGGACGGGTCGGCCGCGAGCGCGTCGCGGAGCGCGGGCGCGTCGGAGGTCGGGTCCGCGACGACGTCGTCGGGTCCGGTCATCGTGCCTCCTGAGCTCGTCCCTCCCCCATCATCGCGCGCCTGGCGTGCGGGGACGACCACGTCCAGGGCCGAGGGAGACGTCGGCCACGCGCACGAACGCCTGGCAGACGAGCAGGTGAGATCCCGCAAGAAGGTGGCGCCGAGTCCCGGCGCGTCCCCGGAGCCTTAGGCTGGAGGGATGAGAGCCATCCTGTTCCTCGCGATCGCAGCGCTCACCGTGTTCGCGGCAGCCGACTGCGCCCAGAGCACGCCCACGCAGCGCGCCGGCGTGCCTCGCTGGTTGTGGATGGTGCTGATCGTGCTGGTCCCCCTGCTGGGCCCGGGGATCTGGCTGCTCGTCAGCCGCAACGCCCGCGGCGGCTCCTCTGACGGGGGCGGGTCACGTGGCCCGCGAGGCCGCGGCACGGGCGCTCCCGACGACGACCCGGAGTTCCTGCACCGCCTCGGCGGCGACGAGAACGGGACTCAGCCGCCCTCACAGCGCTGAGCACGGCGCTGAGGTCGCGGGTCCCGTCATCGGCCGTCGCACCATGCCAGGCGAGGCCAGCTGGACGAGGCTAGCTGCTCGACGGCAGGTTGCTGTACGAGTGCTTGCCGTCGAACAAGATGTTCACGCCGGTGAAGTTGAACAGCACGCACAGGTAGCCGACGAGCACGAAGTACGCGGCCCGCCGTCCGGTCCAGCGCTGGGTGGCACGCGCGTGCAGGTACGCGGCGTAGACCACCCACACGACGAAGGTCCAGACCTCCTTGGGGTCCCAGCCCCAGTAACGGCCCCACGCGTGCTCGGCCCAGATCGCACCGGCGATCAGAGTGAAGGTCCACAGCACGAAGCCCACGGCGTTGAACCGGAAGCTGAGCACCTCGAGCTTGCCGGCCTTCGGCACGGCCTCGAGCCAGTGCCAGTTCAGGACGCGCCAGGCGAACCGGTTGCGACCGCGCAGCGCCTTGCCCTCGCCACGCAGCAGCGTCGAGCCGTCGTCGTAGGAGTCGCGCAGCAGCTGGAGCACCGCCGCGATGCAGCCGACGCTGAGGATGCCGGTGGCGGTGACCGCCACACCCACGTGGATGATGAGCCAGTAGCTCTGCAGCGCTGGCTGGACGCCGTCGGCCGCGATGTGGAACTTCAGCAGGCCGAGCACGATGAACAGCACCGCGAGCGCCATGACGAAGGTCCCGAGGAACCGGATGTCCTTGCGCAGCGACACGACGAGGAACACCGCGACGGCGACGAAGGTACCGACCATCGTGAACTCGTACATGTTCGCCCACGGAGCCCGCCCGGCCGCGATGCCGCGGGCCACGATCGCACCCAGGTGCAGCAGCAGCCCGAGCCATGCCGTGGTCGTCGCGATGCCCAGCGACTTCTTGTTGTTCGCGCGCACGCTGTCCGACGGCGTCTTGCCCGGACCGTAGCTGGTCACGAGGTTCGTCACGAACGCGAGCATCGAGACGGTGTACGCGGTCGCGGTCCCCCACATCAGGAGGTCGCTGATCTCACCGGTCGTCATCGTCAGCCTTTCTGGACCCCTCGGGGCCGAGGTCGTTGCCATCGTAGGCCGCCGCGGGCCCGGTCACGGTCTCGCCGGCGGTCGCCACGCGGACGACGGTGCCGGTCGGTGCTTGGTCGGACGTCGCCGCGGCCTCGGTCGCTGCGTCAGCGTCAGTCTTGGCCACCGTGTCGTCGTGCTCGGCCACGACGTCGTCGTCCTCGTCGTCCGGCATCTCGAACGGCACACCTCTCGCCGCGGCGAGCACGCGGGCGACCTCGGTCCCGAGCGCGGTGTCCTCCGAGCGCGCCAGGCCACCCACCTCGACCTCCGTCCCCCGCACGCGCACCCACACACGTCGGCGCGGCACGAACAGGGACAGGGCGAGACCGCCCAGGGCGAGGAAGGCGAACACGAGGATGTAGCCGAGCGCGGGGTCGTGGCGCAGGTCGAGCGCGACATAGCGGTCGAGACCCTCGAAGGTGAAGGTCCCCAGACCGTCGGGCAGGTCCACCGACTCCCCCGGTGAGACCAGGAAGCTCACCGGCTGGCCGTCGTCATCGATCGCCTGCACCATGTTGTCGGTGTCGAGCTCGTAGACGTTCTGCGGCACCCCGTCGTCGAGACCGAGGTCGCCGCTCCACACCGAGAGCACGAGCACCGGGTTGTACGGCTGCGGGAACACCGACACCCAGCCCTCGCCCGACTGCTGCGCGGTGGGCAGCAGGTAGCCCACGAGGCCGATCTGGTCGCCGCTGGTCACGTCCGGCACCTTGATGGTGCCCTGCGAGGTGTAGACGCCGTCCTGCGGGATGAACGGCACGGCCCCCGCGAAGGCGACCTCGCCGTCCGAGTCGGTGACGCTGACGATCGGCGCGTAGCCGTTGCCCTGCAGGTAGACCTTCGCGCCGCCCGCGTCGAGCGGGTGGTTGACCTTGATCGTGTCCTGCGTCGTCCTGCCCCTGTCGGTGAGGGTGACGTGCGCGGTGAAGTCCTGCGCCTGGGCGTCGGACGAGCGGAACTTCGACTCGAAGTCATCGAGCGTCAGCGTGAACGGGTCGAGCGTGTCCGGCTCGAACCAGGCACCGTGCTCGAAGGTGTCGTAGTGCACCTCGGCGTTCGCGAAACCCCGGCCCTGGACCACGAGCACCTGGCCGCGATAGTGCAGCAGCTGGCCGAGCGCGACCGAGATCAGCAGCCCCACGAGCGCGAGGTGGAACAGGAGGTTGCCGGTCTCGCGCAGGTACCCGCGCTCGGCGGAGAGCGTGAGCGCGCCGTCGGGCTCCTGTGCCGTCTCGATCCGGTAGCGCGGCAGGCGGCGGAATCGCCCGACGAGGTAGGTGCGGGCGCGCTCGAGGGTGGCCGCGGGGGCGGTGTCCCTGGCGGGCGTCGCTGCCGCGGGCGCCTGATCGACGGCGACCGATCCGGCGGCAGCGGCGGGCAGGCGGGTGAAGCGGCGCGGGGCGCGGGGCGGCCTGGTGCCCAGGCCTCGCAGGTGGGCGCGCGTGCGTGGCAGGATGCAGCCGACGAGCGAGACGAAGAGCAGGATGTAGATCGCCGAGAACCACACCGAGGTGTAGACGTCGAACAGCTGGAAGCGGTCGAGCCAGCGCGACAGGTCGGCGTGCTCGGCCACGTAGCGCGCGTAGCCGGCAGGGTCGGAGGACTCCTGCGGCAGGATCGAGCCCGGCACCGCCGCGACCGCGAGCAGCATGAGGAGCATGAGGGCGATACGCATCGAGGTGAGCTGACGCCACATGAAGCGCAGCATCCCCGTGAAGCCGATCGAGGCGACGACCGGGGCACCGGTACCGCGTGCCTGCGCACCGCGGTTCTCGGCGAAGGCGTCGTCGATGCCGGCGGGACGGTAGCCGGGGGTGGGCGCGTCCGGCAGGGACGGCTCGGTCTCGTCCTCGGCCGCGGGCACGGAGGCCTCGACGGGCGCGTTCTCGCCGTTCACCTCGTCCACGCCGTCCGCACTGTTCGCCCGCGCGTCCTCGCCCATCAGACCACCACCTCGAAACCGCTGATCAGGATCTGCAGCTGCGTGCTCAGCCGACCCCACAGGCCGGTGACGAGCGCGAGGCCGAGCACGATCAGCAGCGCTCCGCCGAACCGCATCACGGCGACACGGTGCCGCTTGAGGAAGGCCATGAGCCGCTTGCTGCTCTCGAGCCCGAAGGCGATGAGCAGGAAGGGCACGCCGAGGCCGAGGCAGTACACCACCGCCATGATGCCACCACGGACCGCTGAGCCGCCGTCGAGCGCGAGCGCGTTGATCGCGGTCAGGGTCGGGCCCAGGCACGGCGTCCAGCCCAGACCGAACACGATGCCCAGCAGGGGTGCGCCCCACAGCCCCGCCGTCGGGCTCAGGTGCATGCGGCGGTCGGACTGCAGGAACGGGACGAAGCCCATGAAGGCCAGGCCCATGAGGATGACGACGATGCCGAGCACCCGTTCGATCACCGTGTCCCAGCGCTCGAGCCACGCCCCGAAGATCCCGAACAGGACCCCGAGCGCGACGAACACGAGGGTGAACCCCGCCACGAAGAGCGCCACGCCGGTCACCACCCGGCCCCGGCCGCTGACCCGACCCGCCCGCCCAGCAGCGCCCGCGGTGCCGCGGCGTGACGTCGAGGTCCCGCTCGAGGCGGCCGCCATGCCCGAGACGTACCCGACGTAGCCCGGCACGAGCGGGAGCACGCACGGGGACGCGAAGGAGATCAGCCCGGCGAGGAACGCGACCGGGACCGCGAGCAGGAGAGAGCCGCTGAAGACGGTCCCCGCGAACGCGTCACCGATGCTCGCGGTGACCGTGCTCGCGGTGACCGTCGGGGGCGTCGAGGCAAGGATCGCGAGCTGCCAGGCAGCGCCGCTCACGAGGTCGTGTCGGAGGACGACGTGCTCGACGACGGCGACGTCGACGTGTCGGGCCCGGTGCCCTGGGTCGCGCCCGTCGTCGCGCCCTGTGTCGTGCCCTGTGCGACGACGTCGTCGAGCAGGGTGCGCAGGGTGGACTCCTCCACCTCGCCGAGCACGCGGGCCGCGACCCGCCCCTCCTGGTCGATGATGACGGTCGTCGGCACCGCCTGGATCGGCACCACGCCCTGCAGCGTCGCGATGACGGCGCCGTCGGTGTCCTCGATCGAGGGGTAGGGCACGTCGAAGGTGCGCTCGAAGGCCTGGGCCGCGCCCGCCTCGTCGGTGGTGTTGATCCCGACGAAGTGGACCGAGCCCTCGTAGTCGTTGGCGGTCTCGACCAGGTGCGGCGCCTCCTGGCGGCACGGCGGGCAGGCCGCGTACCAGGTGTTGACGACGACGACGTCGCCGCGCCACTGGCTCGTGTCGACCGGGTCGCCCGCGTAGTCGTCGCCCTTGAGCGTCACAGGATCGCTGCGGTCCGTCGCGGCCCAGGTGCGCACGCTGCCGTCGCCGGACTGGTAGCCCTGGTCCAGGACGTCCCCGTCGTTGCCCGAGCTCTGCGCGCAGCCGGCGAGAGCGAGCGCGAGGGCTGCGGCGGCAGCCGACGCCACGAGGCGGCCACGGCGCGGGCGCTGCACGGTTCTCACGGCGCCATCATCCCGGAGCACGCTGAGGGAGCCCTGGGAATCCGCGGTTTGTGAGCGTCGCCACAGGAGTCCTGCGCCGTGTGGGCGACGGGCCGGACCAACGGCGAGGTGCTGCGGTTCCACGGCCCTCGTCACGCCCCTGCCACGGCGCTCGCGCCGGGGAGGAGGTCGGCGGCGGGCTCGGTGACCGTGATGCCGAGGAGCGTGCCGTCGTCGTCGAAGGTGAACGAGGTGACGGACGCGAGGTTGCACTGGCGCTTGCGCGGGTCGTGCCACAGTCGCCGACCCTCAAACCCGAGGCGGGCCTCCCAGATCGGCAGCTGGTGGCTCACGAGCACCGCCTCGTGACCCCGCGCCTCGTCGCGCGCGTCGGCGACGGCGGCGTGCATCCGGGCCACCTGCTCGCGGTACGGCTCGCCCCACGAAGGCCGGAACGGGTTCACCAGGTAGGGCCAGTGCTGCGGGCGGCGCAGCGAGCCGTCGCCCACACCGAAGGTCTTGCCCTCGAAGTGGTTGGCCGCCTCGAGCAGCCGCTCGTCGGTGCCGAGCGCGAGGCCCAGCCCGGTCGCGATCGGCGTCGCCGTCTCCTGGGCGCGCATGAGCGGGGACGCCTTCACGACGACGACGTCGTGCGTGCCGTCCGAGAAGTGCTGACCGAGCCGCTGCGCCATCGCCTGACCGCGCTCCGACAGGTGGTACCCCGGCAGGCGGCCGTAGAGCACGCCCTCGGGGTTGTGGACCTCGCCGTGGCGCACGAGATGGACCGTGGTGGTGGGCATGGGTCCAGTCTCTCAGACGACGGGCTGCGGGCCGGCAGACGGCGGGGCGGCAGACGGGCGGAGGCGGGCGGGTGGTCGGCGGAAGGTCCTCCTCGCCAGGACACCGGTCCGTCGGCGGGCAGCGTCGCGCGCAGAGCGGCTACGCGTCGCGGCAGGCGTCGACGACCTTCGCCATGGCGCGCCCGAGGACGGCGAACTCCTCGGGGGTGAGCCGGTCGACCAGGTAGGCGCGGACGGCGCTCACGTGCCGGGGCGCGGCGTCGACCAGCACGTCGTAGCCGCGCTGCGTCATCGTGCAGTTCACACCCCGGCCGTCGACCGTGCAGGTGTTGCGCTCCACGAGCCCTCGCTCGCTCATGCGCCGCACGGTGTGGGTCAGACGGCTGCGCGAGTGGGCGAGGCTCTCCGCGAGCGCGGCCATGCGCATCGTGCGGTCCGGGGACTCCGAGAGCCGCACGAGGACCTCGTACTCGTTGAGCGAGAGGTCCTTGGCGGCCTCGAGGTCGCGGTTGAGCGCCTCGGCGAGGCGCAGGCTGCCCTCGAGATAGCTGCGCCAGGCCTGCTGCTGATCGGCGTCCAGCCACCGGGGCTCACCGCTGTCGTCGACGACGGGGCGCGCTGCTGCGACCTCGTCTGCCGTCGACGGAGTCGTTGCTGTGACGGTCATCGGATCACACCTCCTCCATCTGTGCCGCACCCGCTGGGACGTCGGGGACCATTGTCCGTCATGGCGACCGCGAGCCGAAAGTCTCGCAGGTCAGACGGCTTGGGTCGGCCCCTGTCACAGCGATCCGCCAGCGGGCTGCCGACGAGTTGCGGACCGGCCGCCGGTCGGTGCAGGATCGCCCGGCGACGACGTCGCGACGACCTCTGGCGCCGCTCCCAAAACTAGTATAATCTTCAACCATCATCGCATGAAGGCTTCAGGGGGCTGTCCCCGGCCTCTTCCACCCTCATCACAGGAGCTCATCCATGACCGTTCTGGCCCAGGGCCTCGTCGCCGGCACCTACACGATCGACCCCTCCCACTCGAGCGCGACGTTCATCGTCCGCCACGCGGGCATCTCCAAGGTGCGCGGCACCGTCGACATCGCCTCCGGCACGATCACGGTGGGCGACGACGTCGAGAGCTCCAGCGTCACCGCCGTGCTCGACGCCGCCTCGGTGAGCACCGGCTCCCCCGACCGCGACGCTCACCTCAAGACCGCGGACTTCTGGGACGTCGAGAAGAACCCGACCTGGACCTTCACCTCGACCTCCGTCGCTGCCAAGGGTGGCGACTACGTCCTCACCGGCGACCTGACGATCAACGGTGTGACGCAGAGCGTCGAGCTCGAGCTCGAGCCGACCGGCTCCGCCGTCGACGCGTTCGGCAACCCGCGGACGGCCTTCGAGGCCACCACCGAGTTCTCGCGCAAGGACTTCGGGCTGACCTGGAACGCGGCCCTCGAGGCCGGCGGCGTGCTCGTGAGCGACAAGGTCAAGGTCGAGCTCGACATCTCGGCCATCAAGGCCTGACACCGGCCCCCGCGCGGACCACCCGGAGGACTGACGGTCCGTTCCGGGACCAGCAGGGCCCCGCACCTCCGAAGACACCCAGCACCGCCAAGGACGAGGGCGGGCTCCCACCCGGGAGCCCGCCCTCGTCCGTGTCAGCGGCGCGGGTCGCGCGGTCACGCGCCACAGGAAGCGGTGCCCCCGGAGCCGGTGCGTCCGACCGACCGCGGTACGGCAGACCCTGCCTGCGACACCCCTGCCCCTGGCGTACGCCGGACCTCGCCTCTCGACGCCCGGTGGGCGGTTCCGCTCAGCCCAGCGCGCGTCGCAGCCGCGACTCGTCGAGGTGCCAGAAGGCCTGCTGCACCCCGTCGACCTCCACCACGGGCACGTAGTCGCCGTACCGCTCCCGCAGCCGCACGCCGTCGAGCCCCTGGGTCGGCGCGTCGATGTCGATGACCACCCAGGGCTCACCGCGCTCGCCGCAGACCCGCTCGACAGTCTCGAGCACCGGCCCGCACAGGTGGCAGCCGGTGCGCACGAGCACGGTCACTCTCGGAGCGCGGGACGAGGCGTCAGGCATGTCTCCAGCGTAGAGGTCGGCGCGGCGCCAGGGCACGTGC
>Ga0182735_1002502_pt1 | contig 11076 bp, 8 predicted proteins | sample eDN5th30CKraftMG_FD_128524 | JGI IMG/M metagenome (GOLD analysis project Ga0182735, IMG submission 128524) | Enriched Miracle-Growth compost microbial communities from Emeryville, California, USA - eDNA 5th pass 30_C Kraft MG (version 2) (version 2) ... | reverse complement strand
TCCATGTGCCGGTCCTGGCCAAGCACGTAGAGCGAGAATTGCACGTCGATGCCGACGCCGAGCACCGGCGCCTGCTTCACCGCCGCTGCGGCCAGCGCCGCGCGTTCGGCCAGCGGCAGCGACTGCCCGACCGTCAGCGTCTCGCAGCGGCACAGGTCGTCGTCCGGCTCGCCCGGACAGCCGCGCGAAATCGTTGCGTGGAGCGTCACGTGCGCCGGTTCCTTCGCCGCCCTGGCGAACAGGTCGCGGATGGCGTCGAACAGCGGCTCCGGTGCGCCGACCATCAGCGTCGAGACGTCGTCCGTCTCGATCCGCAGCCGGTCGCGATGGGGGGCAAGGGCTTCCAGCCCCGACAGGATGACATCGACAAAACCCGACGTCATCGGGTACAATGATACTTGCGCGCCAATAAACATGATCCCTCGCTCCGCTGGCATTACCCAGATCAGCTTTGAAGGGTTCGCGCGGCCCCGCGCATCTCAGCCCCGTAAGGAGCACCCCTGGTTGCGGGCCGCACCATTGGCGAAATGGGCCCGTCTGTCAACAGCCTCGACGCGGCCTCAACGACCTGCCTGCCGGGTGCGGCAGATTATCGCCAGCAATCTCCGTCTTGTGAAGGAACCTCGGGGGATGCCGGCAGTTGATAGAACAGGACGACCGATAGTCGGCCGCCTCCGCGCGAGCAAAAGCCATGATTGAGAAGAATTCGGACGTATTTGATCTTTTCTCGCAGGTCTACACGAGTGCGGCGCAGGAGGAGATGAGCCTCCAGCACTATCTTTTGGCCTGCCGCGAGGACAAATCCCTCTATGCATCCGCGCCTGAGCGGATGGTCGACGCGATCGGCGAGCCCACCCTGATCGACACCAGCAAGGACGAGCGGCTGGGCCGTATCTTCGCCAACAGGACGATCAAGATCTATCCTTCCTTCGCCGATTTCTATGGCATGGAAGACACGATCGAGCGCATCGCCGGCTATTTCCGCTATGCCTCGCAGGGACTCGAGGAGCGCAAGCAGATCCTCTACCTGCTCGGGCCCGTCGGCGGCGGCAAGTCCTCGCTGGCCGAGCGGCTGAAGATGCTGATGGAAGAGCGGCCGATCTACACGCTGAAGGTCGGCAACGCGATCAGCCCGGTGTTCGAATCGCCGCTCGGCCTGTTCCATCCCGAACGTATGGCCGACCTTCTGGAAGACAAGTACGGAATCGCCCGGCGGCGCCTTAACGGCCTGATCTCGCCCTGGGCGATGAAGCGGCTCGACGAGGTGAGCGGCGACATTTCCCGCTTCAGCGTCGTCAAGCTGATGCCGTCGCGGCTTCGCCAGATCGCCATCGCCAAGACCGAGCCCGGCGACGAGAACAACCAGGACGTCTCGGCTCTGGTCGGCAAGGTGGACATCAGGCAGCTGGAGAATTTCAGCCAGTCCGACCCCGACGCCTATTCCTACAGCGGCGGGCTCAACCGCACGACGCAGGGCCTGCTCGAATTCGTCGAGATGTTCAAGGCGCCGATCAAGGTGCTGCATCCTCTGCTCACCGCGACGCAGGAAGGCAGCTACAACGGCACCGAGAATTTCGGCGCGTTCCCGTACCAGGGCATCGTCGTGGCCCACTCAAACGAATCGGAATGGCTGCAGTTCAAGAACAACAAGAACAACGAGGCCTTCCTCGACCGTATCCTGGTGGTGAAGGTGCCCTATTGCCTGCGGGTCACCGAGGAGCGGCAAATCTACGAGAAGCTGCTGCGCGAAAGCGAGTTGGCCGGCAGCCCCTGCGCGCCGGAGGTGCTGGATATCCTTAGCCGGTTCACGGTATCGACGCGGCTTGCCGAGCACGACAATTCGCCGCTCTACACCAAGATGCGCGTCTATGACGGCGAGAACCTCAAGGAGATCGACCCCAAGGCCAAATCGGTACAGGAATACCGCGACGCCGCCGGCGTCGACGAAGGCATGACCGGGGTCAGCACGCGCTTTGCCTTCAAGATCCTGTCGCAGACCTTCAACTACGACACCGAGGAAGTGGCGGCCGACCCCGTCCACCTGATCTACATCCTGGAACAGGCGATCAAGCGCGAGCAGTTTCCGAAGGAAGCGGAAGCCGCCTATCTCGACTTCATCAAGTCGGAACTGTCGACCCGCTACGCCGAGTTCATCGGCCACGAGATCCAGAAAGCCTATCTGGAATCCTACAGCGAATACGGCCAGAACCTGTTCGACCGCTACATCGCCTATGCCGACGCCTGGATCGAGGACCAGGACTACAAGGACCCCGATACCGGCCAGATCCTCAACCGGGAGGTGCTCGACAACGAGCTGTCGCAGATCGAGAAGCCGGCGGGCATCGCCAACCCGAAGGATTTCCGCAACGAGGTGGTGAAATTCACGCTCAGGGCGCGGGCCCGGAACAACGGCCGCAACCCCTCGTGGACGAGCTACGAGAAGCTGCGCGAAGTCATCGAGAAGCGGATGTTCGGCCAGGTCGAGGACCTGCTTCCGGTGATCAGCTTCGGCTCCAAGCAGGACAGCGTGACCGAGAAACGGCATACCGAGTTCGTGCAGCGCATGGTCGAACGCGGCTACACCAAGCGTCAGGTCCGCCGGCTGGTGGACTGGTATATGCGGGTGAACAAGGCGGGCTGAGGCCGGTCGAAGCCAGGTCAGGGGACTCCCCATGCCAATCTTCATCGATCGACGCCTCAACCCCAAGGACAAGAGCCTCGGCAACCGCCAGCGCTTCCTGCGGCGCGCGCGCAACGAACTCAAGCGCAGCATCCGCGAGCAGATCCGGACCGGCAGGATCGCGGATGTCGACGCCGAGCACACCGTTTCGATGCCCGCCACCGGCACCAGCGAGCCGAGCTTCCAGAACGCCGCCGACAGCGGCGAACGCGAGCACGTGCTGCCCGGCAACAAGCACTTCGCGCCCGGCGACCGGCTGCCGAAACCCCGCCAGGGTGAGGGGTCGTCCACTCCGGGGCTGAAGGAGTCGGAAGACGATTTCCGCTTCGTGCTGTCGCGCGAGGAGGTGCTCGACCTGTTCTTCGAGGACCTGGAACTTCCTGACCTGGTCAAGATCAACCTGAAGGAAATCCTCGCCTACAAGCCACGCCGCGCCGGCTTCGCGGCCTCCGGCGCGCCGACCAACATCAATGTCGGGCGCACCATGCGCAACAGCCACGGCCGCCGCATCGCCCTCAAGCGCCCCTCGCGAGAGGAAATCGAGACGATCGCGCAGGAGATCGCGACGCTCGAGGAAGGCACGCCGGACGCTCCGGCAGGCGCACGGATCGAGCTCCTGCGCGAGGAACTGGAGCGGCTGGAGCGGCGGCGGCGGCTGGTCGCCTATGTCGATCCCGTCGACATCCGCTACAACCGCTTCGAGGCCCAGCCCCTGCCCAACACCAACGCCGTCATGTTCTGCCTGATGGACGTGTCCGGCTCTATGGGCGAGCGCGAAAAGGACCTGGCCAAGCGCTTCTTCGTCCTGCTGCACCTTTTCCTCAAGCGCCGCTACGACAGCATCGACATCGTCTTCATCCGCCATACGCACGAGGCGAAGGAGGTGGACGAGGAAACCTTCTTCTACAGCACGCAAAGCGGCGGCACCGTCGTTTCCACCGCGCTCGAGGAAATGCGCCGCATCATCGAGGCGCGCTACCCCAGCCACGAATGGAACATCTATGCCGCCCAGGCGTCTGACGGCGACAATTTCACCGCCGATTCCGAGCGCTGCATCGCGCTGCTCGACGGCGAGATCATGCGGCTGTGCCAGTATTTCGCCTATGTCGAGATCATCGACGAGCGGGAAAGCCATATCTTCGGCTCGACCAACAACGGCACGTCGCTGTGGCACGCCTACGAGGCGGTCAGCGCGCGCTGGCCGAACTTCCAGATGAGCCGCATCGCCACCGCGTCCGACATCTATCCGGTGTTCCGCCGACTGTTCACCCGGCAGCCGACACCACGGAGCGAGTGAGGAGGAGCGCGGATGACCCTTTCCGCCGCCACGTCCGGACTGCTGTTCTCGGGCTCCGACTGGGATTTCCGGACGCTGGCGCGCGCCTATGACGCCATCGAGGCGATCGCGGTCGAGGACCTTCACCTCGACACCTATCCGGTGCAGATGGAGGTCATTTCCTCCGAACAGATGCTCGACGCCTATTCCTCCGTCGGCATGCCGCTGATGTACCGCCACTGGTCGTTCGGCAAGCATTTCCTCTACGAGAACCTGCTCTACCGCAAGGGCGGGCGCGGGCTCGCGTATGAACTCGTCATCAATTCCAACCCCTGCATCGTCTACCTGATGGAAGAAAACACCATGGCGTTGCAGGCGCTGGTGACGGCGCACGCGGCGCTCGGCCACAACCACTTCTTCAAGAACAACCATCTGTTCCGGCAATGGACCGACGCCGGCGCGATCCTGAGCTACCTGGATTTCGCCAAGGGCTACATCGCCCGCTGCGAGGAACGGCACGGCCCCGCCGCCGTGGAATCCATTCTCGACGCGGCGCACGCGCTGATGGAACAGGGCGTCTTCCGCTATCACCGCCCGCCCAAGCTTTCGCAGGAAAAGCAGACGCGCAGCGCGCTCGAGCGCCTCGAACACGAGGAGCGCAGCTACAACGACCTGTGGCGGACCCTGCCTACGTCAAAGGAGGACAAGAGCGAAGACAAGATCGCGGAACGCAAGGAATCGCTGAACCTCCCGGAAGAGAACCTGCTCTATTTCCTGGAAAAGAACAGCCTGGTGCTGGAGCCCTGGCAGCGCGAGATCCTGCGCATCGTCCGCGTCATCGCCCAGTATTTCTATCCGCAGCGGCAGACGCAGGTGATGAACGAGGGCTGCGCCACCTTCGTCCACTACACCTTGATGACCACGCTGTTCGACCGCGGCATGATCGGCGAAGGCTCGATGCTCGAAATCCTGAAGAACCACTCGAACGTGATCTTCCAGCCGGCTTTCGACGACCCGCGCTTTTCCGGCATCAACCCCTATGCGCTCGGCCTCGACATGATGCAGGACATCCAGCGCATCGCGACGAAGCCCACGGCCGAGGACCGCGACTGGTTCCCCGCCATCGCCGGCAGCGGCAACTGGCGCGAAACCCTGCTGGAGGCCTGGATCGACCACCGCGACGAGTCCTTCATCCGCCAGTATCTCAGCCCGACGCTGATCCGTAAATGGCGGCTGTTCGTCCTTGCCGACATGGCCGAGGAAACACATTACGAGGTGGCGTCGATCCACAATGAGCGCGGCTACGAGAAAATCCGCTCATCGCTGGCCGACCGCTACGACATCGGCGCGACCCGGCCGAATATCCAGGTGGTGGACGTGGACCTGCTGGGCGACCGGCGCCTGCGCCTCCAGCACAAGGTGAAGGACGGCATCATGCTGGAGGAAGCCGGCCGCGACGCGACGCTGCGCCATATCCGCCGGCTCTGGGGCTACGACGTCAGCCTGGAAGGCGTGGACGCGCAAACCGGCGCGCGTCTCTACGAAACCTCGGCCGACCGGGCCGGCGGGTAAGCGGGATTCGGACCGCTATAGGGGTACTTCGGCCGTGATCGGAAAGGCCGCCCGCTCGCGCTCGTCGATCCGGCCGGTCAGGCCAGTTTCCCAGGCGAGATATTGCCGCGCGGCCTCGAGGTTGCCGGCATGGCGGTCATGGACGAAGAAGAGATAGTCGATGCATTCGCTATCCGGAGGAAGTTCCGGCGTGACCGCCAGGGTCAGTCCGGCCGCGCTCCAGGCTTCGGGCGCCCCCAGATGCAGGCCGGCTATGGCGGCGCCGGCTTCGGCGAGATCAGCGGCAAGGGCGCGAGCGACCGTTTCGTCCGCCGCGACGACGGCAACCGGGCGGCCATCAATCTCGCGCAACACGTTTTCAAGCCGCGCCCGCGTCGCCCATATCGCGTCGCGCAGATGGCCGGCGCGATAATCCATCGCCGGTCGTGCATCGACGATGACGGCATCGCCCGGCAGGCCTTCCAGAGCCGGCACGCCGAGCAGCGGGAAGGAAGGCAATTTCGCGGCGCAGCCCGGACCGGGAGCCGAAAAGCGATCGCCAGCCGCCGCCAGGCCGCCTTCCAGCACATGCGCGTCCCATCCCATGCGGCCGAGCCAGCTTGCCACGACGGCCACCCTCACCTCGTCGTTGTCGACCAGCACGACGCGCGCGTTGCGCACGCCGAGCCACAGATCGGTCGCCTGCAGCAATTGCCCGCCGGGGGCCGGGACCGCGCCCGCGACGGAGCCGGCCCGGAATTCCTCCCCGGTGCGGACATCGAGCAAAAACGTGGTGCGATCCGTCTCCCGCATCCACTGCGCGGCAGCGTCGGCCGACACCCGGCGCACGCCGTGACGCCGTGCAAAGCGTGCGGCCTCTTCCTTCAGCCGCGCCAGCGGCGCTCCTTCCGGCGGCGCCGGATACAGCCGGTCCGCGCCATGCTCCAGTTCCAGGCCGGCCAGCCGCCAGCCCATCGTGCCGTTTTCCAGCGCGAGGACGCGGTTGCGAATGCCGAAGCCATGCAGGATGGCGGTGCCCATGATGCTGCGCGTGCGCCCGGCGCAGTTGATCACGACCGTGGTTTCCGGGTCGGAAACGATCTGGCCGATGCGATAGACCAGTTCGCCATTGGGGCAGCAGACGCTGCCGGGAATATTCATCTTGCGGTATTCATCGACAGGTCGGCCGTCGACGACCACGACATTGCCGCCCGCCTCGATCAGCTCCCGAAGCGCCGGCGCGGCGACCCCGGGGATGGGCAAGGCATGCTCCACGAGTTCGCCAAAGGTCTTCGACGGCACATGAACCCCGGCGAACAGGTGGAACCCGGCTTCGCTCCAGGCCGCCGCGCCGCCGGAAAGCACGCTGACCTTGCCGTAGCCGTAGGACTCCAGGCGGCGGGCCGCCTTTTCGGCGATACCGCTTTTGCCGCCGTCATAAAGCACCACGCGGCAGGACCGGCGCGGAACCAGCCGGTCGATCTCCTTTTCCAGCCGGCTGAAAGGCAGCGAAACCGCATAGAAAAGATGCGCCTGGCCGTACTCGCCATGCTCGCGGACATCGAGCAACGCGATCTCCCCGCCGTCGTGGAGCCATTCCTTCAAGCACGCCGCATCGATCCGCTGCATCGTCGTCTCCCGTATCCGCCACCGTGCGTTAGCGCATTTGGCCGCCGGACGGAATCGCCGGCGGCCCAAAAACACCGCTGGCGGCGGAGACCCGCCAACCGGCCGCAGCGATCAGGCCAGGCCGATTTCCGGAGCGGGCCGCTGCAGTCCGAAGCCTCGCCGGCTCCGGTGCCGCTTCACGAGGCGCGCCGGGTCCGAAGCGAGCGCGCGCACGAACCGCGCCAGTTCGACATCGTCGAGCCGGGCCGCCGCCTCGTCCAGCCCGAACCATTGCCGCTTGCGCTGGCCGCGCTCGCGCCAGTGGGTAAGCGTGCCCTGCACATTCATGCCGAACAGGGTCACCTTGACCCTTTCACGGGAACCGTCGTCATGGCCCTTGAGGTAGTGGAAGTCGGTCAGCGGCTGCGGATCGATGTCGCCGATGATCCCGGCCTCCTCGAAGGCTTCGAGGGCGGCAGTCATGAACGGCGCGCGGCCTTTCATCGGCCATCCCCTCGGCACGATCCAGCGGCCCCTTTCGCGCGAAGTGATCAGCAGCATCTCGATGCCACCCTTGCCGCGGAAGCGCCACGGCAGGGCGCCGTATTGCTGCCTCGCCTCCGCGGTTGCCGTGCCGGGCGTCTTGTCGACGTCGACCATCATGGCGAGGTCCATCAACTCCACCTCCTTGCGGCAGACGGTGCGGAGGCGGGCAACGGCACCAGGCCGCCATGGACCGATCGACGGGTCGAGAAATAGATCGTGCCGGGCGCCTTGCACCAGGGACAACGGCTCGCGGCTGCGGGAAGGCTGCGGTTACAGGCCGGACAGGCCTGCCTGGAAACGGAAAGAGACATGAAAACGCTCCATCAAAGCGGCGCTGGCGCGACCGCAAAAATGAACCGCATTTCTTGAGCTTGTTCCCGGAGCGGCGGAGAAGTCGTGCGGCGTCAGAGGTTCATGAGCCGACCGCTCCGGGCGGAGTGGCGCGCTTGGGCGGTGAGCCTCGACATCCTGATGACCGATTTCATGCACATGGTTTCACTTTACCGGCCAATTGTGACAAAATTATAGGCCAAGCAATGGCTTAAATCGGTTTAAATATTTTGGCTTGACAGCGCTTTCGCCGGCCCCGCGCGGAACCGCGCCGCCCTGCGGCTCTCATCGGTGCCCGCATCCCGCGGGGATTGACTTGAAGGCACACGGCTATAGTTCTCCCCAAGGCTGCAAATGCCGACCCTCTGCGTTGCCAGAGAACTGTCCCGAAAACCCCGCCGGAAGGAAATATGATCTCATGACCGGGTACCCATCACTCACCGGAATCAGCCGCCGAAACCTGCTCTCGCTGATTGGCCTGACCGCCGGCAGCGCGGTCATGTACCAGGCGATGACCAGCCTGGGCTTCGCCGCCGAATCGGGCTTCAAGGGACCGGTCAAGCTCGAAGGCGACCCCAAGGGCGCCACCGTGCTCATCCTGGGCGCGGGCCTGGCCGGCATGCTTGCGGCGATGGAGATGCGCAAGGCCGGCTACAAGGTCAAGATCCTAGAATACAACAACCGCGCCGGCGGCCGTAACTGGACCGTACACAGCGGCGATACCTTCACCGAACTTGGCGGCGCAAGCCAGACCTGCGAGTTCGACAAGGACCAGTACATCAACCTGGGTCCGTGGCGCATTCCTTACCACCACAACGGCCTGCTGCACTATTGCCGGGAACTCGGCGTGACGCTGGAGCCCTTCCAGCAGATCAACCACAACGCGTTCCTGCATTCCACCGAGGCCTTCGGCGGCAAGCCGCAGCGTGTGCGCGAGATCAAGACCGACTTTCAGGGCCATGTATCCGAACTACTCGCCAAGGTGACGCAGAAAGGCAAGCTGGAAGGCGACGTCACCAAGGAAGACCAGGAGATGCTTCTGGAAGCGCTGCGCGGCTGGGGCGTGCTCGACCAGGACTACGCCTATGCGAAGGGCGTGACCTCGGCCGAGTTCCGCGGCTACGAGAAGGACCCGGGCGGCGGCCTCGGCGCGGAGCCGGTTCCGGGCGCGCCGATCGACCTCGCCGACATCCTGAAATCCGGCCTGTGGGGCAGTCTGGCCAATTTCGGCCTCTACGAGTTCCAGACCACGATGTTCCAGCCGGTCGGCGGCATGGGCAAGATCGGCGAGGCGTTCGCCAAGCAGGTAGGCGACCTGATCACCTTCAACGCCAAGGTCACCAAGATCGAGCAGAACGACAAGGGCGTCACCGTGACCTACGAGGACGCGGCCAAGCCCGGCGCCGCCCAGCAGGAAACGGCCGACTGGTGCGTGTGCACCATTCCGCTCACCATCCTCAGCCAGATCGACGTCCAAGTCGGCGGGCCTATGAAAGCGGCCATCGACGCGGTTCCCTACGCCTCGTCGGTGAAGGTCGGCCTGCAGTTCAAGCGCCGCTTCTGGGAAGAGGACGACCTGATCTTCGGCGGCGTCAGCTACACCAACCTGCCGATCACGCAGATCTCCTATCCGAGCACGAACTTCAACACCTCGGGCAAGGGCGTGCTCCTGGGCTGTTACACCTGGAACGGCCCTAATTCCTACGAGTTCACCTCCATGAGCCCGGAAGAACGCGTCCGGCGCGCCGTGGAATACGGTTCGCAGATCCATCCCCAGTACAAGGAGGAGTTCGAGAACGGCGTCTCCTGGGCCTGGCACCGCTCGCCCTTCACGCTCGGCTGCGCCGGTGACTGGACCGACGAGGCACGCAAGGAGCACTACGACAATCTGTGCCAGATCGACGGCCGCATCGTGCTGGCCGGCGAACACGCCTCGTACATTCCTGCCTGGCAGGAAGGGGCGATCCTGTCCTCGCTCAATGCGATCGAGCGCCTGCACCAGCGCGTCATGCAGGGATGACGGCGATGAAGCCCGGTCCCTCCTCCCCCAACAACGCAAGGCATCCCACGATGATCTCCCAAGCCAAACGACCGCTCGGCCTTCTCGCCGCCACGCTGGCTCTCGCCACGTTCGCTACTTCCGGCGCCTCCGCCGATTCGGCGGGCGCGACCTTCAGCCAGGGTGAAAAATTCACCGAGCAAAGCGGCGAGGCGCTCTATGCCAATGTCTGCCAGGCCTGTCACATGGACAAGGGCCAGGGCGCCGTCGGCGCCGGCCACTACCCGGCTCTCGCCAAGAACGAGAACCTGGAGTCGGCAGGTTACCCGATCTACATCCTGCTGCACGGCCAGAATGGCATGCCGCCGGTCGGCCAGATGATGAGCGACGAACAGGTGGCCGCCGTCGTCAACTACGTGCGCACCCATTTCGGCAACAACTACACCGACAAGGTGACCGCCAAGGACGTGGCGGAAACGCGATAGGCACGCGCCCTCCCCCCGACCCGACACCCGAGAACGAGGAAAAGACGAATGAAGAACATGCGGATCGCGATCGCTGCCACGGCCGTCGGCCTGTTGCTGGCCGGCAGCGCCAGGGCCGAGGATGTCGTGCGCCACAAGATCCCGAACTCGACCTTCCCGATCGCCCAGGCCGTCGAGATTCCCGCCGGCAAGACGACGGTCTATCTCAGCGGCGCGGTGCCCGGCGTCGCGGACGAGAAGGCCGACAAGAACAGCGTGGCGGCCTATGGCGACACCAAGACCCAGACCGAATCGGTGCTGAAGTCGATCGAAAAGACCCTCGACGGCCTCGGCCTCAAGATGGGCGACGTGGTGAAGATGCAAGTCTTCCTCGTCGGCGACCCCGACAAGAACGGCCAGATGGACTTCGGCGGCTTCATGGAAGGCTACACCCAGTTCTTCGGCACGGAGGCGCAGCCCAACCTGCCGACGCGTTCGGTGTTCCAGGTGGCCGGTCTCGCCAATCCCGGCTTTCTTGTCGAGATCGAGGTGACGGCGGTCCGTCCCTGACGACACCTGTCGCCCCTCGCGGGGTTTTACCGCAGCCGCGCCTTCAGCTGGG
>Ga0182735_1002499_pt1 | contig 11089 bp, 5 predicted proteins | sample eDN5th30CKraftMG_FD_128524 | JGI IMG/M metagenome (GOLD analysis project Ga0182735, IMG submission 128524) | Enriched Miracle-Growth compost microbial communities from Emeryville, California, USA - eDNA 5th pass 30_C Kraft MG (version 2) (version 2) ... | reverse complement strand
GCTTGACGCGGATTGGCGCGTCGAGCTCCATCGCCTCGACGGGAAGGTTCATGCAGTTGGTCGCGTCGGTCTCGATGGCATCGACGCCGTCGAAACCATTGCCGGCACCGGCACCACCCGCCAACAGCTCGCCCGTGACGAAAGAGCTGCCGTCCTTGCGTTGCCCGCCCCATGCCATCACCAGAAGCTCGCCCGAGTTCGGCGCCGGCACGCGCCCTGGGGCAACTGCGGCGAGCGCTTTCAGCATGGTGTTGGTAATGCGTTTGATGGTCGCCGTGCGAGCATTGACCGGAGCCGGCTCGCGCGGATTGACGATCGAGCCTTCCGGCAACGTCAGAGAGATCGGGCGAAAACAGCCGCCGTTGTTCGGGATGGCCGGATCGGTGACGGCGCGAACGGCGAAGCAGGCTGCCGCGAGACTCCCCGAGGGCACGCAGTTGATCGGACCCTTCACCTGCGGACTCGAACCCGTGAGGTCGAAATGGATCGTGCCATCGGCGACGGTCGCCGCCACTTCGATGCGGATACGCCGATCGAGGTCGATACCGTCGTTATCGAGGAAATCGACCGCGCGGTACGTGCCGGCCGGCAGGCTTGCGAGCGCCGCCCTCGTCATGGTTTCCGCCTTGTCGAGCAGAACCGCGAACGATGTAAGCAGGGCGTTATGGCCAAACTTCTCCGATGCCTCGCGAAGCCTCACTCCGGCAATTTTGCAAGCCGCGACCTGGGCGTGCAGATCGCCCATGAAAATATCGGGAATGCGCACGTTCTGGCGCAGAACCGCGGTCAGCGTCTCGTCAAAAGTGCCGGCGCGCGCCCAGGCCACCGGCGGAATACGGATGCCCTCCTGAAAAATCTCCGTCGAGTCGGTCGGTACCGAGCCGGCAGTCTTGCCGCCGACGTCCTGGTGATGGGTCATGGTTGCGGCAAGTGCGATGGGCCGCCCATCCGCGAACAGCGGCACCACGACCGCGAAGTCGGGCAGGTGCGTGCCGCCGCAGTAGGGATCGTTCAGAATGTAGATATCGCCGTCGCGCATCTGCTCGACCGGAAACTTGGCGATGATCGCACCGACGGCGGGAATAAGGGTCCCGAGATGAATGGCTATGGCGCAGGCTTGTGCCAGTGTGGTTCCGTCGAGCGTGAACAGGCTCGCCGAGGCATCCAGGCCTTCCTTGACGATCGGGGAACAGGACGACTTCAGAAGCGCCGCCTGCATCTCCTCCGCAATCTTGTCGAGCCGGTGGCGGATCACCTCGAGTGTCACCGGATCGAAGCGATCCCCGGTGACGCCGATGCTGTGGGTAGCGTCGGCTGTCATCTTCATGCGCTCCTTGTCAGCAGCAGTGCGCCACCGCCCGTCACCTCGGCGGCCCAGCCAGGAGGCAACAACGTCGTCGAGTCGTCCTGCTCAATGATGGCGGGGCCCGCGAGATGCACGTCTGCCGCTATCAGCGCGCGATCGTGAATGGCAGCTTCGCAACGCGCGGTCTCGCCCGGAAAAAGCACTGAGCGGCGTCCTTTGAGTGATCCGCCGCTTTCTACTGGAGCCATGGAGCCGACCGAGACACGTGGACGATGTGCACGATAGACAATCCGAAGGTTCACTATTTTCGCCGGCGCTCCGGTCTTATGGCCGTTGAGCCGTTCGTGCGCCTGTTCGAAGGCTCGATAAAGATCGTGCAAGGGCTCAGACGCGGAGAGATCGATCGGCACCTCGATGTAGTGGCTCTGGCCCATGTAGCCGACATCGGCCAATGTGAGACGCTCGCGCGCGAGGCCGTCGATCCGCTCCGCCTGCATGAGCGCGTCGGCGCGGCAGTCGAGTGCGGCAATCGCGTCGGCAAGGTCGGCGATACGGGCATCGACGACCGGCGTGAGGAAAGCGCCAGAGACCTCGTGCTCGATGGGCGCCGCAAGAAGACCGGCTGCCGCCAGAACACCTGGAAAGCGGGGTACCAGAACGCGGCGTATACCCAGTTCCAGGGCCAGCGGTACGGCATGCAGGCCCCCTGCGCCACCAAGCGGAACGAGCACGAACTCGCGCGGATCGTAACCGCGATTGATCGACACGAGCCGCATGCCGTCGGCCATATGCGCATTGGCAATGCGATGAATGCCGAGTGCTGCCGCCTCCACATCGAGGCCCATCGGTTCGGCGATGCGCGTCGCGATCGCTTTACGCGACAGTTCAGGATCGAGGCGCAGCGATCCGCCGGCAAAGTAGGTCGGATCGAGGAGGCCGAGAACGATGGAGGCGTCCGTCACCGTCGGCTCGGTGCCGCCGCGCCCATAACAGGCCGGTCCGGGATCGGCGCCCGCAGATTGAGGGCCAACGCGGAGGCCGCCGCCCGTATCGATCCACGCAATGGAACCGCCGCCGGCGCCGAGCGTCGTGACGTCCAGCATCGGCACGCGCACCTGATATCCGGCAATATCGGTCTCGCTCTTCACGAGGACACGGCCGCGGTCTATCAGCGCGATGTCGCTCGACGTGCCGCCGACGTCGACGGTGATCAAGCTATCGAGACCGGCTTCGCGGCCGGCAGCCTGCCCCCCAATAGCACCCGCGGCCGGGCCGGACAGGAAGAGCCGCACCGGACGCTCTCGCGCCACTTCCCCGCCCGCGAGACCACCGCGCGACTGCATGATCTGCAACGGTGCTGGAATGCCGGCCTTCGCGAGATCCCGGTCCATTCCGGTGAGATAGCGCGCGACAACGGGCTTCACGTAAGCGTCGAAGGCGGTGACGACGGTTCGCTCGTATTCGCGGAAAACCGGATCGACCTCGCTCGAAATCGAGACGGGCACGCCGGGCATGACCTTTTCGATGGCGCTCCGAATGCGCCGCTCGTGTTCGGGGGCGAGAAAGGAGAAGAGCAGCGCGACCGCAATGGCTTCGACGTCTTCGCTGCGCAGCTTGTCGATCGCGGCGGAAAGCGACGCCTCATCGAGTGGCACCAGAACCTCGCCCGCAGGCCCGATCCGTTCGGCCACCTCGACACGCCGCGCACCTGGTGCAAGCCAGCCGGGCGTTTCCGGACGCAGGTTCAAATCGTACATCTGACGGCGGATCTGGCGACCGATCTCGAGGACGTCGCCGAACCCCTGCGTTGCGATCAAGCCGACGCGCGCGCCCTTCCTTTCGAGCACCGCATTCGTTGCAATTGTCGTGCCGTGCGTGAAGCCGGTCACATCGTTCGGCGCAATGGCGAAGCGCTCGCGAAGAAGGGCGAGCGCGGAGAGCACGGCGCGACCTGGATCATCGCGCGTGGTCGGTACCTTCAGGATGTGCGTCGCATCGCTCGTTACACAGACCACATCGGTGAACGTTCCGCCGATATCGATTCCGATGCTGACGCCCTTAGGGGGAGCATCGAGTGGCTGCGATGACGAATCCGAGTTCATTCCAAGATAGCCTCCACGTGGAGCGCGCCGGCCCACGCCCATCGGCCGAGAAGCAGACAGGCGTCGGCGACGCGCGATCATCAGGAGGCCGTTCCGACGGCCACTTGGCAAGAGGGAACCTGCAAGGAAAGCGAAGATCGGTCAAAATGAAGGACGGCGACTTGCCAGCTGAACCGATCAAAGGGTACGCGCGACGCGTTTGCGGACGCATCGCGCGAAGAGACATCACTTCACCTCGCTCCCGCCCCTCACCACTTGTATTTTACGCCGGCAAAGATGGCGCGCCCGGTACCCGGCTCGAAGAAATTCGTGACCGCCGGGTCGGCGACGTTCGTGATCGATGTGCTGGCGATGTAGTGCTTGTCGGCCAGATTGCGTGCATCGATATAGAACGAGTAAGCCGCGCCCTCGGGCGAAAACCCTGCCTTCAGGCCCCAAATGGCATAAGGCTCGGTGTCGAGCGTATTTGCGCTGTCGACGAAGTAGGCCTCCGGCACCCATTCGATATTCGGCCCGAGATAAACGCCGCTCGGATGCTTGTAGAGCAACTCGGCCCGCAGCATATGCCGTGGCGCGCCCGGAATCTGATTGTTACCGAACACCGGGTCATCGTCGAAACGAAAATCGCTGAACGTATACGCGGCATTGAGCCAAAGGCGGTCGGGACTTTCGCCATGGGTGAAAATCGACTCCAGCAAAGCCGCTCCGCCACCGATCTCGACGCCCTGATGAACGGTTTTGTCGGCATTCTGGATGATACAGAAGTCGGCGACACCGAACGGGAAGCTGCATTGCAGCTCGTTGTCGATATCCATCCTGTAGGCCGCGAAATCCCACGCATAATCCGGTCGCCGGCCACGCGTGCCGACCTCGTACGTGATGGCGGTCTGCATTTTCGCGTCGAATGCCGACGCTGATGCGAAGCTGTTCTCGCCGAAACTCGGCACTTCGGCGCTACGCGAGATATTGCCGTAGACCTGCCATGTGCGATCGACCTCCCACAAGAGGCCCACTTTCGGATTCCACGTGCTGAAAGAGCTCCGGCCGGATTGGTCGCCATCCGACAGGAATTTGTCCGTCAGCTCGCGCGTTGCGTGGAGGTACTGTAGACCCGTGACGAAAGCGACCTTCGGGAGAAAGTAGAATGCGTTTTCTGCATTCAGCGTCACGTTTCCCGAATCGTTGCGCGAACTCGAAAGCAAATCCCCCTTGTTACCTCCCGAATTCGCATACTGATCGGCATCGGTGCTGCCATTGTGCAGATTGGCGCCGAACAGGAACCGGTTCTTGAACCCCGCAATGTCTCTTTCGTCGTTGATACGGCCGAAGAGGCCGTAGTCGCGGTACTTGTAGTCGAGCCACTGGAAGATCGGGTGCATCAAATGGCGATCGACGCCGAATGCTCCGAATTCGACGCTCGTTCCCGGCGCCACGCGGATCGTCGTCTTGTTCGCAAAACGGAACGTATCGATGTTGCGCTGCCAATCGTCCATGACGTTGATGGCCGCGGCCGTTCTTGGGGACGACAGCGCGACATCCTTGGTCACGCTTCCCGGAATGCGCTGACGCACCTCGTTGGCGTTGATGTAGAAGCGCGTCTCGACATCCGGAGAGAGCTGGTAGCCGAGGTTTCCGCTCATCCGCGTGGCCTCGCCCCAACTATGCTCGCGGAATCCATCGAGCTCCTGCCAGGAGCCCGTGATGAAATAGTCGACGGGGCCTGAAGCGGCACCCGAGTTCGATTGCAGGCGATGGAAGCCGAAACTGCCGATGTCGAGACTGGCGCCGAACACGTCGGCGTCTCTCCCGGTCGGCGTCACGAAATTGATGGCACCGCCCAGTGTGCTGGCACCCAGACGCCGGCCATTGGCTCCCTTCAACACCTCGACGTAACGATATGCGCTCGGGTCGATCTCCTGGAAGTCCCCGAAACCGTCAGCGGTATTGATAGGGATGCCGTCCAGGAAGAGCTCTACGCCCCGCAGATGGAAATTGCGCGACAGGCCGGAGCCGCGAATGGACAGGCGCGTGTCGTCGCCCCATTTCGGCTGGGCTACGATGCCCGGCACGTATTCGAGCACATCCTTCACGGTGACCGCCGGTGTCGTGGACTTGTAGGCCGTATCCGGGACGACGAGAGCCGTACCCGGAATCCTCGCCAAGATTGCCTGGGCCTGACGGGTGGTCGCGGCGGTGAGACTTCCGCCAGGCAGCGAAGCAGCAGGATCGAGGAAAGTCGGCTCGGCCGGCTGAGCCGGCACGTTCACGACCGGAGTCGGCGTGCTTGCTGGACGGGGCTGCTGGCGGACTCGACGCTTCGCAGCGGGCGCCTTTGCCTTCGCAGGCGTCTTCGGAGCCGGCTTTGTGGGAGAGCCTTCGACGACGATCGGCGGCAGGCTTTGCGGCGCCACTTGGGCAGATGCGCCTGAGTACAGGCTATCGGCAACGATCAGTGACAAGGCAGCCAGCGATACCTTTGCGCAAGCGCAAGAAATCGGCAGCGGCGCCAGCCACGGCGGATAAGTCAGCATCGACATTTTCCCAGCAAAAGTTGAGGCGCACGACAAGGTGTGCCTTCAGAAGCACGCTTTCGGGGTCAGACGTCTGATGCCGGAGGGCCTCGTGCCGGCGGCCAGCCTGAGACGTGGCCGACCGGCGACGCTTCACTCGGCTGGTCCCAACGCACAAGCACTGTCGATGATGACTTGAGCTCGAACGGTTGGAATTGCACGACGGCGGAAGACGGCGCCTGGCCCGAGCAAATCGGACAGCCGTTCTTCGCGTCGGAAGGTTTCGGGGCGGACGGCAGGCCGGCCGGAGACTTGGCCGCATCGTCGCCTGTGCCGTGACAGATCTCGGCGAGATCAGCGGCAAGCCTCAGCTCGTTCAGATAGAGACCGAGCATCACGCCGTGGTGTCGCGTCAACGCACCGGCATGCAGAAGCACACCGAGCATAGCCACGAAACTGAGCCACCACCTTATGGGCATCTCGCCACCTATCTTCGGAATGAGTGGGTCACAGCGAGATGAGTCGTGGCAAGCGAGTCCGTCGCGATAGCGCGGGATTTGTCAGTATTCTGTGCCGTGATTGCCACACTCAAGCCACTGAAAAAGCTACCCTCATCGGATGCGGGGGAGCGGGAATAGCACCGGCCATTCGCAATTGGATCACGTGCTCAATAGCTTGCGTCTCGCGGCGAGACGCGATCGCTTCCGAAGCGCAGCGCTCGAGCCTCCCATCATCCGAGATTGTCGCTGGCCAAAGAGCAAGTTGGCACTTTAGATCCATCTCGATGCGCCCGAACGATAGCGCAGCATGGCGAACTCGCGACGGATACTGGAGCGAGTTGCGTTTCCGCTCACGAGCCCGACAAGGGACCCGCCATTTGGGGAACCGCACTCCGATGACATCCATTCCCCCTCGATCGATTGCCCTTTTGCTTACTGCCGCCTGCAGTCTTCTGGTGATGGCGACCGGCTTTGCCGATGCCCAAAACCGCCGGCGCGAGGGGCGGCAAACTCCTCCGGTTACGCTCGCCGACATTCAGCTCGTGCCGGTCAATCAGCGCGTAGCCGCCGTCGGCTCGGGCCGTGCCCGCCGGCAGGTTACGATTACGACGCGCTTCGCCGGGCTGGTTCAGAATGTGAACTTCAAGGGCGGAGGGACGGTGCAGGCGGACCAGCCCCTCATCCAGCTGCATGCAGAAACCGAGAAGATCGCAGTCGAGACGGCGGCAGCCCAACGGGCTCAGGCGGCAGACGCGGTGGAGCGCCTCAAGCAACTCAACGAGGGCACAGTCTCGCGCGTCGCACGCGCCGAAGCCGAGACGGCCTTGAAGGTTGCCGATGCCGCGCTGCGCCGTGCGCGCGAAGACCTCGATCGCATGACGATCCGCGCGCCCTTCACGGGGATCATCGGACTCACCAATATTCAGGTCGGCGATTACATTGCCGTCGGTACGCCGATCGCGACGCTCGATGATCGCACATCCATCCTTGTGGAGTTCACGGTAACGGAAGCGGTCGCGCCGCTCATCAAGGTAGGCCTACCCATCCGGGCGAGCCTCGTCACACGCTCAGGCGAGGTCTACCAGGGCCAGATCGATGCGGTTGGCACGCGGATCGATCCCGAAACGCGGACCCTCGCCGTGCGTGGCGAGATTCCCAATCCGACCCTCGTGCTGATCCCGGGCTCGACATTTTCGATCAGCGTCAATCTACCTGGCGATCAAGCTCCGCTCGTACCCGGCCTCGCCGTGCAGTGGGACCGGCAGGGTGCATATGTCTGGCGCCTGACCTCCAACAACACCGTCGAGCGCGTGGGCATAGCAATCGTCTCCCGCAACGGCGACCGGGTAATGGTCGATGCGGAGCTGAAGTCCGGCGACAAGATCATCCGCGAGGGCGGCGACCAGCTCCGAGCCGGCCAGACGGTCAAGCCCCAGGACACGTGATCCGCGACGCGATCCAGCCTGAAACCTTCCTTTCCCGCTGACTTGGGGATTTGTCATCATGACGCCGACCGCGCCTGCGCCAAGCTCGACGCCGCCTGACGACGGCGGCTGGGTCGGCACCTTCATTCGCCGGCCCGTTCTGACGATCGTCATCAACCTGCTTATCATCTTGGCAGGCGTTGCAGCGCTGCAGGGCATCGAGGTCCGCGAGTTGCCGGACGTCGACCGGCCGGTCGTCTCGGTCCGCGCGACCTATGAGGGCGCCACGCCACAGACGATGGACGCCCAGATCACGTCGATCATCGAAGGCGCCGTATCGCGTGTGCCTGGAGTCTCCAATATCTCGTCCAACTCGTCTTACGGCTCGAGCCGGGTCACGATCGAGTTCTCGTCCTCCACCAATCTCGACTCCGCCGCCATGGACGTGCGCGACGCAGTTGCCGGCATTCGCAACCAGCTTCCGCGCGACATGCCCGAGGAACCGCGCGTGATGAAGGCGGATGACGATGCCTCTCCGATCATGCGCTTGATCGTAACTTCGGCGTCGCTTTCCGAAAGCGAGATGACGGAGTTCGTCAGCGGCGTGATCGAGGATCGCCTGTCGGCGGTCGAAGGCGTCGCGTCGGCAGCGTCATACGGCTTGCGCCCGCGCACGATCGAGGTCCGCGTGAACCAGGTCGCGCTCAGCGCGCGCGGTCTCGCCCTATCCGACCTTATGGCCGCCATTTCCAAAGCCACCGTCAGTGCACCGTCTGGTGCTCTCGAGAATGCGACCCAGCAGCTCCTCGTACGCGCCGAGGCGCCGGTGCAAACGCCCGATGATGTCGGTGCACTCGAGCTCAACCCGACGACCAGGGTCTCCGACGTCGCTTTTGTCCGCTGGTCTTTTCAGGAGGCGACAGCGATTACGCGCCTTGACGGAAAGACGGCCATCGGCGTCGAGATCATCCGTCAGGCGCAGTCGAACACGATCGCCATCTCCGACGCCGTGCGCCAGACGATCGCCGACCTGAAGCGCTCGCTTCCGGCCGGCGTCGAGATCTCGGTCGTCTCCGATGACGCTCTTTTCATCCGCGAGGCCGTGACGGAAGTGGTCTGGAGCCTGCTGCTGGCAAGCGCGATCGTGATCGGCGTCATCCTGCTCTTTCTTGCCTCGATCGGAGCCACCGTCGCGCCTGCGGTCGCTATCCCGATCTCCCTCGTCGGCACGCTTGTCCTCGTCTGGGTTGCGGGCTTCTCGATCAACATTCTCACGCTGCTCGCCTTTGTTGTCGCAACCGGCCTGGTCGTGGATGACGCGATCGTCGTGATCGAGAACATCTCCCGCCATCGCGCCAATGGGCTCGGCCCGCGTGCGGCGGCCGTGATCGGAACGCGCCAAATCGTTTTCGCGGTGCTTTCGACGACGGTGACGCTTGCCGCGGTCTTCATCCCGGTATCGTTCATGCCCGGCATCGTCGGCAGTCTGTTCTCGGAGTTCGGCTTCGTGCTCGCCTTTGCCGTCCTGATGTCATCGTTCGTAGCGTTGACGCTCTGCCCGCTCCTGGCATCGCGGCTCGGCACGGGGAGCGCGGCCCGCGCCTCCGACAGGCCCGCTACGCGCTTCGAGCGAATGAGCGATGCGGTCGGCGGCTTCTATGCGCGGGTCCTCGACTGGTGCCTTGCCGCACGCTGGCTCGTCGTTGCCGGCTGCCTGGTCTTCGCCGGGTTCGCCTGGCTGGCCTACGCCACCATCCCGAGCGAGATCACCCCGACCGAGGATCGCGGCGTCATTCAGATCCGCTTGGGCACACAGCAGGGCACCTATCTCGACTACATGCTCTCCAAGGCGAAGATCGTCGAAGATGTGCTTGCCGAATTCAAGAAGCGTGGCGAGGTGACCGACGTGCTCTCCATGGTGGGACGCGGCGGGACCAATCGCGCCTTCATCATCGCGCCGCTCGCTCATTGGTCCGAGCGCAAGCGCAGCCAACAGGAGATCCAGGCCGAGTTGCAGGCGAAACTCGCCAATGTCGCCGGCTTGTCGGTCTCGATCAACTCGGCGAACAGCCTGGGGATTCGCGGCGGTGGGCAAGGCTTGCGTTTTGCCGTCACCGGGAACGACTACGATCGCCTTGCGGACGCAGCGACGAAGCTTGCACAGCGGCTGCAGGAAACGCCCGGCTTCCGCAGCGCACGGACCGATTACGACACGACGCAGCCGCAGCTTTCGGTCCGCATCGACCGCGAGACGGCAACCAAGCTCGGCGTCTCGATCGACACGCTGACGAGCCTCATCAACGTCATGGTCGACTATGGCAAGGCGTCCGATCTCTTCATCGGCGACGAGATCGTCGAGATCCAGGTCAAGGCCGGCGGGCGGCCGATCAATGATCCGGCGGACCTCAACAATCTGTTCGTGAAGACCGGCAGCGGCGGCTTCGTTGCACTCTCCACGCTCGTCCACATGGAAGAGGTTGCCATTGCGCCGACGCTTTCGCGGGAGGGCCGGCGCCGTGCCGTCTCCGTAACCGCACAGCTCGGCGACGACATGTACCTCGGCAATGCCGTCGACAGCATGCGCGCCGCGGCTGCTGAGGTCCTGCCGCCCGATATGTCCATCGTCTTGCTGGGAGAAGCCAAGACTCTCAGCGACACGACGCAAAGCACTGCATTCATCTTCGGCATGGCGTTCCTGGTGGTCTTCCTGGTGCTGGCCGCGCAATTCGAAAGCACCATCAGCGCGCTGGTGATCCTCATCACGGTGCCGTTCGGCTTGGCGGCAGCAGCCTTCGCCATCGTCCTTACGGGCGGCACGCTCAACGTCTACAGTCAGATCGGGCTGGTCCTGCTCGTCGGCATCATGGCCAAGAACGGAATTCTGATCGTCGAGTTCGCGGATCAGCGGCGCGACGAGGGCGCGACCGTGGCATCGGCCATCCGCGAGGCGTCCACACTGCGCCTGCGTCCCGTGATGATGACAATGGCTTCGGCGGTGCTCGGTGCTCTGCCGCTCGTCATCGCGACAGGAGCCGGTGCAGAATCGCGGCTTGCCCTCGGCTGGGTCATCATCGGCGGACTCGGCTTCGCGACGATCTTCACGCTTTTCCTGACACCGGTCATCTATCGCATCCTGGCCCCGCTCTCGAAGCCGCGCGCGCACGAGACGCAGATCCTGATCGATGAGCTCAAGGCCGCGGAAGCCGCACTGCCGTCAAAGGCGTGAGGTGGCGCTCACGGGCGCAGC
>Ga0182735_1002494_pt1 | contig 11099 bp, 9 predicted proteins | sample eDN5th30CKraftMG_FD_128524 | JGI IMG/M metagenome (GOLD analysis project Ga0182735, IMG submission 128524) | Enriched Miracle-Growth compost microbial communities from Emeryville, California, USA - eDNA 5th pass 30_C Kraft MG (version 2) (version 2) ... | reverse complement strand
AATGTAGAATCCATTTTCATCAAATGACCGATATTGACGTCATGGATAGCTAAATCTGCATCATAGGTAGTATCTTTAGCGGCAGCATATTGTGCCCTTACTTCTGCGTTGCCAATAGACGAAGTGAGATGCATATTGGTCGTGAACTGATTCATTCCACCTCGAAACATGCCTTTTAATGCTAATCTATGAGGTAAATCGATGCTGTCTGGTAACATGCTTTTGGCAATCAGCCTTTCCATATCACGTTTACCTGAAGTGAAGTCTTTCAATTGCAAATCCATGTAGAACCGATCCATATCAGGCAAACCTTTCAGGTGTGCACGAGCATGTAGATGTGTCTGATCTAATGTGCTAAATTCGATATTCGGAATGGTTAGATTATCTACACGACCGTTGATTTTTCCATGAATAAAGAATGTTTGTGTAAGAAGGGGCTTCATTATCTCCATGGTATCTAAATCTGGAACGAGTAGCAAGACATCCTTCATGCCTAATTTGCTTTTTTCAATATTGGCTTCTAGTTGTATGGCTCCGATATGGTCTGTAATGGTTTCTAAAGAAGCGTAATGTACACGGGCATAATCCTTAATGAGGGTATGAGGTGTTTCCAGATAAAGCTTTTCTAAAGTAGCACCTTGATTGGTATAGGTGAAGTCTGTCTCCAGCCTGTTAATGGTTAGACCACTTCTATCTTTAAAGTTCAGCTGTTCAAGTTGGCCACTTATAGAATCCATGGAAAAGAAAAAATCGTCTAACTCTACATCTAGATCTGTAAAATCTAGGTTGCCGTAATCCATTCCCTTTCTCAATTTTGGTTGGTTGGCATCGTAATAACCGATGTGATTTTTGCTTAGTTGTAAATCGGCTATTTTTACCTTCCAGTTGATTTCAGCACTGTTGCTACTATCTGGTATTTCACTCGGTGCGGCCTTAGCCTGATCTATTTTTCCAAAAGCTATTTTGGCATCATTCTCGTCTAAAAGAATACGTTTTATATCTACTGTTTCGCCTTTTAAGTTGAGGTCATTAAAATCTACCAGTAGTTTTTTAAAGTATAACCGTGCGTTCAAACCTCCTGCCTCATCTTCGTACACCGCCTTGATATTCTTTATGTTTAAACTACCCAATTTAAGGTCGGGCATCCCTGCATCGGCGCCTGTGGCTTGCTCTACTCCCAAAGCTTTCGTAGATGGGATAGCCGTACTGTCGCTCACAGCCCATTGTTTAACAGTTGTATGAATGCCATCAATAGTTATCTTAGGAATTTCGAACCGCATATCATTTAGATCGAAAGTCTTGATACGTGTATCAAAATGTTGTAAGTTGAAATCGGCCTCTGTACCGATTACTTCATCTTTATATACCAACCGAATGCGATCCAGATTGATTTTATCGATAGAAAATCCCATCGTTGCCGTTGTATCTTCTGGTGCGGGTTCTTTCTTGTCTTCACTTACAAAGGCACGAATGATATAGTCAAAATTGAAACTACTATCTGGAAGCGTACGGTTAATTTTTGCAGTTATTCCCCTGAGATCTATTTCATTGATCTCTACTTTATTATTTAATAATTTAAGTAGACTGATATCTACTTTTAGTTGTTCGCCAGCTAATAATGTATCTTGTTGCTGATCTTCAAAATAAACACCCTCTAATACCAATAATTTAGGTAGATCTAATGAAATCCGTTCAATTTTTACAGGCGTTTCGATCTTTTTATGTAAGAAAGATACCACTTGCTGTAAAACGAAATTTTGAACAGCAGGAACTCTAATTAAAATAAACAAAAGGAGTACTAATCCAATGACACTACCCACGAGCCACAAAACAGTTTTTAGTGCAATTCTTCCGACCTTATTCAAAATATTTAATTATTAATGTTATGATAAGAAAGCTTTTCAGAATAAAAAAACAAAGGTATTAAACTTTGATTGAAGTGGCGCATAACTTTTTTTGCTCGTTTAAAAGAAAATCCACGCGATTACTAATATAAACACGATGAATAGGAGTATCCAGAACAAAAATTTTCCTGAACCTTCATCTCCTTTCTTTTCTAGTGCCTCTGGCGCTGGACCGGGGTTTTCCTCATGTGCGTTATAATCTTCTTCTACTTTCATCTGATTAAATTTTCTCCATGATTTCTTTTAAGAAACACGATACGATTAAAAAAGTTTAACGTTATTCGTATCTCTTGTTGATACTTGGCTGTGTGATTGCCCGATAGACGATCCATAGATTAGTCAACAATTGAGGTAAATGATTGTATTTAAAAATATGGATAAAGGAAGTGCTCATACAGATAACGAAATTAAAGATTGGGTGTGTACCCATATTGGTCAATTATTGCAAACTGATAGGCATACGCAAGAAAAGGAATTTAAAGCCCAGATTAAGATACCTGATGCGGCTGGAGGCTTGCATCATTATACTGTTTTCATGGAGTTGACTGAAATAGATGGACATACCGAATGGGTAGTACGGAATATCATACGTCCTGAACAATTGCAATAATTCTGCTATTGGGTTGTATGCATATTTTTAATATGTACATTTACTGTACTTAAAGTTCTAATTCCGTTATGAGATTTCTGAAATTGAAAATGTTGGTTATCGTGTTTTTGAGTGGTGTGATACCTAGTTTTGGCCAATCATCATTGAAAGTCGCTGTTGCCGGCATGAATCACGATCATGTGCACGTACTTTTGAATTTGTATCAACAGCAGGGGATAACCTTGTTGGGGATTGCCGAAAAAGATACAACCTTGATTCATCGTATGCAAAAAAGATATCACTTGCCAGATTCCATATTTTTCACCACGATGACAGCCTTGCTGAAAAAGGTAAAGCCCGATGTGGTACTAGCTTACAATCCAATTGCTGAACATATTGATGTAGCGGAAGCTTGTTTACCTTTGCGAATTCCTGTGATGGTGGAGAAACCCTTGGCTGCCAACATGGCCCAGGCAAAACGCATAAGCCAGTTAGCTAAAGAAAATAATACACTCTTTTTAACCAATTATGAAACAACTTGGTATAAGAGCAACCAGTTGATCAAGAAGCTAGTTGATCAACAAGCGCTTGGTGCTTTAAAGAAAATCATGGTGCGCGATGGGCATCAGGGCCCAAAGGAAATTGGTTGTAGTGCTGATTTTTTGAATTGGTTAACCAATCCACAAAAAAATGGGGGTGGGGCACTCATGGATTTTGGTTGTTATGGCGCCAATTTGATAACTTGGTTAAAACAGGGTAAACGCCCAACAGCGGTAACTGCAGTTACTAGACATTTAAAACCTCATATTTACCCCAAAGTGGAAGACGATGCTACGATTGTGCTAGAATATGCAGACGGTACAAGTGGAATTATCCAGGCGTCTTGGAATTGGCCTTATAACATCAAAGATATGCAGGTATTTGGCGAATCAAAGATGCTCCATGCAGTCAATAATCATGTCTTATTGGAATATAGCGGTGTAGACAACCAACGTGAAATCTCATTAGAAAATAACTATTATTCCAATCATTTAGCCTATTTAAAAGATGTATTAGCGGGAAAAATAACGGCTGCGCATGATTTGTCATCTTTAGACAATAACCTCATTGTAGTAGAAATTTTGGAAGCTGCCAAAAAATCAGCCAAAACAGGTAAGCGCATAGTTTTATAGCCATTTTGGTTCCTATTAATATAGAGATAGTTATTGGTCATACGAATACTTTCACTAGCATTGCTAGGCAAATTTCAGTAGCTTTGCCTATCTCTACAAAAGACTTACTTGACAGCTATGTACTTAATTTTTGATACAGAAACAACAGGCTTACCAAAGCGGTGGGATGCTCCTATAACGGATACGGATAACTGGCCACGCTGTATTCAGCTGGCTTGGCAGTTGCATGACGATATGGGGAACCTGATTGAAAATCGAGATTACCTCATTAAGCCAGCAGGTTTTAATATACCATATGATGCAGAACGTATCCATGGTATTTCTACAGAATTGGCATTAGCGCAAGGAATTTTGTTGTCGGAGGTACTGGAGCAATTTAATATAGCACTCAATAAAGCCAAATTTGTTGTTGGGCAAAACATAGGCTTTGATATTCATATCATGGGGTGTGAATTCTATCGAATGGGGATTGCTTCCAGATTGTCCGAGATGCCCATATTGGATACTTGTACCGAGATAACAGCCAACCTATTACAGCTACCAGGAGGTCGAGGTGGAAAATTTAAATTGCCGAACCTGACCGAACTGCACGAATACTTATTTGGTGTTCCTTTTGCAGAAGCGCATAATGCGACAGCAGATGTAGAAGCAACAACCCGTTGCTTTCTAGAGCTCATCAAAAGGAATATTTTTACCACGACTGAACTACAGGTTAATGAAGATTATTTCGAGCTGTTCAGAACAAATAATCCAGAACCTATACAGGCCATTGGGCTATCACATGTTAATTTAAAGGCTGCATCTGATGCGATTCGCCAACGCTTAAAAGCAACAGAAGATCATATTTCGCAAAAAGATTTAGAAGCGAACAAGGCAGAGTTAAAAGATGTAGATTTTGTGCACTTACACAATCATACACAATTCTCTATATTACAATCGACCATCTCTGTAGCTGATTTAGTAAAAGCGGCGGTGAAGCAGCGCATGCCAGCAGTTGCGATTACTGATCATGCTAACATGATGGGTGCATTTCATTTCGTAAGTCAGGTACTCAATCATAATAAGGCTGCTGAAGCGAAAAATAAAGCAGCTATTGAGCAGGGGGAAGAACCTACAGAAGTCTTATTGAAACCTATCGTGGGATGTGAGTTTTTTGTCTGTGATGATCATACGGATAAAACCCGAAAGGACAACGGATATCAAGTGGTGTTATTAGCCAAAAACAAAGTAGGATACCATAACTTGGCTAAAATGTCGTCTATTGCTTACACCGATGGTTTTTATTATGTGCCACGTATAGACAGACGTGTTATTGAACGCTATAAAGAAAATATCATGGTGTTATCGGGTAACTTATATGGCGAAATACCAAATAAGTTGCTGAACATGGGCGAAAACCAAGCAGAAGAAGCGTTGGTGTGGTGGAAAGATACATTTGGCGAAGATTTCTATATAGAGTTGATGCGCCACAATCAAGAAGATGAAAATCGGGTCAATACAAGCTTGGTTGCACTGGCACGAAAGCATGGAGTGAAGGTAGTGGCAACGAACAATACCTATTATGTCCAAAAAGAAGATGCACATTCGCATGATATCTTGCTGTGTGTTCGTGATGCAGAGAAGGTGGCTACTCCAAAGGGAAGAGGTAGAGGGTATCGGTATGGTCTTCCAAATGAGGAATATTACTTTAAGTCGGGCGAAGAGATGAAAAAGCTTTTTGCCGATATCCCGGAAGCGATTGCGAACGTACAGGAAATTGTAGATAAAATAGAAATCTACTCCTTATATAGAAATGTATTGTTGCCCAAATTTGATATTCCAGAGGCATTTCAAGTGGCTGAAGATCAAGAGGACGGGGGTAAACGAGGAGAAAATAAATACTTACGGCATTTAACTTATGAGGGGGCGGCAAGACGATACAGCGAAATAACACCAGAAATACGTGAGCGACTGGATTTTGAACTACAAACCATTGAGAAAACAGGCTATCCAGGGTATTTCCTGATTGTACAGGACTTTATTGCAGCCGCTAGGGATATTGGTGTATCTGTAGGGCCCGGTAGGGGATCTGCGGCTGGCTCGGCCGTAGCCTATTGTTTGGGTATTACCAATATTGACCCCATTGCTTATGACTTACTTTTTGAGCGTTTCTTAAATCCAGACCGGGTATCCATGCCCGATATTGATATCGATTTTGACGATGAAGGTAGGGGAAGGGTCATGGATTATGTGATTAATAAATATGGAGCTAATCAGGTAGCACAAATCATTACCTATGGTACGATGGCGGCCAAATCGTCTATTCGAGATACAGCTCGCGTATTGGATTTACCGCTATTTGAGGCAGATAAAATAGCTAAGCTGGTACCCAATCTCAAACTGAATAAACTCTTTAATATGGATGCGCAGGCATTAAAGAGTGCTTTGCGGACAGAAGAATTGGAAAGTGTTCGAGAATTAATCAATCTAGCTAACGGTACAGATTTAAGTGCGGAGACCATAAAAACAGCGAAGGCATTGGAGGGTTCGGTAAGAAATACCGGTATCCACGCTTGTGGTGTCATTATTACTCCAGACGATATTACCAACTTTGTTCCGGTAGCTACAGCGAAAGACTCGGAACTTTATGTGACACAGTTTGATAACTCCGTGGTTGAGAGTGCGGGATTGTTAAAAATGGACTTTTTGGGGCTCAAAACACTCACACTCATTAAGGATACCGTCAGCTTGGTAAAACATACCAAAGGCATCGAATTGAATCCAGATTTTTTTCCCATCGATGATGTGAAAACGTATGAGCTCTTTCAGCGTGGTGAAACAGTAGGCATTTTTCAATACGAATCGCCCGGCATGCAAAAATATATGAAGGAGCTCAAACCTACCGTATTTGGTGATTTGATTGCGATGAATGCGCTTTATCGGCCTGGCCCACTAGAATATATTCCAAGCTTTATTAAGCGTAAGAACGGAGAGGAACCGATTGCATATGACCTTGATGCTTGTGAAGAATATTTGAAAGAAACGTACGGTATCACGGTTTATCAGGAACAAGTAATGCTTTTATCTCAAAAATTGGCTGGTTTTACCAAAGGTGAAGCAGACGTTTTGCGGAAAGCCATGGGTAAAAAGCAACGAGATGTGCTCGATAAAATGAAGCCTAAATTTGTGCAACAGGCAGCAGAGAAAGGGCATGATGAAAAAATTTTAGAGAAAATATGGAAAGACTGGGAGGCATTTGCAAGCTACGCATTTAACAAATCGCACTCTACTTGCTACGCTTGGGTAGCCTATCAAACGGCCTATCTCAAAGCGCATTACCCAGCAGAATACATGGCAGCTGTTCTTTCTAACAACATGAATGATATTAAGCAGATTTCCTTTTTTATGGAAGAATGCAAACGGATGGGATTAACCGTATTAGGACCAGATGTTAACGAATCTTTTTACAAATTTACGGTAAACAACCAAGGAGCAATTCGCTTCGGGATCGGTGCTGTTAAAGGGGTTGGAGCGGGAGCTGTAGATACGATCGTAAGCAATAGAGAAGCGGGTAAATATGCCTCAATCAGTGATTTTGCACGTCGGAGTAATCCACGTACCATTAACAAAAAAGTATATGAGAGTTTGGTATATAGCGGCGCGTTTGATTGTTTTGGTTTGAATCGGGCCCAGTTTTTTCAGGTGCCAGATGGTTTTACCCAAAATGGTATTGAGCGCCTCATTAAATATACCAATGATTATCAATATAATAAAAATAATGCTGCTATGTCGTTATTTGGAGGCACAAGTGATGCCGATATTCCGGAGCCGAATTTAGCACCCTGTGCAGAATGGGGGTTAATGGAGAAATTGCGCCATGAAAAGAATGTAGTTAGTATGTATATTACAGGGCATCCCATGGACGAATATCGATTGGAATTGGAATATTTTTGCCCCCATAAAGTAAGTCAACTGCATCTCATTGATAAAATAAAGGCTGGTATAGGCAAAGATGCTGAACCAAGCGCAGGTATGGAAAATGCGATTGGCGGTGAAAACGACGAAAGTGTTGAAGATATAAAGACCGAATTTGCAAAGATTAAAAATAAGGAACTGATATTAGGAGGGATGGTGACTACGGTATATCATGGAATGACAAAAACTGGAAAACCTTATGGGAGAATGACGTTTGAAGACTATTCTGATTCCTATGAAATGGCATTGTTTGGAGAAGACTATGTAAAATTTAAAGGATTTATGAATGAAAGCTATTTCTTACAAATTCGTGGTACAGTTACAGAACGCTTTAGACAGCAAGACAATTGGGAGTTTAAAATTACAGGTATTCAGCTTCTATCTGAGCTTCGAGATAAGATGGCCAAATCTATCAGTATTCAGGTACCCTTGCATGATCTGAATAATCAGTTCGTTGAAAGTTTAGAACACCTCATTCATCGAAATCAAGAAGAGCAAGAAATCAAAAATTGCCAGCTTAAATTTATTTTGTTGGATTACGAAGACAAAGTTAGTTTGGAGATGCCTGCCAAAGGTGTTAAAGTGTGTTTGAGCAATGAATTCCTGAAGGAATTGACTGCCTTAACTGGAGAGAGAGGGTATAAGTTAAATTAATGTCAGAATGTCAGATGCATTGCTTTGGCAAAAAAATTGAAAGCTATATTTGTACTGATATTGCACGGAGCAAGTAATTATTAACGAAATAAATAAATTGAGAAATAATGGCATTAGAAATTACAGATAGCAACTTTGATGAAGTTGTTTTAAAATCAGACAAACCAGTTTTGGTAGATTTTTGGGCAGAGTGGTGCGGCCCTTGTCGCATGGTTGGCCCAGTAGTGGAGGAGCTAGCTAAAGAATATGATGGAAAAGCGGTGGTTGGCAAAGTAAATGTTGATCATAACGCGGATATCTCTACGAAATATGGCATTCGTAATATTCCGGCATTGCTATTCTTTAAGAATGGCGAGATTGTAGACAAGCAAATTGGAGCGGTGCCAAAATCTGTTTTAGCGAGCAAATTGGAAGCACAATTGGTTTAGTTATTCGTTGTCGGTTGTTAGTTATTAGTAGGGTTTAGCTTGCTGATAACTAGCAATCAGCAACCATGACAAAAACCTTAAACCTTATAAAAATTTATCCAAACCTTCTTTAATAACCTTGCAAGCTGCTATAATTTCGTCTTCTTTAATAATTAATGGCGGCGAGATGCGCAATGCGGTTTCATGATGTAAAAACCAGTCGACCATGATACCATGATCGGCACAGTATTTACTTGTTTGCTCTACTTGCTCAAATGATGTCAGTTGTATGGCCATCATCAGGCCTATTCCCCGTACTTCTTGTATAAGCGGATGTTGTAAATGGTCTTTAAATAGTTGGTGCTTCATTGGAACGGAGGCCATCCAATTTTCATCCACTATGGTGTTTAATGAAGCTAAGGCAGCGGCACATGATAAAGGATGCCCACCAAAGGTAGTAATATGTCCTAGTATCGGATTTTCCTTTATAACAGCCATGATTTCTCTTCTGGCAATAAATGCCCCTAAAGGCATACCACCGCCTAAACCTTTTGCTGTTAATAGGATATCTGGAGCTATACCGTAATGCTCAAAAGCGAAAAGCTTACCTGTACGGCCCAATCCAGTTTGGATTTCGTCTAGTATGAGCAAGGCGCCCACTTCGTCACAGCGTTTGCGCACTGCTTGCATATAAGCAACATCAGGTACGCGTACGCCTGCTTCACCTTGAACAGCTTCTAAAATGACAGCTGCGGTTTGATGTGTAATTGTCTTTAAATCAGAGATATCGTTAAAGTTGATATGGGTTATATTCGGCAGAAGCGGTTCATAAGGTATGCTGAACCTTTCATCACCCATTAAACTCAACGCGCCTTGCGTACTTCCATGATATGCCTTTTTTGCAGCGATGAACGCTGTTCTTCCGGTAAATTTTTTTGCTATTTTCATGGCCCCTTCCGTTGCCTCAGTCCCTGAATTAACAAAATAAACATTATTCAAAGTAGGGGGGAGCAGTGAAACCAATTTAGAAGCGAGTGCTACTTGCGGTGCCTGTATAAATTCTCCAAATACGGTTACATGTAAGAATTTGTCCAATTGTTCCTTGATAGCGGCCAACACCTTCGGATGCCGGTGTCCGATATTGCTCACTGCAAAACCTGAAACAAGATCCATGTATTGTTCGCCGTTGGGTCCGTATAAATATAGCCCTTCGGCCCTTTCAATTTCAATGAGGCGTGGGCTTGACGATGTTTGTGCTGTATTTAATAAAAACAGCTGACGGTTGTTCAGCATTTATTTTTTTTCTCTTCTTTCTCGAAGTTCTTTCATTAACTTTTCACGGAACTCTCGCTCTGCCTCAAAAAATCGAGCTGTCCGCTTCGCGTTGATGATGGGGATAAAAGCGTCTCTATATCTCATTTTTAAAGCTAAAACTTGCGAATCAAATTCCAATTCACCTCTTCGCTTACCGGTTTTGCTTCGTCTTTGATGGATAAGTTCTCGCTTTTCTTGCTGATACTGATTATATAATGGGAAAAAGCGTTCAGCATCCGTCGGACTCAAAGAAAGCTCCTTCGTAATATATGCAATTTTGGCTGCTTCAATTTGTTTAAAAAGTTTTTCTCGATCGTTATCTTGGGCTCTTAGGCTCCAGATCGATACAAAAACAAAAAAACATATAAGCGTTAACTTTTTCATTTTTCCGGGTTAGATACTATAATCCAAATAGGCTTCAATTTCTTCTTCCGAATAAAGCTCTTTGTCTAATTGTAAGACACCATCAAACTGGGCTTCAAAAGCAGCTCCATCTCCAAACTCATTATAATATTCAAGATAACTGACAATATCACTTTCAGGTATGTTATTTAACCTTTTTTCGAAACTATCTGGTGTATTTAACTGCATGAACGCATATACACCCATACATACAGCAACACAAGCGGCGGTTGCGTATTTTATCCATGCGTTTGATTTCCGTTGCGGCATCGAGACAATCTTTTCATTCTTGTCTTTACCAGTGACCGCTTCCGTTGTTTGTTGATAAGATGTTTCAAAGTAACCTGTTGGTATGCTAAAGCCGGTACCGGACATGGAAGCTTTCAAATGGTTAATAAAGCTATCACCATTCTCTTCCAGATCTCCAAAACGATCTTCTTTTTCTTCCAATTGAATACGCTGTTGTATTTTATTTGGAAGCGATGTAAAATATAGATCCGGAATAGTAAAGCTTTTCTCCGTGTCTGCAATGACACGCACACGCTGCATAATTTTAGCTTCTAATTGGCTAAAATAATCACCAGGTACAACAAACGGCATATCTTTAGTGTTTGCCGGTGTACCTTTAATGCTTTTTAAATCATCTTGGTAATTACTTTTATTATCCATAGTACAGCTTAGATAAAGTTACCTATCAAAGGTT
>Ga0182735_1002492_pt1 | contig 11103 bp, 5 predicted proteins | sample eDN5th30CKraftMG_FD_128524 | JGI IMG/M metagenome (GOLD analysis project Ga0182735, IMG submission 128524) | Enriched Miracle-Growth compost microbial communities from Emeryville, California, USA - eDNA 5th pass 30_C Kraft MG (version 2) (version 2) ... | reverse complement strand
CGAAAATCAGCCAGTACACCGCCCAACTGCAGGCCGAGCAGGCCAGGGTGCAGGCGGAGCTGTCCAACATCCAGGCGATCACCCAGGCATTCCAGGCTGACGTCGGCCGCTACTCCGCGCAGATCAACGCGGCGAGCGCTGACCGGGACCTGCAGGCCAGGACCGTGGAAGCCAGGCTGCGCAACAACCTCGCTTACTACGAGATCGAGCTGAAGAAGTACGACGCGGCGATCCAGCAGTTGCTCCAGCGCGTCCAGGTGCAGAGTGAGGCCATGAAGTCGGTGGGCACCATCACCGCGCAGTTGGCCTCTGGCGCAATGGCGGCGACCAACGTCTCGGCGAGCATGTCGGGTAGCGCGGGTATCAGTTCCTCGGACAGCCTGAACACGTCCCACACCCATACCTACAACGAGAAATGAGGGCCTGTGGTAGCCTCATTGTGGATAACCTGCAAGGAGGCTACCACCATGCTCAAGTACTTGGCCTTTGTCACAGCGCTTGTCCCTGTCCTGGGATGGGCGGAGTTCGATCCTTCAACTGCTGTTCCAGAAGGCGTCATCGTCGTTCAGCCCGGAACCTCTCCGCAGACTCCAGTTCAGCCGGTTGAGCCGGAGCGCATTATCATCGACGCGAAGTCGGGGCAGAGGATGACCAACGGTGCAGGCGGGTTCTTCGACCCTCGTTCCGGCAAGTTCTACCCGCGCGTGGCCGGCGGCTACATCGACAACGAGACTGGGCGCTTCATTCCTGCGCCTTGAGGCGATTTGCAGGGGCACAGTAGGGACATAGCGTCGGGCGCATCCTAGAAAGGAGCGCCCCATGGCCACGATCACCTCCGGCATCCCCGGCGACATCAACCAGGCGAAGCGTCGGCCGAGCCCGACCTCCCCGGACGGTATTCAGCAACTCACCCGCCAGGCCCTGCAGCCGCAGACGGCCACCACTTCCATTGCCCAGGTGGACAACTCGCGGCCGTCGCCCATGCTGCCAGGCGATCCTGCGCGCGCGGCCCGCATGCAGGCGCAGATGAACCAGCCGGTGACCAAGGTCGACCAGGGCCCCAGCACTGGCGATCGACTGACGCAGATCGCCAAGGACGCCTACGCCATCAGCAAGCCGCTGCTCATGCCGGCGGCCACGGTCGGCGGAATCCTGGGGGCGCCGGTGATCGACGCCGGTCGCAATGCGCTGATCCGTGCTGCTGGCGGTGATCCGAAGACCGCAGAGGGTGGTGACACCAAGTACCAGGACCGGGCCTTCGACGAGATCCAGCCGGCGGTGGAGGCCTTCCAGACTGCCGGCGACGCAGCCCGGCGCGGTGCCGGCGGCGCCATCCTGTCTATCACTGGCGCCTCGCCGGCCCAGGCGGCCAGTCCGGCCGTGGGCGGTGGCGGTGCGACCGGTAGCATGCCGGGCAAGCCGAGCCTTCCGACTGTGCCGAAGCCCAGCTCCGGGCCGGCGACACCGGCCGGTAATGGTTACCAGGGGACCGGGATCGCCGGCGTGGTCGGGAGGCGCGGAGCGAACGGCGTCATGGAGTTCACCAACGACGCCGCGGCGGTGAAAGGTGCGCAAGGTGAATTGCCTGGGTATGGGGATGGGAAGGGCACCCTGAGCATCATCAGCGGCGGACAGGAGGGCATGCAGCGCAACCTCCGCGCGGCCGAGATCATGCAGCAGACGCGGCGTGCCAATGCCGGGCCCGGCCTGACGATCGTCGAAGACAGCACCCGCGGAACGAAGGAAGAGCAGGCCGCCAGGGCGGCCAGCCAGGCAGCCGTCGCCGCCGCTGGCCGCGGTGGAATTGCCCAGCCGCCAGCCGACTACAACGCAGCGAACCGGAACCTCGCGGCATCTGACGCAGCCAACCTGCAGGTGGCTGCCGCGCGTCGCAACGACGAAGCCCAACAGCGCGTCCAGAGTGTTCTGGCGCGCCTGACCGATCCGAGCACCCCGGCCGCCGAGCGGGAGCAGTTGCAACGCACCTACGCAACCCTCACCACCCCGGCGAAGGATCGCTACGTACTGCAGGACACCGTGCTGGGCTACGACGACACCAGCCAGAAGCCGATCCTCGGGCGAATCGCCCTGGACACCACCACGGGCCAGCCCGTATCCGGAGGCGTCGGCGCTGCCGCCCGGCCGGGTGCCCAGCAGCAGCGCCAGGTGGGCACGGTCTATCGGGACGCCAATGGCAATCGCGCCACGTTCCAGGGCTATGACGCCCAGGGCAACGAGAAGTGGGGGAGCGCCTGATGCCGTTCGATCCGAAGACCGCGCAGCCGCTGTCGACCTCGTTCGATCCTTCTTCCGCCACTGAGGAGAAATCCAGCACTTTCCGGCGTGTTGTCGGTGACACCGGCATCTCGCTGTTGAAGGGTGCGATCGGCGTGCCCGAGGCCGCGGTCGGGATTGCCGACATCGTGACCGGCGGCCAGGCCGGCAAGGCTGCCGAGGGGCTGGGTTTTCGCCCGAAAGAGGCAAAGCAGATCCTCGACGATCTCTACACGCCCGAGCAGAAGGCGGCAAACCAGCGGGTGGCGCAGGCCGAAGGCTTCGTTGACACCGCTCAGGCCATGCTGGCGAACCCCAGCACCATCGCCCATACCGTGGCGGAATCCGCCCCGTCGATGCTTGCCGGTGGTGCCGTTGGCCGCGGGGTTGGAGCGCTGACCAAGCTGCCGGCCTGGGCACTTGGCGCCGTTGGCGAGGGTGCTGTCGGCGCTGGCCAGGCTGCCGAGAGCATTCGCCAATCCACCGATGATGGCTTGCTCAGCGCCAAGCAGTCGGGCGCAGCGTTGCTCTCCGGCCTCGGTACCGGGGCTCTCGCTGGCCTGGGCGGCAAGGCGGCGCAGAAGCTGGGTATCAGCGATGTGGACACCCTGCTGGCTGGCGGCGCCGCGCAGGCCAGCAGCAAGTCTCTGCCGCGCCGGGTGGTCGAGGGAGCGCTGACCGAGGGAGCGCTGCAGGAACTGCCACAGTCCATGCAGGAGCAGGCCTGGCAGAACGTTGCGCTTGACCAGCCGCTTGGCCAGGGCGTTGCCGAGGCCGGAGCCGCTGGCCTGCTCGCGGGTGGCGTGATGGGGGCTGGTGGTGGCGTGATCCATGCCAGGCCGCACAGCGAGGCCGCGCCGGAGGCGGCCCCCAGCTCTGGCCCTCTCTCCCGGGCAGCTGGCCAGTTGCCCGCGCCGAACATCGCCGGCGCGCTGCCAGCGCCGGAGCAGACCGTATTTGTGGATGCCGCGGGCAACGCCAACACCCAGGGGCCCGTGCGCAACGTGGATGGCGAAATGCGGCCCGAGCCGCAGGCCAGGCAACCCTGGGTTGATCCGGGGAATGGCCAGGCATTCGGTGGCCCTGGCATGGAGCAGCAGGTGCCGCCCGGCCAGACGCCGCTGGTGGGCGAGTATCAGCCGGCCGCGGCAGCGCCCGTGGACCGGCCGCCGGCAGCGATCCACACCTTTGAGGGCGAGGTGGTACGCCCGAGCATCGCCGACCTGCGGCAAGATGCTTTCATCGTGGACAGCCAGGGCCAGGCCGAGCCGGGTGCGACACGCAACCAGTTCGCCTACCAGGGGCCGGCGCCGAGGAACTTCGGGCCGGGCATGGAGCAGTCGGTGCCGCGTGGTACCGAGGCCGCCCCTCCGAACCAGCCAGCAGCAGGGCCGGCGCGCGCGGCGCTGCCTGCGCCGGACACCTTCGTGGTGGACGGCCAGGGTAACGCTGCTCGGGGGCCGGTGGCGCCTTTTGTGGCGCCGGAGCCGCAACAGGTTCTGCCCGGCGGGCCGGGGATGGATCAGCAGGCGCAGAGCGTTCAGCGGCCCAGCCTGGACCTGCTGTTGCCGCAGGTGCGCGAGCGGCTGGCGGCTGGCGAGGCTATCGATGCCGCGGCGCTGGCCGAGCAGACTGGAGCCAGCCGGGCGCTGGCGCGCCAGGCCGTGCAGGGCGCGCAACTGGAGCAGCAGGTGGTCAGCCAGGTATTCAAGAGCGTGCCCGGGGCGAACAAGGCGCTTCGTTCGCTGCCGCTGGCGGATCAATTCGAGGTAGCCAAGACCGGCACCCGCCAATGGCAGGTGCGGGCCAAGACCGCGCAGGAGGTGGGCAATGCTGATATTCCAGCCGGGGTTGCTGATGACGGAACGCGAGGCACTGGTGTTGCTGCTCCAACTCAGGTGCCTGACATGGCAGAAGTTCCAGCGGCTCAGCCAGGGCCTGCTGCAGTTCCCGGAGGACAGCCCGATAGTGGAGCAGGTGTTCCTGCTGCAGCACCGGCCGCCGACGGACAGCCTGCAGTAGCTCCTGCTGTTCCGCGAGCCAAGGGAGCGCGTCGAAATGTTGACCGTGACCAGGACTCTGTCGTCCAGGCGGCCATTCGCCTCGGTGGCCTGAAAACCGAATGGCGCCAGGACACCACGGGCGAAGCCAAGGGCAACAAGCAGGTGCCAGGTGTGGTGGCTCTCTGGTCCGACAAGACCGGCACCAGCCTGGACGATATGGCTTCGCTGCTCGACCAGCACGGCTATGTGCCGGCCGGCGAAATGGAACGAGATGGTGGCGTCAGTTGGTTGCAGGGTGCGCTGCGCGAGGAACTGGCTGGCCAGCGGACGCACTTTGCGCCAGACTCGGCACGTCAGCGCCTGCAGCTCGAGCAGGAAGAGCACGATCGCCGCGCTGATGAGGCGCAGCGCGCGAAGGATCAGCGGGAAGACGAATACGCTCGCATCGAAGCGGAGCATGGGCCGGAAGTGGCCGCCCAGGTCCGCGCCTACGACGAGGCCCTGGAGGCCGCACGCGATCAGTTACTGGAGGAGTCCCAGCGTTATGACGATCAACTCGCAGAGCAGGACCGAGAAGACCTCCGGGCCGCTATCGAATCTGCCTCCCCGTCCGCCGGTGATGAGCACCTACGGGAAGGCCCTGGAGAGCCAGGTGGAAAGCCTACAGCAGCTGAACGAGAGCAAGGCTTCTCGCTTGAGCAGCAAACCGAGCAAAGCCTAAGAGAGCAGGATGCGCGCCAGGCAGCCGCTGCACGCGAGCAGGCGCGCGCCGATCAGGAGAGCGAGCAGCGAGCGCAGGCTGACAGCGAGCGCGCCGGCTTCACTCTCACCGGTTCGGATCGCCCGGCTGATGTAGGTGCCGCGCAGGGGCAGCAGGATCTGCTGTCCACCAACCGATACAGTCGCCAGAGCTACCGCCAAGACCGGACAACCGCCGGAATCAAGGCCGACACCCTGCGTCGTGTCGTCGCCCAGCGGATTGCCGGCTGGCGCAACGCGCCCCAGGTCCATGTAGTCCAGTCGATCGCTGATCTTCCCGGCCGCCTGCGTCAGCAGGTGAAGCGCGATGGGGCAGTTGATGTCGAGGGCATCATGGACGGCGGCGGGGTATACCTGATCGCCGACAATCTCGGCTCTTTCCAGCATGCCGCTTTCGTCCTGGCCCACGAGGTGATGGGGCACTCTGGCCTGCAGGGTGCCTTCGGTGCCAGGCTGAACCCGACGCTCAACAGCATCTATCAGGGCAACGCCCGGGTACGCGCGGAGGCCGACAGGCTAGCTGCTCGCTTCGGGTACGACCGCACCGTCGCTGTGGAGGAGGTGCTGGCCGACATGGCGGCCGCCGGCGGCCTGCAGCAGCAGAGTTTCTGGGGGCGCCTGGTCACTGCGATGCGCAGCGCACTGCGCTCGATCGGCCTGGGGCTGAAGTGGAGCGAGACCGATATCCGGGGGCTGCTGGCCAATGCCAGGCGCTACATCGAGAACGGCAGCCTGCGGAGCGCACGCCAGCGCCGGTACTCCCGGAAACCTGAAAGCAGGGAGTTCGCTGATACCGAGCGGGTCTACGGCGGGATGCCCGCCTACGAGCGGGCCAAGGCCGCCGGGCGTACCGAGCTGAGCTACGACGACTGGATTCGCGTCCGCACCCCCTCGTTTATCGAGGCGAACGGCGATTGGCTCGCACTACGGGCCCAGACGCGGCTGGACGAGAAACCAGCGGTCAAGCTGACCACGCCGCCGGCCTGGGCTGGGCATTCCGGCAAGAAGGTCGTCAGCGACGTGATGGATGCCCTGAAGCAGATGGTGCGGCAGGACGAGGTGCTGCGGCATGACGAACTCGGTGAAATCCGCGTCGGATCGGCCGGCGTGAAAAAGGCCACTTCCAATTCCGCGGATCCTGCGAAGCGTGTGGTGCTGAACCAACTGCGGGAGGCGTTCGAGCACTCCATCTACGCCAGTTCCAGCCGGGACGTGAAAGGCGAAGGCCAGATGGCCTATCACAAGCTGGTGGCGCCGATTGAGGTGGACGGCGTGCCGCTGGTTGCGGTGTTCACTGTCCGGGAGGATTCCAACGGCGCGTTCTTCTACAACGCCGTGACGCTCGATAGAAATGAAAAAGCCCCAGCGGCATCTCCGGCCGATATGAGCAAGACTGCTCAGAGATCGTCTCCGGCCAACACTGGGGCTGCCTCCTTTGTACGTCAGGCCCTGGAGCGAGTCAATCCGGCTTCGGTCACCGTGCCGATCAACCCGACCACCGGCGAGCCGCTGGTCGAGGGTGCTGTCCGGTACTCCCGGGCCAGCCAGCGAGAGGCCCTGCGGAAGCTAGGCCTTGCGCCCAAGGAAGCCCAGAAGCTCTCGGACAAGATCGAGGATCTGCTGCAGCGCGACTGGAAGGCGCTGCTGAAGGACCTGGGCCGCCGCTCCGAGGAAGGGCTGGCCGACGGCCTGGTCGGCATCCGCCGTGCAGAGGAGGCTGTTGGCGTCACCGATCCGAACCGCCAGGGCTACGTCTCCGCCAGGCTGGCCAGCGGCCTTGCGGACGTGATGCACGGCGTTCTCCACTATGGCGCGCCGGAATGGCGGGATGGTGTAGTGGCGCGCAAGGCTGATACCCGCGGCCTGCTGGAGGTGCTGGGCGACCTTGGTGCCGGCAACCTGAACGACTGGCTGGGCTGGCTGGGCGGCAAGCGGGCAGAGCAGCTCAAGGCCCAGGGCCGCGAGAACAACCTGAGCGATCAGGAAATTGCCGACCTGGTGGCGCTGGCCAAGGGACGGGAGCAACTGTTCGAGCGCGCCTACCGCGACTACGCAAAGCTCAATGACGCTGTGCTCGACCTGGCCGAGGGGGCCGGGCTGATCGATCCTGACGCCAGAAAGGCGTGGGCGAACGACTACTACGTGCCCTTCTACCGCGAGACCGAGGACAGCCTGTTCAGCGGCCCCAGGACCAAGCGCGGGTTGTCGCACCAGACCGCAGCCATCAAGGCCCTGAAGGGCGGGGAGATTCCCACCAGCGACCTGCTGGAGAATATCCTCACCGGCTGGAGCCGGCGAGTCGATGCCTCGCTCAAGAACAAGGCGCTCCTCGAGGTGGTCGACAACCTCAAGGGCTCGCCATTCCTGAGCGATGAGAGCGTGCGCTACACCCAGGCGATCATCCCCCGTGCCGAGCTGGCCAAGCGCGTCCGCAAGGACAGGCGAACGCAGCAGGCGGTGGCGTCGATGCTCGGCCTGAAGGACGGGGTGAACGCCATGAAGGTGGCGTCCGAGCTGTTGAAGCCGGAGAACGAGGGCTTCGAGAAGCTGTGGGCGCTCACGGCGCCGAGCGATCCAGACATCATCCGGGTGCAGCGCGGAGGCAAGAACGAGTACTACAAGGTCAACGACGAGTCGCTGCTGCGCGGGCTCAAGTCGATGGCCGGCAGCGTGTTCAACGATCCCATCACTCGCATCGGCCGCGCCTTCAAGCGGGTGCTGACCACCGGAGTGACGGCCTCGCCGGACTTCATCCTGCGGAACTTCATCCGCGACGCCGCGCACGCCTGGGTGATCAACAAGGACGGGTTCAAGCTGGGCCGCGATTCCATCAAGGGGCTGCGCGATGCTTTCCGCCAGGACCAGGACTATCGCAACCTGATGTTCGCCGGCGCCTCCTTCCAGGGCGGCTACGTCCACGGCAGCGATCCAGAGGCCTCGGCGCAGATCATCCGCAGGGCGCTGGCGAAGAAAGGCCTCAACCGTGGCCAGCAGGATTCCTACCTGTCCAGCCTGGTGACTTCGCCGAAGCAACTGGCGGACATCCTCGGCAAGGGCTGGGAGCACTACCGGGAGGTCGGCGAGCGGGTGGAGAACGCCAACCGCCTGAGCACCTACAAGGCGGCGCTGGAGGCCGGCAAGTCGCCTCGGCAGGCGGCCTTCGAGGCGAAGGACCTGATGGACTACAGCCTCCGCGGTAACTTCGCGGCGCTGCAGTGGTTCACCGACATGGTGCCGTTCCTCAACGCCAGGATTCAGGGCCTGTACAAGCTCGGGCGCGCGGCCAAGGGCGACACCTCGCTGATCGCCAAGCAGGTCGCTATGAAGGGCGGCTACCTGATGCTCTTCACTCTGGCGCTGGCGGCCCTCAATGGTGACGACGAGCGGTACAAGGAACTGCAGGAGTTCGACAAGGACACCAACTGGCACATCTTCCTGGGCGACCAGCACTTCCGCATCCCCAAACCGTTCGAACTGGGGCTGATCTTCGGCACCGTGCCGGAGCGCCTTCTCCACCTGGCCACCGGGAACCAGAACGGCAAGCAGTTCGGCGGCGCGATCGCTCGGGGCGTCTTCGATACCCTGGCCTTCACCCCCGTGCCGCAGTTCTACCAGCCCATCCGCGAGCTGCAGGCGAACCGGAACTTCTTCATGGGCACACCGATCGAGGACATGGCGGACGAAGGGAAGCTGCCGGAGGCGCGCTACGACGAGCGCACCAGTGCTCTGGCGAAGGCGGCAGGCCAGCTCACGGGCCCGACGCTGGGTATCTCGCCCAAGCAACTGGATCACCTGGTCAAGGGCTACACCGGAACCATGGGCGCCTACGTGCTCGCCATGGGCGACCTGGTGGCCGGGGCCATGACCAAGGGCGAGATGCCGACGGCGCGCGTCGGTGACCTGCCGATCGCCAAGGTTCTCTACCGCGGCGATGAGCCACGCTCTACCCGGTACCAGGCCGAGTTCTACGACATGATGCAGGAGGCCGACCAGTTGTACCGGACGATGCGCTACTACCGTCAGGAGGGCCGGGTGGACGCTGCCGAGCAGCTGCTCGAAGCCAACCGCGCGAAGCTGCGACACCGTCCAGCCCTCGGCCTGGCTCGCCAGCAGCTCGGCGCGCTGCGGAAGCAGATGGATGCCGTCTATCGCAACACCGAGATGACGGGGGACCAGAAGCGGGATCGGCTGAACGATCTGCAGTTGCGCAGCAACCAGGTGGCGGAACGGGTGGTGAAGGCCTCGCAGGCCGACTTCTAGAAGAGGATGCCGAGCAAGCCGACCACCAGGGTGGCGGCGAGGCCAAGGATGGCCAGGCCGAAGAACACACCCTGCAGTTCCTGGCCGGCGCCGGGCGGCGCCTTCTTGATCAGCAGGTAGCCGCCGGCAATCGCTGCCACGCCGAGGAGGGGGAAGGGGAAGATAGCCACCATGCCGGCGACCAGCAGCACAGCACCGATTGCGACCTGCAACATGGGGACTCTCCTGAAAATGGAGAGTCCATTTTAGCAGTCCCGTTTCTGCCGGCGAGGGCCTGATCAGGCGGTCCTGCTGAAGTCCGCCTGGACGACGTTCCCTTTTGCCAGGCCATCCAGGTGGTCGGCGTACCACTGCATCATGGTGCGCCGTTGCTCAAGGTAGAGAGCCTTGTTGTAGACGCCGGCCACGCCCGCCTCGGCATGCGATAGCTGGGCCTCGACGTGGTCCCTTGGCCAGTTGTTCTCGCGCAGAATGGTGCTGGCGATGTGGCGGAAGCCGTGCCCAGTTTGCTTGCCCTGGTAGCCCATCCGACGCAGCGCCATGTTGAACACCATGTTGCTCAGCGGCTTGTTTCTATCCCAGTGCCCGGGGAAGAGCAGGTCGTAGGCGCCACTCAGCGTTTTCAGTTCCTGGAGCAGCGCCAGTGACTGCTCGGTGAGTGGGACCAGATGGGCGCGCTTCTTCTTCATTCGCTCGGCCGGGATCTCCCACACGTTGCGATCGAAGTCGAACTCGCTCCAGCGCGCTTCGCGGACCTCGCTCGGGCGCAGGGCGTTGTAGATGAGAAGTTGCAGGCCGATCTGCACCTGGCGGTGGCCATGGTAGGCGCGGACTGCGCGCAGCAGGTCCGGCAGGCTGTCGGATGAGACGTGGGCGTAGTTCTCCGCCGGCTTCGTCTGGAGGAATTTGTGCAGGCCGTCGATGGGGTTGTGCTTCGCCCGGCCGGTCACCCTGGCGAGGTCGTAGACTTCCTTGCAGTAGCGTCGCACGTTGCCGGTCTGGTCGATGATTCCCTTCTTCTCCATGGCCCGGAACAGGTCCATCCACTCCATCGACGTGATTTCGACGTAGGAGCGGGCGCCCAGCTTCGGGAAAATGTGGAGTTCTAGGGCGCCCATTACTCGGGTGCAATATCCGGCTGACCAGGAAGTTTTGCGCGAATCAAACCACTCTCTGGCTAGTGCTTCGAAGGTGTTTTCCGTTTTCGCCTTCTCGGCTGCAGCTTCTGCCTTTCGGTGAGAAGAGGGATCGATGCCTTGGACGATGAGGGTGCGAGCAACTTGGGCCTTTTGCCGCGCCAGGGCGCTGCCGACGCTAGGGTATGGGCCAAGGCCGAGCCAGGACCATTTGCCAGTGGACGGTTTCCTGTAGCGCAGTTCCCAGAGTTTCTGGCCGGTCGGCTTCACGCGTAGATAGAGACCTTGGCCGTCGTGCTCGCGGTAAAGCTTGTCCTCGGGCTCGAGGGCTGCAATGGTGGTGTCGCTCAGCGGGCGCCGCTTGATTTCGGACCTTTTCATGGTTCTGTGTATGCCGAGTTCGAACGAGCTTCCAGCATACACAGTGGCATACACGGCGGGTAGAGAAGTGCTGAGAAAAGGCGAGACGGGCTGAAACGAAAAAACCGGCCAGAGGGCCGGTTTTTCGAGGTCTCCGAGACATCCTGAGATGCTCTGAGATCGGGAAATGGTCGGAGCGACTGGATTCGAACCAGCGACCTTCTCGTCCCGAACGAGACGCGCTACCAAGCTGCGCTACGCTCCGTTTGATGGCGCGCATTCTACCGAAAAACTTTTGATGCACAAGGGGT
>Ga0182735_1002490_pt1 | contig 11105 bp, 9 predicted proteins | sample eDN5th30CKraftMG_FD_128524 | JGI IMG/M metagenome (GOLD analysis project Ga0182735, IMG submission 128524) | Enriched Miracle-Growth compost microbial communities from Emeryville, California, USA - eDNA 5th pass 30_C Kraft MG (version 2) (version 2) ... | reverse complement strand
GCCCGCCGCCGGAGATGCGGATTTTCTCGCCAGGCCGCGCCGCGTGGTCGATGACCAGCACGCGCCGGCCGCGTTTCGCCGCCTCGATGGCGCACATCATGCCGGCGGCGCCGGCGCCAATCACCAGAACGTCTGCCTGCACGGCGTCCATGGTCAGAGGGGTTTCCGGGGGGCGGGCGTGCGGGGGCGGGGCGGAAGCGGTCAAGGCGGGGTCCTTCGCGCCGGCGGGGGGGCGGCGTTGCTCCGTATAGGGTATGATCAGCCCGAACTGAACCGTCAGGGCGGCGCCCGCTGGCTGATGAAAGGCGCATCCGGATTGTCACCAGCCGCGACGGTGGCCAGCGCCACCGTGGTTCATCGCGGCCGGTGAGGCTGGGTCGGGCAACCCGTCAAGCCGCTGTAAAAACCGTGTTTTCCGGTCTGGGGACGCGCGGCGGCGGGCGCCGGAGGCGTCGGCGCATGGCGCCGGCGGCCCCTGCGTGGCGGAGCCATGCGTCATACAATTGCGAAACTCGATTTCGCATGCGTTGACTTGCTTCTTTCTCCCATGCCAATGAATGTCCAGCGTGGCGCACAAGCGCCCCTGTTCGCGCCTGCATGCGTTTTGGGGTCCGGGTGTTTGGGACATCGGCGTTTTGGGACACATGCCTGGCGAAAGTCATCAGCATTCACGAGGAGAAGCGCTCATGGGTTGTCTTGACGGTAAGGTCGTCCTGGTTACCGGCGCCGGCCGCGGCATTGGTCGTGAGATCGCCATTCTGGCGGCGAAAGAAGGCGCGAAGGTCGTGGTGAATGACCTCGGCGCCGATCCGGAAGGCGAGGGCGCCGATGCGGGCCCGGCCGCGGAAGTCGTTGACATCATCCGCTCCGCTGGTGGCGAGGCCATCGTCAACGGCGGCTCGGTCGCCGAGCCTGGCGAGGCCGAGAAGATGGTGCAGGACGCCGTCGACAAATGGGGCCGCATCGACTCGGTCATCAACAACGCCGGCATCCTGCGTGATCGCATCTTCCACAAGATGAGCGTCCACGACTTTGAGTCGGTCGTTAAGGTGCACCTGCTCGGCTCGTTCTACACCTCGCGCGCCGCCGCCCAGTACTTCCGCCAGCAGAACAGCGGCAATTTCGTTCACTTCACCTCGACCTCGGGCCTGATCGGCAACTTCGGCCAGTCCAACTACGCCGCCGCCAAGCTCGGCATCGTTGGCCTCTCCAAGTCCATCGCCCTCGACATGGCGCGCTACAACGTGCGCTCCAACTGCGTGTCGCCGTTCGCCTGGAGCCGTCTGATCGGCACCATTCCGGCGGAGACGGAGGCCGAGCGCCAGCGCGTCGAGCGCATGAAGCAGATGGGCCCGGAGAAGATCGCCCCGCTCGCCGTCTTCCTCGCCAGCGACCAGCTCGCGAAGGACGTCACCGGCCAGATCTTCGCCGTGCGCATGAACGAAATCTTCCTGATGGGCCAGTCGCGCCCGCTGCGCGGCATGCAGCGTTCGGAGGGCTGGACGGCCCACTCCATCGCCGAGCACGCCCTGCCGGCGCTGAAGTCGTCGTTCTACCCGCTCGACCGCTCCGCCGACATCTTCGGCTGGGATCCGGTCTGATCGTTGCGTCTGGCGCCAACGCCGCGCCAGAGGGAATATGGCGCGCCGGGATGATTTCCGGCGCGCCGGCAAATAACGCGGGCCATGCTCATCCATGAGCCGGCCGACGCCGTTTTCCATCAGGGAAAACGCCGAAGATCAAAAAGACAGGGCGCGTTTGCGATACGCCTGGAACGAACGCGCTCCATGACCCTGGCGAGAACGCCAGGCCCGGCAGGAGACGTCATGACATTCGGAATTCTGTCTTACGGAGCATACGTTCCGCGCCTGCGCCTGCAGCGCAAGGTCATCGCGGACGCCAACTCCTGGTTCAACGCCGCCCTGAAGGGGCTCGGCAAGGGCGAACGCGCCATGGCCAACTGGGACGAGGACCCGGTGACCATGGCTGTCGAGGCCGCCCGCGACGCGCTGGTTGGCCATGACCGCGACGGCGTCACCGCCGTGACGCTGGCCTCCACGACCTTTCCCTTCCTCGACCGCCTCAACGCCGGCGTGGTGACGGGCGCCCTCAATCTCGACGAGAGCACCGCCTCCAACGACATCTCGGGCACCCAGCGCGCCGGCACGACGGCGCTGTTGCAGGCCCTGAACAGCCGTGGCCAGACCCTGGTCGCCGCCGCCGAGAAGCGCGATTCCAACGCCGCCAGCCCGCTGGAGATGCAGACCGGCGACGGCGCCGCCGCGCTGTTGATTGGCGAAGGCGAGCCCGTGGCGAAGCTGCTGGCCTCCGCCACCCGCTCCGCCGATTTCGTCGACCACTTCCGCACCATCGATTCCGGCACGGACTATGGTTGGGAAGAGCGCTGGATCCGCGACGCCGGCTACATGACCATCGTGCCGCCGGCCATCAAGGCGGCGCTCGACAAGGCTGGCCTGACGCCCGCCGACATCAACCATTTCGTCATGCCGGCCGTGCTGCCCAAGCTGGCCAACGCCATGGCGAAGAAGGCCGGTATCCCGGACGCCGCCGTGCGCGACAATCTCTCGGCCGTGTGCGGCGACACTGGCGCTGCCCACGCGCTGGTGATGCTGGTGCACGCCCTGGAGCAGGCGAAGGTCGGCGAGCGCATCCTGGTCGTCGGTTTCGGCCAGGGCGTCGACGTCATGCTGTTCGAGGTGACGCCGGCCAATGAAAAGAAGACCGGCCGCCTTGGCGTCTCCGGCCATCTGGCCCGTCGCCGCGAGGAAACCAATTACAACAAGTTCCTCGCTTTCAACGATGTGGTCGAGATCGAGCGCGGCATGCGCGCCGAGGCGGACAAGCTGACGGCCCTTTCGGCCATGTGGCGCAACCGCGGCGCGGTCACCAGCTTCACCGGCGGCAAATGCGAGAAGTGCGGCACGCTGCAATATCCGATCAGCCGCATCTGCGTGAACCCCAACTGCGGCGCTGTCGACACCCAGAAGCCGGAGCCCTTCGCCGACAAGACCGGCCGGATCAACTCCTACACCGCCGACCGCCTGACCTATTCGCCTGATCCGCCGGCCTGCTACGGTATGATCCAGTTCGAAGAAGGCGGCCGCTGGATGATGGACTTCACCGACGTCGACGAGAAGGATCTCGAGGTCGGGCGCAACATGCGCATGATGTTCCGTGTGAAAGACATTGATAACCAGCGCGGCTTCCGCCGATACTTCTGGAAAGCGGCGCCTGTCGCCGCGGGAGGAAACTGATCATGGCCAAGGGCATTCGCGACAAGGTCGCCATTCTGGGCATGGGTTGCTCGAAGTTCGGCGAGCGCTGGGACATGAACGCCGAGGACCTGATGGTCGAGGCTTATGTCGAGGCGCTGTCTGACGCGGGCATCGAAACGAAGCAGATCGACGCCGCATGGCTCGGCACCGGCATCGAGGAGCAGCATGTCGGCAAGTCGGCGGTGCCGCTCGCCGTCGCCCTGCGCCTGCCGTTCATTCCCGTGACGCGCGTCGAGAACTTCTGCGCCTCGGGCACCGAGGCGTTCCGCGGCGCGGTCTACGCCGTCGCCTCCGGCGCGGCGGACATCGCCCTGGCCCTCGGCGTCGAGAAGCTGAAGGACACCGGCTACGGCGGCCTGCCGCAGCGCGGTCGCGGCACGGTCAACAACATGACCTGGCCGAACCTGTCGGCTCCCGGCTCCTTCGCCCAGCTCGCCGCCGCCTACCGGGCCAAGCACGGCGCCTCGCCGGAAGACCTGAAGCGCGCCATGGCGCACGTTTCGGTCAAGAGCCATGACAATGGCTCCAGGAACCCGAAGGCGCACCTGCGCAACAGGATCGACATCGACACCGTGCTCAAGGCGCCGATGATCGCCGAGCCGCTGGGTCTGTATGACTGCTGCGGCGTGTCCGACGGTTCGGCCTGCGCCATCGTCACCACGCCGGAGATCGCCCGCAGCCTCGGCAAGACCGACCTGATCACCGTCAAGGCGTTGCAGCTGGCCGTGTCCAACGGCTCGGAAGCCCAGCACAACTCGTGGGACGGCAGCCACTTCGCCACCACCCGCATCGCCGCCAAGCGCGCCTATGCGGAGGCCGGCATCGAGAAGCCGCGCGACGAGGTCAGCCTGGTCGAGGTGCACGACTGCTTCTCGATCACCGAACTGGTGACCATGGAAGACCTGTATCTGTCGCCGGAAGGGGGAGCCATCCGCGACATTCTCGACGGCTTCTATGACGCCGACGGCCAGCTGCCATGCCAGATCGACGGCGGCCTGAAGTGCTTCGGTCATCCCATCGGCGCCTCGGGCCTCAGGATGATCTATGAGATGTATCTGCAGATGCTCGGCCGCGCCGGCGAACGCCAGCGCCAGGAAACCCCGCGCATCGGCATGACCCACAACCTCGGCGGCTTCCCGCACCAGAACGTCTGCTCGATCTCCATCGTCGGTCGTTACGAGGGCTGAGGCTTTCGTCAGCTCCGGATAACGCGAAAGGCGGCCCCCTCGGGGGCCGCCTTTTCTTTTGCAAAATCAGGAGCCGGATTTCTGCATTTATGGACGGCTTGCCAGTGAAACAGTGCGGTGAGATCGTCCAGCGTTCTGGTTTGCCGGGGGGCATGAATGGGCAGATTTACATCGTGTCTGGTGGGCGCCGCGACGGCCTGCCTGCTGGCGTCGTCCACCGCTGGCGCGCTGGAGGCGGTCACCATCAGACCGCTGGCGGAGAAGACCGAAACCGCCTCCGGCCAGCCAATTGCCCTGCCGCAGAAAGACGTGCGCGTCGTCGTCTCCACCTACGACATCGCGCCGGGCGCCAGGCTGCCGGTCCACAAGCACCCGTTCGCGCGCTACGCGGTGGTGCAGGGTGGAACGCTGGAGGTGACCAACGCCGCGACCGGCGCCAGCGCGACTTACAGAACGGGCGATGTCGTCATCGAAATGATCGACCAGTGGCATCACGCCCGCAATGGGGGCGCTGACGCGGTCAAACTGCTGGTGATCGACCAGATCGAAGGCCCCGGCGGCAACACCGTGCTGCATCCAGGGCATTGATGCGCGCGTGATGTTATGACTTGCTGAAGTAGTCCGGCAGGCGGAAGCCGTCGTAAAAACGGTCATTGCGGATAGTCTGCTGGAACTCCGGTGATTTGTAAGCGGCTGTGATATCCCTTGCCCATTGAACGTCGACGTTTTGCTTCCTTACAGCGACGACATTGACATACGGAAGGGTCATCTTCTCCAGCGCCAGGGCGTCCGTCAGCTTCAGGCCGCTGTAAATGGCGAAGTTGCCCTGAACGGCCGCCAGCTCCACGTCTTCAAGCGCGCGCGGAGCCTGGGCGGATTCCAGCGGCGTGATCTTCACGCCCTTGCTGTTGCTGGCGACATCCAGCTCCGTAACGTCAATCGGGTTGGCGGCCGGCTTCAACCCGATCCAGCCAAGACCGGCCAGAATCTTGAGCGCCCGCTCCAGGTTCACCGGATCGTTGGGAACGACGACCCGAGCGCCAGCCTGAACGTCGGCGGCGGTCCTGTATTTGCGCGAATACAGGCCCATGGGCGGCGTCGGCACGTGCACGATGCCGGCAAGGTCGGTCCTGTTGCGCTGGTTGTAAGCCTCCAGAAACACCGAGTGCTGCATAATGTTGGCGTCGATGTCACCCGTGAAGACGGCGTTATTGGCCTCCAGTCCTGAACTGAAGCTGTAGTATCTGATGCGGTAGCCCTGTTTTGCCAGTATGGGCTCGATGCCTTTGCGGAAGGTGTCCTCGTAGGGGCCGGGCACGAAGCCGAACTTCAGTTCTTTTTTCGTCTGGTCCGCGACTGGCCCCGCGGACGCCAGTGCAGAGGAAAATATTACCGGTGCGGACAGCAGGAGGCTCAGAACAAACGCCCGTCTTTTTTGGTTGATCCGCATGAATGATATCCGTTGCCGACATGGAGACATGAGAATTATGTCAGTATTGCCATGGATATTTTTTCAAATTATCTGCCCGCGCCCGCACATCGTTTCAAAATTTCCCGATGATGTAGAACAATTTCAGGCGAACGGGCGCCGCCTGCGCTGCGGCGTGCAATGCTCCGCGTCCGGCGCGCAGCAATCCAGGGTGCTGAAACAACGCATGACGTTGGAGGGGCGCAATCCCTTCATTGACAGGTCTCATGGCAAAACTTACCGTTTGGTCATAAGAGAACTAAACGGTCAATAACAGGGAGGGAGACATGGCAAGGTGGAGGAGAAGGCTGCTCGCGGCGACCTGCCTCGCGGTTATGGGAATGGTGGGCGCAAGCGTCGGGAATGCAGCGTCCATATCCGGCGATGTCGTCAGGATTGGTGTTCTTAACGACCAGGTCGGTCCCGCGTCCGATGTCACCGGACCTGGTTCTGTGTACGCAGCCCGCCTGGCCCTTGAGGATTTTGGCCCAACTGTCCATGGCGCAAAGATCGAACTCGTGGTCGGCGATCATCAGAACAAGGCGGATGTGGGTTCCGGCGTCGCGCGTCAATGGTATGAAACCGGGCAGGTTGATATGATCGCCGATATCGGCAACTCCGCCGTGTCGCTCGCGGTGCAGGCCCTGGCGCGCGACCGGGGCAAGGTCGTCATGCACGTGGGATCGGCGACAGACCGGATTTTCGGCGCGGACTGCTCGCCGACTGGTTTCATGTGGCTGTATGACACCTATGCCATTGCCCGCGCCCTGGCCAAAGGCAATGTGGCGGTGGGCGCCAAAACCTGGTTCATCCTTGCGGCCGATTACGCCTTCGGTCATTCCATGGAAGGGCAGATGAAGAAACTTGTCGCCGATATGGGCGGCCAGGTCGTCGGTTCTGTGCGTCATCCGCTCTATGGAACGGACTTTTCATCCTTCGTGCTTCAGGCGCAGGCGTCGAAGGCGGATGTGGTGGCCCTGGCCAACGCCGGGCCGGACACCATCAACGCCATCAAGCAGGCGGCGGAGTTCGGTCTGACCCAACAGGGACAAAACCTGGCGGCGACGACTTTCTATCTGCCCAACGTTCACAGCCTTGGCCTTCAGGCGGCGCAGGGCCTGCGCGTGGTCACAGGCTTCTACTGGGACCGCAATGACGATACCCGGGCGTTCGACAAACGGTTCCGGAAACTTTCCGGCGGCACGCCGCCGGACCATGTTCACGCCGGCGTTTACAGCGCGGTCCTCGCCTATTTGCGGGCTGTCCAGGCGGCCGGAACGGATGACGGCGTCAAGGTTGCGGAAACCATCAAGTCCCTGCCGGTCAATGACATGTTCGCGGAAGGGGCCAGTGTCCGCAAGGATGGCCGCCTGATGAATGACCTGTTCCTGGCCGAGGTCAAGAAACCAGCGGACAGCAAGGCGCCGTGGGACTACTACGCCATCAGGACCCGCCTCAAGGCCGCCGATATTATCCGGCCGCTGGACCAGGGTGGTTGCAAGATTTGATCCGCTGATTTCCTGATCGGGTCCGGCCCCCATGCTGTCCCGGGGGCTCCCCGGTCGCGCGCCCCCTCAACCCGCGTGCAGACCCGGAGCTTCCTGGCCGGTGGCGGCGACATATTCGGTGTAGCCGCCGCCGTACTGATGCACGCCGCCGTCCGGCGTCAGCTCCAGCACCCGGTTGGAGAGGGCGGCGAGGAAGCGGCGATCGTGCGAGACGATCAGCATGGCGCCTTCATAATCGGCCAGCGCCTCGATCAGCATTTCCTTGGTGGCGAGGTCGAGGTGGTTGGTCGGCTCGTCCAGCACCAGGAAGTTCGGCGGATCATACAGCATCCGCGCCATGGCCAGCCGCGCCTTCTCGCCGCCGGAGAGCACGCGGCATTTCTTCTCCACGTCGCCGCCGGAAAAGCCGAAACAGCCGGCCAGCGTGCGCAGCGAGCCCTGGCCCGCATGGGGAAAGGCGTCCTCCAGCGTCTCGAACACGGTGCGCTCGCCATCCAGCACATCCATGGCGTGCTGGGCGAAATAACCCATCTTCACGGCGCTGCCGATCGCGGCCTGGCCGGCGTCCGGCTCCGAGGCGCCGGCGACAAGCTTCAGCAGGGTGGACTTTCCGGCGCCGTTGACGCCGAGCACGCACCAGCGCTCCTTGCGGCGCACAACGAAGTCGAGCCCGTCGTAGATGCGGCGCGCCCCGTAAGCCTTGTCAACGCCCCTCAGCGACGCCACTTCCTCGCCCGAGCGCGGCGCCGGCGGGAATTCGAAACGCACGGTCTGGCGGCGCAGCGGCGGCTCGACGCGCTCGATCTTGTCGAGCTTCTTCACCCGGCTCTGCACCTGGGCGGCGTGCGAGGCGCGCGCCTTGAAGCGCTCGATGAACTTGATCTCCTTGGCCAGCATGGCCTGCTGGCGCTCAAACTGCGCCTGTTGCTGCTTTTCCTTCAGCGCCCGCTGCTGCTCGTAGAATTCATAGTCGCCGGAATAGGAGGTGAGCGCGCCGCCATCGATCTCGACGATCTTGTTGACGACGCGGTTCATGAACTCGCGGTCATGCGAGGTCATCAGCAGGGCGCCCTCGAAATTCCGCAGGAAGCCTTCCAGCCAGATCAGGCTCTCCAGGTCCAGATGGTTGCTCGGCTCGTCGAGCAGCATGACGTCCGGGTTCATCAGCAGGATGCGGGCGAGGGCGACGCGCATCTTCCAGCCGCCGGAGAGATTGCCGACGTCGCCGTCCATCATCTCCTGGGTGAAGCTGAGGCCAGCCAGCACCTCGCGGGCGCGGGCGTCGAGGGCGTAACCGTCCAGCTCCTCGAAGCGTCCCTGAACCTCCCCGTAACGTTCGATGATGGCGTCCATCTCGTCGGCCCGGTCCGGGTCGGCCATGGCGGCTTCCAGTTCGCGCATTTCGGCGGCGACCTCGCTCACCGGCCCGGCGCCGTCCATCACCTCGGCCACGGCGCTGCGGCCGGCCATCTCGCCCACGTCCTGGTTGAAATAGCCAATGGAGACGCCGCGATCGACCGCCACCGCGCCTTCATCCGGCGGCTCCTCGCCGGTGATCATGCGGAACAGCGTGGTTTTCCCGGCCCCGTTAGGCCCCACCAACCCGATGCGCTCGCCCCGGTTCAGCGCAGCGGACGCCTCCACATAGAGCAGCCGCTCGCCGTTCTGCTTGCTGATATTGTCGAGGCGAATCATGGGAACCTTGCGCAGCGTAACGGATGGATGCGCGCTCTTAAATGATCAGGAGGCAAGATGGAATGGTTGCCTGGCCTGAGTGGTTCGGGGCTCTGTATTGGGTATGGTCCCGGCAGGCTGAACTCATGGCAAAACGCGCAGGGTTCCGCTTGTAGCGCGGTCAAACAGGTGCGTGGCGCGATGTAGCATGTGAGCCACGATCTCGCTTGATACAGTGTGGCGCAGCAAAATAGCGTGCAGTGCTTCGAGTTCAAGTTCGCACATATGGTATGCAACGACGTTGGCGATAGCGTCGGGCGCCACGTTGCAATCGTATCCGGCCAAAAATTCTGACCAGCAAGCGCTTGCCTGTTCTGGCGACTTCTGGTGCTCGAGCCACCACGCGACGCGTGACGCATCCCGCCAGGCGAGGCCGACATGGCACGCCTCCCAGTCGAAGAGCTGAAGCCTGCCTTCATGCTGGAGTGCGTTGGCAAGTCGGAAGTCGCCATGGCAGGGGGCGGTGCGGGTTGAAAATGCGTTTCCGTCAATGCGCTGCCGTAATAAATCGAGGTGGCTGGATGCTTGGTGAACAAAGCTGGGCGACACAAATTTGTTTCGAGACAGGCGTTGCAGGTTAACCGTAGCGGAAATGGGCGAGACGCCGCTTGGTAGCGTTGCGTGGCTCTGGGCATGAAGCTCTGCCAATGCATTACCCATCAGAATATACGTGTCTCTTGCCCCCGACAGGGGCATCCCCGTTGCCTCCGGATAAACTGTCACAACGTGTGTCTGGTCGCAGAGCTCAACTTCCCTGGCTGCGACGCCAGAAGCATCACAGATCGGCCGCAGCGGATTGAGGCAAGGCGTATCGCGAATGGTGGTGACGAAACTGCATTCCGCTAATACATCAGCCAGCGAACGCTCTGGCGGCGCCAACCGGATGAATATCCCCCGCCCTTGGCTGTCACACGCCCGGAGTGTGAGGTTAAGTCCCCGGTTGACAACCGTGACAGGTGGCCTGACGTCAAACGTGTTTGCGATGCTCGCAAGCATCGGATCCAGGGTCTGTTGCGTCATAGCGATCTGTTAAAGCGTTCGAGCGTGAGGAAAAGGGCGATCCGGTTGAGTGCGGCTGCCGAACGGCCGCTTCTGGCCACAATAAGTGTGTCCTTAACTTTCTGGTGGTCAACGATTCCTGAATCGGTGAGCGTGCACGTAGCAAGTTCTGTATTTATTTGTTGAAAGCTACGGTCGAGCAAGCGCGTAAACGTTGATGCAAAATCTATTTTTTTGTATTCCGGCTTTGTGAAGTCATCAATTGCTCCAAATTTATTTATGTACTGTTTTAGAAAGTTCTTTCCCCGTTTGTCGCATGTAGGGAGTGATCGCGCGAATGAAACAATTCTCGGATCGCAGAGCGGGCTGACCGGCGTCCGGCTCCGAGGCGCCGGCGACAAGCTTCCGCAGGGTGGTCTTGCCGGCCCCGTTAGGCCCCACCAACCGATGCGCTCGCCCCGGTTCAGCGCAGCGGACGCCTCCACATAGAGCAACCGCTCGCCGTTCTGCTTGCTGATATTGTCGAGACGAATCATGGGGACCCTGCGCGCGCAAAAAAGCATGTACGGTCGAAGCGGAGGGCCGCGTCGCCTGCCATGCGTCAAATCAGGGAGACTGACATGGTTCCGGTCCTGGTTTGACTGGATCGCGTTCAGCTCTTCGCGCGGGTGTTAGAACATGTTGCGCCTGTACGGAACCACCATTGCGCTGGCGGGACGACGAAATGCAGCGCGAGGGCAGGACGCTTTCGATAAAACCGGCCCCATGCTTCGTGAAGGCATGCGCCACCGTGAAATATGGCGCATGTCCTGTGATCCGGTTCTGGCGGGCATGCTCTAGCGGGAGATCGGCCGGCTGGGCGTGGTGCGCGGATAGCCAACTTTGTCGGCGGGGGGCGTCAGGCCCTGCATGT
>Ga0182735_1002488_pt1 | contig 11118 bp, 12 predicted proteins | sample eDN5th30CKraftMG_FD_128524 | JGI IMG/M metagenome (GOLD analysis project Ga0182735, IMG submission 128524) | Enriched Miracle-Growth compost microbial communities from Emeryville, California, USA - eDNA 5th pass 30_C Kraft MG (version 2) (version 2) ... | reverse complement strand
CTCAAGATCGCGGCCGTCAAGGCGCCGGGCTTCGGCGACCGCCGCAAGGCCATGCTGCAGGATATCGCGATCCTGACCGGCGGCCAGGCGATCTCGGAAGACCTCGGCATCAAGCTCGAGAACGTGACGATCAACATGCTCGGCAAGGCCAAGAAGGTCATGATCGAGAAGGAGAACACCACGATCGTCAACGGCGCCGGCAAGAAGGCGGACATCGAGGCGCGCGTCGCCCAGATCAAGCAGCAGATCGAGGAGACCACCTCCGACTACGACCGCGAGAAGCTGCAGGAGCGTCTCGCCAAGCTCGCGGGCGGCGTCGCGGTGATCCGCGTCGGCGGCGCGACGGAAGTCGAGGTCAAGGAGCGCAAGGACCGCGTGGACGATGCCATGCACGCGACCCGCGCGGCGGTCGAGGAAGGCATCCTGCCGGGCGGCGGCGTTGCGCTGCTGCGCGCGGCGGAGAACCTCAAGAGGATCCGCACCGCCAACGACGACCAGAAGACCGGCGTCGAGATCGTCCGCAAGGCGCTCTCCGCTCCGGCGCGTCAGATCGCGCTCAACGCGGGTGACGACGGCTCGATCATCGTCGGCAAGATCCTGGAGAAGGACCAGTATGCGTTCGGCTACGATGCGCAGACGGGCGAATACGTGAACATGCTCCAGAAGGGCATCATCGATCCGGCCAAGGTCGTGCGCGCCGCGATCCAGAACGCCGCGTCGGTCGCCGGCCTGCTCATCACCACCGAGGCGATGATCGCCGACGCGCCGCAGAAGAAGGCGGCGGCGGGTGGTCACAGCCACGGTGCGCCGGGCATGGGCGGAATGGACTTCTGATCGCAAGTTCCGCGATCATCTCCTGCGACGAAGGGAGCCCCCGGAATTCCGGGGGCTTCTTTTTTTCAGAACGCGGCCGGCCGTCTGGCCAGCCTGTCATCTGCCTGGGACGTCTGCCTGCCGAACACGCGAAGCATGGAAACGCACAAAGGTTCCACGTCGGTTCCACGTCGCGGCGAAAACGTCGCTATCGTACCGGTCGGTTGGAACGTACGTGAAACAAGCACGTTGGTGCCTCGTTGGTTTTTCTTTAAAAGGAGGCACACATGCGTTTTCCTGCCGTCGCGTTGGGATTGCTCGCGTCGTCGTTTCTGATTACCGCCGCTTCGGCGCAGTCTCCCTCGACTACCACTTCCCCGCCGCCGGGCGCGAGCGCCAGCGGCTCCGCAACGATCGTCAGCGATCAGTGGCGCGCGTCGAAACTGATCGGCCTCGACGTCTATAACGAGCAGAACGAGAAGCTCGGCGATATCGATGAGCTGCTGGTCGACAAGAGCGGCAAGGTCGATGGCGTGATCATCGGCGTCGGCGGGTTCCTGGGCGTCGGCACGCGCGAGATCAAGGTGACGATGGACCAGCTCCAGTTCGTCAACGAGCCGGTCCCGACGCAGACGTCCAGCACCACGACCACCGGCGCGGGCGGCTCGGCGCGCACGGCGAGCACCTCGACCACCACGACGACAACCACCAGCACGCCCAAGAAGCAGTGGTATCCGGACCACGCCGTCATGAGCGGCGCGTCGAAGGACCAGCTCAAGCAGATGCCGGAATTCAAGTACGAGTAATCCCGGCTTCCACGGCACCCCAGGGCAAGGCCGCCGCGCGCGCCTGACCTGACAGAAGCGCGAAAAGCCCGGTTCCGGGCTTTTCGCATTTGCACCGTGTCATGACGCGCTCGAAAACGACCGATATCGAAAGCCATACGACATCGTCGCCGGGTGCGAACGCCTTTTTCGAGGCCCTGCTGAAGACGAGCCCGGAAGACGATGCGATCCCGCGCACAAATGGCCATGGCACCATCCGGCATGATCCGTCCCGTGACTCCCGCCGCAACATGACCAAAGCGTAATGTGTTCGTAATCTCCCGGCTATGTCCCGCGCGCTATTGTTCTTGCGTCACGCTGTCAATCGTCGCCCCCGACAGCGTGACATAAACCCCGGCAGGAAAGCCTCCCGCCGGGGTTTTGATTCGCGCGCGGCGCTGCCCTAGGCAGCCAGCGCGTCCGCGACTTCCCGGGCGCGCGCGGCGGCGGCGGCAAGCGCCTTGTCGGTTGCCTCGGGGCCGAATGCCGTTCCCTCGACGCGCACGATCTCGATGTCCGTCATGCCCATGAAGCCGAGAACGTTCCTCAGCCAGGGCACCTGCGAATCGAAGCCGGCTCCATCCCCGCTCGAATAGATGCCGCCGCTGGCGCTCACGAGAATGACGCGCTTGCCGGTGACGTGCCCCTTCGGCCCGGCCTCGCTGTAGCTGAACGTGCGGCCGGCGCGCGCCACGTAATCGATCCAGCTCTTCAGGGTGGACGAAACGGTGAAGTTGATCATCGGAGCGGCGATCACGATCGTGTCGGCGGCGAACAACTCGTCCACCAGCTCGTTCGACCGCGCCAATATCTCGCGCTGCCGATCGGTCTGCGGACCGTTCGCGCCACGCGTCGCCGCAACGAAGTCATCGTCGATATGCGGCAGCGGATGCTGCGCGATGTCGCGCACCGTGACGATCGTGCCGGGATCCTTGTGCCGCAGCTCGTCGATGATGCGGGCCGCGACCTGCCCCGAATAGGAAGCGCTGCCGCGCGGGCTCGAATTCACATAGAGGATATTGGACATGGCATTCTCCACTCGATTGCACGGGGAACCAGGATGATGCCGGCGCTGCCTTGCGGGCGCGGCGGAAACCGGCGGCTCCGAAAGGAAAACCGGATGACTTTCCTTGCCGATTGTGATACTGACCGGTAACACCAAATAGCTAGATACTGACCGGTAACACCCAAGTCAAGAGAAAGCTGATGAACGCCGTGAAAGCCGCCGTAACTACTGGAAAGGACGACAGAATTCCGCCGCGCGAGCGCCTGCTGGCGACCGCTTCGGAATTGTTCTACCGGCAGGGAATTCGCGCTGTCGGCGTGGAATCCATCGCCGAGGCGGCCGGCACCAACAAGATGACGCTGTACCGGCACTTCTCGTCCAAGGACGAGCTGATCGCCGAATATCTCCGTCGCGTTGCCGGCGAGACGCTTGAAGGCTGGCGCGCGCTGGCCGCGAAATTCCCCCGGGACCCGCGCGCGCAATTGCTCGCCTGGGTGAAGGATACCGTCGGGCATCTTGCTTCGGGCGAGGAACGCGGCTGTCCGATGGCGAACGCCGCGGTCGAACTGCCGGAAAAGGACCACCCGGCCCGCCGCGTCATCGAGGAATTCAAGAACCAGCAGCGCAACTATCTCATCGATCTGTGCCGCGAGGCGAACCTGTCCGAGCCGGAACTGCTCGCGGACGAACTGTTCCTGCTGTTCGAGGGCGCACAGGTGACGGCGCAAAGCATGGGACCGCAGGGGCTCGGCGCCCGCGTGCTGCGGATGGCGGAGACGCTGATCAAATCGCACGAAGCATGAGCGCAGGCGCCGCTTAATTCCCTGCCGTTAGAGGACTTGCGGCGCTGCAGGCACCCAGGCCGAGGATATTCTCCGCCTCGCGCGAGGCGGCTTCTGCTGCAGATGAATCGGATCGACAGTTGCCGACGCGCGGCATCTCGCGTGTCTCGCCTTCCTTCGACGTCGCCGGTGCGGGATAAAAAGAAGCCAGGCTTTCGCCTGGCTTCAAAAAAATTACGACCACGAACCGAAAAGATGGACGTACATCCGGTCTCATCCGTCCGCCGTGGCCGTACTTGCGATGGAGCCTTGCGGCATCGACATCGCTGGTGGCTATAATCTGGGAGCCCGCAACAAGTTTCGCAAGGCGAATATGCCCGGAAAATTACGACAGTTTCATGTCGGGATCGGCGGCTGGACCTTCGCGCCGTGGCGCGGCGTGTTCTACCCGAAGGGACTGCCGCACGCGAACGAGCTGCGCTATGCCGGCGAGCATCTGACCTCGATCGAAATCAACGGCACCTATTACGGCTCGCAGAAGCCCGAGAGCTTCCGCAAATGGGCGAGCGAGGTGCCGGACGGCTTCATCTTCTCCGTCAAGGGACCGCGCTTTGCGGTCAATCGCCGCGTGCTGGCGGAAGCCGGCGACTCCATCAAGCGCTTCTTCGATTCCGGCGTGACCGGGCTCGGCGACCGGCTCGGCCCCGTGCTGTGGCAGTTCGCGCCGACCAAGAAGTATGACGAGAAGGATTTCGCCGGCTTTCTCGAACTGCTGCCGCGCGAATACGACGGCCGCGAAATCCGCCACGTGGTCGAGGTGCGCAACGAGACCTTCCAAACCCCCGGCTTCGTCGCGCTGCTGCGCAGTTTTTCGATTCCCGCCGTCTATGCGCATCACGGCAAATATCCGGAATTCGCCGACATCACCGGCGACTTCGTCTATGCGCGGCTCCAGCGCGGCAAGGACACGGTCGAAACCGCCTATCCGCCGAAAGAATTGGACGGCTGGGCAAGACGCGCGAAGATCTGGGCGGCCGGCGGTGCGCCGGACGATCTGCCCTACATCGACGAGGTTGCGCCGAAAAAGCGAAAGCGCGACGTGTTCATCTACATCATCCATGAAGGCAAGGTGCGCGCGCCTGCCGGCGCCATGGCATTGATCGAACGATTGGAGGGCGAGACATGAACGCAGCAGCGAGCCGTTCCGCGAAGAAGGCCGCCCCGGCCGGAAAGAAGCCCGCGCGCAAAGCCGCGGCCGCAACGGCGGCTGCGAAGCGGAAGGCCGCTCCCGCGCTGATGACCATCGGCTATGAAAAGGCGCTCGCTCCTCGCGTGATCGGCGAGATCGCGCGCGCCAGGGTCGATATCCTGGTGGACGTGCGCGCGGTGGCGGCGTCGCGCAAGCCGGGATTCTCAAAACGCCAGCTCGCGGCCGGCCTCGATGAAAAGGGCGTCGCCTACCTGCATCTGCAAAAGCTCGGCACGCCGAAGGAAGGCCGCGAGGCCGCCCGCGCCGGCCATATCGACAAGCTGTTCCGCGTCTACAGCCGCCATCTCAAGACCGCCGGCGCGCAGCAGGAGATGGACGAGCTCGCCGCGCTCGCCCGCTCGGGCAAGCGGCTGTGCCTTCTCTGCTTCGAGCGCAATCCCACCATCTGCCACCGGCAATGGATCGCCGAGGAAATCCACGCCCGCACCGGCGCCCCGATCGAGCATCTCGTGGCGGATATCTGAAAGGCGCGCGCCCTACTCCGCCGGCGCCTCGACGGTGCGCGCGCGCCTGCCCTCGACGCCGGCGACGAGCAACGTGATCACCAGCGAATTGGCGGCGTAGATCCCGGCGACAACCGCGGCGACGAACAGTACCAGGTCGAACCCGCCGCGCTCGTAGAGCTTGCCGATGCCCCACACGGCGGGGCCGGCCGACGTGAAGATCAGGAAGAAGCGGAACGCATAGATGCGGCCGCGCCACGCCGGCGGCGTATAGCGCGCCAGCACGATATCGTTGACGGTGACCTGCGCGTAGATCGATGCGATCGCCACCGCCAGCGCCGGCAGCAGCACCCAGCCCCGCGCGTAGGAAATCCAGATCACCCCGAGCAGCTGGATGATCGCGACGGCCGCGACGAGCATATGCGGCGCGATGCGCTCGACGGCGCGGCCGACGGCGAGCTGCGCGGCGCCGCCGCACAGGAACACAGCGGTCGCCAGCGACCCGACGATCGCGAGCGGAAAGTCCTCGCCGATGCGCGCGTCGACGATCTTCGGCAGCGTGATGGTCAGCGCATTGAACACGAGGCCCGAGGACAGCGCGAGCGTCATGAACAGCGTCACCACGGTCGCCATCATCCGCCAGTCGAGCGCGACATCCTGCGAGGTCATCCTCGGCGCCTGCCGGCGGCGGTCGTCCGGCACGTACGTCATGTAGGCGATGCCGGATACGATGAACAAAGCCGCCGGAACGAAGAACGCGGCGCGCCACCCGAGCCAGGCCGTGATCAGCGCCGTGACGCCGGCGGCGATCGAGACGCCGACGTTGCCGCACAGGCCGTTGAGCGCCATCGTGCGCCCGCGGTTCACGGCGGTGTCGATGACCATCGGCGTGCCGACCGGATGGTAGATCGCCGAGAAGATGCCGACGGCGAACAGCGCGATGGCGAGCGTGGTGAAATCCTGCGACAGGCCGACCGCGACGGAAGCGAGGCCGGTGCCGATGAAATAGATCGCCATCATGTTGCGGCGGCTCCAGTGGTCCGCCAGCCAGCCGCAGGGCAGCGCGAACAGGCCGAAGGCGGTGAACGCCGCCGTCGACAACATCAGGAGATCGCCATAGCCGCGGCCATAGACCGCCTCGAGGCCGATCACCACCGTCGGGAAGATCAGGATGACGTAGTGATCGAGAAAATGCGCCCAGTTGAGAAAACCGATCAACACGCGCCGGGCGCGGTCGGCATCGGCGGAATAGTCGGGCCTTTCGGCAGCGATCGACATCGGCAAGTTCCGGATACGGGGACCGGGCCGGTATAGCGCGGTTGCGAGAATGCGGCCCATGCGAAATCGGCAGGCCGGCTATCGACACTCACAGCTTCCGGTTGTTAACGTCAAGTTGGGCAGCGGGCCGGAGAGCCCGCACATCCGTTGCAGGGGCTGGGGAGCCTGCGATGCGTGGCGTGGCGTGGACCGGCGGGCTGCTGCTCGCCGCGGTTGCGTTGGCGTGCGGTGTAAGGGCGGCGCGGGCGCACGACACCCCCGCCGCCAGCCCGCCGAAGGCCGCGTCCGCGCCCCCGACCGATCATTTCATGATCTTCGGCGGCGTCGACGGCTGGCAGAACGGCCTGTTCAGCCATGCCGGCCTGGTCTGGGCGCCCCGCGGCCTCAACGAGGACGGCTTCATCCTGAAATTTCTCGCCGGCAGCGGCGTCTATCGCTACCGGGCCAGCACGACGGAAACGCTCGGTCTCGCAACCCTGCTCGACGCGCTGCCGGGCTGGCATTTCAAGCAGGGGCGCGCGGACATCACGCTCTATGCCGGACTCGATTTCCAGAACCACCGCCTGCGCCCGGACGATCTCGCCAACACCATGCGCGGGCTTCACTCGGGCCTGCGCATCGGCGCCGATCTCTGGTGGCAGCCGACGGAGAAGACGATGACCAGCCTGAGCGCCTCCTACGCGAGCATCGGGCAAGGCTACTGGTCCCGTCTCGCCTACGGCTGGCATCTGCTCGACAGGTTCTACGCCGGTCCTGAAATCCACGCGATGGGCGACGTCACCTACCGGCAATGGCGCGCCGGCGCGCATGTCACCGCGCTGCGCATGGGATCGTTCGAATGGTCGCTCGGCGCGGGCGCGGTCACGGATTCGGATAACCGCTCGGGATTCTACGGCCGCATCGGCGTCCTACTGCGGCGCTAGCTTCAATCGAGCGTGCGCCGGAACCGCAGCACGGCGATCGCCATGGCGACGAACATCAGGCAAGCCAGGACGACGGTGTCGTAACGCAGGTCGTAGAGCGTCGCGCCCTTGAGCATGATCGCGCGCACCATGCGCAGGAAATGCGTCAGCGGCAGCGCCTCTCCGACATATTGCGCCCATACGGGCATGCCGGCGAACGGGAACATGAAGCCGGACAGCAGGATGTTCGGCAGGAAGAACATCGTCGACATCTGCATCGCCTGCAGCTGGTTCTGCGCGACGGTGGAGAATGTGTAGCCGATGGAGAGATTGGTGGTGATGAACAGCGTGGAAAGCGCGCAGAGCAGGAAGAGGCTGCCGAATATCGGCACGCCGAACAGCAGGATGCCGATGCCCAGGATGATCGCCATCTGCACGAAGCCGACGATGATATAAGGCACGATCTTGCCGATCATGATCTCGAACGGCGTGATCGGCATCGCCAGCAGGCTCTCCATCGTGCCCCGCTCGATCTCCCGGGTCACCGACAACGCGGTGAAGATCAGCATCGTCATGGTCAGGATCGTGCCGATGAGGCCGGGAACGATGTTCAGCGCGGTGGTGGCGGCGGGGTTATAGCGCGCGTGGGTCCGGATCTCGAACAGCGGCTGGCCGGAATCCGGCAGCCCCCGCTCGTTCTGCAAGGCCGTCACCGCAAGCTGGGAGAGCGACGCCAGCGCTGAGCCGGCCGCGACGGGGTCGGTCGCATCCGCGACGACCAGCATCGCCGGGCGGTCGCCGCGCCGCAGGTCGCGCTCGAAATTCGTCGGTATCTCGACCCCGAACAGCACGGCGCCCGATCTGATCAGTTCGTCGAGCTCCTCCTCGGACTGCACGATCTTCGTGAGCGTGAAGTACCGGGTGTTCTCGATTGCCTTGAGGATGGTGCGGCCGACATCGGACTGCTCCTGGAGCAGCACGGCCATCGGCATATGGCGGGGCGTCGTGTTGATCGCATAGCCGAACAGCAGGAGCTGGATCAAAGGGATCATCACGATCATGCCGAACGAGATACGGTCGCGGCGGAGCTGGATGAATTCCTTCACCAGCATCGCCCAGGTACGCCGGTGGAATCCGGACCACTGGAATCGCGCCATCCCGCTCATGCGGCATTGCTCTTGCGGTAGTTGTCCTGGGCCCGGCTCATCAATTCGATGAACACGTCCTCGAGCGACGGGTCCGTCTCGTGCCACTTCAATGCGGGGCCGTCTCGGAGCGACGCGATCGTCGCGTCGAGCGCGGCATGGTCCCGCCCCGATACATGCAGGCGCGCGCCGAACGGCGCGACCATGTCGACGCCGGGCTTGCCTTGCAGAGCCTCGGCCAGCGCCTGCAGGTCCGGGCCTTCGACGGTGTATGTCTTGAGCTGCGACTCGCGGATCACCTCGTCGACGGTCCCATGGACGAGCAGCTCGCCGTAGGCGATGTACGCGATCTCATGGCAGCGCTCGGCCTCGTCCATGTAGTGAGTCGACACCAGCACGGTGAGACCGTCCGCCGCCATGGCGTGAATCTCGTTCCAGAAATCGCGGCGCGCCTTCGGATCGACGCCGGCCGTCGGCTCGTCGAGCAGCAGCAGCTTGGGGTTCGGCAGGGTGCAGGCGCCGAGCGCGAGCCGCTGTTTCCAGCCGCCGGAAAGCTCGCCGGCAAGCTGCTCCTCCCGCCCGTGCAGGCCGAGGCGCTCGATCATCGCCCTCGCCGCCGCCTGCGGATTCCCGACGCCGTAGATACGCGCGACGAGCTCGAGATTCTCGCGCACCGAAAGGTCCTGATAGAGGCTGAAACGCTGCGTCATGTAACCGACCTGGCGCTTGATCCGGTCGGACTGGGTCACGATGTCGTAGCCGAGCGTGGTGCCGCGTCCGCTGTCGGGCGTCAGCAGGCCGCACAGCATGCGGATGGTCGTCGTCTTTCCGGAGCCGTTCGGACCCAGGAAGCCGTAAATCGTGCCGCGCTTCACCTTCATGGAGAGGTTGCGGACGACGACATGCCCGCCGAAGGACTTGGTGAGTCCTTCGACATCGATCACCGTTTCGGGCGTGCCGTTCACGAGCCGCCATCCTTGCCCGGCGCGGCGGCGGACAGCGATACATCGACCGGCTGGCCGAGCCGGAACTTCTCCGGCTGCTCCGGCAGGGCCTCGATCAGAAACACCAGCTTCTTGCGCTCTTCGAGGCTGTAGATCACCGGCGGCGTGAATTCCGCGACGCGCGAGATGAAGCTCACTTTCGCCGTCAGCCCCTCGGCGCAGCCGTCGCAGCGCACGAAGACCCGCTCGTCATAGGCGACGCTCGGCAGGATATCTTCCGGCACGAAGAAGCGGATCTTGAGGTTGTTCGGCGTCAGGATCGAAACGACCGGGCGCCCCGCGGGCACCATCTCGCCGGGCCGGAAATAGACCCGCTCGATGTGCCCGGTGACCGGGCTGACGACCTTGCGGCGGTTCAGCCGGGTCTGGGACGAGTTGAGCCGCGCCTCGGCAACGCGCAGATCGGCCTGCGCCTGATCGAAGTCGCGCTGCGTGCCGGAACCGGTCTTGGCGAGCTGCTGAGCGCGTTCGAACGTCTGGCGGGCGTTGGCAAGCGTGGCCGCATTGAGATTGACGTCCGCGCGTTGCAGCTCATCGTCCACCGAGAACACGGGGCTGCCCGCCGCCACGGCATCGCCCTCGCGGACGCCGAGCGTCTCGATGCGCCCCGCCTCGTCGGGCGCGACAAAGATCAAATTGGCCTCGATCCATCCCTGATAGGAGGTCTGCTTGGTCTCGCATGCGGCAAGCGCGATCGAGACAAGCAGCAAGACCGCCGCGCGCAGCAGAATGTTGATGTCGCTTGCCGCTTTCATCGCCCGGCCTCCCGGCCGAAATAGAGATCGAGGTGGGACTTCATCAGCGCCGCGATGTCGAGCGGCGCAAAGCGCTCGAACAGCCCGCTCCAGACCACGGCCATGATGGCGGGCGCGACGATGAGCTGGGGAAACCGCACCGGTCCCTCGTCCCGGAGCTCACCCCGCTCGGCGGCAACCGCCATCAACGCCCGCATGCCCTTGAGCGCGCGCGCGACGACGTTGTGGTAGTAGAATTCGGCGAGCGCGGGAAACCGCGGCCCCTCCGTCATCATCAGGCGGATCACTTCGCGCCTTCGCGTGCCGTAGACTTCCTGCACGAACCGGTCGATCAGGCCGTTCAGCACCGTCCGCACCGGCACTCCCGGCGGCGGCAGCATCTCGACGCCCATCACCACCGGCACGATCAGCACGCGCACGATCTCCTGGAACAGCGCTTCCTTGTCCTTGAAGTGGAGATAGATCGTGCCCTTGGCGACGCCGGCGCGCGCGGCGATGTCGTCGAGCCGCGCCGCCGCGAAGCCGCGCGAGGAAAACACCTCGAGAGCGGCGTCGAGGATCGCTTCGCGCCGCGCGGCGGATTTGCGGGCCCGGTCCGGCGATTCAGCCGTCGGCTGGTCCGGCCGCGCGGGAGCCTCCGGACGAGCGGTCCGGCGCGCGGGCCTTGCCGCCTTCGTGGTCTTTGCCGTCTTTGCGGTCCGGGAACGGGGCATTCGGATCATCGCGGATTTATGACTGACTAGTCAGTCATAAATACTGCAAGATCCGGTTTGGCGCAAGCCGGCACGGGAGGTGTTGCCCCGGCAGCCGCCCGTCGCGACGACGTTCTTCTGGAGCGTTTTCGCGCGAAGCGGATACCGGTCCGCGTGAAGAAACGCGACAAAACAAAAAAGCCG
>Ga0182735_1002487_pt1 | contig 11123 bp, 13 predicted proteins | sample eDN5th30CKraftMG_FD_128524 | JGI IMG/M metagenome (GOLD analysis project Ga0182735, IMG submission 128524) | Enriched Miracle-Growth compost microbial communities from Emeryville, California, USA - eDNA 5th pass 30_C Kraft MG (version 2) (version 2) ... | reverse complement strand
TATCCGCCGAGTCGCCGGAATAATAGGCGCGCGCCATGCGGTTGTGAAAGCCCGAACAGCCGCGGAAGTGGGCGATGACGACCACCCACCCCCGGGCCCGGAAATACTGGGCGACGGCTTGGGCGTAATGGCTGTGGCTGCTGCCTTCCAGGCCGTGGAACAGCACCAGCGCCGGCATGTCGGCGTCTTGCTGCAAGCCCTGCCAGTCTCCGTCCTGTATCCAGCGCCGGGCGGCAGTCTTCGCCAGGCGCGGGTCGGGTTCGGCCGTATGGCCGTCGGCCAGCCGGTCCGAATACAGGCCCGGGCCCGTCCAATCGAAATCCAGGAAGTCGCCATCGGTCGTATCCACCCGTTCGCGCACGAAGGCGATGCGGTGGTAGCGGGCCGCCACAGCGCCGTACAGCGTTTGCAGATGGCTGCCCGGCAGCCAGACCGGAACGGGGCAGGGAGAGGTGTCGATCCTTGCTGTCACAGCCGCCTTCAGTGTAGGGTGTCGGGGCGGTCTTGTAGATCGAACAGCCCGGCGTCCTGCGGCGCGTGCGAGGCATGGTGCAAAACCATCCTCCAGCCAGTGCGGCCCTTGTGAAAGATATTGGTGGTGTAGCAGTGCGCCGACCGCTCGCCCTGCGGCGTGACGACGGTGATTTGTTCGATCAGCACATGCACCGAGCTCATGCCATTGGCCATGATCATCGGACGTATCGGCTTTATCACCACGGGGCCGTTGGCGAAAATCTGCTGCCAGGCGCTTTGCAGGGCATCGTAGCCTATCGTGCGCATGCCTCCGGGATGTATGCAGGCCACTTCTTCGTCCTCGGCCCAGACTCGCATCATCATGGACAGATCAGCCAGGCGCAGGGCTTCATAGAAGGCCTGTTCGGCTTCTTGCGGCGTAGTGAACATAAAACAAACCCCTAGAGCTTGCGGAGCGCGGCGCGGACGGGCCGGGGCGCCGCTTAGTGACCGTGAACCTTTTCCCCTTCCTTCAATTGGTAGACGGCGCTGCAATACTGGCACACCGCCCGGCCCGTCTTGACGACTTCTATGTAGATGCGCGGATGCATGCTCCAGAGCGGCGCGCGCGGCCCGGGGCAGTATAGCGGCAAGTCCTTGGCTTCGACATAAATGATTTCGTCCTTGGAAACGGCGGGTACGGGGGCGCTGCTCATGATGGATCCTAGAAAGATGGCGGTGGCGGCAAAGCGGCGGTCAGACCTTGCTCAGCCAGTGATGATATTTGGCATTCCTGCCGTTTACCACGTCGAAGAAAGCCTGTTGCAGCTTTTCGGTGACGGGCCCGCGGCGGCCTTTGCCGATGACGCGGCGGTCGATTTCGCGGATGGGGGTTACTTCAGCCGCCGTGCCGCTGAAAAAGGCTTCGTCGGCGATGTAGAGGTCGTCGCGCGTCAGGCGCTTGGTCTGCAGCGGTATGCCGAGATCGGCCGCCAGCGCATGGATGGTGGAGCGCGTGATGCCGGTCAGCGCGGAAGCGATTTCGGGTTCGCACAGGACGCCGTCCTTGACGATGAAGATGTTCTCGCCCGAGCCTTCCGCCACAAAGCCTTCCGTGTCCAGCAGGATGGCTTCGTCGTAGCCGTGGTCCAGCGCCTCGGTATTGGCCAGTATGGAATTGGCGTACGTGCTGGCCAGCTTGGCGCGCGGCATGGTCACGTTGACATGCTGGCGGGCGTAGGATGAAATTTTCACCCGTATCCCTTGTTCCAGCGCGGCTTCGCCGAGATAAGCGCCCCAGGGCCAGGCGGCGATCGCCACGTGCACCGTGGCGCCCTTGGGGGACACCCCCATTTTTTCCGAGCCATAGAACGCCAGCGGCCGGATATAGCAGGATTCCAGCTTGTTGGCGCGCACGACTTCGAGCTGGGCGGCGTTGATGGCCGCCTGGTCGTAGGGGAGGGCCATTTGGTAGATATGGGCGGAATTGAACAGCCTGCGCGTGTGGTCTTCGAGGCGGAAAATCGCGGTGCCCAGATCGGTGTTGTAAGCGCGCACGCCTTCGAAGACGGCCAGGCCGTAATGCAAGGAATGGGTCAGGACGTGGGTTGTAGCATTGCGCCAGGGCACGAGCTCGCCGTCGTACCATATCAAGCCATCGCGATCGGACATCGACATAGGGGTCTCCCAAAGATGAGGCTTGATTGTACCAAGGGCCGGGGCCTTACAATAGCTGCTTTTCCTATGAGGTTGCAGGGCTGTGCTCGCGTCCAGAAAACCCCAGTGGTGGCCCGATGCCGATAAACGGCGGTTATTCAAGGCCGGCTTCTTCGATGTCTTCAGCACGCTCGTGGGCACCAGCACTTGGGGGTTCGTGACCGGGATAGCCATGGTCAAGTCGGGCCTGACGGAACTCATGGCGACCTTGATGACCCTACTGGTCTACGCCGGTTCCGCGCAATTGACCGCGCTGCCCCTGATCGAATCCTGGGCGCCCGTGTGGCTGGTGTTCGCCGCCGGCATGGTGGTGAATATCCGCTTCGTCATCTTCGGGGCGGCCATGCATCCCTATTTCCGCCACATGACCTGGCCGCGCAGGCTGTGGGCGGGTTTTTTCTCCAGCGACATTTCCTTTGTGTTCTTCATGTCCAGGTATGGCGACAGCAAAGAGAAAGGCACGCCGGAGCAGCTCTGGTATTTTCTGGGCATCGTCATTCCAGGGTGGATTTCATGGAACTTCTTTTCGCTGCTGGGCGTATATATGGGCGGGTTCATTCCGGCAAGCTGGTCGCTGGAGTTCGCCGCCGTGCTGGCCTTGATGGCGGTGGTCATTCCCTTGATCAAGACGCGGCCCATGGCCATATGTCTGCTGGCCGCGGGCGGCATCGCCTGGGTGGGGCAATCGCTGCCGCTGCGCCTGGGCCTGGCGGCGGCGGTCGTGGGCGGGGTATTGGCGGGTGTGCTGGCCGAACGGCTGCTGCGCCCTAAAAAAGCAGGTGGGACATGACGGGCGATCCCGAGTACGACTGGTATGTGTTTGCCGTCATCGGCATGCTGATGCTGTGCAGCTTCCTGACGCGTTGCGGCTATTATTTGTTCGGCGACTATCTGCCCTTGCGCGAACCGGTGCGGCGCGCGCTGCGCTACGCCCCGACGGCGGCGCTCGTGGGCATCATCGTCCCGGAACTTTTGCCGTGGCAGCAGGGCGCGGGGCCCACGCTGGATCTGAAGGCGGCCGCGGCCTTGATCGCCCTGCTGGTGTACTGGCGCACCCGCAGCACCTTGTTGGTGATCGTGGGGGGCATGGCGGCCTATTGGCTGCTCGATTTCCTGTTCTAGCCGCGGCGAAAGCGTCTGCTTTTAACGACACTCGGGCCTGTTGGCGCAGCTATTGCGGCGGCAGGCGGCCGCAAAATGCGGCTGGCCGCCGTGCTGCGCTAAAATAATAAAGTTACCAGAGCTGCACGCGGGCTGCCCGCGTTGGCGCGAACCTTTCAATGACAGACACTATCTCCACTCACTCCGACACCCCTGTAGCCTCTTTTTCCGATTTCGGCCTGCATCCCAGCATCCTCAAAGCCGTCGCCGAAACCGGGTATACGACCCCGACGCCCATTCAGGCCCAGGCCATTCCCATCGTCATGGATGGCCGCGACGTCATGGGGGCGGCGCAAACCGGCACCGGCAAGACAGCGGCGTTCACATTGCCCATCCTGCACCGGCTCATGCAGCATGCCAACGCCAGCGCTTCGCCGGCGCGGCATCCCGTGCGCGCCCTGATCCTGACGCCCACGCGCGAGCTGGCCGACCAGGTGTCCGGCAGCGTAGAGGAATACAGCAAATTCACGCCTTTGCGTTCCACGGTGGTCTTCGGCGGCGTGGACATCGGACCGCAGCGCGACGCCTTGCGGCGGGGCTGCGAAATCCTCATCGCTACGCCGGGCCGCCTGCTGGATCACGTCGAACAGAAAAACGTCAATCTCGGGCAGGTCGGCATTCTCGTCCTGGACGAGGCGGACCGCATGCTGGACATGGGCTTCTTGCCCGATCTGGACCGCATCGTGCGTCTGCTGCCGCCCACCCGCCAGGGGCTGCTGTTTTCGGCGACCTTCAGCAATGAGATCCGGAAACTCGGCCGCAGCTACCTGAAAAATGCCGCCGAAATCGAAGTCGCGGCGCGCAACGCCACCGCCGACACGGTCTCGCAGATCGCCTATCCGATGGCCGGCAGCGAAAAGCGCGCGGCGGTGGTGCACCTGGTCAAGTCGCGCGGCTTCAATCAAGTCATCGTGTTCTCCAACACCAAGATAGGGACCAGCCGCCTGGCGCGCGAGCTCGTGCGCGACGGTGTGAAGGCCGAGTCCATCCATGGCGATAAAAGCCAGCTCGACCGCATGAAGGCGCTCGAAGCCTTCAAGGCGGGCGAACTCGAGGTGCTGGTGGCGACCGATGTGGCCGCCCGGGGCCTGGATGTGGCGGGCGTGCCCTGCGTCATCAACTACGATCTGCCCTACAACGCCGAAGACTATGTGCACCGCATAGGCCGTACCGGCCGGGCCGGCAACACGGGCGAGGCGATCGCCTTCTTCACGCCGGAAGAAGAGCGTTATCTGCTGGATATCGAAAAACTCATCAAGGCCAAGATACCGCGCGGCCAGCTGGCATTGCCGCCCACCGCCCGCCGTCCCGGCCGCAGCGACCGCGGCGAGCGCTATAGCCGCGGCGGCGGCTATGCTTCCGCCGCTTCCAAGCCGGTCGACGATTTCTTCTATAAGCCGTATGTGCCGTCGCCGAAGGCGATCTCTCCCGAGCCGCCCAAGCCCAATGCTCCGGCGCATGCGCAGCGGAAATCCGTGGGCGTGCTGCTGGGCGGCGGCCGCCATTAAGGCCGCGGCCCCCGCGCCGGTCCCGCTCTGCCGGGACGCGGGCTAGCCAGCTTCCGCGGGGGCGATCGATTTACGGATTATCTTTGCACCAGGCTCAATAAAGGGCCGGGCCCGTCGCTTACCGCGGGCGAGGCTGCATCTGCGCGGCTGAGCAACCGCTCCAGGTGGCTGATATAAGGCTGCAGAGGGCCGAAGAACAGATTGCCCTGTGGTCCCTGTATCAGCAGGGTGGGAAAATTCTCTACGTCCTCGTCGCCCAGCAATTCCGGATTTTCTTCGATGTCTATCCAGACGAAAGCGGCGTCCGGCCACTTTTCGGACAAGGCCTCGAAGTCGGGCCGGTATTGCTTGCAGGTATCGCACCAGGCGGCGCAATAGCAGGCCACCGCCAGGCCGCCTTGTTCCAGGCGCTCGCGCAAAGCCTTCATTTGATGTTGGGGATCGAGTACTGCCATACAGCAAAAGTAAAAAAACGGCGCCGTTGTTTACAGCGGCCAGAATCACTATGATAGTCGTGTCTTGAATTCAAGGTTGATTGATGAGCGAATACAACATTGCCGTACACAACCGGCAGGCCGGCATTACAGGTTTGGCCGCGGTCGGGCTGGCCTTCAAGCGCGCACTGGTGTCGCAGTGCCATCCGAAAATGCTGGCGGCCCTGTTCCTGCCCTTCTTCATCGCCTTGCTCGGCGCCATTATATTGCTTTGGGCGTTCTGGACGCCGCTTACGCAATGGCTGAACATGCAGATGGCGGACTGGGGCATCGTCAACCAGGTGGATCAATGGATGCTGGCCATCGGCCTGTTTTCCATCAAGCTGTATCTCATTCCCTTGCTGGCCGCGGGCATACTGCTGCCCATATCCGGCATACTGGGGCTGGTCATCGCGGCCATCTTCGTCATGCCCATCGTCCTGCGCCATCTAGAAAAAAAAGACTATCCCGGGCTTTCCCGCCAGGGCGAGTTTTCCATGGCCGTGGGCACATGGAATGCCATCTGGGTGGGCGTCTTGTTCTCCCTGGGCTGGGTGGTCACCATGCCTTTGTGGCTGCTTCCGCCGTTCCCGGTGCTGCTGCCCATATTCTGGTGGGCCTTCGCCTTCACCCGCATGCTGCGCGTCGATGCCATCATCGAACATGCCAGCACGCAGGAAAGGCGCTTGCTGTGGCGCCGGCATAACCGGCAGCTATGGCTGATAGGCGGCCTGCTCGCGCTGATCAATCTCTTCCCGCCGGCATGGCTGTTCCTGCCGGTCTTCTCCGCCCTGGTCTTCGCGCACTTCAGCCTCGAGGCGCTGCGCCAGTTGCGGGCTCAAACCGTCATAGACGCCTGAACCCCAGTGCGATCCGGCGATCCAGCGATCCGGCGATCCGGCGATCCGGGCGCAGGGCGGCAAATGCATCGGCTGCGGCCTCTGGCGTGGGGCCGCAGGCATAACCTAATGCTTTTATTTTATTTTGATATGTGATGTGCGCTCTATAGAATCAATGGGCATATATTTGGAGCCCACATTCATTATGAGTCGTATCAGCATACTAAATACCGAGACCGCGGCCCCCGAGGCAAAAGAACGCGTCGCCGCGGCTGAAAAGAACAATGGCTTTCTGCCCAACCTGATAGGCGTGCTGGCCAACGCGCCCACCGCCCTGGAAACCTACCAGGTGGTCGGGGCCATCAACGGCCGCAGCGGCCTGAATGCCGCCGAGCGCGAAGTCGTGCAGATCACCGCCGCCACCCGCAATGGCTGTGGCTTTTGCGTGGCCGGCCACACTGCGCTCACGCGCAAAAAACAATTATTGCCGGATGAACTGATCGAAGCCCTGCGCAATACGCAAGCGCTGAGCGACCCCAAGCTCAACATCCTGGCGCGGTTTACGCTGTCGGTCATGGAGCACAAGGGCGGCGTTCCGGACGCCGACTTCGAAGCCTTCCTGGCGGCAGGCTACACGCAAGCCAATGCGCTTGAAGTGGTTCTGGGGGTCAGTCTGGCGACCTTGTGCAATTACGCCAACAATCTTGCCCGGACCCCCATCAATCCGGAACTGCAACCCTACGCCTGATCGTTCCATCGCCGGCCGGCTGCGCCGATGCGGCGGCCGGCTCTATTCCAGGATGTTCCCGTGACTTCGCCTTCCATCCCCCAAGATTATGTTTCGCCTATCGCCGCGCTGGTCAAGGCCGAATTGGCGCCCCAGGTTCAGGCGATCGACCGGGAGGGCGCGTATCCCGCCGCCTTCCTGCGGAAGCTGGGAGCATTGGGCGGGCTGGGCGCAGCCATACCGGCGCAGCATGGCGGAGCCGGCTTGGGCCTGGCCGAACAGATCGAAGTCATGGCGCAGGTCGGTCGCGAGTGCGGCTCCACGGCCTTCCTGGTCTGGTGCCAGGCCGCCTGCGGCTGGTATTTGCTGCGCACGCCCAATGACGCGGTGCGCGAACGCTATCTGCCGCCTGTCGCGCAGGGCGCGCTGATGGCCGGCTCCGGCATGTCCAATACCATGAAGCATTTGGCGGGCATCGAGAAAATGCATGTCAAGGCGGTGCGCGACGGCAATGGATATGTCCTCAACGGCTCGCTGCCCTGGGTATCCAATGTGGGCGAAGACCACTTGCTGATCGCCGCCGCGGAAGTCCCGGGAACAGGCTATGTCATGTTCGCCGTCGAAGGCGGGACCGCCGGACTCGAGTTCAAGGCCTGCCCCGAATTCGCCGGGCTGGAAGGCACCCGGACCCTCAATGTGCGCTTTCACGATGTAAGGCTTGCCGCCGCGGATGTGCTGGCTCATCCGGATCAATTCCCGGATTACATCCAGCGCATCAAGGCGGGCTTCGTGCTGCTGCAGACCGGCATGGGCATAGGCATCACGGACGCATGCCTGAAGATCATTCAGGAAAGCAATCTCATGAGCGCCCATGTCAACGCCTTTCTCGACGATCAGGGCGCGGATCTGGCCGATGAGCTCGCCGCGCTGAAAAGCGCTGTCCACACTCTTGCGCGCCGGGCCGGGGGCAGGCCAGCGGAAGGCGGCGACGCGCCGGCTACGGCCGCTCCCGTGGCGCCCGTGCAGGTCTTGAAGCTGCGCTTGCGGACTTCCGAACTGGCGTTGAAAGCCGCCAATTCAGCGGTATTGCATGCGGGGGCGAAAGGCTATCTGATGCGCCATCCGGCCCAGCGCCGCCTGCGTGAAGCAGTGTTCGTGGCGATCGTGACCCCGGCGCTCAAGCATCTGCGCAAGGAAATACACCGGCTTGAACGGCTTGCGGCCGAGCCGGCGCTTGCGGCGGAACAGGCTTTTGCAGCCGAGGCGGCGTCCGTGCGAGCGGAGATGGCTTGATGCAGCAATGGATGTGCGGCCCTTGCGGCTTGATTTACGACGAAGCCGCCGGCATGCCGGACGAAGGCATAGCGCCCGGCACGCGTTTCGAGGACATACCGGACGACTGGGTATGTCCGGATTGCGGCGTGGGCAAGGCCGATTTCGTTTTGATTCCCGGCTGACGCCCATGCATATGGCTCCAGCAACCACCGGCGCGGCCGTGCTCGGCGCGCGCGATATCGCACTCGGCTACCAAGTGGCCGGCAATCCGGTGGCCGGCAATCCGGTGGCCGGCAAGGCGCGCAATCAGGTATTGCGGGATTTTTCGCTGCAATTGTCGGAAGGCGAGATCGTCGCCATACTCGGCCCCAGCGGCGTCGGCAAGTCTTCGCTGTTGCGCGTGCTTGCCGGCCTGCAGGCGGCCGATGCCGGCACGGTGCATCTGCGCGGCGAACCCTTGCGCGGACCGCATCCGCGCTTGGGCTTCGTATTCCAGGACCCTTGCCTGCTGCCATGGCTCACCCTGGAAGACAACGTCGGCTTCGGCCTGGATTTCAAGCACCAGCCGGCGATGTCCAAAGCGGAAAAGCAGCGCCGCATCGATGCGGCCATCGCAGAGGTGGATTTGCGGCACGCCAGGCTGCGCTATCCCGCCGAACTGTCCGGCGGCATGGCGCAGCGCGCCGCTTTGGCGCGCACCCTGGCGCGCCAGCCGGAAATATTGTTGCTGGATGAGCCTTTCAGCGCGCTGGATGAAGTCACGCGCGCCGAGATGCAGGCGCTGCTGTTGCAGATCACCGCGAGGCATCATACTTCCACGATACTGGTGACCCACGACATCGATGAAGCGCTCGTGCTGGCGGACCGCATCCTGCTCATCGGCGGCCGGCCCGGACGTCTTTGGCGCGAATGGCGCATGGCCGCCGCGCGGCCACGGGATATTCTGGCCGACGAGTCGGCCGGCATTCGCCTGGAGATCATGAAAACCATGCGCGAAGCCCGCGATCCCGCTACGGCGGCCGCCTCGTAGGCGAGACCCGTTACAACACAGAGAGAACAACTCATGAGCACATCGGATGAATTCGCCGCAACGCTGCGGACGCGGCGCCAGTTCCTTAAACTGTCGGGCCTGTTTACGGCCATGGGGGCGCTGCCCCTGCTGCAGATGCACCGCGCGGCGCGGGCGGCCGAACCCGACGCTCCCTTGCGCATCGGCTATTTGCCGATCACCGATTCCACGCCGCTGCTGGTCGCGCATCACAACAAGCTCTTCGAACAGCAAGGGCTGCGGGTGGAAAAACCGCGCCTGTTCCGCAGCTGGGCGCAGATCGTCGAAGCGTTCCTGGCGGGGCAGGTCAATGCCGTGCACCTGTTGTCGCCCATGACTGTATGGGCCCGTTACGGCAGCCAGTCCAAGGCCAAGGTGGTGGCGTGGAATCATATGTCCGGCTCCGGCCTGACGGTGCAGCCGCATATCAATGAGCTCAGCGATCTGGGCGGCACGACCGTAGCCATTCCGTTCTGGTATTCGCTGCACAACATCGTGCTGCAGCATATCCTGCGCAGCAAAGGGCTGGAATCCATCAGTACCGGCGAGCCCAATCCGCGGCAGGTGAAGCTGGTCGTCATGGCGCCGTCGGACATGGTTCCGGCGCTGGCCAACAAGCAGGTCGCGGGCTACATCGTGGCAGAGCCCTTCAACGCGAACGCCGAAGCCATGAAGATCGGCAAGATCCTGCGCTTCACAGGCGATGTATGGAAGGATCACGCCTGCTGCGTCGTCATGATGCACGAGGAAGACCTGAACCAGCGCCCGGAATGGGCGCAGAAAGTGGTGAACAGCCTGGTACAGGCCCAGGCCTGGATCCTCGATCATCGCGACGAGACGGCGCGTATTCTTTCCAAGGACAATCCGCAGCGCTATACGCCGCATACTTACGAAGCATTGGCCCAGGTGCTGGTTCCCGAAAAGATGGACCTGCCGCTGTATCTGAAGGACGGCGCCATCGTCAACGAGGCCTGGAACGAAAAGCGCATCGACTTTCAGCCATATCCCTTCCCCAGCTATACCGAGGAACTGATACGCAAGCTCAAGGAGACGGTGGTCCTGGGGCGCAACGAGTTTCTGGCCGAGCTCGACCCGGCGTTTGTGGCCTCGGACCTGGTCGATGATCGCTTTGTGAAGCAGGCCATCATCGATGCGGGCGGGATGTCGATATTCGGCCTGCCGGATACATTCACCCGCCAGGAAACCATCACGGCCTGATCCTGGCCACGGACGCCGGCAGCGCCGGGCAGAAGGACACGCATGAGCACTTACTCCCGCCAACGCATCGTTTTTCGTCTTTCGCTGGGCCTGGCGGGTTTGCTGGTTCTCGTCCTGTCATGGGGGCTGGGCACTTATGTGCTTGGCCAGCGGCTGCCCATGGCCGCGGCGCTCAGTCCGCCCGAGACTTTCGCCAGCCTGTACGAGCTGTTGGCGCGGAACGAACTGACCGTCCATACCTTGATCAGCCTGAAACGCGTGCTGATCGGGCTGGCCCTGGCGCTGGCCATAGGGGTGCCCGTGGGCCTGGCTGTGGGCACCACGCGTCCGCTGGATGCCGCCACCAGCAGCGCATTCCAGTTCTTGCGCATGATTTCGCCCTTGTCCTGGATGCCTATCGCGGTCATGGTGTTCGGCATAGGCGACGCGCCCATCTACTTCCTGCTCAGCTTCGCGGCGGTCTGGCCCATCATCCTGAATACGGCGGCGGGCGTGCGCCAATTGGACCGGCGCTGGCTCATGCTGGCGAAAAGCATGAGCGCCACGCGCGTCGAGGTGCTGTTCAGGGTGGTGCTGCCCGGCGTGCTGGCGCACATCCTGACCGGCATACGCCTGGCCATAGGCATCATCTGGATATTGATCGTCCCTTGCGAGATGCTGGGCGTCAGTTCGGGCCTGGGCTATTTCATCCTGGATACGCGCGAC
>Ga0182735_1002485_pt1 | contig 11139 bp, 8 predicted proteins | sample eDN5th30CKraftMG_FD_128524 | JGI IMG/M metagenome (GOLD analysis project Ga0182735, IMG submission 128524) | Enriched Miracle-Growth compost microbial communities from Emeryville, California, USA - eDNA 5th pass 30_C Kraft MG (version 2) (version 2) ... | reverse complement strand
GTGCCGGCGATGCTGGCGACCATAGAGACGTCCAGCGCTTCGGCTGGCGACAAGGGCGGCAATATGCCGGGCAGGCAGCTTGCCATGAGGGATTTGCCCGCGCCGGGCGGCCCGATCATCAGCCTGTTGTAAAGGGTTGTATAGCGCCTGAACGCCGCAGATTTCTGCGATTTTAACGCAGATGCCAAAGCCAGTTACCAAGCGATACGATAAGCTGAATAAAGCCAAGCAGCGTCAATCCGCCTACGACACAAACCTCAATCCAGAACAACGCTCGTCTCATAGCTCAACGCTACAACCATTGTTCCAGCCTACCCAATGCTAAATACGATATGCGATTTTACGAATTCCAAACCAACAAGCCGCGTAAGCCCACAAAGCCGCGCAAGCCGCTCACACCTGAGCAATCTCTCGTTGCAGCAAAAAAGCGCGAAGTAGATGTTGCCAAGCAAGCTCTACAGAATGTCAAGGATCGTCAGAAAGCGCGAAAAAAGCAACAGCAGCGACATAACGCCACCTACACTGCCGCCGCTCAAAAACGCGGAACTGCATAATCTTCACTATCCACGACAACGAAAATCACGTCGTCGTCCTTACGAAAATTCACCTGCCTGCCACACCACTCAAATTCGCCCACTTGCGAATTCCAAAATCGATCGTCCAAATCCAGAAAATCTGCGACGTGATCCAGCAAATCTTGCACGAAAATCTCGCATCTCATATTCGAAATTTATGCAATTCCTGCATTGCGTCGAGTTGATTTTTTCGATGTAAGTTGGAAATATGATAGCTTGCGCTACGCTATCGCTTACGCAACCTAACGTCTTCACAATTTACAGCACCAAGCGCTGTGCGTTCGCGCTCTGCGCCAACGCTTGCGTCTTGATGCTGATAATTTTTGTTCGACGTTCCTTGATGCGTTGATGAATGCCTTCGCTAGATTAACTGGGTTTCAATCGCTTTTTTACCCCCCGCTCTGCTCTGCAGAACGAAGAGTAAAATTTGCAACGCCTTTCGCTGAGTTGAACTTGGGACTGCACGCATTTTTGGAAGCATCGCTGCTGTTACGCAGCCAAGTGGTTAGTATTGACTTGTTTTCAGATGTTTTTACCGCGTCATCGCTGACGCCCTAACGGTGCCACACAACGAACTTCCAAAATTTCGCTGTATGGGTGCAAGTTGACAATGGAACAGCCAGAGCTTGCATCTTGGGATTGCATTTTTACGTGTGCCACTGAACCTCGCTCCAAGGTCTAGAGGATTTGCACCTCTAAGTTCGTATGATTGCTACCGCCGTCATATGACCAATTCGTCTTCACGTTCGCGTGCTGCGCGCTCATCCATCTGGTCTTAGTCCCAGCAAGTGTTTTCTCAAAAGCAGCATATGTCGTCCAACGCTGTGCGTTTCACGAATATATTTAGCTTGCTCGAAATTTAATTATCTGCGCCGAAAACCCATCTGGAGAAATTATCTACATAGTAAATTGCATCACGCTTTCGCCAAACGATAAACCGTTTGACGATGACAACCTAGCTGCCGCGCAATCTCACTGATCGCTGTTCCGCTCGCCATCAAATCCTTCACGCGCTCAGCACTAACCGTTGCTCTGCGCCCCTTGTAAACTCCGTTGGATTTCGCTTTTGCAATGCCTTCGCGCTGTCGCTCGCGTCGCAGATCGTTTTCAAACTCCGCCACAGCACCCAAGATCGCCAACGTCAGCTTTCCCGTACTGCTGCTCGTATCTATGTTCTGATGCACGCATTGAAACGCGACACCTTTAGCCGCAAGCTGATCTAGCAACTGAAACAGATCGCTCAGCGAACGCGCAAAACGATCAAGCCTGCTGACAATGATCGTATCGCCCTCGCGCACAAAGCCCATCATCTCTATCAGCCCAGCGCGCGCGCAATTTGTGCCTGTCGCCTTGTCCTCAAAGATGCGTTCGCATCCCTGTGCAGCAAGTTCGCTCAACTGCACGTCCAAGCTTTGGCCTGTTGTGCTGACACGCGCATAGCCTACGATCATATTCCACCGTCACATTAGGTTCTAAGACCCAACCCATCTGCTGTCGCAAAAGCTGAAAATCGACCTAAATGTGACATTCGCTGCACGGTTTTTCGCCGTCACGTTAGCGTTTACCCAAACGTGTGCGTTCCGTGCTTTCTTCTACAGGTTTAGCCAATTACGAAAATCACCCTTGCAGATTATGCTGGGATCAATCGTTATAATGTTCAATTGGTGCATATATGTTTTGCTATAGCGCTTTGCGCCGTTCTGAGGTCGCGCACCAGAAAACGCAGACATTGGGTAGATCTTCGCTGCATCATACCAGCCGCATACTGTAATTTGCAGCGGTATCGTCAGTGCTGTGCAAAAGCCCATTCCTGCCAAATCCAGCTTGTCCCGCTGGACAACAAGCGTTTCGTCGCCAAAGCTGTTCTCAAGCTCGTTATACAGAAAATCCAGACGCCTCTCTGCCAACTTGCCAATCTCAGTTCTCGCTGCTTTGTCACCGCCAGCCAGATTTGCAGATGGCTCAGAAGCGTCGCAGACATTGATGCGCGCGTTCACCTGAGTAGTTTGCTTGAAGTTTATTCCGTCCGTTCCGTTCGCAAGATCAAAATTTGGCTGCTTAGCCAGAAGCGCTCTGTGCCGTGTATGATAAGCCTGAAACAGCTTGTCGTGAACCACATAAAGGTCGTGAACTTTTGCCATCCTGCCTAAGCGCTTCTCACTGTCATATACAAGCGTCGAAATCTATCACCCAACATTTACGTTTCCGTTCCTATCGCTTACTACCCAACACTTTAGCCAATCTCGCCTCAATCGCTCTTGCCAGCCTTTCATCCGTTGCATCCGTCAATCGCGCGAGTTCATCCTCAATAGCCGCAATTTTGGTATCGCGCTTGCTGCGTATCCCGCTTGCATAGCCGCCGCCACTCTTTGCCGTGACAACTCGTGGAGCATCAATTGATGACAGGTCTGAAGCATTTGACGCATCACGCCTCACCTCACGGTCAAACCAACCACTCAGCGCACGGTTTACGCTGATAATCTCGTCCAGCTTCTCATATAGCTGCTCAAATGCCGTTTCCGCAGCTCGTGCAAGTTTGCTCGCACCCTGCGAACCTTTGCCACGCAATGCTTTCGCCCTGTTCTCAAAAAAGATCGCCCGCTTAAGCTTCGCCTCATAATCGCGAATTTCGTCTGGCTTATCCTTAAGCTGTTTTCGCAATTCCAATTGCTCACGGCACGCGCTTTCAAATTCCGCATATGCGCTATCGCCCAACGCCTTACGCATCTCGCGGTTTTGAACGTGCCGCCCGTCTTGCAGCCGCCCTAACAGAACACGAAGCTTTGCTTCGCGTGCATCGTTTTCAGCGCTCACACATCCTCGCCGTTATGCAGCCGCAGTTTTCGCTTTGCGCTTCGTCGTCATATGCGGTTTTAGATCAGAAAACTTGATGCCGTGCGCTTTGCACGTTTCCACGACCTGTTGAATGACGCTATCGCGCTCAACGTTTCGTGCAGCTTCAATCTTCTTTTCAAGGTCTTCTTTCTGCTTAAGCAGCTCTGCCAGTGTTGCCATAACCATTTCCTTTCCTGCTTGCGCCCTTAAATCCGTCAATCAATCTCAAGCTTTGGCAATGCGCGCACGATCCTCATCGTCTCCAAGCTTACCGTGATGACCCGTTGAAACAGCTTCAATGGATAAGCTGGGTCTTGCATCGTCTCGTTCGCGTAATCATTCGCATCGTTCACAATGCCGCTCGCCTTGTCCGTTTTCACGCACTGCCGTTCCATCACCCAATCCAGCGCGCTCTTGCCGTTCACCACGTAGTCGTAAGCTTCCAGCGGAATGTTCGTCATCGTAATGTTGGGATTGTAGATCACGGTCGTCTTGTCCAGATTTGGCCGCTTGCCCGCAAACTTCATCTGCTCAACGCGATAGAACGCCACTGGGTCACCAACATTGGCAAGCCGTAGGTCGCCTTCCTTGTATGTCACTGGATAAGGTTCAAGGCTTTCGTAATTCACGTGCAGATCGCCAAGCCTGCGCCCTGCCTCCACGAATGCCCAGAAATCCGCTTCCTGCTTAACCGTAGGAATGCGCGGAAGCTGCTTGCTCAGATTGTCCGCAAAGCGCGTGCGATATTCCTCGCTGTGCAGCAACCCATAGACATAATAAAATATGTCTTCCTTCGTGATTTTCGCGCTGGGATATGCCGCTTGGAAATGCTCCAAGCCGTAGTCTGTTATGCCATCTCTCTGCGTGAACTCTGTGGCCGCGCCGTCACCTGAAAAAAGATCACCATTAGAACTATCTGTGCGCTCAAGAACTTTGAGTGGAAAAAACTGCCCTTTCTCCACACAATCTAAGCACGGAATGATGTCAACCATCAGCGCTGAAAAGCTACGCGCGCCTACGCCAGTCAGCGCTATCGCGGTATTCCGCACGGGAAAGATTTTTCCCGTGGCGCTCAATTCATCACTAAATGTTCTATCAAAATACAAATTCTGGTTGAAAAACGGTCTATACACGGAACGCCTGATTGCGTTTACCTTAAGTTCAACAGGCCGCTTTTTCTCGAACGAATTTTTTAATCCTCTGCTCCAACTGATGCTTGCATCCTCATCAGGTGCAAAATCCTCAAAACTGTCGCTACCTGATGCGATAAAGCGCTCCAAGCACCCGTTGTAGAACTTCACAGAGCGCGAGATATTTTCTACAATCTTAGAAGCGCTTGAGTTGTATGACCAAGCATCACGCTTTGTTTTCACGCCTGTCGTAAAAGTGGAAAACAGAGTGCTTTTGCTGTCCGTCCCGCGTTCGCCAACGACGATATACTTTTCAAACGTGCTATCTCGTTGCGTGATCCAGTCATTGTGCTCGTCAGGCACAATGGTTGACCATTTTCCAGCATCGCGCATTCCAGAGACAGACTTAAATGCAGCTACCTTTTGCAGCTTTTGCTCGCGCGTAAGATAGTCGCCTATATCGTTGTAAAAGATGTGCCCTGCGCTCGCTGCATTGGGATTTTTAACAAGGAATGAAATAGCAACTGGTGCGCGACTGCCTTGTCCAAAAATCTTGCCACCTTCGCGTTTAGACAGCTCTCCACTCGTGCGCTGATTGCCGCGAAGATTGAACACGTAGATGCTGCTGAACTCGTCGCGCAGACATTTGCGCAAACCGTTCATCGCATTGCCATCCAGCCAACCGCCGTTCGTCACAAATCCTATGACGCCGCTATCGCCAATCCTGTCGCTCGCCCAACGGATAGCTCTAACATAGCTGTCGTATAGCGAGTTCTTGTTCGCCGCCATCGTTTCGCGTGCATATGTGTCCGCAATCCGCTTGTTGAAATGTGGATAATCCGCACCCGTGTCGCTTACATTATATGGTGGATTGCCAATGATAACGCGAATATCCAGCGCCTTCTGTCGCGTGCGTCGTGCGCTATTGTCCTGCATCAGCGCTGCGACCATATCCTCGCTCTCATACATCTTGAATGTATCTGTCAGACAGATACCTTCAAACGGTTCGTATGGTTTGCCTGAAAGCGTGTGATACACCGCTTCAATGTTGATCGCCGCAATGTAGTATGCCAGCAGCACGATTTCGTTAGCGTGTATCTCCTGCCTGTATTTGCGCTCAAGCTCATCCGCTGAAATCAGGCCGCTTTGCAGCAAGCGTGTGATGAACGTCCCTGTGCCTGTAAACGGATCGAGAATATGGACGCCTTCGCTTCCCAGCGTCTGCCCAAACTCCTGCTGCAAAATGTCGTTTACGGAATGAATGATGAAATCCACCACCTCAACAGGTGTGTAAACGATGCCCAACTTTTCCGTGAGTTTTGGAAAAGCCGTTTTGAAGAATTTATCGTAGAGTTCCACGATAATCTTCTGCTTGCCTTCTGCATTATCAATGCCGCTCGCTCGCCGCTTTACGCTATCGTAAAAGCTTTCAAGCGAAGCCGCTTCCTTCTGGATATTTTGGGGTTCCAGCACAGCAAGCACGTTCTGCATTGCTTGTGAAACTGGATTGTGCGCTGCAAAATCGTAGCCCTCAAACAGCGCGTCAAAGACTGGTTTCGTGACAAGATGCTGTGCCAGCATCTCAATCGCCTCGTCCCTCGTAACGCTACCGTTTAGATCGTCGCGGATTTCAGCCAGAAATTCCTCAAAGACAGCCCGTTCGTTGTCGCCCGTTTCCAGCGCCGCCTTGATGCGCGCGATATGCGCTTTCGCAATATCGCCAATATCCTTTGCCCACGTCTCCCAATATGTCCGTGAACCGCATTTCTGCACGATTTTCGCGCGTATAGCCGCAGGGAACTCATCCAGAATGAAGTTTAGCTGTTCCTCTGGTCGCGTCTGCACATCGCGTTCGCGCTCCTCGCCGTCGCCACCGTGCCCAATGCCAATACCCTTGTTCTCGCCATTGCGCTGTGCTGGTAAATTCTCCGCGACCGCAATGACCTCAATGCGCCCGCCTGCATCGTTGCTCAATTCCAGCTTGTTGATCGTCGCGTCAAAACGATCATCGTGCGCCCTAAGTGCGTTCAGAATTTGCCATACAACCCTGTAGCGCTCATTGTCGTTCAGCGCTTCTTCTGGCGTTTTATCTGCTGGGATAACCACAGGAAGAATGACGTAACCAAGCTTCTTGCCTGCTGCCCGTCGCATCACGCGCCCAACGCTCTGCACAACGTCGATCTGTGATTTTCTCGGATGCAGAAACAAAATTGCATCAAGCGCTGGGACATCAACACCTTCGCTCAAGCAACGTGCATTGCTCAGGATTTTGCAGTGATGATCTTCAACGTCATCGCTAAGCCAGTTCAGCAGTTCGCCGCGTGTTTTCGCGTTGAATGTGCCATCCACGTGCTGCACATCGCAGCTAACCGCATTCTCTCTGTCTGCGTCGTTCGTGCTGGCCTCGTTGAATTCGTCAACGACCGCGCCAAACTCTCGCGCAATGAGCTTGCTTGAACGAATGTCCTTACAGAACGCAATCGCGCGCCGCATCGCCTGTGCATCTGCGCCAAAGCCGTCAGCATCGCCCTGTTTCAGCAGCGCCTTATAGCAGCCCACGATCTTCGTCGCGTCGTCAAGCTGTAGCTCGTTGCCTGCGTCCGCAAGCCTGCTCTGCACGCTCTTGCTGACGATCGCCTCGTCCATAGCAAGCACGATGACCTTATAATCTGTCAGCAGCCCGTTCTCCACTGCCCAGCTAAAGCCGCGCGTAAAGAACGTAGGACCGTAAATCGCTTCGTCGTCCATATCGCAAAGCGACACTGCTGCATCAGCCGCTTTTGCTCTGGCACCTTCGCCAAAAATTCTGGGCGTAGCAGTCATATAAAGACGCTTCGCACCCTGAACATATTGATTATCGTGGATTTTGACGAAGTTGCTCGCTTCTTCGCCGTCTATCGTCGCGCCTGTTGTCCTGTGTGCCTCATCGCAAATGATAAGGTCAAACGGTGGCAAGCCGTGCTGATGCGCTGCCGTAAGCACTGGAATGCTCTGGTATGTGCTGAACACGACCGTCAGCCGTTCAGCATCTACGCTGCCCGCCTTCTGCGCCAGCTTTGCTGGCTGTGTCGTCGCTGGAAATTCCAGCTCGTGGACCTCAATCTCCGCTACATCGTCTGCGTCTCTGCGCCGCTTACCCACCTGTGCATCGCTGCACACCGCAAACGACCGCAATTCCGTGCCCGTGTCCTTCGTCCACTCGCGCACTGTCTGCGCGATCAAAGCCAATGACGGAACGACAAACAGCACCCGCTTGCCCTTGCCAGCGTAATGCTCTGCAATCTTAAGTGCTGTGAACGTTTTGCCCGTGCCACAAGCCATCAGCAGCTTGCCGCGATCAAAGTCCGAAAATCCCCGCTCTACAGCTTCCAGCGCTTGCTTCTGATGATCCAGCAGCGCCTTCTTCGCCTGCAATTTGACCTGCGCTGTCGCCTCAAACGCGCTCCAGTCAATCGCGCTTTCGCGTAATGCGTCCAAACCAACGCGCACCACTGGAATATGCTGATCGCGTATCGTGTCCTCTGCGTTGCCGCTCCAATTGACCTCTGTTGTGTCAATGAACACCCGTCGCTGAAATGGTGGTTTCGCAGACGCAGATAGAAAGCTGTCTATGTCCTTCTTCTGTATCGTGTGTTTTGGGGAATAGAATTTGCACTGGATAGCCGCAAAGCCGTCCTCGTCACGCAGCTTCGCAACAAGATCAATGCCCGTGTCGCGTCCATCTACGCCGTGTGCTTTCGCCCAATCCGCATAGTGCCATACTTCGCTGAATTGCTGGATTTGCACAGGATCATTACGAAGATACGCTACCGCCAAGCGTTCAAAGTATGTCCCCTTTTCCCGCTCCGTCACAGCCGCATCACGATACGATGCCAACAAACGGTCTAAAGCTGACATAGAAACTGCTCATCCTGTGTGATTTTGATGAGCAACCTAGTTTTAAAAATCGTTGCAGGCCAGTGCGAAAATGGCCCTGCGCATTCGCAAATCCAATGTTACCTGACGATCAGCGTGGCCAGCATATCGCCCCTGCCTACAAGCCTACCTGCTTGATCCCTCGTCTCGTTTGCCACTGTATCATACCAGCCAATCAACGCACCCGTATGAATATGACCACAAACGCGCCTAGCTGATTGAATTCGCCAGCCAAGCAGCTTGCCCGTTCTGTCCCTATATTCCTGTCGCACGTCCAATCTCCACCGTTGCTGTTTTCGTCGAATGCACTGCGCGCAATCAGTCAATCCTAAGCCGCAAGCCGTGTCTGATTTTTCGCTTTTGAGATCGACATAATGAACGACGAAAATAGATCGTTGCTCAGTGCTAAAGATTGGAAAGAGAAATGTTATGGCCGTGAATTGGAAGACCGCTATCAAGCCTGCTGCTCAGAGTGTGGAGTTCAAGTCTGCTGCTGTGCAGATGAAGCCCGCTGAACGCGTCGCAAACGGAATGGACATTGCGCTTGCCGCCTTCAAGAATGGTGAAAACACCAAGAAGCGCGCTGCCATCGTTCAGAAAGGCAGCGAAGTTCGCTTCTGCGTCCGCTATGGCAATCGCGCCCTCACGCTCGTTGACAGCGATACGCAGTTCGTCGTTGCCGCTGACAAGTTTGACAGCGTGTATGCAGCTATCAAGGAAGCCGTGTTGAATGGAGAGTTCGATACGCAGATTGCTGAACTCGCCGCCAACGCCAAGAAGCGTGGTCAAGCTATGGCCGCTTCGCGCAAAGCGAAAACTGCTGCCAAGCAGTGATACCCGCTGCCAGTTTACACGAAAAATGCCCATCTAAATGATGGGTATTTTTTTGAGCGTCAGACAGCGCAAGAAACATTGCCGTGCTGCCTGACACCCTAAAACCAGTTCCAGCGCTCAGACAGCGCTACAGCGCAATCTACGCAGCGCTTTGCTAAAGCGCCTGCCCGCCCGCAATTTTCCCGTCAGCATCAAACATCCAGACCGCTATACCTTCTGCATAAACGTAATAAGTGCCGTCATTGCTCATCCGCATCGTGCTTATAATACGCTTCAAAGCAATATTCGTCGCCATACGCGCTCTTACCCTTATATCTCCTTCTTGATCTTCAAGCTGCCCCTGCAATTCGCGCAACAATTCCACGTCGTCCTGCGAACTTGGTTTGACACTTTCAGCATCGTGTTGTTTTGAGATTGCGCTGCGCTCATTTTCGAGAATTTCAACTTGATTTTCGAGTTCGCTGGCCCGCGCCGCCAGTGCTTTTGATGGCGTTTCTGAAATTGAAATGACGATATTTTCAATCTGCTTTTTTATGATCGAAATTTTGCGATCCAGTTCAGCAATTTCGCCCTTCAATTGCGCTGCTTTTGGGTTTTCCGCGCCTTCCTCTATCGTCGCCCAAAGCAGTTGATCTAATATCGATCTCTCAATGAGATCATAACGAATGGCCGTCTTATTTGTGCAACGATGGTGCCGCCGCGCATTGTCACACTGCATATATGACGTTGCCACGCTATTAGGCCTGCGTTTGTCCTTGCCTTTTGCCAGATACGCCATTGTGCCACCGCACTCGTCGCACTTCGCAATTCCAGCAAACAGATTGCTTGCCACGTTCTGCGTTGCACCACCGCTGCGCTTGCGTGCCGCACGCACCAATTGCGCCTTATTGAACTTTTCTGCCGTAATGGCTTGCGGATAATAGCTTGAATGAAGCACTTCGCCACGACGCGCAATATCGTGACGTGGATGTATGATATACTCACCAAGAATTCTGCGATTGACCAAGCACTTGTGTATATAGCTTTTATGCCATCCGTTACCGCGGCCCCAATTTTTTTCGCCCCTGTCATTCAGTTTTTTGACTATATATTGCTCACCTAGTCCATTGATATAGTCATCATATATCTCGTTTAGAATGGCTACACGATCTTCTATAAGCTCGTATTTTCCATCTTTAATGCAGATCCATTCTGGAGTTTTTCGAGAAATTGGATTTGTATCGCCTGATATAACTGCACGATGTTTCGCCTCCCAAACCGCCTTTATTCGTTTGGATTTTTTTAGGGACTCCTCGTAGGCTAGTTGAGCTTTTACGATAATAGAGAACAGATCCATCAAATCAGCTTCGTCGCCAGATTTATAGATGTGTCCATCTTGAAATGTGGCTACGTCAACGCCGTTTTCGTTGAGCATCCAGATTAAGCGAGCAGCCGCTTTAGCGCCTTGTCGTGACAGCCTATCAATGTTTTCAACGACCAAAACCGCGCCTTGCCTAAATTCTCCCTCGCGCGCGCGTTTTTCAAAGCCAAACAGCGACGAACCGTCTTCGCGATTTGCGCCGTGAAAAGCAGATTTGCCTTCGTCGCTGAAAGTTTCGTCAAGGCGCCAACCATTTTGCTCTACGAACGACGTAGCCAACGAAATTTGCCGTTCTAGAGAATGGCCTTTCGCTTGTTCCATCGTGGAAAAGCGCGCGTAAATATATGCTGGCTTTGCGTCCGCTGGAACCGTGATTGCTGTGTGAATGGTCATAAGGTAAGCCTTAATCGCAACAAGTTAATGTTGCGATACGACCTACTACAACGTTAGCAGGTTATGTCCGCCGGCCGCGGCGATCTCCAGCGCGCGG
>Ga0182735_1002484_pt1 | contig 11142 bp, 10 predicted proteins | sample eDN5th30CKraftMG_FD_128524 | JGI IMG/M metagenome (GOLD analysis project Ga0182735, IMG submission 128524) | Enriched Miracle-Growth compost microbial communities from Emeryville, California, USA - eDNA 5th pass 30_C Kraft MG (version 2) (version 2) ... | reverse complement strand
CGGACGCGGCGTCACCGTGCCGATCTCGACCATGCCGAACCCCATCCGCGCCAGCGGCCGGGGCACTTCGCCGTTCTTGTCGAACCCGGCGGCCATGCCGATCAGGTTGGAGAAATCGAGCCCGCATACATTGGTGCGCAATTCCTTAGGGTCGGCATAATCCTGCTCGGGCGCCAGTCCCAGGCCAAGCGCGGTGATCGTCGCGCGATGCGCCGTCTCCGGGTCCATCTTGAGCAGCGCGTCGCGCCCCAGATTGGCGAAGAGCGGCACGCGCATGAGCGGGGAGAGGCCCGAAAGGATCATAGCATCGCCTCCGGCAGTGCGCAGGAGCCATCGGCCGCCACCGCGATGGGCGCCGTCCATTCCACCGCCGTGAGCTTGAGCGGACCGCCGTAAAGATGCGGGAACAGCGCCCCCCCGCGCGAAACCTCCCATTTGAGGTTTGCCGCCACGTCCGCCGTCCGCACCGCGATCAGCACGAGGTCCGATTGTCCGGCGAAATGCCTGGCCAGCGTCTCGGCCAGTTGTTCGGCGGTCGAGAAATGGATGTAGCCGTCGGTAAAGTCGATCGGCATGCCGGCAAAGCTGCCGGTCGGGGCGGCGGCGTCATAGGCGGCGCGCAGGGCGATCTTGTAGATGAGCGTGGGGCTGTTCATGGCGCGCGAAGCTAGTCAAAGCGCGCCCGCCTCGCAAGCTGTGGACCGGCCATCGCGTCACTTTACACCGGTCTTGCCATGGGTGTAGGAGTCTAGGATAAATTTCCCATTTGGGACGACGCTCCTATCTCAGGTGAGACCTCATGTTATCGCACCGAGCAATTTGGGACGGCATCGACGCTCTGGCTCGCCGCCACGGCATGAGCGTGTCTGCGCTCGCCCGTCTCGCCGGTCTCGATCCCACGGCCTTCAATCCCTCCAAGCGCGTCAGCCGTGACGGGCGCGAGCGCTGGCCGTCGACCGAAAGCCTCTCCAAGGTGCTCGAAGCCACGGGCGAGGGCTTCGACACCTTCCTCAGCGCCACGGGCGCCTTCCTGCAAACCACCGACCGCGCCGGGCAGATGCGCTCGGTGCCGCTGCTTGGCCTGGCCCAGGCGGGCGCCGGGGGCTTTTTCGACAGTGCCGGCTTCCCGGCCGGGCAAGGCTGGGACGAGGTGAACCTGCCATCCCAGGAGGAGGGGGCCTATGCCCTCGAAGTGCACGGCGATTCCATGCTGCCGCTCTATCGGGATGGCGACATCATCGTCGTCTCCCCCACCGCGCAATTGCGGCGGGGCGACCGCGTCGTGGTGCGCACGCGCGAGGGCGAGGTCATGGTCAAGCTCCTCCAGCGCCAGACGCCCAAGGTGCTCGAACTGCTCTCGGTCAATCCCGATCACCCCAACCGCACGCTCGAGATGAGCGATGTGGAATGGGTGGCCCGCATCATCTGGGCCAGCCAGTAGGAGCGGTCAGTTGGCGCGCCGATAGCGGGCCCGCGCCGCCACTTCGATGGCCGCCGTCGTCAGCCGGTCAATGGCGAGGCGGTCGCGCATCATTTCGAGATAGCGCAGCTCTTCCTGCTCGAGCAGCAAGTCGCTCGCCGCGATCTCGACCGCCAGCGCATAGGCCGTGTCGTGCAGGCGCGCCGGCAGGGCGGCCACTGCCGCATCGAGCACGCCATCGAGTCCTTCGGGCCCGTTCATCAGGTCGGCGCAGGCATTGGCCACCTGTTCGAGCCGCTCGGTATCGAAACCCGCGAATACCGGCAGGCGCAGGATCTGGTCTTCGATCCGCTGCAATTCGGCTTCGGTCATGGCCGCGTCCGACCAGGCGGAGACGACCATCAGGTAGATCAGTGCATCGTGAGTTGAGAGCGCCATTGAAAATGTTCCCGGGAGTCACCGAACGCGATAACTAGGCAGGCGCCGGCCGCTTGACAAGCGCCGCACCATCCGCGTCTCGCCATTGACGCCACGTTGCGTCTGGTGCAACACACATTTTCTTCTCGAAAACACCAACCTCAAGGCCAAGACCGTTGACGTCCGCCCCTCTCCCTGAACTCGACCCCGCGTTGTTCGACGCCGCCCAGAACGCCCGTGCCTGGCCGTTCGAGGAGGCTCGCAAGCTCGTCAAGCGCATCGAGAAATCGGGCAAGACCGAGGTGCTGTTCGAGACCGGCTACGGCCCCTCGGGCCTGCCCCATATCGGCACGTTCGGCGAAGTGGCCCGCACCACCATGGTGCGCACGGCCTTCCGCCTGCTGACCCGCGACCAGGTCAGGACCCGGCTGCTCTGCTTCTCGGACGACATGGACGGCATGCGCAAGATTCCCGAGAACGTGCCCAGCCGCTCGTTCCTCGAGCCCTATCTGCAGATGCCGCTGACCTCGGTCCCGGATCCCTGGTCGAACGAATATGCCAGCTTCGGCGAGCACAACAACGCCATGCTCCGCCGGTTCCTGGACACGTTCGGCTTCAGCTACGAGTTCGCCAGCGCCACCGATTATTACAAGTCCGGCAAGTTCGACGACGTGCTGCTGCGCGCCGCCGAGCGCTATGACGCTATCATGAACGTCATGCTGCCGACCCTTGGCGCCGAGCGCCAGGAGACCTATTCCATCTTCCTGCCGATCTCCCCGATCAGCGGGCGGGTGCTCTATGTGCCGATGAAGGAAGTCGACGCCAAGGCCGGCACCATCACCTTCACCGACGAAGACGGACGCGACGCCACCGTCCCGGTCACGGGTGGCCACGTCAAGCTGCAATGGAAGCCCGATTTCGGCATGCGCTGGGCCGCGCTCGGCGTCGATTTCGAAATGTTCGGCAAGGACCACCAGACCAACGCGCCGATCTATGACCGCATCTGCGAAATCCTCGGCGGCCAGGCCCCCGAGCACTACGTCTATGAGCTCTTCCTGGACGATCAGGGCCAGAAGATTTCCAAGTCTAAGGGTAACGGCCTGACCATCGACGAATGGCTGACCTATGCGTCGCCCGAAAGCCTGGGCCTCTTCATGTTCCAGAAGCCGCGGACCGCCAAGCGGCTCTATTTCGACGTCATTCCGCGCGCGGTCGATGAATATTACGCCTTCGTCTCGTCCTACCAGACGCAGGACGAGGCCGCTCGCCTCGAGAACCCGGCCTACCACATCCATTTCGGCCATCCTCCGGCCAGCGAAATGCCGGTGACCTTCTCGCTGCTGATGAACCTGGTCTCGGCCGCCAATGCCGAGGACGCCTCGGTGCTCTGGGGCTTCATCTCGCGCTATGTGCCCGGCGCCTCGCCGCAGACGCATCCGGCGCTCGATCAGCTCGCTACCTATGCGGTCCGCTACTTCAACGACTTCATCAAGCCCACCAAGGTCTTCCGCGCCCCCACCGACAAGGAGCGGGCGGCATTGCAGGACCTGGCCGACGAACTGGCAGCGCTCGAAGGCTCCAACGACGCGGAAGCCTTGCAGAACCTGGTTTACGAGGTCGGCAAGAAGCACCAGTTCGAGCCGCTGCGCGATTGGTTCACCGCCATCTATCAGGTGCTGCTCGGCGCCGACCAGGGTCCGCGCTTTGGCTCGTTCATCGCGCTCTATGGGGTCGCGGAAACGCGTAAGCTCATCGCCGATGCGCTGGCGGGCAAGCTCGGTCAGCCAGTCTGATTTCCCCGCTATTCACGTAATTCACAGGCTCTGCCGCCATACGGCGGAGCCTTTCATGGCGCCGGCCGCTCACGCGAATGTGACGGACTTCAGTAAAAGCTGACCGGAAACCAGCGCAGGTAATATTCGTCCAGCCGCCCGTCGCGCTTGAGTCGCGTCAGCGCATAGTCGATGGCGTGGCGCACGGCGTCGTGGCCGGGAGGTTGTGCTATGGCGAGCCCTTCTCCGAAGAGGTCGGGCCGGAAATACGGCTCGCCCGCAAAGTCGCAGCACCCCGCATTCTGGCTGAGCCAGAACGAGGCCCGCATACCGTCCCCGAAGAATATGTCGGCCTGGCCGTCGCGCACGGCCTCGAGCGCCAGCGCTTCCGTTTCGAATTCGAGCGGCTGCGTGCGGGGCAGGTAGCGCTTGAGAAAGTCCTCATGCGCCGATCCCTTACGCACGGCCACGCTCTTGCCGTCCAGATTGGTCGGGTTGAAGGCCGCTGCCGCCTTGGCCTGCGTCACGAATCGGCCCGGCAGCATCAGGTAGATCGAGGAGAAATCGAACTCCTTGCCGGTCTCGGGGGTGATGGCGAGTCCGGCGATCAGTGCATCCCCCTGATTATCCGCGAGCGCCTTGGCGGCCTGGTCCCAGGGCCAGGCCTGGATGGTGCAGGCGATGTTGAGATCGGCGCAGATGCCGCGCGCCAGGTCGATGTTGAACCCCACCAATTGCCCGGAAGCGTCACGGTAGTTGAAGGGCGGGAAGTCGGCAGTCGTCAAAAAGCGAATGGCTGGCACGGCGGCGAGGTTGGGGGCTGCCTCGCGGGCCTGCGGGTCGACGTGATTGGGGAGCGTCTGTGCCTGTGCGGCGCCTGCGCTCATCAACACCATGGCCAGTATCGGGAATATGCGCATGCCGCCTGAAATCGCCTTTTGCTTGGATTGGCTTATCCCTCAAAACGCACTGAAAGGCGAGAGTGCCGCCGTGCAAGTGTGATTTATGACGATGCTGTTCCCGACGATCGCTCACTAGACTGGCCGCAGGGAGGTGGGCCATGGCGGAGATGGCGGACCTGGTTGCGGCGGTCACCGGCAAGTCGGTCGGGCAGGGCGCCCGCATTGCGGCAGCGGCGGAAAGACGCGGTATCGATCCGCTGGAATTCTGTGCCCACAGATTTGGCCTGGATGCAGCCAGCGTATGGGAGCGGGCAGCCACCTGGGCGGGTCTGGCCTATATCCCCTCGATCGGGCCTGGTATCCTGATCAGCGAGCCGCCCATTCGCCTCGATGCGCTAGCCGAAATCCGCACCGGTCGCGGCAGGATTTTCGATCGCGATATTGCGCTGGTCGCTCCCACGGCCAGCTATTTCCTCACCCTGGCCGCCAGCGTGCGGGAGCGGCCGCATCTGCGAGCCACCATCGCCGTCACCACGCCGGCGGCGCTCCGGGCGGCTTTGCTCGAGCGTCACTCGGCCCAGCTCATGGACGAGGCTCGCCAGCGTCTCGTGCGCCGCTGGCCGCGTTCGGCCTGCAGCACGGATCTGCCTCTGCCAGTGCGCATCGTCTTCGTGGCTCTGCTTCTCGCCATTGTCGGCATGGCGCTGGTCTCGCCCTATTTCGCCACCCCGTTGCTGTTCCCGCCCGTTGCCCTGTTCCTGGCCGCGCCCGGCATGCTGCGGCTCTTGGCTGCCACGCCGGAACTGGTGCCTCCGCCCCTCTCGGTTTCCGGCCTGCTCGGCGACGACGAGTTGCCGGTCTATTCGATTCTGCTGCCGCTGCGGAACGAGGTTCACATGGTTCCGGCCCTGGCCGAGGCCATGCGTGCGCTGGATTATCCGCCGGAAAAACTCGACATCAAATTCGTCGTGGAAGCGCGCAGCCAGGCGACCGTCGCCGCCGTCTCGCTGCTGCTCGACGATCCCCGGTTCGAACTCGTCGCCGTGCCCGACGAACGGCCCCGCACCAAGCCCAAGGCCATCAATTACGCGCTGCCATTCGTCCGGGGCGATCATGTGGTGGTCTTCGATGCCGAGGACATTCCCGAGCCGCTGCAATTGCGCAAGGCGGCGACGCTCTTCGCGCGCCATCCCGAATATGATTGCCTGCAGGCCGAACTCGCCATCGACAACGCTTCCGAGAACTGGCTGACCGCCATGTTCGCCAGCGAATATGCCGGCCAGTTCGGCCTCATGTTGCCGGCGCTCTCTCATTGGCGACTGCCCATGCCGCTGGGGGGCACCAGCAATCATTTTTCCACGCGCGCCCTGCGCGAACTGGGCGGCTGGGACGCCTTCAACGTCACCGAGGATGCCGATCTCGGCGTTAGGCTGGCACGCCTGCGCTATCGCGCCGCTACCTTCGATTCCCATACCGGGGAGGAGGCGCCCATCCATCTGCGCGCCTGGATGGCGCAGCGTACCCGCTGGATGAAAGGCTGGATGCAGACGTTCATCGTCCATTCCCGCTATCCTGTCGCCTTTATCCGCGATGCCGGCTGGCGCAGCTTCCTGGCCTTCGAGATCTATGTCGGCGGGCTCATCGTCTCGGCCCTGCTGCATACCCTGTTCCTGGCGGTTCTCGCCTGCCGGGTGGTTCTTGGCCTGCCGCTCATCGAGGCGCAATTCGACGGCTGGACCGCCGCCTGTCTCGCCACTCTCATCCTGGGCTATGGCGGGGCGCTGGTACTCATGACGGCCGGTGTTTTGCGCGCAGGCAAGGCCCATCTGCTGCCGCTCCTGCCCACGCTCCCGGTCTATTGGCTTCTCCATTCCTGGGCGACCTTGCGGGCGGCTCATGAATTGCTGGTGCGCCCGTTCTTCTGGGCCAAGACCGAGCATGGCCGCACCCGCATCTCCAGGTCTTTCCTGGGGGCGCCACCAGAGCCGCCAATTGTCAAGAGGTGAAAAGGGAAACGTTACAGATGGGATTCTTTGCTGCCGATGGCTAATATTCGGGCATAGTGAATTTTTCATATCGTTATTGGTTTTTGGGGTTACCGATGAACGAGCAAGTCATGGCCGCTGCTCTGGCCATTCAATCGAGCAATAATCTGCACGCGATAGCCGATATCGCCACCAGGTTCGCACAACGTCACGAAGTCGATAAGTTCGCTGTCGCCTACATCAAGCAGGACGGCGTGCAGGCCACAGAGTTCGTGCCGCTCTCCAACATCACCACGGAGTTCCTGACGGTCTATGCCGAGCAGGATTACTTTCTGCTCGATCCGCTGGCGCAGTTCTGCTTGCGTACGACCACGCCCTTCATTTGGGAAGAAGTGCTGGCCCTGCGCGACCAACCGCCCATCGTCAAGCGCATCTATTCGGAGGCGGCCGAGTTCGGCATGCCCAACGGCATGACCATGCCGATACGCGGTTTCGAGGGTCTGCGCGGCACCGTCACCTTTGCCGGCGAACGTACGCGCTTCGGCGAAAAAGAGCGTATGGAGCTCGAAATGCTCGGGCTCGTGCTCCATGCCCGCGTCGGGGAATTGTGTCACGACATCATCAGCCGCGCGCAGACGCTCAAGCTTTCCGAGCGCGAGCAGGAAACGCTCAAATGGGCGGCGCTCGGCAAGACCTCCGACGACATCGCCGACATCCTCGGCGTCAGCAAGCGCACGGTCGACCAGCACTTCGAGAACGCCGCGCGCAAGCTTGGAACGGTCAATCGCGTGCAGACGGTGGTCAAGGCTTTCCGCCACAACCTGATCTCGCTCTAGTCCTCCGGTTGGGCGTTCTGTCCGGGCAGCGGAGCGCCTGCCGCACGCCACGGCTTTTCAAGCGCGATGCGTCGGGCGCATAATTGCCTGTATGGGGGGCATCCCTGGCGGCCCGAAAAGCCGCCGTCTCCATGGAGACAATGATGACCGAGTTCAAAGTCGGTTACCTGATCGGCAGCCTTGCCAAAGGTTCGATCAATCGCAAGCTCGCCAAGGCCCTGGTCAAGCTGGCGCCGCCCGAATTCATCATGACCGAGATCGGCTTCGGTGACCTGCCGCTCTACAGCTACGATTATGATGCCGACTACCCGCCGGTTGCCCGCGCCTTCAAGCAATCCCTGGCCAATGCGCATGCCGTGCTCTTCGTCACGCCCGAATACAACCGCTCCATACCGGGCGGCCTCAAGAACGCCATCGATTGGGCCAGCCGGCCATGGGGGCAGAATTCGTTCTCGCGCAAGCCGTCGGCGGTGATCGGGGCGTCGACGGGCGCCATCGGCACGGCCATCGCCCAGCAAAGCCTGCGCAGCGTGCTTTCCTTCTGCAACTCCCCGCAGATGAATGCGCCCGAGGCCTATATCCAGTTCACGCCTGGCCTCATCACCGATGACGGCGAGGTCACCAATGACGGCACGCGCGCCTTCCTCAAGCAGTATATCGACGATTTCCTGGTCTTCGTGACGCGCGTCTATAGCGTCGTGCCGCCGATCGAATGATCAGCGCTTGAAGACTACACCGCCCAGCCAGCCGGTAAACAAAGCCAGCGCCACGCAGACGAGGCCGTAAAGCAGCGGATACTGGTTGGCCGATTGGGCCACGAAACGCTCGAAGCCGCTCGTGCGCACCGAAAAGCCATCGGACTTGCGCGCGATGATCTCGCCGTCCTTGAACACGTAGGTGCGCGCGAGGAAGGCGCCGTTGGGCACATTGGCCGGCAGCGTGAGCTGGGCCGAATAGAAGGTGTTGGAGAGAAACTTCACCCCGTCCTCGCGCACCCCGAACACGCCCTTTTCCGTGAGGAGGCGCACGGTCTGGTTGGCGAAGACCACCGAATCCCACCAGCCCGTCTCGATCGCCGCCTGCGCCTGGTATTCGGGCAGCAGCTTTTCCTCGGCTATGGTGACAGGGTTGGTGATCTCCTTGAGCCGGCTGTCCGAGAGCACCTGGAAATAGGTCGGCATGTCGTTGAAAGCGACCTGGACAGTGTTCATCCAGATGCCGAAATTATGCGTCTTGAGCCGGGTCACGCGCCCCGCCAGCGGCCCCTCGACGACGATGACGACATGGAACGGTCCGGTGACCGGCCCGGCGCCCCCCAGCTCCGGCTCGATATTGCCGAACATGGTCAGCGTCTCGCCGTCGAAGGACGAACTGATCGAAATGGCGGTGTTGGAAACCGATGAAACCACCCGCTGCGCCTGCACGGGCAGCGCCAGCATCAGCAGGGCCACGAGGGTGAGCAGGGGACGCGTCAGAGCAGCCCTCCCGGTCCGAGCAGCACCGTGCTGAAGATGTCGTCGGGCGGCAGCACCAGCGTCATGCCGAACCGGATCGCCACTGCCAGCACCAATATGGCCAGCAGCGCGCGCAACTGCTCGCCGCGCAGATATTGCCCCGCCGAAGCCCCGAACTGCGCCCCGACCGTACCCCCGACCATGAGGCTGAAGGCCAGCAGGATATCCACGCTCTGGCTCTGGACGGCATGCAGCACCGTGGTCACCGCCATCATCGCCACCACCTGCAGGAGCGACGTGCCGATAACGACATTGCCGGGCACCCGCAGCAGATAGACCAGCGCCGGAACCAGGATGAAGCCGCCGCCAATACCCAGGAGCGAGCCGATGATGCCGATGCAGAGCCCGATGGCCAGCACCGGCAGCACCGAGATGTAGAGCCGCGATTTCTTGAACCGCACGCGCAGCGGCAGGCCATGCATCCAGTTGTGCTGGTGCGGCATGCGCTCGCGCACCACTACGCCCGAGCGGGCCTTGATGATCGCCTTGACCGCCTCGATGAGCATGATCGTGCCCACCGAGCCGAGCAGCACCAGGTAGCTGGCCGAAAGGAAGAGATCGAGCTGGCCGAACGAGCGCAGCACCGAGAACAGCAGCACGCCCAGCACCGCGCCCACCGTGCTGGCTCCGATGAGGTAGAGCGCCAGGTGCAGGTCGATGCCGCCGCGCCGGTAATAGGAAAGGGCGCCCGAGGTCGATGCCGCCACCACCTGGCCGGTCACCGAGGCCACCGCCACCGGGGAGGGCACGCCGGTAAAGATCAGCAGCGGCGTCAGGAGAAAGCCGCCGCCCACTCCGAAAAGCCCCGACAGGAACCCGACCGCGCCGCCTATTCCCACGAGGAAAAAGACGTTCATCGAGAGTTCGGCGATGGGCAGGTAAATCTGCACGACCGGTCCGCTTCCGTGGTCCCCAGCGAGCCTGGGCAACCACACTTTCTGCCAATAACGAGCAAGGGGACGCTTAGGCGCCCCCTTACCGAACTGTCAACCGGCCCGCCGTCCTAGCTCAGACGGGCTGGCTCCCCAGCACCGCGAGCAGGCGGGGATTGATCGCCCCGGTCTGGCTCATGCCGGTGGCGGTTTCGAATGCCTTGATGGCATCGGCGGTCTTGGGGCCGGCCTTGCCGTCGGGCTGGCCGACGTCGAAACCGAGCTTGGCGAGGACCGCCTGCACTTTCATGACGACTTTCTGGTCGGTGATCGCCTGGCCCACGTCGAACTTGGGCGACCAGGTGCCGAGCGGGGCGAAGTTGGCTGCAAGATCGATGGGCTGCGGCTTCCAGGCGGCGATCTCCTCGCCCAGGCGCCCGACGGTCGCCGCATCGAGCGACTTGGCGATGTCGTCGCGCGCCTTGGCGGCGTCGGCATCCCCGCTGGCCGCCGCCAGGGCAAACCACTTGTAGGAGATTTCGAGGTTCTGCGGCACGCCCAGCCCGCGCGCATAAAGCATGCCCAGGTTGAACTGGCTGTCGGTGAGCCCGCGCCCCGCCGCCTGCTCGAACCATTCGGACGCGGCCGAAAAGTCCTGCTTGCCGAGCTGCCCGCCGGCATAGAGCGCCGCCAGGTTGTGCATGGACATGCGGTTGCCCGCTTCGGCGGCGCGCTGATACCAGAGCCGTGCCTGCTGCAAGTCCTTGGTCACGCCCTTGCCGGCCTCATAGAGGCTGCCCAGGCGGTATTCGGCCGGCACGAAGCCCTGCGCTGCCGCGCGCTCGTACCAGATCGCGGCCGCGCCCAGGTCCTGCGGAACGGCCCGACCTTCGGTGAGGATCGCGGCGACTTCGAATTGCGCATGGGCATCGCCATCGGCCGCGGCCTGCCGCAGCTCGATCGGCCCAACCGCCTCGGGCGGCAGCTCGACCTTGACCGGGCTGGCCAGCGGCTCCGGCGCCAACTCCTCGGGGGTAAGCGCCGTCGCCTTGAGCGAAGCGGGCATGGCGGCCACCTGCACGGGTGCCGAAAGGTCGGCTGCCGCATCGGGGCTGATGGAGCCGACAGTGGTGACATCCAGCCCAGGTGCCCCCGTCTGGGCCTCGGGCAGCGCGGCGACCGCTTCGGGCGCGGCGATATCCTGGGGGATCACGATGCCGTCGGCAGCGCCGGTAACCTGGCTGGTCGGCTTGGCCTCTGCTTCGGGCGTAGCGCTGGCGGCGCCAGTGTCTTGGGGCTGCGGCGCCAGTTTCTGAGCGGCAAGATTGACGGCCAGCGCCGATACGGCGACCACGGCGACCGCCAGCAGCAGCGGGCGGCGATGGCGGCTGAGGAAGCTTGCCTTGGGCTGGAGCACGCCGAAT
>Ga0182735_1002482_pt1 | contig 11150 bp, 9 predicted proteins | sample eDN5th30CKraftMG_FD_128524 | JGI IMG/M metagenome (GOLD analysis project Ga0182735, IMG submission 128524) | Enriched Miracle-Growth compost microbial communities from Emeryville, California, USA - eDNA 5th pass 30_C Kraft MG (version 2) (version 2) ... | reverse complement strand
CGGGCGCAGGATGTTGTCGCGCTCCACGCCGCGGAACGGCGCGATCAGGCCGTCGAAGAAACCGCGCTCGTAGGCCGCGGCCAGCTTGCGGTGCGAGGACACCGCCCATTCGTCCTGCGAGTCGCGGCTGATGTTCCACTCCTTGGCCATGTCCTCGCAGTGGTCGCCCATGCTCTTGCCGGTGCGCGGCTCGGCCACGCCGGGGAACTCCGGCTTGAGCTCGGAGAACTTGAAGCCGGAGACCAGCGCCTTGAGCTTGTCGCCGGTGCTCTTGGCGCGGTTGGCGGCCAGCAGGCGGCTGCGCAGCTGCTTGCCGTAGACGATCGGCACGTCCGAAGTAGTGTCGGAACCGCCGCCGATGCCCGATTCGACCTGCCCCAGCGCGATCTTGTTGGCGACGGTGATGATGCTGTCCAGCGAGGTGCCGCAGGCGCGTTGCAGGGTGATGCCCGGGGTCAGCGGCGACAGCCCGGAGGACAGCGTGGCCTCGCGGCCGAGGTTCCAGTCGCTGGGGTGCTTGATCACCGCGCCCATCGCCACTTCGCCCAGTTGCTGGCCGTGCAGGCCGAAGCGTTCGACCAGCGCGCCGAGGGTGCGTACCGACATGCCGAGGTTGCCGACGTCCGAATAGGCGGTGTTCTGGCGGCAGAACGGGATGCGGACACCACCGAGGATGGCGACGGGACGGGCGCTGGACATGCGGTTACCTGCAGGGGGAGTGGACTGGCACGGAACTGCCTGCAACGGCAGGCATAATGGACATTGAGTGTAGCTTCGAGCCCGTGACGGGCCAACCGCAAACGATGAGCAATCCCAATCCCGAGATGAACGCGCTGGGCGTGATGGCGCTGGAACTGGCCGGTGGCGAGCAGCCGCGGGCGGCCGCGCTGTCGTCCGTGCAGGCCGGCGAGCTGGCCACGCTGGTCGGCCGCGACCTGGCCAAACTGGTGCCGCAGGCCAGCGGCCTGGACCTGGTGCTGGCCGCGGCACATTTCGACCCGGCCGAGGTGCTGCGCCCGGGTTGGCCGGTGCATCGCCGGCTGGAAGAGCTGCAGATGCGCGCCCCCGGTCGCAACCAGGGCCCGCGCCAGCTGGCCTTCGGCGCCGACGCCGCCGGCGACGTGCCGCTGCCGCTGCAGGCCGACGCCACGCTGGCCGGCGGCGGCCTGCGGGTGCTGCCGTTCGTGCTGGCCGGCAACGACGCCGCGCTGCTGCGCGAGACCCGCGACACGCTGGAAGAGGTGCTGCTGGCCAACGGCATGGCGCAGCCGGACACCGCGCTGCTGGCGCAGGACGCCTTCGGCGCGCGCATCGAGCATGCCCGCTATTTCACCGTCAACGACCTGGCCGCGATGATGGCCATGCAGTACGACAACCAGGGCCTGGCCGCGCTGTGGCCGCTGCTGGAGACGGCGATGTTCGACCCGGCCGGGGAGCAATGGCTGGAAACCGCACCCGAACCGCTGCTGCGCTACGCCGGCGGCGAGGCGCGCATGGCGCTGTTCGACCCGGCCGGCTGGTGCGCGCACTACGGCCATGAAAACGGCGACTGCGACCGCCTGCAGCGCATCTACGAGCAGTTCCTGATGCGCCAGCGGCAGATGGCCGCGGTGCTCGAAGCACATGGCATCGACGTGCTGTACGTGCACGTGGAAGCCGGGCAGGACGCGAAGGCGCTGCTGGTGCGCTGAGCAGGTAGTGCCGGCCGCTGGCCGGCAGCCTCGCAGGACGTCGATCCCGCGGATGCCGGCCAGAGGCCGGCACTACTTGGTGATTGTCGGCACTGTCGCTCCACCGGCAGAGAGCCGCCCGACCAACGGTCGGGCGCTACCCGGCAGTCCGGAAACCAAGGGTGCCGGCCGACTGGCCGGCACTGTCCCGATGCGGGAGCCTTATTCGGCCTTGGCGATCACTGCGCAGGCCAGGCGCGCGCCGGCGTTGCCGGTGGGCTGGCTGTGGTAGTCGTCGGGATCGGCGTGGACGATCAGGCCGCGGCCGAGGATGTCGAATTCATCACCCTTGCCGACGTTGACGTTGCTCGACACCGGGCCGTCGACATGGGCGTTGCCCTGCGCGTCGGCGACGATGTTCGGCATGTCGCCGCCGTGGTGCACGGCCGCCTCGACGCTGCCGTGGTCGGCGTTGCCCGGGTTGAAGTGGCCACCGGCGCTGCTGCCGTCGGTCGAGCTGCAATCGCCCTTTTCGTGGATGTGGAAGCCGTGTTCGCTGTTCGGCGCCAGGCCGCTGATGTCGCCGCTGGCGCGCAGCTGGCCATCTTCGGTCACGGTGAAGGCAATGCTGCCGGCGACCGTGTTGCCCTCGGTGGGCTGCAGCGTGGCGGTGGCCACCGGCGCCTGCATCGGCGGCGGCGCGGCCGGGTCGGCGGCCGGCGCCTCGATCGCGGCGTCGGCGGCATCGCTGGACGGGGTGGTCGGCTCGGTGCCCGGCTTGCAGGCACTCAGGGCCAGCACGCTGGCGGCGAACAGGGTGGTATGGATCATGCGCATCGTCGTACTCCCTTGTGGGGTTGGATTTGCGGGTGGCCGCATTCAGCGGGTGACGCGGATCACGCCACAGGCGACCCGGGCGCCGGCGTTGCCCGCCGGCTGGCTGCGGTAGTCGTCGGCATCGGCGTGGACCACCAGCGCGCGGCCGGCAATGTCGTTGGCTGCACCGCCGCCAAGGGTAACCCCGTGCAGGTGCATGTCCATGTGTACGACGCCCGCGGCGTCGGCCTGCAGGTTGTCCATGTCGCCGGCGTGGTGCGTGCCACTACCGGCACGGCCATGCGGCTGCGCAGCCGGGTTGAAATGGCCGCCGGCGCTGGCGGCATCCACCGCGCTGCAGTCGCCCTTTTCATGCACGTGGAACGCGACCTGCCGGCCACGCGGCAGGCCGCCGATGACGCCGGTGATGTGCACGCCACCGGCCTCCGGCACCAGCGCCAGCCGGCCGCTGACCAGGCTGGCCGAGGCCGGTGCCAGGTTCGCTTCGGCCAGTTGCGCGGTGCTGACCGCAGGTGGCGCGGGCGGCGGCTCGGGCTTGATCTCGGGCCGGGCACAGGCAGCCAGCGACAGGGCGGCCAGCATGGACAGGGGCGGGCGTATGCGCACGGGGTACTCCTGATGGGATGCGACGGGCATTGTGACCCGTGATACCCGGAACCGTGTAGATCGCCGCACCCGAACGCTGCATCCGCAGGATGCGCGCCTTGGCGCGCAATGGGGCTTCATGCAGATTCGTCCACGACAGCCCGCCTCCCATGTACGGGGCCAATGGGAAGGCTCCATCGCGCACCAAGGTGCGCTCCTACGGTATGCAATACCGGTGCTCAGCGGCGACCGGAGCCGAGTTTGCGGGTGATGGTGTTGCGGCCGAGGCCGAGCCGCGCGGCGGCTTCGCCGCGATGGCCGTCGGTGAAGGCCAGCGCCGCTTCCAGCAATGCGGCGTCCATGCGCTCGCGCGCTTCGGCATGCAGGCCGCTGGCGCCTTCGGACAGGCGCTGCCGGGCCCATGCTGCCAATGCGTGGTCCCATTGTTCGGGCGTGGTGGCGTCGGCGGTGGCGGGACGGCGACGGCCGCCGCGTGCCAGCGCCGCGCGCACGTCGTCGGCGGAAATGGCGTCGGCCACGGCCAGCGCGGCCAGCCGCCAGCAGACGTTTTCCAGCTCGCGCACGTTGCCGGGCCAGTCGTGCTGGCGCAGCGCCTGCACGGCGGCGGCGGACAGGTGCTTGCGTGGTACGTCGAGCCGGCGGGCGGCGCTGGCCAGGAAGGTGGCGGCCAGTTGCGCCACGTCGTCGATGCGTTCGCGCAGCGGCGGCAGCCACAGCCGCACCATGTCCAGCCGGTGCAGCAGGTCGGCGCGGAAGCGGCCCTGTTCGACCAGCGTTTCCAAGTCCTGGTGGGTGGCGGCGACCACGCGCACGTCGACGCGGATCAGCTCGCGGCCACCGACGCGGAAGAATTCGCCTTCGGCCAGCACCCGCAGCAGGCGGGTCTGCAGCGGCAGCGGCATGTCGCCGATTTCGTCGAGGAACAGGGTGCCGCCATCGGCCTGCTCGAAGCGGCCGACGTGGCGCTTGCTGGCGCCGGTGAACGCGCCGGCTTCGTGGCCGAACAATTCGCTTTCCAGCAGTTCGGCGGGAATGGCGGCGGTATTGAGCGCGACGAACGGACCGCGTGCACGTGGCGATTCGCGGTGCAGCGCATTGGCCACCAACTCCTTGCTGGTGCCGGTTTCGCCATTGATCAGCACCGACAACGGCGCCTGCGCGAGGCGGCCGATGGCACGGAACAGCGCGCGCATCGCCGGGGTGTCGCCGATCAGTTGCGGCGGGCCGGCGTGCTTCGTCGGAGCGGGCGTGGTTTCCGGCGATGCGGCCCCCATCTCCGGCAGCGTGCGCCGCGCCAGTTCCACCGCGTCGTCCAGATCGAACGGCTTGGACAGGAATTCGTGGGCGCCGCCGCGGAATGCGCCGGCGGTGCTGGCGACGTCGGTGTGCGCGGACATCACGATCACCGGCAGCTGCGGATGCGCGGCCTTGAGTTTCTCCAGCAGCACCAGGCCGTCGTCGCCGGGCATGCGCACGTCGGTGAACAGCAGTGCCGGTGGTGGGCGCCGCGTGAGTGCGTCGAGCGCGGCGGCGGCGCTGTCGAAGCCTTCGACGGCGTAGCCGGCATCGCGCAGGGCGGTGCTGAGGACGAAGCGCACCGAGCGGTCGTCATCGACGACCCAGAGCGTGTGGGCTTGGGTGTCAGTGGGTTTCATTGCGCCCCCGCAAGTGATGGGCGATTCGGCCGCCAGGATGCATGCCGTTGCAGGCACGAGAGGAGCCAGCTGTTGCTGTTGCTGTTGCTGTTGCTGTTGCTGTTGCTGTTGCTGTTGCTGTTGCTGTTGCTCGTGATTTTGCCTTCAGCTTTTGACGTTCGGGTTCCCTTCCGCAGCGACGGAGCAGACGGACAAGACCCCGCAGGGGCGACGTGCACGGATGCACGTCGTTTTTCGACGAGACAGGGATGTCTCGTCGAAAAATCCCGTCGGCGGAGTGGACCCGACGCGCGTAGCGCGTTGGGCGCGGAGGCAGGGCGTGCTTTCTTTTGGCTACCTTTTCTTTGCACGAGCAAAGAGAAGTAACTCGCTCCCCGAAAGGGGAGCGAAAGCCTTTGCTCCTGCTTCCCTTCATTGCCTCGCCTTCCCTTACCCAAGGAACTTGATTCCCCCTTGGGAAGGGGCAATAGCCAAGGCATGAAATCAGAGCTTTCACTCCTGCTCCGCAGGAGCGAGTCACTTTGACCAGCCATTCGGCTGTTGAAAAAGCGCCTCTTTGCTCGTGCAAAGAAAAGTAACCAAAAGAAAGCACAGCCGGACGCGAGCCGATGCGGCTGCGCCGCATCGGTCCCCTGCGCTCCTCGCGGGCCGGGGGGGCGGCGCACAACTCGCTTCGCTCAGACACGTGCGCCTCTTCGCTCCCCGTCCCGCTGCGGTGCTCGGCTCGCTTTACGGCAGAGGAAGTCAAAAGCCGAAGAGCAAAATCACGAGCAACAACAGCAGCAAAAGCAGGCTCCGCTCTGCGCGAAAACGAAGAGGGGAATTTTCGCCGGGAGCAAGCTCCCGACCTACGGGGGGCGAAGACGCGGGCGGCCCCGTCACAAGATGCATCAAGCATCGCCTGTCTCCACGCCCGGCAGCGGCAGCAACACCGTGAATACCGTGTGCCCCGGCCGCGAGCGGTAGCTCAAGGTGCCGCGATGCTCGCGCGCCACCTGCTGCGCCAGCGCCAACCCCAACCCGGTGCCCTCGGCACGGCCGCTGACCAGCGGCAGAAACAGGTGCTCGGCCAGTTCCTCCGGTACGCCACGGCCGTCGTCGGCCACTTCCAGCCGCAATGCCAACGGGTGCAGTTGCTCGGCGATGCGCAGGCCATGCTCGACGCGGGTGCGCAGGGTGATGCGGGTGGCACCGGCCTGGATGGCGTTGCGCACCAGGTTGAGCAGCGCCTGGGTGAGGCGGTCGCCGTCGCCGGGCAGCTCGGGGATGCTGGGGTCGTAGTCGCGCTGCAGTTGCAGCGACCAACCGGCCTCGCTCTCGACCAGCCGCAGCACCCGCTCCAGCGCGGCATGGATGTTCAGCGGTGCGTGCGGGCGCGGCGGGGCCGGCGACAGCAGTTGTTCGAGCAGGGTGTTGAGGCGCTCGATCTCGACGCCGATCAGCTCGACCAGCTCGCGCTCCTCGACGTCGCGGCCGTGGGCGCGGCGTGCCAGCAGCTGGGCCGCGCCCTTCAACCCCGCCAGCGGATTGCGCAGTTCATGCGCCAGGCCCTTGAGCGCGGCGCTGAACGCACCCGGCAACACCTGCGCCGGGTCGGCGGTGGGAAACTCGTCCACCGGATGCGCCTCCAGCAACCAGCCGCCTTCCCGCGCGCTCAGCCAGCCGTCGGCGAAGCGCGGCGCCTCGCCGGGCAGGGCCAGCGCCAGCCGCGGCAGGCGGATGGTTTCCGCGTCCGGGGCCAGCAGGCGGCTGGCGAGGGCGTCGTCCTGCACCTCCAGCGAAGCCAGCGGCTGGCCCAGCAGGCGCCGCACGCTCACCCCCAGCCAGCGGCAGAACGCCGGGTTGGCACCGGCGATGCGTCCGTCGGTGCCGGTCCACACCAGCGGCGTGGCCAGTTGTTCCAATGAAGGGGCGGCGTGGGCGGCATCCATTGCACCAATATAGTGCAAAGCCTCTCCGTGGATGGGGTCGAGCCGGCCCACGCGCGCCATCGGCTCAGCTCTCGTAGGCCGATTCGCCGTGCGTGCTGATGTCCAGCCCGGTGCGCTCGGCTTCCTCGCTGACGCGCAGGCCGACCAGCGCGCGCACCAGCAGCAGGATCAAGGCGGTGACCACCGCGCACCACGCCACGGTGAAGCCGATGCTGACCGCCTGCACCCACAGCTGGTGGCCGATGTCCATGTCCGCCACGGTGCCGCCCAGCGACTGCGCGCTGAACACGCCGGTGAGCAGTGCGCCGACGATGCCGCCCACGCCGTGCACGCCGAACACGTCGGCGGTGTCGTCGGCACGCAGCAGGCGCTTGAGCCCGGTGACGCCCCACACGCAGGCCACGCCGCTGGCGAAACCAATCACGATGGCGCCCAGCGGCCCCACCGTGCCGCAGGCCGGGGTGATGCCGACCAGCCCGGCCACCGCGCCCGAGGCCGCGCCCAGCGCCGAGGGGTGGCCCTTGGTGATGGCCTCCAGCCCGGTCCAGCCCAGCACCGCCGCGGCGGTGGCGAGCAGGGTATTGATGAAGGCCAGTGCCGCCACGCCATCGGCGGCGGCCGCCGAGCCGGCGTTGAAACCGAACCAGCCCACCCACAGCAGCATCGCGCCGATCCAGGTCAGCGGCAGGTTGTGCGGCTTGAGCGCGGCGTGGCCGTAGCCGAGCCGCTTGCCGACGAACCATGCCGCCACCAGCCCGGCCACGCCGGCGTTGATGTGGACCACGGTGCCACCGGCGAAGTCGATGGCGCCCATCTCGCCCAGCCAGCCGCCGCCCCAGACGGTGTGCGCCATCGGGATGTAGCTCAGGGTGAACCACAGCGCCGAGAACAGCAGCACGGCGCGGAAGCGGATGCGCTCGGCGAAGGCGCCGACCACCAGTGCGGCGGTGATGCCGGCGAAGGTGGACTGGAAGGCGACGAACAGGTAGTCCGGCAGGCCGGCAATCGGCGTGTTGCCGACCGAGTCGGGGGCGAAGCCCTTGAGGAAGGCAAACTGCGTGAACGACCCGAACAGGGTGTTGCCGTCGCTGAACACCGCGCTGTAGCCATAGGCCACCCACAGCATCAGCACCAGCGAGAACACCACCAGCACCTGGCTGAGCACCGACAGCACGTTCTTGGCGCGCACCAGCCCGCCGTAGAACAACGCCAGCCCCGGCACCACCATCATCAGCACCAGCAGCGTGGCGGTGAGCATCCACGCCACGTCGCCACGCTCGAACGTGGCTGCTGTCTGCGCGGCCTCCTGTGCCGATGCCCCGAGGGGCAGCATCGCCAGCGCGAGGCCGGCGAGCAGGGATGACAGGCACAGACCACCGAACCGGGTGTTCAACCCGGTGAAAAATTCCGTTCGCATTTTCGTCTCCGGTTATGGCTGGATCAGCGCCCGGGATCGGCCTTCAGAGCCCCTCTCCCTCCGGGAGAGGGGTTGGGGTGAGGGGCAAACGGAGTCCAGATGGTTCAGACATGATGGACTCCGTTCGTCCCTCATCCGCCCCTTCGGGGCACCTTCTCCCACAGGGAGAAGGGACAACCGCGCCGATCCGGGAAATGAAGGTCAAAGCGCGTCAGCGCCGGTTTCGCCGGTGCGGATGCGCACCACCTGTTCGAGCGGGGTAACGAAGATCTTGCCGTCGCCGATCTTGCCGGTGCCGGCGGCCGCCTGCAGGGTTTCGATCACGGCCTCGACCTGCTCGTCGGTGACGGCGGTTTCGATGCGGATCTTGGGCAGGAAATCGACGACGTATTCGGCGCCGCGGTACAGCTCGGTATGGCCCTTCTGCCGGCCGAAGCCCTTGACCTCGGTGACGGTGATGCCGGAAACGCCCTGCTCGCCCAGGGCTTCGCGCACCTCGTCGAGCTTGAACGGGCGGATGATGGCGGAGATCAGTTTCATGCGCAGGTCCCGATGTGGAGGAAACCGGCCCGCGGCTGCGGGCCGGCGTCGTGCTTTCCACCGGCCATGAAGCGGCCGCTGGTTGTTGCGCCGGAGACGCGCGGCGGGCGAACCACGCGGGGAAGGAAGCATTGCCCGCGCTGCGCGTTTCCGGGTGCTCTTGCCACTGCTCTGGTGTTGCTCGTGTTGCCTGGGGTTGCCGCCGGGGCGGCGGCGATGGCGAAAGCGGGAGGGGAGGGACTTTGCCATCGCCGCCATTCCCGGCAGCAAGGGGGTGCGAGGCGGCCGCCGCACCGCGGTGGCCGCCCCGGCGTCAGCAGGCGTAGTACAGCTGGTATTCCAGCGGGTGGGTGGCGGCGCGGAACGCGGTCACTTCCTTCATCTTCATGGCGATGTAGGCGTCGATGAAGTCGTCGCTCATCACCCCGCCGGCCTTGAGGAACTCGCGGTCCTTGTCCAGCGCTTCCAGCGCCTGGTCGAGCGAGGAGCAGACCTGCGGGATCAGCTTCTCCTCCTCCGGCGGCAGGTCGTACAGGTCCTTGTCCGAAGGCGCGCCCGGGTCGATCTGGTTCTTGATGCCGTCCAGGCCGGCCATCATCAGCGCGGTGAAGGTCAGGTAGCCGGACTGGATCGGGTCGGGGAAGCGCATCTCGATGCGCCGCGCCTTCGGGTTGGACACCCACGGGATGCGGCACGAGGCCGAGCGGTTGCGCGCCGAGTAGGCCAGCATCACCGGCGCCTCGAAACCCGGCACCAGGCGCTTGTAGCTGTTGGTGCCGGCGTTGGCGAAGGCGTTGATCGCGCGGGCGTGCTTGAAGATGCCGCCGATGTACCACAGCGCGGTCTGCGACAGGCCGCCGTAGCCGTCGCCAGAGAACAGGTTCTTGCCCTCCTTGGCCAGCGACTGGTGCACGTGCATGCCGCTGCCGTTGTCACCGACGATCGGCTTGGGCATGAAGCTGGCGGTCTTGCCGTTGCGGTGGGCCACGTTCTTGATGACGTGCTTCATGCGCAGCAGTTCGTCGGCCTTCTTCACCAGCGTGTTGAACTTGGCGCCGATCTCGCACTGGCCGGCGTTGGCCACCTCGTGGTGGTGCACCTCGACCTCGATGCCGACCTGCTCCAGCACCTTGCACATCTCGGCGCGGATGTCGTGCAGCGAATCGGTCGGCGGCACCGGGAAGTAGCCGCCCTTCACCGTCGGCCGGTAGCCGCTGTTGCTGCCGTCATAGCTCTTGCCGGTGTTCCAGGCGCCTTCCTCGGAATTGACCTTGAAGAAGGTGTGGCCCATGTCGTTGGCGAACTGCACCGAGTCGAAGATGAAGAACTCCGGCTCCGGGCCGAAGAACGCCAGCTCGGCCACGCCGCTGGACTTCAGGTAGGCCTCGGCGCGCTTGGCGATGCCGCGCGGGCAGCGGCCGTAACCCTGCATGGTGGCCGGGTCGAGCACGTCGCAGGTCAGCACCAGCGTCGGGTCGGCGTAGAACGGGTCGAGGTAGGCGCTGTCGGCGTCGGGCATCAGCACCATGTCCGATTCGGCGATGCCCTTCCAGCCGGTGATCGAGGAGCCGTCGAACATCTTGCCTTCCTCGAACAGCGACGGCTCGACGACCGAGACCGGAAAGGTCACGTGCTGCTCGATGCCACGCATGTCGACGAAACGCAGGTCGACGAACTCGACCTGATTGTCCTTGATCAGCTTCTCAACGTTTTCCAGTGACATCGACAACGCCTCGCTTGGTGATGGATGGCATGAACAAAGCAAACCACGTGCCAACATCACAAGTCATTGATTATCAACGGAACAGGACAAGGATTTCATTGGGAATTGCACCATTAAAGTGCATTTCAAAAAGACATGCACCACAAACGTGCAAGCCTGCCTATGCCCTATCCTGTGGCCCTTTGCCGCCGCCCGTCCCCCATGTCGAACACGCTCTCCGCCCTGCTGCTGGGCATCCTCGAAGGCCTCACCGAATTCCTGCCGATCTCCAGCACCGGCCACCTGCTGATCGCCGAGCGCTGGCTGGGCGCGCGTTCGGACTTCTTCAACATCGTCATCCAGGCCGGCGCCATCCTCGCGGTGCTGCTGGTGTTCCGGCAGCGGCTGTGGTCGCTCGCCACCGGGCTGGACGAGCGCGAGAACCGCGACTACGTGATGAAGCTGGGCGTCGCCTTCCTGGTGACCGCGCTGGTCGGCCTGCCGGTGCGGCTGGCCGGCTGGGAACTGCCGGAAACGGTGACGCCGGTGGCCTGGGCGCTGCTGCTCGGCGGCGTCTGGATGCTGGTGGCCGAGCGCTTCGCCGGGCGCCTGCCCGACAGCCAGGCGGTGACCTGGAAAGTGGCCATCGCGGTGGGCCTGGCGCAGGTGGTGGCCGGGGTGTTCCCCGGCACCTCGCGCTCGGCCGCGGCGATCTTCCTGGCGATGCTGCTGGGCCTGACCCGGCGCGCGGCGGCCACCGAGTTCGTGTTCCTGGTCGGTATCCCCACCATG
>Ga0182735_1002481_pt1 | contig 11153 bp, 18 predicted proteins | sample eDN5th30CKraftMG_FD_128524 | JGI IMG/M metagenome (GOLD analysis project Ga0182735, IMG submission 128524) | Enriched Miracle-Growth compost microbial communities from Emeryville, California, USA - eDNA 5th pass 30_C Kraft MG (version 2) (version 2) ... | reverse complement strand
GTCGGGGAGACTGGTTCCTTGACGCTGAGCGCTTGGCAATAAAAAACCCGCAATGTAATTAAACATGCGGGTTTCTATGTTGTTCCTGGCGGACAAGGGGGGAGTCACATTACAAGCCAAAGCCCGCACCAATAGCTAATCTACGAACCCAAGAAAAACAAGATACCGTCAAAAATACCGTCAAAATCCTATTAATGGCCAAAAGACTAGCTGGCAAAAAATCTGCCTGCTGGTGTTTCAACTTCATAACTAACCCGGTAAGGAATAGTAAGACAGATCGGCGATTTCAATCGTTCGGACAGAAAATCTTCAAATTCACCGTTAGGACTATCGCTTTGCAACAGCCATTACCTTTATCTTCCGAATTTGCGGTTCATCTTGCTATCCAACGTCCGATACCGGTGCAAGCAAATCTATCACATCAACTTCCAATGCTTGGGCAATACGTTCCAATCCATCAATACTGATGTTGGTAACGCAACGTTCAAGTTGGGAGACGTACGTTCGGTGAAAATCGGCCAACTCGGCCATACGTTCCTGGCTTAAACCTCGCTCGGTGCGCAGCCGCTTCAGGTTTATAGCGATTCTGGTGCGCGCCGCCGTAGGGATAGAAACTGTGTTCGTGCTCATGCGCGTAGAGTGGCGCACTACTGCTTTATGTACTACAGTATGTAACTCTACTGTTTTTGAATCTCATTTTTAACGCGAACCACATGAAAAAGTTACTACCACTCATCCTACTTTCGATCGTTCTATCCGCTTGTGTATCAACTACTCAAGTCGCGCAAGTAGACCGAGATACTTACGTAGTGTCATCTTCTTCAAGCAGCGTACTGATTAACAACCAAACGCTACTCACCGAATCGGCCGCAACGGCAAGAAAGTTCTGTTTGGAACAAAACAAGGAAATGGTAGAAGATAAGGATCGCTTCATTGCACCTGACCGAGGCTTTGGCCGTCGCCAATTTATGTTTCAGTTCCGATGCATCAGCAAATCTAGTTAGAACAAAACCAATCGGCGCGGCGAGCCACTTGCCAAGCTTGATATTTTGTCGCCACGACCATGCCACGAAAACTTTTCTTCACTTACGAACTCGTCCAAGCAAGCCCATCTGAGCGCCATGATAAATACACCATCTATCGCACGCCCTTCGGTGTCGTTAGAGAACGCGATAGTGGCAGTCTAGAAATTCACCATCAAAATGAATGGATTCCGCTGAAAAAAGCCCACGATCAGTTACTACTTGTATTTGGCACAAATAATGTAGGACTCATCCCAAAAATTGTTTATGACAGCCATTGGGATCACATCAAGAGCAGCCTCAAAACATATTGGTGGTTGTTAGTACTGCTTGTCTTTGTCTTTGTAACAATCACGAGCTTAGATGCCTCGCCGTTATGGATGACTGGAATATTTATTGTTGCGACCTCCTTCATAATTTACCAAGAGCGCGAAAAGGCCGGCATACGCCAGGCTACCACCTGTTTGTTTTGGGGAATCATAACTTTTGTCGCACTGATATTTTTCATTGAAATTATGTACGCGCTGCTTCACGCTCTCCAATCCCTGATGGGTCTCTGCGATGGAACGAATTGTGGGCCACCAAACATCTGGCTGAATCCCAATTCCGAATATGACCCGGGCATTACAGGAGGAAGGGGACGCTACGGATTTTAAAGAAGCTTTTGAATAGCCCGCATACGCAACCAGAAACCGGCCAGTAGGCTAGATTGTCATGGCAGATAAATTGAATAGGCATCAACTGGAAAAAACAGCCCGCCTAATTGACTCAGCGGACATGCTATTACTCGTCACAGGTGCTGGCATGGGCTTCGATTCCGGCCTCCCCGATTTTCGTGGAAACCAGGGCTTCTGGCGCGCTTATCCTGCACTGGAACGCAGTAATCTCGATTTCATATCCATCGCATCGCCCCGAGCCTTCCGGCAACGCCCAACAGTCGCATGGGGGTTTTATGGCCATCGCCTCAATCTATACCGCCAAACCACACCCCACGAGGGCTACGCAATCCTAAAGCAATGGGGTGAGAGCACGCCGTGCGGCTACATGGCCTTCACCAGCAATGTTGATGGGCATTTCCAAAAAACGGGCTTTAGCACTAACTTGGTCACCGAATGCCACGGCTCGATTCACTACCTACAGTGTCTAGATGCGTGCACACCTGAAATCTGGTCAGCCGACGATTTCGCCCCAGTCGTGGATGAAGAAAACTGCCAGTTGCTTAACGAGCCACCCCGCTGTCCTCATTGTGGAGGTTTGGCTCGACCGAATATTTACATGTTTAGCGACGACGAATGGCAAGAACACCGCGCTGGTATGCAGCAAAGAAGGCTAGAACATTGGCTGCACAATGCCGAACGGCTGCTGGTAATCGAGATCGGCGCGGGAACAACCATTTCCACCGCACGCGATTTCACGCATGCAGTTTCCTTTAACCATCGAGCACCAGTAATACGCATCAATCCACAAGAACCTAAGATTCACGGCCACCCAAATCATGTCAGCCTGATGATGAACGGGTTACAGGCTCTGCAAGAAATAAATGCGCTATTGACTGGGCAAGGCCAATGATCAACCACAAAGGGCAGCCACGATGAATCACCGACAATTCAGAAACATCCTAGATTTAGCGTTCAAAGATCGAGCACCAGCCGAGTACAAACGGATGAAACGCCAGCAGCAATTGGCAGCCTATTTGGACAGCCTGACTGGCGAGGCGATGCAGTCGATCGGGACGGCGACGGAAAAGGCGATCGCAGGCCTGATCGGGGTGAACGACTCGATGAAGCGCGTGCAAATGGCGGAAATGGCACGCAAGACGGCCGAGGAAGTAGCGCTGTCGCAGGCGCTGGAAGCGATGCCGCTGGAAACGACCGAGGACGAAAACGAGCCGGCAGAGCCGATGAGCCTTTGGGAGCAGTCGAACGACGAGCGCAACCTGAGCATCAACCGCTCCCGATAAGCACGCCCCACAATTACCGCATCCGTTCAGTGCTCTTTTTTTTCACGGCAGCGCCCCGGAAGGTCACCTACCGGTGAAGCCATGTTAACAAAAGCTAACATTCGGGTGATTAGGATTGCCACGTCCTATTTCCACCATCCCGCGCGCACTAAGGGTTTACCGCCCTCAAATTTCAGGTTTTCTCAACAGGCCAATACGCTCCATGGCTTCCAGCCTCAGCCGTTCCCATTCGGCGCGACGAAGTGCCCGTTGCTCGGCTCGGGTTATCTTTCTCGCTTGGGCGCGTTGGGTCGCCCATTCGCGTCGCCGTGCTTCCCTCTGGGCAATTTCCTCATCGGAATAATACTTCGGGCGATCCTTCGCGCTACCCAGTAACAGCCGCTCTAGCGTCCGACCAATGCATTCACCCTGTGCCTTTTCGTCATGAAGAAACGCAACCAGTTCACGCGATATATAGGCGCTGACGCGTTGAAAGCCAGCCTCCCGGAGGCGTTGCCGATAGGCGGCCAACCGCTGAGCGTTATTGCTTGTCGTATTCATTATTCACCTGTGCACCTTTCCCCGTAACGGTTGTACATTGCGTTATCGATGCAATAAGCCACCTCGGCTAGATATCGATCTCTCATGTCCACATCAAAACGCCCCCTCATCTTTGAAAACCTTTACAGCGGTGCAAGGTATATATGGTTGTTTCGCCGATGGGTGTGATGCTCTGGCGGCAATGACCAGCATGGAAGCTGACGCACTCAGCACAGCTTCGCCGGTCGTCTAACTGATGGTCGCGTCGCATGAGACTGCAAGCCAGTCTATCGGCGGACTGTACCGGTATGCCTTTTGCCATGAACGCCTGCGCCCTCGCCTCGCACCGTGCAGCCTCGTTATCCGTCCAGGCGTAGCCTTCCCTATCTTTCACCTGCTTTTTTAGCAGGGCTGGCCTACCGTCGGGGGTGGATACCGTGGTAACCGGGCTGGTAACCACCAGATTGGAAACCGTCGTTTCGGTGCGTACCTGCTCTTGGGGGCTTTGCGCAACGCCAGGTTTTGTCAGGTGGGCCGGGGGCGCTTCCCCACCGCCCAACCAGCCATCGAGCGCCGCCAAAATATCCGTCTCACTCATGGCCGCTCCCGGTTCTCGACTTCCTGCCCTGTTTTTGGTGGTGCCACAGGTGCCACAAGTGCCGCAACCAATAACCATACGGGTTTGCGTGTGGCACCTACTGTTTTCGAGGGTGCCACAAACGAACCATGCCAGCCATGTTTTGTGGCACTTGTGGCACCTTGACTTACGCATGGTGCCACGCTGTAAGCCGCACCACATAAGGCCGTGGCACCTGTGGCACTTGTGGCACCTAGTTTTTTAGGGTCAGGAAACGTATTTATCATTTCCCGCCCCCATCGGCCAACTTATCAGGGTCAATGTGATACAGCCTCGGCGTTCTGCCGTCTGGCGTGCGAGTCGATAACGCCGTCTTGCTATTACCCTTTCTAGCGAACGCGCTCGCCTCATCCAATGCCCGAATAACCCGCTTCTGGTCGTACCCTGTTGTAGCCTCTCGCAGTCCACCAGAAGTAAACAGGTAAATAGTAGACGCCCCCGATTTGTCCAGGTAGCCTGCCCGATTGATAACAGGCCGCGCCGTGTCGTCTTTGACGATATCTGAAAATCTGCTATCACCGTGCCTCTCGATAAAGTCATTAACCGCTCGCAGTATCGCCACATCCTCGGCATTGCGCCCGCCTGTTGCTCGCTGATCGCGCCATAAGGTAAAGGCTTGCATCGCTGCGTTGGCGGCCTGCCCCGGCTGCCATGGAACTATGCCCGCTCCGGTTGCCAACTCGCCCGCTAAGGCACACAAAGCAAAGACTCGCGCCCCTCGGGTTTCCTGCCCAGCGGCTGCCCCAAACTTATTGATGATTGCTTCAAGCCTGCCCGATAGCTCCAGCCCATCGGCAAAGTGCTTTATCAGCGCCGCTACAAACGCCCGTCCTGCATGGCCGTAGTGCCGGGTTGCACCATCGCGTATAGCGTCAGACAGGGCCGCCCCCGATGCAAGGCCATGCAGTTCATCCCATGCGCCATAGGTGCCGGTAATCGGTACGTCCAGCAGTCGCAAGGCTTGTCCTGCTTTGGCCTCATAACCGCCCGCCGCCATCCTCGATGCAATCGTTACTTCGCCGGTGGACAGGACAAGAACACGCCAGCGCGAAACCTGCCGCGCCTCCCCCCTTATATTGGCGCGTGTCTTGCCGTGGCCGTTGACCAGGGCATAAGCCGATTCGTACAGATCTTTGGGGTTGACCTCGCCCACCTCATCCAAAGCAAGCATGGTGCCGGTGTGCATCTTGGCCGCGCCTTCCAGGCCGTTGCTTGTGGTGCGCCATGTCCGGCAAAACGATGGCCCGCCCCATACTGATATGGCCGCCATAAGAACCGTGGTCTTGCCTGCGCTGGAATCACCAAACAGATGCAGGCCGCCGCCGTCGATATTGAGCTTTTCCAGCAAAACGCCCGCAAGTGCTGCCGATATGCCCAGCGTCAGCATGGGATTGCCCACCGCCCGCGCCGCTACTTCGGACTTCCAGCCGTCCAATGTTCCGGCCACGCCGTAGGGGGCGGTGCGCTCGGTTGCCTGATACCAAATATCATCACCGCCATAGATCGCATCAGGCAAAACAAATACATTGCCGTGCCAGCCAGTTGTACTGGCGGCCCGTAGTCGATCTTTGGGAAGCTGCGCATTGATATAGTCCAGCAGCCGCGCCTTGCGCTTTCGGTCTATGGCCAGCCCTTCGGCCATCAGCACACCCAGCACCTCGACGCCATCACCCGCCAGCATTTGCATGGGCATGGCCCACAGTTTCCAGTTGCCGTTAACGTTGCGATATTTCAGTAGCCGCCCATGGTCGCCATCTTCCTGATTGGCGGTCAGTGCCACCACATGCAGGGGGCCACAGTGCCAATCGTCGGTGATGGTCGGGGGCGAATCGGCATTTTCCTTTATGCCGTGGTAATACACGCCAGGCTTTAGTTTCTTGCCGTTGCGGTCTATCCAGTCGTCATAACAACGCCAGCATGGGCGCTCGTTTTCTGTCGGGAATGGGTCTACGGGCTTGGCCGCGTCGTCTACGTCCAGCTCAATGACTTGCGCTTCACTCATACCGCCGCCCTCCGCGCAATCAATTCGTCGTTCCAGTCGCCTACTGCGTCAGGCGTCAGTATCCGCGCCGACAATCCCATACGTGCCGCCCGCTTGCCCAGGTCGGCGGCTGCCTTCTGCCCGGTTTGGCTTTCGTCGTTGTCGGCAAAGACATACAGGTGATGCACGCCGGCGGGCGGCTCGAATGCAGCAAGGCCATGCGCCGATACGCAAGGCCAGACAGGCACGCCACCTAAGAGGGTTGCTGCAATGGCGGTTTCTATCCCTTCGGCCACGCCCAGGCCCAGCCGCCCATCAGGCCGCGCCGCTGGCTGCCCGATCTTGATGGAAGCCCCCGCCATCGGCCCAGCAGACTTACACAGCTTTTTGACCGTAGGCACATTGGCCTTATCGCCTTCGGGGGTCAGGTAGGTACGATGGACATTGACCAGCGCCCCCGCACTATCGGTTACCGCCGCAAGCATGGCCGGAAACCGATCTATCAACATCGCGCCCTGCCAGTAATCCAGCTTTGGCATAAACCGCAGCGCATCGGTATTAGGGACGATCAGCCCCCGCCGTTCCAGGTAGACGCCAGCAGGACAAGAGGCCGTCATGGGCTTGGTGCTATCCCATAGCCGGGTAAGGTACTGGCGGTTGCTGGCCCATTGCGCTACCTGCTCTTGCTGGCGCTCCCGCTTGGCTTGCTCCATAAGCTGCCAGTGCCGGTTTCGGTCAGCATCAGATAGGGGACGCTCGTTCGATACCCAAACGCCCATGCCGGACGTTTTCCAGTTCCACCATATGCAAGTGGGGATTTCATCATCAAACAAGCGGTATGCGCCGCTGCGCTTGGTGCCCTTGTCGCCATCAGCTTTGCAGCGTTGCAGGCCGCCCGCCATGATAGTGTCAGGGATTAGGCCGCCAGCCCGTAAAGCGCTTTCAAGTAGATGCAGGTCTTTAATCATGGCCGCCCCCTTGCAATGAATACAGGGCCACGCCGCTATGCTCGAAACCGTCCCGATCCCATAGGCTTATGCGGTCGGTCTTTATGGTGTGCCCTATCTGGCGCAACTCTTTAATGCGTGCCGATACTTGATACACGCCAGCCTGTCGCAGTTCTTCGGTGTTGTGGGGGCGGATCGCCAGCAACGAAAGAATGCGGGCATGTCGCGCCGCTGTTGCTGTGCTCTTAGAATTGAAACCACGCCGCCCAGCGTAGGCTCCCTTCGAGGGGCTTTTTCGTTTCTGCATGATCAACCCTCCGCATTGGCTTGCCAGCCTTGCGGGTCGGCCATCCATTGGCGAACAGCGGAAAGACGCCAGCGTGTGCAGCGTGCAGATAGTTTTATGGGGGCGGGAAACTTACCGGCCTGTACCAGCTTCCAGGGCCAGGAACGGGATGCGCCCAGCATGTGGGCGACTTCTTTATCAGTAATGAGCCGGTCATCGGCTTGTGTGGTTTGCTGTGCCATGTTGGCTCCTTATGGGAACAATCATGGACACAGCTTATTTTTTGAGGCTACCTCGTTGACAGAATTCGACTTACCGAAAATCGAATTCTATATTCAATCCTTATTTCATGCGGGTTTCCAGAGCTTCCGGTATTTCCTTCAATAGTTCAGCTATAGTCTCTGCAGTAATTGAAGCACCTACTTCGTCCGTCATGGCGGCAATCTGTCCAGCAGCGCCACGCGCACCTGACTTAATGGCAGAATAATCGCACAATGCCGCAATGATCGTCAGCAAGGTTCGGCGTTGGCGGGTTGTTATAGGGCGATCAACTTTGGCCGGATGATTTTCTTTAGGGGATACTAAGGCTTGTCTCAGCCGATGGTTCTCAACGATGGCCGCCTTATACGCATTTTGTAAGCCGCCCTTTGGATCTTGTCCCATCTCAGTAGCGCACTCAGCATGAAAACGCGCTGATTCAATCTCTTGAATTTCCACCTTCGTGGCTGTTCGATAGAACTTGACCTCATAGAGTAGAGCGCCAGCCCTTTCGAGTTGTAGGTCAAGCCATTCTGAGGCGGCATCTCCCATGGTGTATCGTCGGCCCTCCAGCCAGTTGTTCAGTACATCGTAGGAAATGAATGTTTCTTCTGGAAGTATGTTGTCATCCAAATCACGGGTTATAAGGTCTGGCGTCAATAGACCCGAATACACAGACTTCAGCATCCGTTGTGTCAGTTGCTCTATATGCTCAGACAGCAAGCCTTTTAATACGGGATTATTGGGATTGCCATCAAAGCCATCTGGTTCATCTACGCCTGTAATTGCGCCCGAGAACCACATATCTATAGCGGCTAACTCGGCAGCCTCAGGAATCGTAAGGTGAAAGAACCCCCAATCAACTAGCTGTTCGCGGCAATCCGTGCTGTGCTGCAGAACGACTCCCTCAGGCAAGCGACCCGCCTTTGCATAGGCTTCCTCGAATTGTGCTGTAGGTGCTTTTGGTTCAATCTTTTTGTCCATCGTGCTGTCCTCGCACCGTCCATGCAATTCAGGTGCCAGCACCAGGCCGGTGAACGTGCCCGGCTTTTCGCCCCGTCGGGCTAGGTGCTGGCGTAAGTCGTCAACAGCTCAACAATACGGCCTTAGCGGCCTCTATCGCTTCCACACCCCGTACGCGGTCTCGTACCCATATTTCGAACATGGCGCGTTCCGCCGCCGTCATCGTGTAACTGTACTGATAGGCAATAAATAAGCACTCAATGATGTTCCGCTTCGTTGTCTGCCTATATCCGCGACTGCCAGTGAAATCATCAAGGCGGGCCAGTATGTCGGCTAAGGGAAGCGCCAGCAATCTGCCGTTATCATCCATCGCATCAATTTGTATTGGCGCGGCAATGCCAATATTCGTACCAACCATTTGTAGCCTGTTAGAAGGGGCCGACCGCTGCTCCCTTTCAAGACGAAGGGCCTCGCAGGTTTCTCCCGTAGTCAGTTCTGTACCCATGCCTGCCTCCCGTTTACGATGCCGTCCATTTCACGAAGCAAGTCGGACAACAGCCACAGGATATTATCTTGGTCATGGGGGAACAGCGATTGAAAGGCTTCTTGGCCATTGCCATATAACAGCACAGAAAGACTACTAGCTTGGGCGGTCAGATTTTCAAGACGCAAGTCCCTGTCGGCGTCACATCCGTAAAGTCGTTTACCCATGACTACACCTCCTCGATCACGTCGCATAGCGCGTATAGCTCTGTTGCCATGCCATTCAGCATGTGCCGTATGGTTAGCTGAAAATCATCAGCCATGAGGCTAAAATCCTCGCCATCGTTGGCAGTGATAAGCAGCGTCAACGCCTCCATTTGCTCCGCAATCATCCTGCGCCGGGAATGAATCGACTCATTGGGAATTTGGATTGCGAGCGTGCTGCCCTTCTCTGTATAAATGGGCCTGCCGTACTTAAACTTAGGCTCAGGTGCAGATTCGATAGAATGCATATTAGCCATCGTTAACTCCTATCTAGTGATGATGGTTAGGGGGCATTTGGTACTGGTACTACCGCCCGCCCCCGCTTTGCCTGAACCCGTCAGGCCCGGTAAGTCATGAGGCCCGCCGCATCGCCACCACATTTGCCACGCGCAAGGCGTCCAGGTGGTCAGCCCAAGACTGCATCATCTTGGCCCGCTGGGGTAAGTACAGCGCATGGTTGTACGCCGCTGATATCTCGTCACGCTCTTGGTGTGCCAGTTGTAGCTCGATATGCTCATGGGGCCAACCCTGCTCATGCAGGATGGTGGATGCCACACCCCGGAAGCCGTGACCAGTCATGCGCCCCCGATACCCCATGCGGTACAGCGCGTACAAAATGGTATTGTTGCTCATGTGTGTAGGCTTACCGGTATCAGCCGGAAAGATAAACTCACGACCAAAGGATAAGGCTTGCAACTTTTGCAGTACCGCCAAAGCCTGTCTGCTCAAGGGCACGATATGAGGGGTACGCATCTTCATGCGTTCAGCCGGGATATTCCAGCGGCCTGCATCAAAATCAAACTCGCCCCACCTCGCCCCGATCAATTCGCCGGTACGAACAAAGGTAAGCGCCATCAATTGCAGGGCCAGCCGGGTATGTTCGCCACCCACATAGCCATCCATGTCGCGCAGCAATTGCGGTAGGTCTTTGGCCTCGACACGGGAATAATTGCGCTTCTTTCTGGCAGGCAGGATATCCGATGGCTGAATGTCGGCTACCGGGTTGCGTGCGGCTAAATCGTGGGCCACCGCGTACCGCATGATTTGGCTGCATTTTTGTAGCTGGCGCTTGGCAATGTCTAGCGCTCCCCGCCCCTCGATGGCTTTGATGCAATCGCGCACTTGGGCTACCGTCAGGTCATTGGCTGGCGTATCACCCAGGGCAGGCAGAATATCCAGCTCCAACCGCCGCCAAACTTCCCCAGCATGTTTCTCGGTCTTGCTGGGTTTCCAGTGTTTGAACCATTTTTCAGTCACCGCCTTGAATGTCGCGGCGTCGGCCTGCTTTTCGACCTTTCGGGCCACCATCGGGTCACGGCCCTCGCCCAACTCCCTCTTGGCCGTCATATGGGCTTCACGCGCCGCCGATAGCATCATGACCGGATAAACACCATAGGAAATGGTTTTTCGTTTTCCCCCAAACCGATAGTCATAGCGCCAATACCTGCCCACCTGATTGACCAGTAGATACAGACCGGTGCCGTCGGCCAACTTATATGGCTTTTCCTTGGGTTTGGCTTGTCTAACGGCTACATCAGATAGTTTCATGACGGTATTTATTCTTGACGACAAGTGGATACCGTCTAAAGTACCGTCAGCATACCGTCTATGTCAATCAACTACCGTCAATGGCTGTAGACATAAAAAAACCCGCAATGCTTTTAAACATGCGGGTTTCTATACTGTTATCTACTGCTGGAAACTAATTCTTGGCGGACAAGGGGGGATTCGAACCCCCGATACGCTATTCACGTATACACGCTTTCCAGGCGTGCGCCTTCAACCACTCGGCCACCTGTCCTGATCGCTTTTATGTAAAGATACAAAGCGAAG
>Ga0182735_1002479_pt1 | contig 11159 bp, 15 predicted proteins | sample eDN5th30CKraftMG_FD_128524 | JGI IMG/M metagenome (GOLD analysis project Ga0182735, IMG submission 128524) | Enriched Miracle-Growth compost microbial communities from Emeryville, California, USA - eDNA 5th pass 30_C Kraft MG (version 2) (version 2) ... | reverse complement strand
GCTCTCATCCTGTGGAACATCTCGTTCCTCCTTCTCGATTCATCCGATTCCGAGCCTCAGCATGACGACACCCGGGAACACCGCGAACAGCACCGAGAGCGGCAGGATCAGGAACACCAGCGGGCATAGCTTTCAGTTACCATCTCTATATGAACGCGCCCCGCCGAACCGCAGCCGCACTGATCCCCGCCGCGTCGTATGCGCGGATATCCCAGAAGGTCGAGCGTGACAAGGTCGCCGACCAGCACGAGCAGAACGAGCGGCACGCCGCCGCGCGCGGGTACAAGATCGTCGCCCGCTACACCGATGACGGGATCAGTGCCCTCGGGCACAAGGAACGCCCCGACTTCGAGCGCATGCTGCGCGACGTCGCGACCGCCGAGTGGCGCGTCATCGTCGCGACCGAAGAGGAGCGCCTGGCGCGCAACATCGAGGAGAAGCTGGAGCTGCACGCCGCCTGCGCGGATGCCGGCGCGGTCTGGGATACCGGCCGTGACGGCTTCGTCGACCCGGCCACCGACTCCGGCGAGTTCATGTCGACGATCCGAGCCGCCGTCGGGCGCATTGAATCTCGCCGAAAGGCCAGGCGGCAGCGCGCCGCGTCGGACGCCCGCGCTGCCGAGGGCATGCCGACCGCGCGCCCCGGCTACGGCTACCGGCGCGTCGACGGTCGCGACGTCGTCGAGCCTGCCGAGGCCGAGCTGATCCGCGATGTCGCCGACCGCATCCTGGAAGGCGCGAGCCTGCGCTCGGTCGCCGCGAAGCTGAACGCCGACGGCGTCGCCTCGCCGCGTGACGTCGAGCTGGCACGCCTGGGCCGCGCGTCCGAGAAGGTGACGCCCTGGTCGACGGCGACGCTGCGCCAGATGCTGCAGCGCCCCTCCCTGGCCGGTCTGCGCGTTCATCGGGGCGAGGTGACCGGGGCGTTCGACCCCGAGCTGCACCCGTCGATCCTGGACGAGGACACGCACGCCCGGCTCGTGGCGCTGTTCAATGCACCCGAGCGGAAGCGCCCGACGGGCGGCCGGACGCCTCGGCACCTGTTGAGCGGCATCGTCCGCTGTGGCCGGTGCGAGGGCGACGTGCGGATGCTCCGGCTCGCGCCCTGGACGCCGAAGGAAGGGCAGAAATCGAAGCCGACGAAGGCCGCCTACGCCTGCCCGGTCTGCACCCGCGTGCGCCGCCTGCAGGAGCCTGTCGACGCCCTGGTGCAAGAGGTCATCCTGCGCCGCCTGGAGCGCCCGGACGCCGTGGATCTCGTGACGCGGGGCGACGCGACCGCGGCGACCTCGGCGCGCGGGGCGATGGCGGCGATCGACGCCCGCCTGGCCACGGCCGCCGACTCGTTCGCCGAGGGCGAGATCACCGGCGACCAGCTCAAGCGGATCACGGCTCGCCTGCGCGTCGACCGCGCCGAGCAGGAGCGCATCGTGGCCGCTGCGGTGCCGGCGCGCATCCCGGGCGCCCTGCTCGGCGAGCGGGCTCGCGAGGTCTGGGCCGAGCTGCACATCGACACGAAGCGCGCCGTCATCGAGGAGCTGGCGACGATCACGATCCTGCCGATGGGCGTCGGTCGCTCGTTCGATCCCAACACCGTCCGGATCGACTGGCACTAGGTCACACTGTCACCTATGGCCTGATCAGAAGGCAAATCCGAGTTGCGCCTACCCTCGGCGACGGCTACCATCGGTAGTGCGCGATCAGCTCGCCAACAGGCGAAGGAAGGGAACCAAACCCGTGCACCCGTCGGTCACCGACCGGCGGGAACGCTTCACGGAAGGTTCCCGAAATGTCCGCTGTGCACAAGGCAGCATCCACCGTCGGTCTGCTCACCCGCTACAAGGGTGCTGACCATCCCGAGACTCAAGCCGCCCGCGTCGAGCTGAAAGCCGAGCGGATCGCCGACTACATCGAGAAGGCAGTCGCCGAGGCGCCGCCGCTCACCGACGAGCAGCGCGCCCGCCTGTCGTCGCTGCTGTGGGGCGGTGCCCGATGAGCGGGCCGGCCGTCGTCGAGCGCACCGGCCACCAGCACGGCGCCTGGACCATCACCGGGCGCAACCGCGACCGTGCTCGTGGCACCTACTGGGATGCGACCTGCTCGTGCGGCCGGACCGGCGTCCTGTTCGCTGGCGACATCGCCCGCGGGCTCTGCACGGCCTGCCGGTTCTGCTCTCACCCGCGCACCGGGCGTAGCTACCGCACCGCGCACCGGAACGTCGAGCGCGCGAAGGGCAAGGCCAAGAGCTACACCTGCACCGACTGCACCGAGCAGGCCGACCAATGGTCATACGATCACGCCGATCCTGACGAGCTGATCGACAAGAAGACCGGCTGCGCATATTCCCTCAAGGTCGAGCACTACGGCCCGCGCTGCACGTCCGACCACCGCGCGTTCGACGAGCGCCGGAAGGCGGTGACGTCATGACCACCTGCGCCAACTGCGGGCAGCCGATCATCTACATCCCCGAAGAGGGCGAGTGGGCTCATCGCGACACGTACTCGTTGCGCTGCGCGATCGAGTTCTACGCGATCCCCGCGACGGAGGCAGGACGATGACCGACACCCGCATTCCCGAACAGTGGCTCTACGATCCCCGCTGGCTGCGCCTGACGCCGGCCGTGCGGGCGGATGCCCTGGCCTGGCTCGTCTGGTCCGTCGCCCGCCGAGCCGACGGCGTGCTCGAGATCGCCGACCTCGGCTTGTGCACCTGGCCGACGGATCTCGCGTCGGTCGACGTCCTGCTCGGCGTCGGCATCCTCCGCCAGGTCGACGCCGAGCGTGTGCAGTTCGTGGACTTCGAGGACACACAGACCTCGGCAGCCAAGCTGCAGGAGATGGAAGACCGGCGCCGCAGCGAAGCCGAGCGCAAGCGCAAGAGCCGCGCCAGGTCGAGAGCCGAGAGCGTCCGCGTGACGTCCGGCGGACGTCCGGCGGACGGTCACGTGACTGCACAGGACAGGACAGGCCAGGACAGGAAAGGACTCCACGACAGTTTCAGTGCACCTGTCATGACGTGGCCGACTGTGGACGTTCCGACTTACGACCCGGAGGAGGTGTTCTAGGTGCGCGGGCCGTACGTCAAGGCGTCGACGGGCGAGGACATGACCTCGGTTATCGTCTCGGCTGAGGCTGATCTGATCGCACCGATCACGGCGCTCTGCTGGGAGATCGGGCCGGACCTCACGCGCGACGTCGTGCTGGCTGCTCTAGATGCTGGCTCGGCTCGGGCGTGGGAGCGGAAGCGGTGCGAGTCATGAGCGCGCGGAGCTGCTCGACACCGGGATGCACCCGGCGCTCGGTCCGACCTGAGCCGTATCAGCAGCTCTGCGCCCGCCACTACCGAGCACTGATCGTCAAGGCGCAGCAGGACGCGTCCGCTCGGTTCGCCGAGCACATCGCTGCACTGAGGGCGTCATGAGTCAGCATCACCGCGATCCCGTCTACCAGCGCAACGCGCGCATCATCCGCGCCGCCACCAACAACGACCTGAAAGCCGGCCGACCCGTCTGGTGCATCGGATGCGGACGCGAGATCCAGCCCGGGCAGCGGTTCGACGTCGGACACCGCATCGACGCATCCCGAGGCGGGACGAACGACCTCGACAACCTGGGTCCACAACACCGCGGCGAGAACCGCAGCGCCGGCGGACGCCTCGGCGCACACAAGACCAACAACGCCCGCGGCACCAGCCGCCAGACGAGAGGACTACCGACATGGTGACCAACACCAACCACACACGCTCACTGCTCATCGGCGGAGGACTGCTGCTCCTCGCCGCCATGATGGCCTGCCTCACCCTGCTCGTCATCGTCATGAACCAGAACACCGACGCCGCCGAGCAGGCCGAGCACGACCGACACGTCGCCATCTGCGACACCATCGCCGACCGCACCGACCTCGGCGAAGGACTCGACGCGTGGAACGAATGCATGAACGAGGTGCAGCCGTGAATCCTTTGACCGAGACCGCTGCGTCCCCCCCTACGGCTCTATCAGGCGAGGTTTTGTCCGATCCGGAGGCGTGGCTGGCGCTGCGCGAGCAGGCGGTGCGCCCGCTGCACGTGTCCGACCTGGTGTCGACGGAGGCGGACCGGGCGGAGTTCCTGCGCGGGGCGGAGATGCTGCGCTTCTACGGCGAGCGGGCGATGCGTGGGCGCGAGCCGAAGGCGCAGCAGCTCCTCGTCGCGGACGCTCTGGCTGCTGGTCACCCGCGGAACGCGTTCCTGCTGCCTCGGCGGTCGAGCAAGTCGACGACGTTGATCGCGATCGGGCTCGGCCGGGCGGAGGCTCGGGAGGACTACCGCGTGGGCGTGCTGACGATGACGACCGGTAAGGCGGGGCGGAGCCGGTTCCTCAAGGACGTCGTCCCCGCGATCGAGCGCTCGGGCACGGAGTGCAAGATCGTGCGCGCGGCCGGGCAGGAGCGGGTCGAGTTCCCGGACGGCGGGATGGTCGCGTGGCTGTCCACGATCGACGACCTGCGCGGCGAGGCATTCGATCTCATCATCCTCGACGAGGCGGGCGAACCCGACCCGCAGAAGGTGGAGGACACGCTCGCCGCTGCGCTGCCGACGCTGGACACGCGGCCGGGCGCGCAGATCGTCGCGGCCGGCACGGCGGGCAAGTACCGCAGGGGCAACCTGCTGTGGTCGTGGCTGGAGTTGGGGCGGGCGGGCAAGGCCGGCATCGTCGAGTACGCGCTGCCGGAGACACTGCAGGAGGAGGACACGGACGACTGGGCCACGATGGCGCCTCTCATGCTGGACGCGCACCCGGGCATCGGCACGTTGACGACACTGGAGGCCATTGAGGGCAACTACCTCACCCTGCCTCGGCGCGTGTTCCTGGCCGAGTACGGCGGACTGTTCGGTGACGAGGGCGGCACGGTCGCCCTGTTCGACCCGCTCAAGTGGGCGCGCACCGGCGTCGACGGCGCCCTGCCGGCACCGCCGGAACGGTTCTCCCTCGCGTTCGCCCCGCACCCGGACCAGCTCTCGGTCGCGATCCTGGCCGCCTGGCGCGACGAGGACGGGAAGGCGGTGCCGCTGCTGCTGGAGCACGTCGTCGGCATCGACGGCGCCGCTCCCCTGCTGCTCAAGTACGCCCGCCGCTACAAGGTGCCGATCGTCTACGACGGCGGCAGCCAGGTCGCGCAGCTGATCGTGGAGAAGCTAAACCGGGCGCAGCCGCGCCCGAAGCTGAACCCGTACCTGTACAGCGACGTCAAGAAGGCCGCGTCGCTGATCGTCGACGAGGTGGACCGGGAGAACGTCGTGCACTACCGGGACCAGCTCGTGCTCACGGAGTCCGTGCACAAGACCGTCAAGCGCAAGTCCGGTGACCGTGGCTGGTTGCTGGGCCGCGATCCGAAGCGACCCGATGATGACATCACGCCGTCGGAGGCGTGGGCGATGGCGCAGCTGCACTACGACACGACGAAGCCGAAGCCGAAGTCGCGCGGGCGCGTCGCGTCGTGACGTTGTAGGTATTCTACAAGGCCGGTTGTAGACTACCTACATGGTGGGTCTGGTCGAGCGGATGACGCGGGCGTTGCGCGTGAGCGAGAAGGTGTCGTCGTCCCCGCTCGGTCACGCGCCGCTCGTCTCGCCGCTGGCCGGCGCCTCGTCGCAGATCTCCCAGCTCGTCTGGTCCGAGTTCTACGCGGGCGAGGTCGCCGAGGTCACCCGCGAAGCCGCCCTGGCGATCCCACCGCTCAAGCGCGGCCGTGACATCCTCGTCGGCGTCATCGCCGGGATGACGCTGCAGCAGTGGCAGGAGCAGGTCGAGGTGCCCGCGCCGTGGCTGGTCAACAGCTCATCCGGGATCTCGCCGTGGCACCGCATGGCCGCGACCATCGACGACCTGCTCTTCTACGACTGGTCCGCGTGGGCCGTCACCCGCGACGGCAACACCATCACCGACGCGCTGCGCATCCCCTACGACCGCTGGCAGGTCGACGATTTCACCGGCGAGGTCACCGTCGACGGCGAGCCGGTCAATGCCTCCGAGATCATCGTGTTCCCGGGCAACGGTTCGGGCGGCATCCTCGCCTCCGGCGCGCAGACCATCAAGGGCTACCGGGCGCTGGAGCGCGCGTGGATCGGCCGCGCGCAGACTCCGCTCATGTACGAGCTGCACCAGTCCACCGACGACCCGCTCACCGACGGCGACGACGACGAAGAGTCCGACGAGATCGGCCGGCTCGTCGACGAGTGGGCCGCCGCGCGCATGTCCCCGAACGGCGGTGTCGGGTTCACGCCGCACAACATCGAGTTGAAGACACACGGCGAGACCAACACGGACCTGTTCGTCGAGGGTCGCAACGCCGCGGTGCTCGACATCGCCCGGCTGCTGAACATGCCGGCCGCGCTGCTCGACGGGTCCATGTCGACCGCGAGCCTCACCTACTCGACGACCGAGGGCAAGGCGAACGAGTTCGCGCTCTACAGCATCCCGACCTGGACCGCGCCCATCGAGGCGCGCCTGTCCCTGGACGACGTCGCGCCCGCCGGCCACGTCATCCGCTTCGACCAGTCGAGCCTGCGCGCCGTCGCGCAGCAGTCCGTCAACGAACCGAGGAGCGACTGACTATGACCATCACGACCGCCGCCGACGCCCTGTTCAGCGTCGACCCCGCAGCCCGCCGCATCCGCGGCCTGCTGCTCCCCTACGGCGAGCTGAGCGCCCCGAACGTCTCCGGCACCGAGCCGGTCATGTTCTCCGCCGGCACCGTCACCCTGCCCGCCGACCCGTCGATCGTCACGCTCAACGAGGGCCACGACCAGCTGGAGCCGCGCGGTCGCGCCGTCGAGCTGGAGGAGACCGAGGCCGGTGTCGTCGCCGAGTTCGAGATCGCGCGCACCCCGGAGGGCGACGCCCTGCTGGAGGCCGCGCAGAAGACGCCACGGCCGCGCCTGAGCGCCGAACTGCGCGGGCTCGTACGTCGAGGCCAGGACGCCGTCACGGCCTCCCTGCGAGGCGCTGGCGTCGTCCCCGTCGGGGCGTTCCAATCGGCCGCCCTGTTCGCCGCGCTCGACGAGATCGAGGACGCCGCGGACGACGAAGGCAAGACCATCCGCGTGACGATCGACGACTCCGAGTGGCAGGCGTTCACGCCCGAGGAGAAGGTCGCAGCGGTCATCGCCGCCGTCGACGAGCAGACCACCGACGAGGCACCCGCCGCGACGGACGAAACCGAGGCCGACCAGGCCGAGGCCGAACGAGAAGAGGAAGACATGACCGCAGCAGCGGCCACCGTGCCCGCCGGCCTCCAGCGCCCGGCGACCAAGAAGACCGACGAGACGACCGCCGACGGACTGTTCGCCGCGCTCGCCGCGTCCAAGCTGGGCGCCCCCGAAGCGCTCAAGCCGTACGCCGGCGGCGACGCCCTGTTCGCGATCTCGACCCTGCAGCACTCCGGGCCGTCGACCGTGACCATCGGTGCCGACGTCCAGCAGCCCGCCTACCTCGGCGAGCTGTGGAAGCGCCGCCGCTACCAGCGCCGTTTCGTGCCGCTGCTCGGCTCGTCGGTTCTCACGAGCTACCGGGCCGTCGGCTGGCAGTGGGACACCGGCAAGGAGCCCGTCGTGGGCGACTACACCGGCAACACCGCCGAGATCCCGTCGAACGCGCTCGACACCATCCAGGTGTCCGCCGACGCCGCGCGCATCGCCGGCGGCCACAAGCTCGACCGCCGCTACATCGACTTCAACGACCAGGGCGTCATCGCGAGCTACTTCGACCACATGACCGAGGACGTCGCCCGCAAGACCGACGCCAAGGGTCTGGCCGCGATCATCGCAGCCGCGACCGCGACCACCGCCGGCACCGTCCCCTCGGGCGTCGCGAAGGGTCTCGCCGCGATCGTCGACGGCGCGCTCGACGTCATCGCGACCGAGAACACGCCCTCGTTCGCGATCGTCGACCCGGCGCTCTGGCGCGACATCATGCTCACCGGCAAGGACGACACGTTCGCGTTCCTCAACGCCGGGTTCGGCCTGGAGGAGGGATCGCTGGAGGGCTTCAAGATCGTTCCCGGCGGCACCAAGGGCAGCGGTCTGGTGTACGTGGGCGCCAAGGAAGCGATCACGTTCTACGAGCTGGGCGGCGAGTCCCCGATCCGCGTCGAGGGCATCGACCCTCACCACGGCGCGATCGACCCGGCCGTGTTCGCGTACTGGGCGACGATCACGAACAACGCCGCCGCGATCCGCGTCGTCGACACCGACCCGGCCTGAGCGAACGGGGCGTAGACGATGACCACCTGGCACACGCCGGAGACGGCTCGGGCACTGTCCGAGCTGTGGCCGGACATCGAGCAGCTGGAGGACCCGACCCTCCAGGTGCTGCTCGACGGTGCCCGGGATCAGGTCATCGCCTACGCCCCCGCGCTGCCCGCGGCGACGGCGTACAACCCGGTGACGGTCACCCTGCCGCCGCTGACCCCGTACGTCGAGTACCAGGACGCCGAGGACGAGACCGTCACCCTGCCGGTCGACGGCTCGGTCTCCGGCACGATGACCCTCACCCGCACCGGCGACGTCGTCTCCGCCGAGTTCGCGGTCACGGTGGAGGTCGGGTCGTTCCCCGAGGAGTTCAGCGAGGAGTTGCCTCCCGGAACCTACTACCCGGACGTGGACTACTGGGAGGGACTGATCCCCGACGCTCACCTCCCGCTGTACGGCACCGATAGCGCACCGTTCGACCTGACGGGCTACGGCCTGGAGATCGACTCTGAGGGAGCTATCTACGCCGGGTACGTCATCGAGTTCGACATCACCGGCACGCAGACCCTGCGCGCGGTGTGGATCGCGGCACCCGCCGAGCCGGACAACGTCGAGGACATCCCCGCCCGGTACGCCCTCGGTCAGTTCCTGCAGGCCAAGAACATGTGGAACGCCGGCCGCGTCGACGCCTCCGGCGGGCTCGGCGACGGCGAAGGCTTCGTCATGCGGCCGACCCCGCTCGACTGGCATATCAAGCAGGTTCTCCGCCCGAAGCGAGGAGCGCCCCGTGTCCGATGAGTCCGTGCGCCACTACCTCGCCGCCGAGCTGGCGCTGCCGGCCGACTGGGCCGTCATCCCGGAACAGCGGTTCCCGGAGACGATCGCCAAGACGACCGTTGTGCTGCAGCACACGCGCATCGAGAAGCTGCCCGAAGCGCCCATCGGGCACCTGCGCCACACCATCGAGCTGTCCGTCATCGACCCGCGGCAGGACATCGCCAAAGCCGAGGACGCGCTCGACGACGCCCTCGTCACGCTCATCCAGTCGCTCGACGGGCACCCGGCCATCAACTGGACCGGCGCCGAGAAGACCATGCACCGCGACACCTACGTCGCGTGGAACCTCACCCTGACCGTCATTACCAGCACCCCTGAGCCGGACGAAGAGCCGGACGAAGAGACCGAGGAGTAAGCCATGGCTAACATCGCCGTCGCCCCCATCATCCTGAACGATTGTGTCCTGTCAGTCGGCACCGACTCGTACGAGGCGCACGTCAGCCAGGTCCAGTTCGACCCGTCGTCCAGCGTGGTCCGATGGAAGGGCATGACCCCCACCAGCAAGCACACATTCGGCACCAGCTCGGAGTGGACCTGCACCCTGTCGTACGCGCAGGACTGGGCCACCGCGAACAGCCTGTCGTCGTACCTGCTCGCCAACGAGGGCAAGACCATCGCCGTCAAGTTCAAGCCGAAGAAGCCGGCCACCGGCACCGCGCCGACCGTGTCGGCGTCGCTCATCATCGCGCCCGGTTCCATCGGCGGTCAGGTCGACCAGGTCGCCACCGCGACCGTCACCCTCGGCGTCACCGGCACCCCGACTGTCGCTGCGGAGTAAGCCATGGCGAGCGGGCGGATCAGCCTGCTCGTGAGTCGGGATCTCCAGGCTCTCGTGCAGGCAGCGGGCAGCCTGGACCGTGAGGTCCGGGCTCGTCTGCGCGCGCACACGAAGGCCGAGGCGACACCGATCTGGAGCGACGAGATCACGCACCGCACCGGCACCCGGCTGCAGACGCGTGTGCTCGTCGACTCCGCCCGCGTCGCCGTGTCCGACACGAACGTCACGCTCAAGTCTGCGCAGGTCGGCAAGCTGCGCAGCGGCACGCCGCGCCCGGTGCTCGCCGCCGGCGCCGAGTTCGGCGCGAACCCGAACAAGCAGATCAAGCAGCGCAGCCGCAAGGGCAAGGTCTACAGCCGTCGTCTCGGTAACGCGTTCGGCGCCCCCCGCCGCGGAGGAAACGTGTTCTTCCCTGCATTCCGGCAGGCAGTCCCCCGCGTCGCGTCGCTGTGGATGCAGACCACGATCCGCACGGTCGCGGAGACATTCGAGAAGGTGAGCCGCTGACATGGCCGGGTACGCCGTCGGCATCGCGTCCGAGACGAAGGCATTCAAGCAAGGCATCCAGGCGGGCGTCATCGAGCCGCTGGAGGACGCGCAGGACGAGCTGCTGGCGCTCGGCAAGAGCCGCGGACCAGACCAGCTAGAGCGCGCCCTCGGCGACGCGGAGGACGCCGCGAGCGACCTCGCCAGGGAGGCGAAGGACACCGGCGACGACTTCGAGCGCGCCATGAAGGACGCGCAGACCGCGACCGATCGTCTCGGAGACGAGACCGCGGACGTCGCCCGCCAGATCGAACGCGAGTTCCGCGACACCTACCGCAAGGTCAAGGACGACGCCGCGGACGCCGCCGACGCCGGGACGCAAGGATTCGGCAAGGTCAAGGACGGCGCGGGCGAGCTGTCCAGCGAGATCGGGCAGAACCTCGGCGAGACCGTGTCGAGCTTCCGCGGTGACCTGTCCGACCTCGGCAGCATCGGTCAGGACACCCTCGGCGGTCTGGCCGCCACCGTCGCCGGGACCGGTCCCGCCGGTCTGCTCGGCGCGTTCGCTCTCGCCGCTGGCGCGCTCGGTCTGGGCGCGATCACCGCCGGCATGGAAGAGGCCGAGCAGCGGCAGCAGGACCTCAAGGACGCCGCGGACGAATGGGCCGACGCCTACGTCGCATCGGCCGGAAAGATCGTCGACGCCGCGTCCGTCGTGGCCGGCATGAACGCGATCGCCACCGACGGCGAGCAGTACGCGACCGCCAAGGAGAACGCGAAGAACTGGGGCGTGGACGTGTCGACCGCCATGCGCGCCATGGCCGGTGACGGC
>Ga0182735_1002478_pt1 | contig 11161 bp, 8 predicted proteins | sample eDN5th30CKraftMG_FD_128524 | JGI IMG/M metagenome (GOLD analysis project Ga0182735, IMG submission 128524) | Enriched Miracle-Growth compost microbial communities from Emeryville, California, USA - eDNA 5th pass 30_C Kraft MG (version 2) (version 2) ... | reverse complement strand
TAGATACGATCTACTCTCATTTTGATGTTGCAGGCAAGCCAGAGATCACCATAGAAGCCAATCCCGATGACTTAACCAAAGAAAAGGTAAGAGAATTAAGAAAATCACCCATCAACCGTTTCAGCATAGGAGTACAATCCTTCTTCGAAGAAGATCTCCACTGGATGAATCGCGCACACAATGCCCAGGAAGCAGAATCCTCCATAAAAAGAGTTCAGGATGCCGGCTTCGAAAATATAACTGCTGATCTGATCTACGGGTACCCTTTGCTCACCAACCAAAAATGGATAAGCAACATTCAACAAATAATCCATTTAGATATCCCTCATCTTTCTGCCTATAGCATGACCATTGAACCACAAACTGCCTTGGCCAGCTTTATCAATAAAGGAATCCAGAAACCCATGAACGAAGGGCAAAGTGCTGATCAGTTTCTCATGTTAACAGAGATGATTACCAACAATGGCTTTGAACAATACGAGATATCAAATTATGCAAGAGATGAATACTATTCCAGGCATAACACCAGCTACTGGAAAGGAATTTCGTACTTAGGAATCGGGCCATCTGCCCATTCATTTGATGGCACAAGCAGGCAATGGAACATCGCCAACAACATGAAATACATTGCTGCAATCATAAAAGATGAAATTCCAATGGAAATGGAAACACTGACAGAGGCTGATAAGTTCAACGAATACATCATGACTTCCCTACGTACAAAATGGGGAATAGATACAAATTACCTTAAGCTTAATTTTCCTTCAGAATTCATGCGACCAATGGAAGAGTATTTACTGCAATACCTGGAAGAAAACAAGATCCAACAGCTTGAAGACTCATATATACTAACAACGGAAGGCAAACTATTGGCTGACCAGATAGCCTCCACATTCTTTGTAGCCTAAAAAGCTAACCATAATGCTCTTTCACATAATCCATGATCCGGTCAGTCGCACCGGCCTGCTGCTGAACATAACCCACAGCCCTGTTTCCTGCTTCAATACGTACCTGATAATCCATTAACTCTTCTACCACTGAAATCAATTCCCTTCCGTTAGTAATAAAGAAAGCGGCTTTAGCCTGTAGCAAATCCTTTGCCTCCTGGAATTTCTGATAATTTGGTCCGAAAATAACAGGCATTCCATAGGCGGCAGCTTCCAGCGTATTATGAATGCCTGCACCAAAGCCTCCTCCTATATAGGCTATATCACCATATCCATACAAAGAAGACAGCATACCCATATTGTCAATGATCAGGACAGGCGATTTATGCTCAGGGATCAGATCAGCTTCTGTATCAGTATCCTGGTAGGCAATATCCATATCAATATTCCTTTTCTTCTGATGATCACTTTCCAGATGCCGCTTATGCATATAGTCGCTCAAATCCGAAAACAAAATACCCGAAGAGAATACATCACAGGTATATTTAATATTCTGGGGAGTAATATTGTGAGGGGCAATAATTATTTTCCAGTCAGGGAATACCTGGTGAAAAGTTAACAGGCGTTCCAGGTCCTCAGGCCAGGTGCTGCCTGCTACTAAAACCCGGTTTCCGGTTGCAAAGTAAGAAATAACAGGCAATTCACGCACATTCTTGGCCACCTCGATCACACGATCAAAACGCGTATCCCCGGATAAAGTCACATTATTAAATCCTAATGATCGAAGCAATACAACGCTTTCCTGATTCTGAACAAAGAAATGCGTTACATAGGATAGCATTTTTCTGAAGATGCCTCCATACCACCTAAAAAACACCTGATCTGCCCTGAAAATAGAGGATACCATCAATAAGGGAATTCCGCGCTGCTTCAGCTCCCTGAAATAAAAATACCAGAAATCATATTTCGTAAAAAAAACAAGTTCCGGGTTAATCAGATCAATGAATTTCCTGGCATTGGAAGCAGAATCTGCCGGCAAATAAAACACATGATCTGCGAGCAAAAAGTTCTTACGGGTTTCGTAACCTGAAGGAGAAAAAAATGTCACAAGAATCAGCCTGTCAGGAAACGTGCTCTTATATTTCTCCAAAACAGACCGCCCCTGTTCAAACTCGCCCAATGAAGCAAAATGAAACCAGGTATGCTTCTTTGTCGGATCAACTTCATTTTTTATTTTTTCCAAAAGACCCTTACGCCCTTTTATCCATTTCCTTGCTTTTTCACCGGATATTGCAGCAATCCGGATAAGCAAATGAAACAGAAAAATACCAATGCTATAAATAAAAGTCATAAAAATGAACTTATAGAATATAATGCTAAGATAGAACAGCTAAAAATACGACATGTTTCCAGAAATTTCTCATTTGTTTTTAGCAAATTAATTACCTTCGTCAAAGGTATTCTTAAATTAAAATCAGAATGGGAAGGAAACGTATACTTATAACCGGTGCAGCAGGCTTCCTGGGTTCACATTTATGTGACCGGTTCATTAAGGAAGATTTCCATGTAATAGGAATGGATAACCTGATCACCGGAGATATAAGAAATATTGAGCACCTCTTCCCTCTGGAGAATTTCGAATTTTATAAACACGATGTCTCTACATTCGTGCACGTGCCCGGCGAACTTGATTACATATTGCACTTTGCTTCTCCGGCAAGCCCGATCGATTACCTGAGGATTCCTATCCAGACATTGAAAGTAGGGTCTTTAGGCACTCACAACCTTTTAGGCTTAGCGCGCTCCAAGAGAGCCCGGATACTGGTTGCATCTACTTCTGAAGTGTATGGCGATCCGACTGTCAGTCCGCAAAGTGAAGACTATTGGGGAAATGTAAACCCTGTAGGCCCAAGAGGAGTATACGACGAAGCCAAGCGCTTCCAGGAAGCCATTACAATGGCCTACCATACCTTCCACAAATTAGAAACACGGATCGTACGCATTTTTAATACATACGGCCCCAGAATGCGACTGAATGACGGACGTGTATTACCGGCTTTTATCGGACAGGCGCTACGTGGCGAAGACCTGACCATATTCGGAGATGGCAAACAGACCCGGTCCTTTTGTTACGTCGACGATCAGGTCGAAGGTATATTCCGCCTCTTAATGAGCGATTATTCTGATCCGGTAAACATTGGTAATCCTGATGAAATAACCATCAATCAATTTGCGGAAGAGATCATTAAATTAACCGGAACCAAGCAGAAAGTCGTTTACCAGGACCTGCCCGTTGATGATCCCAAACAACGCCGTCCTGATATCACCAAAGCCAAAGAGCTTTTAGGCTGGGTTCCTAAAATTAGCAGAGAAGAAGGCTTGAAGATCACCTATCAGTATTTTAAATCTTTACCTCAGGGAGAGATCAATCATAAAGATTTTACCTATTATAATAAATAAAGCAGCCCCACAAACATGAAGAAAATTTTGGTTACCGGAGGGACAGGATATATCGGATCCCATACGGTAGTTGAGCTATTCGAAGCCGGTTATACACCGGTCATCATTGACAACCTTTCCAACTCAAGTGCCGGAGTCTTAGATCAGATCAAAAAAATAACCGGTACAAAGCCAGAATTTCACAACATCGACCTCTGCGATGAAAAGCTAGTTAAAGATTTCATTAATAAGAACCCGGAAGTCGAAGGTGTGATTCATTTTGCAGCATCCAAAGCTGTAGGTGAATCAGTAGAAAAACCCTTGAAATACTATCACAACAACTTGTTTTCACTGATAAACCTGTTAAACGTATTTTCCGATCGCAAAATTAATTTTGTCTTTTCATCCAGCTGCACCGTATACGGCCAGCCTGACCTACTTCCCGTAACCGAAACCGCTGAAGTTAAAAAAGCTGAATCTCCTTATGGCAATACCAAGCAAATAGCAGAAGAAATCCTGCAGGAAACAGCTGCCAGCAATCCAAACTTCAATATTCTATCTTTACGGTACTTCAATCCGGTAGGAGCGCATAAAAGTGCTTTGATAGGCGAGCTGCCCTTAGGAATACCGCAAAACCTGGTACCTTTCATTACGCAGACCGCCATCGGTAAAAGAGAAAAACTTACTGTTTACGGAGATGATTATAACACAGCAGACGGCTCAGCCATACGTGATTACATCCACGTAGTGGATCTGGCAAAAGCACACGTTGCAGCCCTTAAATTCTTACATGAAAACACCATAGAAAATCATTACGATGTTTTTAATATTGGTACCGGCAAAGGTTATTCTGTACTGGAAGTGATCCGGGCATTCGAGAATGCTACGAATGTGAAACTTAATTACGAAATTGGGAAACGAAGAAGTGGCGATATTGAGCAAGTCTGGGGGGATATTACAAAATCTGCACAGAAGCTCGGCTGGGCAGCCAATTTGGGAATTGAAGAAATGATGCGCTCGGCATGGGCATGGGAGGTTTACTTAAAAAATGAAAATCCCTTTGAATTATAAATAATTATGAAGAAAATAATCATTACAGGTGGTGCCGGATTTATAGGGTCACATGTTGTTAGAAGAATGGTCAATAATTATCCGGATTATCAGATAATCAATCTAGATCTGCTGACCTATGCGGGGAATCTTGAAAACCTGAAAGACATTGAAGATAGTCCCAATTATCGTTTTATAAAAGGCGATATCACAGATGCCGGCTTCATTGAAAGGCTCTTTACAGAAGAGCAGCCCTACGGAATCATTCACCTGGCAGCCGAATCTCATGTCGATCGGTCCATCAGCAATCCCATTGATTTTGTAATGACCAATGTCATCGGTACGGTTAATCTGTTAAATGCCGCACGGAATGCGTGGAAAGGCGCCTATGATCAGCATCGCTTCTATCATGTATCCACTGATGAAGTATACGGGGCTTTAGGGGATAGCGGTATGTTTACGGAAGAAACAAATTACGACCCACACTCTCCTTATTCGGCTTCGAAAGCAAGTTCAGATCATTTCGTAAGAGCCTATCACGACACCTACGGAATGGATATTGTGATCTCAAACTGCTCGAACAACTACGGATCACACCATTTCCCTGAGAAACTGATTCCGCTATCCATCAATAACATCAAGCACAGAAGAGCCATCCCGATCTATGGAAAAGGCGAAAATGTACGCGACTGGCTCTGGGTGGAAGATCATGCACGTGCTATCGATCTCATCTTCCATAAAGCCGCAACGGGCTCTACTTACAATATCGGCGGAAATAATGAGTGGAAAAACATCGACCTGATCTACCTGCTATGTTCGATAATGGATAAAAAACTAAATCGTGAAGAAGGAGAGTCTGCCGCCCTTATTACATTCGTACAGGATCGTGCCGGCCACGACCTTCGCTACGCCATTGATTCAAGCAAGCTACAACGTGAATTAGGCTGGAAGCCAAGCATCACCTTTGAAGAAGGTCTCGAAAAGACCGTTGACTGGTTCCTGGAGAATGAAGACTGGCTGAATAACGTAACCAGCGGTAATTACATGGACTATTATAAGAAACAATACAGCTAAAAAGCACTTACTCGTATCTTAAGGCTTCAACCGGATCCAGGCTTGAAGCCTTGGATGCCGGGTAATATCCTGATATTACCCCAACGAAAACACAAACTATAATTCCCATCACCATCCATACCCATGGAACAAGAAAGCTTGCTCCCAATAGTAAAGCAACTCCATTCCCTATGATCAGTCCCAGCAAAATACCGGCTATCCCACCCATCATACAGATCACAATTGCCTCCGTTAAAAATTGCTTGCGTATAAGCTGAGGCGTTGCTCCGATAGCCTTCCTCAGGCCTATTTCACGAGTCCGCTCGGTAACTGAAACCAACATAATATTCATCAGGCCAATGGATGCGCCTATCAAAGTTATTAAACCGATAACCACCGCACCTAAAGTAACATAGGTTAAATTGCTTAATAATACCTGCGCAATGGCATCGCTCTTTGTAATTTCAAAATTACTCTCTTCCGTTGCGCTCAATGAACGTATCTTTCGGAACAAAGCAGTTGCTTCGCCAATGGTCGCTTCCGTCATATTGGGCATAGTATTCATAACGGTAATAACATACGAAGGACTTCCTCCTGTTATCAATGCCCGTCCCCTGGCCAAGGGAATGATCGTTGTATTATCCCCTCCTAATCCGGCACTCGCCCCTTTACTTTCCAATACCCCGATAACGGTAAAGCGCGCACCGCCAATGGTTATGATCTTATTAATGGGATCCTCATTTTGTGAAAAAAGGCTTTCCTGTATCTTCGCACCAATAATTACAACATTGCTCCCCAATTCAAGCTCACGTTCAGTAAAATTCCGCCCATGACTAAGCTTATAACCACCGGTTTCTAAAAAATTGATATCAGAGCCCTGCACACTAATATTCGGATTGGTTTTCTTACTCTCATACTTAACCGTTGCTCCGCCGCTCACCCGCACATTGACAGAAACAAGAGCCGGAAAATCAAAGCGGTCGCTAAAAGCTACCGCATCCTGGTAAGTAATATTCGGATAATCTTTTGGCTGAGTACCCTGTCCGCCGATACGAATATTCAATCCCCGGTTACGGATGGTAAAAGAATTGGAACCCAAAGCAGAAAAAGATTCGGTAAGAGACGTCTGTATCGCATCAATCGATGTCAAAATACCTACCAATGCCGTGATCCCAATAGCAATAATTAAAGCTGTCAGAAACGTACGTAAGCGATTCGCATTAATAGATTGCAGTGAAATTTTAATGGTTTCACCTTGAGACATCTTTACTGCCATAATGATCGTTGTTTCAACTTAGACAGATCTTTGTAAAGAATGTTACAAATTAAAGAAGGTTTCCGGGCGTTTTTTTCTTAGGATGGCTGAGCTCCGCTCATCAATTCGAAGACAGTTATCTCAGGCAGGATTCCCACACGGCCCGGATAACCTAGAAATCCATAACCGGTATTAACATAAAGCTGCTGGTTATTCTCCTGATACAAGCCGGCCCATTCTTTGTAGAGATATTGAACTGGACTCCATTGAAAATTCTTTAAACGAACGCCAAACTGCATCCCATGCGTATGCCCGCTGAACATGGCGTCTATTTCAGGATAGGAAAGCACCTGCGCACGCCAATGCGAAGGGTCATGAGAAAGCAGTAATTTAACAGGCACATCATCGCTGCCCTTGAGTGCTTTATCCAGGTCGCCGTATTTTGGGAAACGGAAACCCGCTCCCCAGTTCTCAATCCCGACAATACCGATCTCCTCATTATCTACCTTAATTTTCCGGTTCTCATTAAGAAGCAGATCCCAGCCCATATCACGATGGCTTTGCTTCACGAGCTCCAGGTTCCTGGCTTTGGCAGCAGAGGGTTCAACACCAAAATAATATTCCCCGTAATCATGATTTCCCAGGATGGAATATACGCCCAACGGAGCTTTTACTTTGCTGAATATATCTTTATAGTCCCCTAACTCAGATGCCAGGTTGTTCACCAGGTCTCCTGTAAAAAATATTACATCGGGCTTTTCTCTTAAAAGCATATCTACGCCACCCTGAACAGCCGTTTTATTATAAAAGCTCCCGGAATGGATATCCGATATCTGGCCGATCTTCATGCCGTGAAATGCCTTCGGTAAATTCGGCAGGTAAAGCTTTTGCCGGCGTATACGATAATCATAAGCACCTGAAATAATTCCCCAGCTTAAGGTAGTAAAAGGCACGGCTGCCAACACGATCCCCGTCTTTGCTAAAAAATCAGAACGGGATATTTTACCTTTTCCTTTTTCAACAACAACCTCGTTTTGTACTCCGTTGCCCGACAGAACCTTTCTGCTTAACCAAACACCGCCCCGGCGAATGTCATCGATGATCATGATCAACGCGAAAACAAACTTGCTAGCAAAGGTGATAAAAAGAGCGACAAGAACAATAGACCGGACGGTCAGCCTTAGATCCAGATAGATCGTACCCAATATCCCTAAAAGCAAAACCCCGGAATAACCCCACCATAAAATGGTAAAAACTTTACTTCTTGCCCATTTGATTTTCGTGGCTCTCAGAGCCGTATAGATATAGATATCAAGTAAAATAAGTATAAAAGAACTCAATATAACCGGACTCATTCGCATCTTTTCTGTTTGAATATTGTTGTTTTTTTATCTTAGATGGACCTAAAGGAAGAATGTTACAAAAGAACAGCACACGCTATAAACCTAACCGGATATCAGCTCTTTATGATCTTCTTTTACAATAAAACCTTTCAGGATCTCGATCCAGCGGGGATCATTATTTAAGCTTTCAACCAATTGAACCTTTTCTCCGCCAGCCTCTACAAATTCCTCCTGGTATTCAACGGCGATCTCATATAAGGTTTCCAGGCAATCGGCAACAAAAGCCGGACAAAAAACCAGGAGCCGCTTTTTATCTTCTTTGGCCTTTTGATGAATAACAGCACTTGTAAATGGTTCTAACCAGGGCTCTTTCCCTAAACGTGACTGAAAGCTAACGGTATACTGATCTGCGGTTAAGCCCAAATTCTTGGCGATCAGCCTCGCAGTATCATAGCATTGTGCAGAATAGCAGAAATAGTTCTTATCTGTATAAGTCTGGCAGCAGGAGCTGTCTTTTAAGCAATGCGACTTCGAATCATCAGCTTTAATAAGCTGGCGCTGAGGCAAGCCATGGAAACTAAAAAGAACATGGTCATAATTTTCAATTCCATATTTCCTCCCGTTATCTGCAAAAATATTGATCAGATCCGGATGATTGTGATACGAATTCACAAAGCTGATCTCCGGAATAACCTGCCATTTACTTACGATCTCCATCACCTTCTGATGCACAGAGCCGGTAGTAGCAGAAGCATATTGCGGAAACAAAGCAATAACCTGGATTGACTTTACTTTATGAGCTCTAAGCTCTTCCAAAGCAGACTCAATGCTAGGATTCTGATAGCGCATTCCCAATGCAACCACATATTCATCGCCCAGGCTCTCTTGTAACATCCTCTTATTCTCCAAACCATAGATCAGTAAAGGAGAACCTTCTTCCGTCCACACCGCTTTATAGATCTTTGCAGATTGAGGTGCCCGGAAAGGAACAATCACACCTCTAACCAGGAGATTCCTGGGTATAGGCTTGATATCAATTACACGGCCGTCCATTAAAAACTCATCAAGATAGCGACGAACATCAGGCACAGACGGGCTATCGGGTGTTCCAAGATTTACAAGTAAGATTCCTTTTTTCATTAATTCAGATTACGCGGAAATTTTTTCAAAGACACAAAGTTACTAAATTAGTAAAGCTGTAGATAATATTGCAAAGAGGAAGGCCGTTTTATGACGTTAAATCAATATTCCTGCAAAATATCCCGCACTTTTTCCATAAGCCACATCGGAGTAGAGGTTGCTCCGCAAATACCAACCTTATCATTTTCACGGAACAATTCAGGGTTTAACTCGGCAGGATCAGATATAAAATAGGTATTCGGATTGCTTTTCCGGCAAACATCGTAAAGCACTTTTCCATTAGACGACTTCTTGCCCGAAACAAACACAACCTTATCAAATTTCTCAGCAAAGCTGCCCAGGTCTTCATAGCGGGTAGATACCTGGCGGCAAATGGTATCATTCGCACGAACATTGTATCCCCTGTTAATAAGCTCTTCTTTTATTTCATAGAACTTATCGGTGCTCTTTGTCGTCTGACTGTATAAAGTAATGTTATGCGGTAATTCTACATGGTCCAGCTCACTGATATCCTGAAATACCAGGGCCTCGCTATTCGTCTGACCCTGCAAGCCGATCACCTCGGCATGACCATGCTTTCCGAAGATGAGTACCTTCTCCTTCTCATCATAAGAGGTTTTGATACGATTCTGAAGCTTTAAAACTACCGGACAAGATGCATCAATCAATGTAATATGATTATCAAGGGCTATTTTATAGGTTTCGGGTGCTTCTCCATGCGCACGGATAAGAACTTTTTCATCATGTAAATTCATCAGCTCTTCATGCCCTATAACCCGAAGCCCTTTCTCTTTTAAACGAAGAACTTCTTCATCATTATGCACAATATCCCCCAAACAGTATAAATAACCGTCTTCATCCAGTATTTCCTCTGCCATCTCAATGGCGTATACAACGCCAAAGCAGAAACCGGAATCTTTATCTATGGATACATCTAAATTGTATTTCATACCATACAAAGATAAGAAATTGAAATTACTTCCACGCCCCCGTTATTTCAGAGAATCCAATACCCTGAACATCTTTTGACGCATCGCTGACGCCCTGCCTTCATGATTATTAACCAAAAAGGCGAATATCAAAGGCGTACCAGCCTTCGATGTATGATAGCCCGCATAGCCTAAAACCCCATCGATCGTACCGCTTTTCATTTTCATAGCATTCACTAAAGGGATGTTCTTATAATAGCCGCCAAACCAGCTTTGCTTCTTAACTTCATTTAGAACCTGGACCATAGCCAGGGTACTGACCCTGTTCTCAGGAGAAAGTCCGCTTCCATCCATGATCTTTAATGCACCGATATCAATTCCCAAGCGGCCTGCCCAAAATTTCTGTTCCCAGGCAGCCGCATCTGAAGTTTTTGTAGCTATACCCTCATGGAAAGCTGCAGCTTTTAAAAGTGCTTCGCCATATAGGTTAATGCTTTCTTTTAAGAACCAGTATGAAAGCTGATCCAGATTGGGAGACAGGTAACGATCCAACAGTTTCGCGCCGGCCGGCAACTCTTTACCCGCTGACTTTAATAAAAAAGCTGTATTTACCGCTCCTTCAACCGCAATCCCCTGATCGGTCAAAGCTGCTTTCAACTCAGAAGCAGCCGCATAAGCTCCATCCGGCAAGGAAACCTCAATCTCTTTATTCAGATCGATCCCATAGGTCCCTCTCAGCATAATTTTGTCTGAATAAGGTGCAGAGTAGGCATAAACCTGGTCTCCACTACCGACAGGGCCGATCTTTACCTCATTGATAAATTCCATTGCCTGGCTCTGAGACCCGGTTCTTAGCAAAACAGCAGGCTCCCCCACCCTCCCCTTCGCAGCAAAAGCTACCCGCATCTTGTTCTCCTGCCAATTCAACGCAGAAACTCCTGCTCCGTAATATTGCCCCATGTCTGACCAGATCCAACCTTCCGGTGCCATCTGTCCGTTAAACATGGAGTCATCCGCAATAATATTACCCTTCACGCTCTTAATACCGGCCGCTTTGATAGCATC
>Ga0182735_1002477_pt1 | contig 11161 bp, 6 predicted proteins | sample eDN5th30CKraftMG_FD_128524 | JGI IMG/M metagenome (GOLD analysis project Ga0182735, IMG submission 128524) | Enriched Miracle-Growth compost microbial communities from Emeryville, California, USA - eDNA 5th pass 30_C Kraft MG (version 2) (version 2) ... | reverse complement strand
AGGGCAGCCCGCAGGAACGCCATCCGGCACCCCGTCGTCGCCTCGTAGTCGAGCATCGAGCGCTGCTCGGCGACCCGGGCCGCCGCGACCCGGGCGTAACGGTCCGCGTCGTAGGACCACGGCAGCCCCGTCGCCTCCCAGCCGCCGGGCACCCGGCGCACCGCTCCGTCGACGTCGAGCACCTTGAGCATCGCCTCGAGCCGTGACCGGCGCAGGTCGACGCTCGTCTCCAGCCGTGCCACAGACTGGACGCCGCCGGCGGCGAGCGCGTCGAGCGTGGTGCGCACCCGCGGCTCGTCGGGGAACGACAACGACCCGAAGTAGTCCCAGATCGCCTGGTCCTCCTCGCCGGGCAGCAGCACGACCAGCGCCTCGTCCACACCGCGCCCCGCACGCCCCACCTGCTGGTAGTACGCGATAGGCGACGACGGCGCGCCGAGGTGCACGACGAAGGCCAGGTTCGGCTTGTCGAAGCCCATCCCGAGCGCGGAGGTCGCCACGAGCGCCTTGACGCGATCGTTCTTGAGGTCGTCCTCGAGCGCCTCGCGCTCCGACGGCTCCGTCTGCCCGGTGTAGGACCGCGCGTCGACGCCGGCGTGACGCAGCTGGGCGGCGACCTGCTCCGCCATCGAGACGGTCAGGCAGTAGACGATGCCGGACCCCTCCAGCCGGGGCAGCGCCGAGGTGAGCCAGGCGACCCGTGCGGCCTGGTCCATCACCGGCAGCACCGCCAGGTGCAGGGACTCGCGGTCGAGGCTGCCGCGCAGCACGAGAACGTCGTCGGGGGCAGCCGGACCGGCGTCGTCCGCCACGGCGTGCACGGCCAGCTGCTCGGCGACGTCGGCGGTCACGCGCTCGTTCGCCGTGGCTGTCGTGGCGAGCACGGGCACGCCCGCAGGAAGGTCGGCGACAAAGGTGCGGATCCGCCGGTAGTCCGGCCGGAAGTCGTGCCCCCAGTCCGAGACGCAGTGGGCCTCGTCCACCACCACGAGGCCGGCGTCGGCCGCCAGACGGGGGAGCACCTCGTCACGGAAGCCCGGGTTGTTGAGGCGCTCGGGGGAGCACAGCAGCACGTCCACCTCTCCGGCCCGGATGCGCTCGTGCACCTCGTCCCACTCGGTCACGTTCGAGGAGTTGATGGTGACCGCGCGGATCCCCGCGCGCGCGGCGGCCGCGACCTGGTCGCGCATGAGCGCCAGCAGCGGAGACACGATGACCGTCGGTCCGGCACCCGCCGCGCGCAGCAGCGCGGTGGCGACGAAGTACACGGCCGACTTGCCCCACCCGGTGCGCTGCACGACGAGCACGCGGCGGTGCCGCAGGACGAGCGCGCTGATCGCGTTCCACTGGTCCGGCCGCAGCTCGGCGTCCTCGCGACCCACGAGCCTGCGCAGCGTGGCATCGGCCTGCGCCCGCACGGCGGCGCCCGGGTCGCTCCCGGAGACAGGGCTGCCGGTCATGCTGCTGCCGGTCATGCTGCTGTCGTCCAGGTTGGGCCCGGCGGTCGTCGTCATGCATCCACACTAGGCGTGGCCGCTGACACGGCCGGGCTCTGGGTGCTCGTCACCGGGCAGGCAAGACCTCGGTGGTCATGATGTCGAGCGGTACCGGAAGCTGTCCGGAGGCCAGGGAGGTCGCGAGCGCCCCCGCGCTGTCCTCGGTGAAGTCGCCGCTGATCTGCAGCCTGCCCCCGTGGATCGCCTCGCTCACGCTGGGTGCCGAGATCACCACGCCGTCCAGCACGATCGCCAGCATGTCGGGTCCGTCAGCCTCGACGCTCGGGTCCCATGTCGAATAGTCGGTCAGTCCGGCGAGGCGGGCAGTGGTCGAGGCGAGCTGGTCGGCCCCGGTCGCGCTGAGCTCGACGGTGACGTACCACCAGTCTTCGGCGTAGCCCTTCGCTGTGTCCCCGTGCTCGGCGGTGGCGCGGGTGATCTCCGCTCCCTCGACCTCGGACGGACCGAGGATGTACTTGGTCGCGCCGTCCTGGGCGCACGCCACGATCGGGGCCGCGGGGTCATCCGTACCGGTGATGGCCGTGCTGGCAGGGTCGGTGCAGTCCAGGTGGGCGAACTCGTCCACGAGGATGCCGGTGATCTGGGACAGCGAGCTCTTGCCCGCGGGCGCTGCGTCCTCCGCGGGCGCCGCGTCCTCCGCGGGCGCCGTGGCATCGTCGGTGGCGAGAGCGTCGTCGGGATCCGTGGCGACATCCTCGGTGACCGTCGTGGCGACGTTCCGCACGAGATCGCTGACCGTCGGCCCGTGCTTCCTGGGCGAGGCGAAGCCCATGTTCTGCGCGAAGCCATCCGGAAGGCTCGCGTCCGGGCCGCCGAAGTACAGCACAGGCCTCATCCCCAGCACCTTGGGGGCGATGAGATCCTGCAGCAGGGCATCGCCCACCGTTCCTTCTAGGAGGATGGTGATCTGGTCGCCGTCCTCGGTCGCCTGCCCACGAATCCCCAGGGCGCCGATACGCCTCTGGAGTACCTCGAGATCGGCCGACTTCCAGCTCGCGGTGCTCAGGTCCGCGTCGCCAGCAGCGGGCGTCAGGTGCAGCTCGGTCAGTGGTCGGGTCGCGCTGAGCGGCGGCTCGTCGGTGCCGGGCGTCGTCACGCTCCGCGGTGCGGCGGCATCGAGCGGTGCCGGTGCGGCTCCGTGCCGTGCGAGGGCGAAGGTGGCCGCTGCGACCCCGCCGAGGGCGACGACGGCCGCAGCGACGAGCGTGAGCACCAGCACGCCTCGCCCGCGGCTCCTCTGTCGATCGACCGGCCCAGCCTGCGCGCCACCTGGGCCGGGTCGTCTCGTGTCGGCTGTCGCGGCCGACCGCTCGCGCGACGCATCGATGACGGGGTCGGGCTGTGCTGCGATCCACTCCAGCAACCCGGGATACGCGAGCGGGTGCGATGCTACCTGCGCCCGGAGCTCGGGGTGCTGCGCCGCGACGTCCGCGAGGTCTTGCGGCGTCACGTCGGGCTGGAGAAGGCACGCACGTGCCTCGTCGAGGGTCATGCTACGGAAAAGTAGCGTCGACCGAGAATGACGTCAAGACCTCAAGATGCAGGGCGCAGCGCCCGCCCCGACGGTCCTGCGCCCCGCCCGTGGGACAGCCCCGCCCGTGGGACAATAGGGAGCCCCTGCCGATCCGGCCAGCACCCGTACCGCGAGCCCGGACCAGACCACCCTGGAGTCCCGCACCCGTGTCACCGATCCCCAGCCCTGCCGCGAGCGAGCGCATCCGCCCGTCCCAGACGGCGCCGGAGCTGTTGCGCAACTTCTGCATCATCGCGCACATCGACCACGGCAAGTCGACCCTGGCCGACCGCATGCTCCAGCTCACCGGCGTGGTCGACGAGCGTGCGGCGCGCGCGCAGTACCTCGACCGCATGGACATCGAGCGCGAGCGCGGCATCACCATCAAGTCGCAGGCGGTGCGCATGCCGTGGGCGGTCGTCGGCGAGGACGGCACCGAGCAGGCGTGCGCCCTGAACATGATCGACACCCCCGGGCACGTCGACTTCACCTACGAGGTCTCGCGCTCGCTCGCGGCCTGCGAGGGCGCGGTGCTGCTCGTCGACGCAGCCCAGGGCATCGAGGCGCAGACCCTCGCCAACCTGTACCTGGCGATGGAGAACGACCTCACGATCATCCCGGTCCTGAACAAGATCGACCTGCCCGCGGCACAGCCGGAGAAGTACGCCGAGGAGATCGCCGGGCTCGTCGGCGGCGACCCCGCGGACGTCCTGAAGGTCTCGGGCAAGACGGGCGTCGGCGTGGCCGCGCTGCTCGACCGGATCGTCGACCAGGTCCCCGCGCCGCAGGGCGACCCGGACGCCCCCGCGCGCGCGATGATCTTCGACTCCGTCTACGACACCTTCCGCGGTGTCGTGACGTACGTGCGCGTCGTCGACGGGTCGCTCTCCCACCGGGAGCGCATCGTCATGATGTCGACGCGCGCCACCCACGAGCTGCTCGAGATGGGCGTCATCTCGCCGGAGCCCGTGCCCACCAAGGGGCTGGGCGTCGGCGAGGTGGGCTACCTCATCACCGGGGTGAAGGACGTGCGTCAGTCCAAGGTCGGCGACACCGTCACCAACGCGGCCAAGCCGGCCGAGGAGTCCCTCGGCGGCTACCACGACCCGATGCCCATGGTCTTCTCGGGCCTGTACCCGATCGACGGCTCGGACTACCCGGTGCTGCGCGACGCGCTCGACAAGCTCAAGCTGAACGACGCCGCGCTCAACTACGAGCCCGAGACGTCCGTGGCGCTGGGCTTCGGTTTCCGGGTCGGGTTCCTGGGCCTGCTGCACCTGGAGATCATCCGCGAGCGGCTCGAGCGCGAGTTCGACCTCGACCTGATCTCGACGGCGCCCAACGTGATCTACGACGTCACCCTGGACGACCGCACGACCGTCCACGTGACGAACCCCAGCGAGTTCCCGGGCGGCAAGATCGCGGAGGTGCGCGAGCCCGTCGTGCGGGCGACGATCCTCGCTCCCAGCGAGTTCATCGGCGTGATCATGGAGCTGTGCCAGTCCCGGCGCGGCACCCTCCTCGGGATGGACTATCTCTCCGAGGACCGCGTCGAGATGCGCTACACGCTGCCGCTCGCGGAGATCGTCTTCGACTTCTTCGACCAGCTCAAGTCCAAGACGCGCGGCTACGCGAGCCTCGACTACGAGCCCCAGGGCGACCAGGCGGCCGATCTCGTGAAGGTCGACATCCTGCTGCAGGGCGAGCAGGTCGACGCCTTCAGCGCCATCGTCCACAAGGACAACGCCTACGCCTACGGTGTGATGATGACCGGCAAGCTCAAGGAGCTCATCCCGCGCCAGCAGTACGAGGTGCCGATCCAGGCCGCGGTCGGCGCGCGCGTGATCGCCCGCGAGACGATCCGTGCCATCCGCAAGGACGTGCTCGCCAAGTGCTACGGCGGCGACATCACTCGCAAGCGCAAGCTCCTCGAGAAGCAGAAGGAGGGCAAGAAGCGCATGAAGACGATCGGCCGGGTCGACGTCCCGCAGGAGGCCTTCATCGCAGCCCTGTCCTCCGACGGCGCGGGCGGCAAGGACAAGGACGCCAAGAAGAAGTGAGCACATCGAAGTGAGCACGGCGAAGTGAGCCCCGCGCTCCCGCTCGGCTCCCCGGTCCCCACCGACGGCGCGCTGCCCCCGCTGGTGGGCGGCACCTCGGACCGCGCCTTCGGCGTGTACGTCCACGTGCCGTTCTGCCGGGTGCGCTGCGGCTACTGCGACTTCAACACCTACACCTCCACCGAGCTGGGCGGGGGTGCGGACGCCTCGGCCTACGCCTCGACGGCGCTGCGCGAGGTCACGCTGGCCCGCGGTGCGATGGACGCCGCCGGGGTAGCGCCCCGACCGGTCTCCACGGTCTTCTTCGGGGGCGGCACCCCCACGATGCTCCCCGCGGCGGACCTCGCCGCGATCCTGTCCGGGGTCCGCGAGACCTGGGGGCTCGTGGGCGGCGCCGAGGTCACGACCGAGGCCAACCCCGACTCGGTCGACGAGCGCTACCTGGCCACGCTCGCGGAGGCCGGGTTCACGCGCGTCTCGTTCGGCATGCAGTCCGCGGTCCCGCACGTCCTGGCGACGCTCGAGCGCACGCACGACCCGGCCCGCGTTCCCGACGTCGTGCGGTGGGCACGGGCCGCGGGCCTGGACGTCTCGCTCGACCTCATCTACGGCACCCCCGGGGAGTCCCTCGACGACTGGCGCACGAGCGTCGAGCAGGCGCTCGCCACCGGGGTCGACCACGTCTCCGCCTACGCGCTCGTGGTCGAGCCTGGCACCAAGATGGCCGCGCAGGTGCGTCGCGGCGAGCTGACGATGCCGAGCGGCGACGACGAGGCCGACAAGTACGAGCTGGCCGACGAGCTCTTCGAGCAGGCCGGGCTGCGCTGGTACGAGGTGAGCAACTGGGCCCGCGAGGTCGACGGCGCCCCTGCGGCGTGCCGTCACAACCTGGCCTACTGGCGCGGCGACGACTGGTGGGGCATCGGGCCGGGTGCGCACTCCTACCTGGGACCGGGGTCCGACGTCGACCGCGAGGACGGACCGGAGGCGACCGGCGCGCTCGCGGGGGTGCGGTGGTGGAACGTCAAGCACCCTCGCGCCTACGCGGCCGCCCTGGAACGCGGTGAGACCCCCGCGGCCGGTCGTGAGCTGCTCACGCGGGAGCAGGCCGAGCTCGAGCACGTGCTGCTGGGCGTGCGGCTCGCGGAGGGCTACCTGGTCAGCCACCTGCCACCCGCCGCCCGTGGACGCGTGGCCGGCCTCATCGCACGAGGCCTCGTCGACGGGCGTGCCGCGGTCGGCGGACGGCTCGTCCTGACGCGTCGCGGTCGGCTGCTCGCCGACGGGATCGTCGACGAGCTCACCGACTGAGCTGCCCGCGGACCTGCCCGCGGACCTGCCCGCGGACCTCGGCGCTGACCTGCGCGGACCCGAGCACCTCTCGCAGGGGACCGTGGCCGTCGTCTGTGACGTCCTTCACCACCGCCCGTCCGGCGGCCTGTCGTCGCCCGTGCGGACCAGGTTGCTGACCTAGCATTGGAGTCGGTCGATGGGGGCAGCGACATAGTTGAGGGGACGTAAGTGGCGAGCGACAACCGCACCGACGGTGGGGTCTTCTCGGGGCGGGTCTTCGGTCTCGACGCGCTGCGCGCGCTGGCCGTCGTCCTGGTCTTCGTCTTCCACGTCTTCCCTGGCTCGCTGCCGGGCGGCTTCGTCGGCGTCGACGTCTTCTTCGTCGTCTCCGGGTTCCTGATCACCGGGCTGCTGCTCGACGAGCGCCGTCGTACCGGCACCGTCTCTCTCACGGCCTTCTGGCGACGACGGCTGCGCCGCCTCGTGCCGGCGCTGGTGCTGACGGTGCTGCTGTGCACGGCCTTGGCCGCCCTCGTCGGCGGCGACGTCCTCGTGGGCGTGCGCCGCCAGGTCGCCGGCGCCCTCACGTTCACGAACAACTGGGTCAGCATCGGCGCCGGCGCCTCCTACGCCAGCTCCTTCAGCCCCGAGATCTTCGCGCACACGTGGTCCCTGGCGATCGAGGAGCAGTTCTACCTGGTGTGGCCGCTGCTGCTCGTGGGCGTGACGGCGCTCGCGTTCCTCGTCGCCCGACGGCGCGGCCGGCGCGCCCACGTGCTCGCGCCGCTCCTCGGGGTCGCCCTCCTGGTGGGTGCCGCCTCGGCGGTCCTCATGGCGCTCCTCGTGGGGGACGCGACCGAACCCACCCGCGTCTACTACGGCACCGACACCCATGTCTTCGGACTGATGGTGGGTGCCGCGCTCGCCATCGTGGTCTCGTCGCGCCCCGGGGCACGCGTCCTCGCCAGGCTGCGCGGCAGCACCCGTGCCAGGACGGGCGCCGCCGTGGCCACCGCGGCCGGGGTCGCCGGGATCTGTGCGACCGCGGCGGGGATGTCGTGGCAGTCGCCCCTCGCCTACCGGGGCGGCCTGCTCGCGGTGTCGCTGCTGACCGCCGTGGTGGTCGGCGGCCTGCTGCTCGTCCAGGACCTGGCCCGGGAGGCCGAGCGCGGTGCGATGCGGTGGGTGGGTGTGCGCTCGTACGGGCTCTACCTGCTCCACTGGCCGCTGTTCGTGGTCGCCTCGGCCGCCTTCCCGCGCTGGCCCATGGTGGTGCTCGGGTCGCTCGTGGTCCTGGTCAGCGTCCCGCTCGCTGGGCTCTCCTACCGTTACCTGGAGGAGCCGGTGCGACGACGCGGCTGGCGCGCGTGGGGGCGCGCGGTCGCCCGTCGGACGCGCGGGCTCCGGGTGCCGCGGGCCGCCGTGGTGCGCACGCGGGTCGCCGTTCTCGGTCTGTCGCTCGTCGTCGTGGGTGCCGCGGTGGGCTTCGCCCGCGCGCCCGGGATGACCGGTCTCGACGCGCAGATCGCCGCCGGCGCGCAGATCGCCGCACAGTCGATGACCGGTGACGGAGCCGACGACGCCGGCCTGGACGACGCAGGTCCGGACGACACCGGCCCGACATCGGCAGACGGCGGCGCGACGCCGGGCAGCACCGCAGCGTCGGCGTCGCCCACCACAGCCTCGCCCGCCCCGTCGTCCTCGACCCCAGAGCCGGTCCCGCCCACGGGCAAGCACGTCACCGTCATCGGTGACTCCGTGACCCTCGCCAGCGCGTCGGCGCTCACCGAGGCGCTGCCGGGCGTCGCGATCGACGCCAAGGTGGGACGCCAGATGAAGACGGTGCCCGGCATCGTCCGCACGCTGCGCAAGAAGTCGGCGCTGCGCACCTACGTCGTCATCTCCCTGGGGACCAACTCGACCGTCTCGGACGCCATGATGAAGGACGTGGTCGCCGCCGTGGGCAAGGGCCATGTCATCGTCCTGGTCAACGGCTACGGGGACCGGCCGTGGATCGCCCCCACGAACAGGTTGCTGCGCCGCGCGGCCGCCGACTACCCCAACGTCCTCGTCGCCGACTGGGCCAAGGCGGTCGCCGCCCGCCCGGACAAGATCCTCGGGCCTGACGGCATCCATCCCGTCCCCTCCCAGACCCACGTCTACGCCGACGTCGTCACCGCGCGGCTCGACGACGCGGCCGCGCTGACCGTCTCGTAGCGTGATCCTCACCCCCTCGGCCTCGGGTGCCACGAGCGCCCGTCCGGCCGTCCCTCACCACCCACCATCGACGAGGAGCTCCCCACCATGACCTACCCCGACGGTTCGCGCGGACCGCGTGCGACCTCCGCACAGGACGCGGTCGTCTACGGCTGGCGCAAGCTCATGGGCCAGCCCGGCCCGTGGATCGGCTTCACCGCGCTCGCGGCGGTGCTCACCGGCGTCGCGCTGGGCGTGGCCGTGCGCCTCACCGCGGGTGCGTCCTGGACGGACCCCGCCCAGCTGCTGGGGTGGAGCGGCGGCTTCGCCCCGAGCCAGGTGCTCGGCACCCTCGTGTCGACCTTCGTCCAGGTCTTCGTGCTCGCGCTGCTCGCGCGCACGGCGCTGTACGCCACGGGGATGACGCGGATCGGGTTCAGGGACTTCTTCGAGCTTCCCGAACCGGTGCCGGTGGTGGTGCTCGCGCTCGCGACCGGGGTGGTCCACGTGGTGCTCTCGACGATCCCCGTCCTCGGCGCGCTCGTCGAGGGCGTGCTCTGGCTCGTCGTCACCCTCGTCCTGCTCGTCATGCTCGACGGCCGGCTCGCGGTCGTCCCTGCGCTGCAGGCGGCGCTCTCGCTGCTGCGTCGGCACACGGCCACCATCCTCGTGCTGTGGATCCTGGTGGCGCTGCTCAACGCGGTCGGGGCGTTCCTGTGCGGTGTCGGTCTGCTGCTGACGCTCCCCGCGACGGTGATCGCCCAGGCCGCCGCGGTGCGCCTGCTCGGGGGCCGGGGGGTCCTGTGAGCACGCGGTACCCCGACGACGTCCTCGCGGGCGACAGCCCGCACCACCGTCGCCGCCCCGCCTCGCGCGACGAGCCCGCCGTGCGCGGCCTGGTCGTCGAAGAGGTGACGACCGGGTGGGTCGGCGCGGTCGTGCGCACCGAGAAGTCCGGGGGAGTGCACCTCGTCGTGCTCGAGGACCGCAAGGGGCGCACCCGGTCGTTCCCTCTCGGGCCGGGCTTCTGGGTGGACGGCGAGCCCGTCCGCCTCGTCCCGCCCGTGCTCGCCCCCGCGCGCACGGCGCCGACGCGCACCGCCTCGGGCTCTCGGGCCGTCGCGGCCGCTCCGGCGCGTGTCGCCCGGGCCAGCCGGCTGTGGGTGGAGGGCAAGCACGACGCCGAGCTGGTCGAGAAGATCTGGGGCGACGACCTGCGCGTCGAGGGGGTGGTCGTCGAGCTGCTCGACGGTGTCGACCACCTCGCCGACGTGCTCGCCGAGTTCCGCCCCACCCGCGCGCACCGTGCGGGCGTGCTCGTGGACCACCTGGTGGCGGGCAGCAAGGAGCGTCGGCTCGTGGACGCCGCGGTCGCCAGGTTCGACCCGGCCGCGGTGCTGGTCGTGGGCCATCCCTTCGTCGACGTGTGGCAGGCCGTACGCCCCGCGCGTCTCGGGCTGAGCGCCTGGCCGACGATCCCCCGCGACGTCGAGTGGAAGCGGGGGATCCTCGCGCACCTCGGCTGGCCCTGCGCGAGCCAGGCCGACGTCGCGCAGGGCTGGGCGAGGATCCTGCGCAGCGTGACCACCTATGCGGACCTCGAGCCCGCGCTGCTCGGTCGCGTCGAGGAGCTCATCGACTTCGTGACGGCCCCCTGAGCCCCGTGCGACGCCCGGTCGAGCCCAGAGCGAGACGTCCCGGCCGGGTCTCGGCGAGGTCGTAGAATTAGCACTCGGGGCACGTGAGTGCTGATGATGGTGGACAAGACGCGGGAGGTGAGCCTGGTGGGCACGGTCGGCACGGCACGCGGCACCGGTCCGGGCGAGGACCGCCGTCTCGCCGTCCTGCGCGCGATCGTCGAGGACTACGTCGAGACGCGCGAGCCGGTGGGGTCGCGCACCATCGTCGAGCGGCACCGCCTGGGGGTCTCGCCGGCCACCATCCGCAACGACATGGCGAGCCTGGAGGACGAAGGGCTCATCGCCCAGCCGCACACCTCGGCCGGGCGCATCCCCACCGACAAGGGCTACCGGCTCTTCGTCGACCGGCTCTCCACGATCAAGCCGCTGTCCGCGGCCGAGCGTCGCGCCGTCGAGCACTTCCTCGTGGGTGCCGCCGACCTCGACGAGGTCGTGGGGCGCGCCGGTCAGCTGCTCGCCCAGCTCACCGGGCAGGTCGCCGTCGTGCAGTACCCCTCGCTGCGCCGCTCGGGCCTGCGTCACCTCGAGCTCGTGCCGATCGGGACCGACCGGCTGCTCGTCGTCATCATCACCGACACCGGCCGTGTCGAGCAGCGCACCATCGAGGTGGACGAGGTCCCCGCCGAGCTCGAGCTCGTGCGCCTGCGCGCGACCCTCAACGTCGCCGCCGCGGGACGCAGGCTCCCGGACCTCGTCGGCGTCTTCGACGACCTCGAGCAGACCACCTCCGCCGACCGGCGCGGCCTGCTGCGCCAGGTGGCCGACCTCGTGACGAGCACGCTGGCCGAGGAGCGCGAGGAGCGCATCGTCCTGGCCGGCACGTCCAACCTGGCGCACGTCGACATGCGTTTCGAGCACGCGCTGGGCCCCGTCCTCGAAGCT
>Ga0182735_1002472_pt1 | contig 11176 bp, 13 predicted proteins | sample eDN5th30CKraftMG_FD_128524 | JGI IMG/M metagenome (GOLD analysis project Ga0182735, IMG submission 128524) | Enriched Miracle-Growth compost microbial communities from Emeryville, California, USA - eDNA 5th pass 30_C Kraft MG (version 2) (version 2) ... | reverse complement strand
TGGTGCAATGCGGACTGACGCCCGAGGTCGGAAGCTGGTCGATCGCGGTCATTGGCCTCTTCAACATCGCCGGCTCCCTGCTCTCCGGCCATCTGGGCGGCCGCGTGCCAAAGCAGATCCTGCTCGCCGTGATCTACCTTGCTCGCGCCGTTGCCATCGGCCTCTTCATGCTATTCCCAATCACCGAAGTGAGCGCCTATGTGTTCGCCGCCGCCATGGGCCTCCTCTGGCTCTCGACGGTTCCGCCCACCGCCGGGCTGGTGACGGTATTCTTCGGCGCCCGCTATATGGGCATGCTCTATGGCATCGCCTTCCTTTCCCATCAGGTCGGCTCCTTTGTCGGCGTATGGCTGGGCGGTTATGTCTTTGACGTTACCGGCTCCTATAATCTCGTCTGGTATCTAGGCGTGCTGCTTGGCCTGGGCTCTGCCGCCGTCCACCTGCCGATCCGGGAGATGGCCGCGCCACTGTTCCGTTCGCCCTCGCCGGCCGCCGCCGAATAAATCCGTGGGCGGGTTGTCAAAACCCGCCTTCCGGTTCATGGTCGCGGCCTGCTTCTGCTTCGGGCCGCTCCCGCCCTTCTGCTTTTTTGAGATATCCATGACGACGACCACTTCCCTGGGCACGCGCGACGTGTCCCGGCCAGCATTCATTGCTCTCATTGCATCTCTCATGGCGCTCAACGCGCTGGCCATCGACGTGATGCTGCCCGCCCTGCCCTATATGGGCGAGGCCCTGGGTATCGCGAACGAGAATGAACGCCAGTTCGTCATCGGCGCCTATATGATCGGCTTCGGTTTCGCTCAGCTCTTCTATGGCCCGATCTCGGATCGCTTCGGGCGGCGCGTGCCCGTCTTCTTCGGCCTGGCGCTCTATGTCGCCGCCGCTGTCGGAGCCGCCTTCGCGCCCAGCTTCGCCTCGCTCCTCATCATCCGCATCATCCAGGGCGTCGGCGCCGCATCGACCCGCGTCATCGCCACATCCATCGTGCGCGACCGCTATTCGGGCCGTGCCATGGCCGAGGTCATGTCGCTGGTCTTCATGGTCTTCATGATCATCCCCATCGTCGCGCCCGGTATAGGCCAGATCATCCTGTTGCAGGCGCCCTGGCAGGGAATTTTCATCTTCATGGGCGTGCTGGCGACGGTGATCGGCCTCACTGCCTACTTCTTCCTGCCCGAGACCCTGGCCATCGGCAATCGCCGCCCGTTGACCATCGGCGCCATCTTCGACGGCTTCCGCATCGTCTTCACCAACCGGGTGGCCTTCATGTACGGCACCGCCGGCATGCTGACCTTCGGCGCGCTTTTCGGCTTCATCTCCACCAGCCAGCAGATTTTCGTCGATATCTATGGCCTCGGGCCGTGGTTCCCGCTCGCCTTCGCCGCCATGGCCTGCTTCATGTCGCTGGCCTCGTTCCTGAATTCGCGGGTCGTCGCCCGTATCGGCATGCGCCGCATCGCCCACTTCGCCCTGCTGATCTACATCGCCGTCGCCGGGGCGTGGGCGCTGCTCAGCGCCTTCACGCCGCTGCCGTTCTGGTTGTTCTTCGTGATGCTGACGACGGTCATGTTCATGATGGGCTGGGTCGGCTCGAACATGAACTCGCTCTCCATGGAACCCCTCGGCGCCGTGGCCGGCACCGCATCGTCGGTATTCGGCTTTCTCCAGACTATCGGCGGCGCGGCCATCGGCTCGTTCATCGGCCAGCACTTCAACGGCACGACGACCCCGGTTGCCCTCGGCTATTTCACCATGGGTACGCTCGCCCTCGTCTGCGTGCTCATTGCCGAGCGCGGCCGCCTATTCGGCGTGGGCGCCGAATACTCGCATACCGATTTCTCGCACCACGAAGCACACTAAGCGGGAACGGTGAAGACCTCGCGCCGCAATGCCTCCCAGGCGTTGCGGTCCGGGGCGACGATCAGCCCGCCATCGACGTGGTGGGGCTCATAGGGCTCGCCATCCAACCGTGCCACATAGCCGCCGGCCTCCTGCGCGATTAACGAACCGGCCAAGTGATCCCAGGGCATGAGCTTGCTGTAAAAGGCAAAGTCGGCGTGGCCGGACGCCAGCGTGCGGTATTCATGGCCCGCACAGCGATAATTGGCGAACATGCGCACCTTGGCGAGGTTCGTGAGCAGGCCCGGCCGCTGCGAACTGGGCAGGAACGCCACCGAAGCCGTGCCGATCATCTGATCGAGCGGCTTGGCTTCCGCGTAGCGCAGCCGTGTACGCTCCCCATCCATCCGCACACGCCAGGCGCCGGCGCCCTTGCCGGCCAGCATCCAGTCGTCGCCCATCGGATCGTAGATAATGCCGCCGACAGTCTCGCCCTCGGCAACGACAGCGGCCATCACGGCAAAAAGCGGCAGTCCTGCGGCGAAATTGGCCGTTCCATCCACGGGATCGACTACCACGGCCAGATCAGCACCGCCGAGCTTGCCCAATAGCGCCGGGTCCGCCGCGACCGATTCCTCGCCCACGAACAGCGCCTGCGGCCAGTACCGCGCCACATCGGCCTTGATGGAGCGCTCGGCAGCGAGATCAGCCTCGGTTACCAGGTCGATCGCCTCGGTCTTCTGATGTACGTCGTCGCTCCCCAGATGCCGGAAGCGCGGCAGGATCTGGGTCTGGGCCGCCTCGCGCAGGATGCCGGAGAGTTGTTCGATGTCGATGTCAGCCATTTGCGCCTCCCGAAATTCCGGCGAAGTCGAAGAGCTTGGGGTCCAGCAGGTGGCTGGCATTCACGTTGCCCAGCGCCCGGATCATCACGTCCTTGCGGCCCGGCATCTGCTTTTCCATGTTGTCGAGCATCGCCTTCATGGCGTTGCGCTGCAAACCATCCTGGCTGCCGCAGAGGTCGCACGGAATGATCGGGAATTGCATGACCTCGGCGAAGCGCGCCAGGTCCGGCTCGGCGCAATAGATCAGCGGCCGCAGCACCTGCACGTCGCCTTCGTCATTGAGCAGCTTGCCCGGCATGGCAGCCAGCTTGCCGCCATGGAAAAGGTTCATGAAGAAGGTTTCGAGGCTGTCCTCGCGATGATGCCCCAGCACCAGCGCCGAACAGCCCTCCTCGCGCGCGATGCGATAAAGATGGCCGCGCCGCAGTCGCGAGCAGAGCGAGCAATAGGTCGCCCCGGCCGGCAGCTTGTCGGTGACGATCGAATAGGTGTCCTGATACTCGATCCGGTGGGGCACGCCGATCTTGGTCAGGTATTCGGGCAGGATATGCTTGGGAAAATTCGGCTGGCCCTGATCGAGATTGCAGGCCAGCAGTTCAACCGGCAGCAGCCCGCGCCACTTGAGGTCGAGCAGGATCGCCAGCAGGCCATAGGAATCCTTGCCGCCCGAAAGCGCGACCAGCCAGCGGTCGCCGGGCCGCACCATGCCGAACTTGTCGATGGCCTCGCGCGTCAGCCGCACCAGCCTCTTGCGCAGCTTGTTGAATTCGACGCTCGAGCCGACTTCCCGGAACATGGGATGGGTGGAACCGGCATCGTCGATCTCGGCCGGCAACGCATCGATCATGGCAGCTTGGTTCATGGGAAGGCTCGTAAACGACAAGGGGACGGCAATTGCCGTCCCCTCTTAACCCAACTCGCCTTGGCGAACTACTGCGCCGGCTCCGGTTCCGGCACGTTTTCGCTGACATCGTGGCCGGTATCGTACCGGTCGAGATTGAGCTCGAACTCGTGCAGGCGCTTCCAGATGGAGCGCAGTTCGGTAAGGGTCGTCCAGTTGTTGAGAATGAGGCCGAAGGCGCCGTCGACACGGCCATAGGCGTCGCTCACCTGCTGAAGCACGCCGAAGGTCACCGCGCCCGTGAACATGCCGGGACCGACCATGAGCAGCGGGGCCAAGCTGGTCACCTGGCTGTAGAGGTTCGACCACAGGTCGAAATAGCCATAGTGGAGGTAGAGCCGGTGATAGTTCACCCGGATGCCCCAGAACAATTGCAGCAGCGTTTCCGGCTTGGCGTGGTTGCGCTTGTCGTCCTCGCCCAGCACCAGCTCCTTGCGGAAGGCCGCCTCCACGCGCTGGTTGTTGTATTCCAGCCCCGGCAGGAACCAGCCCACGAACCACGACACCAGCATGCCGCCCAGCGTGATCACCACCGAAGCCCAGACGAGCGAGCCGGGGATGTCGCGGATGAGCGGCAGGTCGACCTGCTCGCTGATCGCCCACAGGATCGGGATAAAGGCGATGAGGGTCATCACGGCGCGCACGATGGCAAGACCGAGGCTCTCCACGATCGAGGAGAAGCGCATCGCGTCTTCCTGGATACGCTGGGAGGCGCCTTCGATCTCGCGTTCCACATGCCGCCAGCGCGGAATGTAGTTCTCGGTGATGGCCTGGCGCCAGCGGAAGCCGTAGAGGCGCGTGACGTAGTTGGTGAGCGTGGCGAGGATCACATACGGTACCGCGATCCAGAGGAAGCTGGAGGGCATCGGTATGTTGATGAAGCCAAGAAAGTTGTGGTCAGCGAGCCGGGGCATGAAGATCAGCCCCCAGAACTCGGAAATATCGTGCCCCTGCGGCGCTTGCAGGAGGTTGTAGAACTGGTTGTACCATCGGTTGATGAGTACGGTCATCTGCACTTGCATGTAGATGGAAAAGATCAGGAAGGCCCCGCCGCCATAAGCCCAGAGGGCCCATTTGGCATTGCGGAAGTACGACGTGATCATTGAGGCCTCCGGGCAGTCAGCCCCAAGTTCGGGGCACATATTCCGTCACAAAAAAATAAGGCTGACACAAGGCTCCAATTGCACTGTTACCAAAAGTTAAGGGCCGCTCCGAAGAGCGGCCCTCAACATATTCAGTCTCTGCTGCGCGCCGATTAGCGCGAGTAGAATTCCACGACCAGGTTCGGTTCCATCTGGACCGGGTACGGCACGTCGGCGAGAACCGGAACGCGCACATAGGTGGCCGACATCTTGTTGTGGTCGACTTCGATATATTCCGGCACATCGCGCTCGGCGAGCTGCACGGCTTCGAGCACGACGGTGAGCTGACGCGAACGCTCGCGCACTTCAACCTTGTCGCCGGCCTTGACCTGGTAGGACGGAATGTTGACGCGCTTGCCGTTGACCATCACGTGGCCATGGCTCACGAACTGGCGGGCGGCGAAGACGGTCGGAACGAACTTGGCGCGATAGATGATCGCGTCCAGACGGCTCTCGAGCAGGCCGATCAGGTTCTCACCGGTGTCGCCCTTGACGCGCGAGGCTTCCTGATAGAGGCGCTTGAATGCCTTTTCGGTGATCGAGCCGTAATAGCCCTTGAGCTTCTGCTTGGCGCGGAGCTGCAGACCGTAGTCCGAAGCCTTGCCCTTGCGGCGCTGGCCGTGCTGGCCGGGGCCATAGGCACGATCATTGAGCGGCGACTTCGGGCGGCCCCACAGGTTTTCGCCCAAGCGGCGGTCGATCTTGTACTTGACTGAATGGCGCTTCGTCATCGCGTGTCCTTTGTGAACGAAGATAAATGGACCGCGCCCTCCTCTGCCCCAGCGCCTGAACGCCGAAGCCGACAGATCCCTGATAAAGGAGATCCCGGGTGCGCCTGCGACCCCGAAGGGCTCAACAGGTGCGCGCGTGATAGAGGGATGAACGTTCTGTGTCAAGCGCGGCGGGCCATTCGGCGCGCCGCGCCGGTGGGTTTAGAGCCCCAGATAGTCGCGCTTGCCGATATCGACGCCGTTATGGCGCAGGATCGCATAGGCCATGGAGATGTGGAAGAAGAAGTTCGGCAACTGGCGGTTGAGAAGATAGTCGGTGCCCGTCAGCGACAGCTCGGCGTCGCGAAGCTTGACCGGTATCACGCGCTCGTCGGCGCCAGCGAACGCGGCTTCGGGGATGCTCTTGAGGAAATCGACGGTCTTGCCGATCCGCGCCTTGAGGTCTTGCCAGCTCGTCTCGTTGTCGGGGAAGCTCGGCACCTCGACATTGGCAAGGCGCGCGGCCGTGACCTTGGCGGTATCGCTGGCGCGCTGAATCTGGCCCGAAAAGGCATACATGTCCGGCGCCAGGCGCGCATTGAACAGCACCGAAAGGTCGAAGCCGCGCGTCGAGGCGTTGGCGTCGGCCTTGGCCATGATGCCCAGCAATTGCTCGAAGCCGCGAATATAGACCGGCACCGAAGCGCGATAGATAGAAAGGGACATCTTTCTGGTTACCCCTGTTGCAGTGAACTATTGAGCGGCCGCGCCTTCCGGCTCTGCGACCATCTTGCGGTCGAGCGCGCGCTGATTGCGCAGCTCCGGGAAGAGCCGGCTCCAGATGCCCGCAACCGCCATTGCGCCGACGCCGCCGATCACCACCGCCGGCACCGCGCCCAACCAGGCTGCGACCATGCCGGCACGGAACTCGCCCAGTTCGTTGGAGGCGCCGATGAACACCGAATTGACCGCCGTGACGCGCCCGCGCACCGAGTCGGGCGTCCAGAGCTGCATGATGGTTTCGCGAATGGTGACGCTCACCATGTCGCTGGCCCCGACCAGCGCCAGCGCCGGCACCGCTACCCAGATCGAGGTCGAGAACCCGAAAAGGATGGTGAAAAAGCCGAAGAGCCCCACGAACACGAAAAGCAGGCGCCCCGCGTGATCGCGGATGGGATAGCGCGACAACAGCACCGCCATGGCGATGCCGCCAATGCCCGGCGCAGCGCGCAGGAAGCCGAGTTCGGAGGGCCCGGCATGCAGGATATCCCTGGCATAGATCGGCAGCAGCGCTACGGCGCCACCCATCAGCACGGCGAAAAGATCGAGCGAGATGGCGCCCAGCACCACGCGATTGGAGAGAATGTAGCGGAAACCGGCCAGCATGGTCTCCATGCTGGTTGCCTGATGGGATTCGCGCTGGAACGGGCGCGGAATGAGCAGCACGCTCACCATCGACACCACGACCAAAGCCGCGGCGACGCCGAACGCCACTTCCGGGCCGATGCCATAGAGCAGGCCGCCGGCCACCGGCCCCAGGATCGAGGCGAACTGCCAGGCCGAGGCATTGATGGTGATAGCGTTCGACAGCGCCTCGGGCGGCACCAGATTGGGCGCCAGCGACTGGCTCGCCGGCCCCATGAAGGCGCGAGCGGCGCCCAAAATGGCCAGCACGACGAAGATCGGCCAGATCTCGTGCGCCTTGAGGTCCACGAAGATGAAAAGTGCGATCGCCGCCGCGAATTCGAAGCCGAGGCAGATCGCCATGATAGCCCGACGATTGAACCTGTCCGCCGCCAGCCCGGTGACCAGCACCAGCAACAGCGCCGGCAGGAACAGCGTGAGCCCCACCAGGCCCAGCAATGCCGGGCTGCTGGTCAGGTCATAGACCTGCCAGGCGACCGAAACCGCCATGATCTGCACGGCAAAGCTGGTCGTCAGCGTCGCGATCCAGAAAAAACGGAAGCCGGGATAGTTGAATGCCTGACGAGACGGCTCAGGCGCCGAAGCGGTGGTTTGCATTATGCGCAAAGGAAATGACACGCCGGCTCGTCACAGTCAAAGCCTGCTTGCGCCTGTCCTAGTCTTCCTTGGCCTTGCGCGGCTGCCGGTTCGGATTGGGACGCTCGTGCCGGCGGTCGATCGAGGAGATGACACCGCGCAGGGTGCGGATTTCCTGGCTGGAGAAATTGCCGCGCGACAGCGCCGTGCGCAGGTTGTTGACCATGCTCGGCCGCTTGTCGGGCGTGGTGAAGAACCCCGTCTGGTCGAGCACGCCCTCTAGGTGCTCGAACAACCCGACCAACTCTTCTTTGGGCGCAGCTTCGGCGAGACCGCTGTCGAACGGCAATTGCGCGCCCTCGTCGGTCTGCCGCCGCCATTCATAAGCGATGATGAGCACCGCCTGCGCGATGTTGAGCGAGGCAAAGGCCGGCTCGACCGGCAGGGTCACGATGGCGTTGGAGAGCGCCACTTCCTCGTTATAGAGACCCCAACGCTCGCGCCCGAACAGGAACCCGGCCTTCTGGCCGCCGGCGATATGGGAAATGACGCGCTGCCCAGCGATATCGGGCCCGATCACTTCCTTCTGCATGTCGCGGCGACGCGCCGTAGTGGCGTAAACCAGCGACAGGTCGGCAACGGCCGCCTCGACCGTTTCGAACACCTGCACCTTTTCGATGACGTGGTCGGCGCGCGAAGCGGCGGCTATGGCGCGTTCGTTGGGCCAGCCGTCGCGCGGATTGACCAGCCGCAGGTCCCACAGGCCGAAATTCGCCATGGCCCGCGCTGCCGTGCCGATATTCTCCCCCAATTGGGGTTCGCACAGGATCACCGCCGGGCTGGGGCGATAATTGAAGGTCAATGAAGAGTCGGTGCCGGCCATGGGAAATTCCTTGTTGCCGGCAAATACGGAGAAACTTGCCTAAAGATCAAGCGTGGCGAATGTCACGCCACGCGATGCGTCAGTTCCTTCACCTTGGCCGAACGGCGCCATTCGCGGTCGAGGACGGCAAAGTGCAGTTCCTCGTCCCACTCACCCTGGAACAGGGCATGTTCGCGATAATGTGCCTCAAGGCGCATGCCCAGGCGCGTCAGCAGCTTGGCCGAACGCGTATTGCGGGCGTCGCATCGCGCAAAGACCCGGTGCATGCCGAAATAGTCGAAAGCGATATCGATCATCCTGGAGACCGCCTCGGTGGCATAGCCCTGCCCCGAATAGGCCTTGCCGAAAACGAAGCGCACCTCCCCCTGCCCGGCCGTGGCATCCGCCCAGCGCAAAGACACCTGCCCAAGCAAATGCTTGTCGGCCTTGCGGATCACCGCCAGGGACAGGATGTCGCCGGGGCGTTGCAAGGTAACCTGCTCGCTCATGGCCTTGATGGCTGCCTGCACCTCGACCTTGTCGCGCGCCTTCCAATCCAGGTAGCGCTGCACTTCGGGAAGCGCGTGATAGCTCATCACGGCGTCAATGTCGCCGCGATCGAAAATCCTCAGGATCAGCCTGTCGGTTTCCACGGGGAGTTGTAGATGGGTCATGGCGTCGCGTTCCTCCGCAGGTCATCGGCGGGGCCACGGACAAACTGCCGGCCGCCCCGCCATTGCATAGTTCTGGAACGGAACAGCGCTGGCTCCGGTTCCGGCTCGACGCGTGAAAAAACCTTCTCAATTCCCCGGAATCACGAGGAAAATGGCATAAGCCAACAAGCCGGGAGGCCCCTGCTGGCCGGCCTGCTCTTGCCGGTTCATATACCGGCTCCGTGACGCTTTGCTGAAAGCGGACGACTAACGCTGCCCGCCGCTAATGGTTAGGCCGTGAATGCGGCCGAATCAATTCAAACCTGCGACAGTCCGCTCTTGCCCAAAGCGTCCTCATCGGATTGCTGGGCAACCCATTCTCCCTCGAGAATGGCGTAGATGAATTCTTCGTCCCACTCGCCCTTGAAGCGGGCATGCTCGCGAAAATGTGCTTCCCGGCGCATGCCCAGCCGCTCCATGACGCGCCACGAGGCCACGTTACGCGCATCGCATCTTGCCATGACGCGATGAAGACCCAGCCCCGCGAACCCGATCTCGAGCAGCGCGCGGGCAGCCTCGGTCGCATAACCGTGATCATGGAAATTCGGGTTGAAGATATAGCCGAGCTCTCCCTGCCGCGCGATTTCGCTGCGCCAGATCAGCGACACCTCTCCGATAAGTTCACCCGTCTCGCGCAAATCCACGGCGAGCACGAGCTTGTCGCCCTCCTCCTCTACGGCCGATTGCGCAATGCGCTGCTGCACCGCCTCGGTAACGGTTTCATGCGTCATCGGGCGATCGAAAAGATAGCGCGCGACATCCTCGCGCTGCCGGTAGGCGAAGACGGCATCGACGTCGCCGCGCGTGAACGGCCGCAGGCGCAGGCGGCTCGTCAGGATGGGATAGTCCGGTGCATAGACCATGTCGCGCGTCCCCGGATCGCGAAAGCTCCCGGTGGTAAGCCGCAGGCGCCGTAATTGCAAGTTCGGGCGGCCCATGCCAGCGTCGATGCATGAACCACACTGCCAAACCGTCGATAGACCTGACGGCCCGCTGCGCCTGCGGCGCCGTTACGGTCATCGTCAACGGCCGGGTACGAGCCATGCTCATGTGCTCGTGCCACGACTGTCAGAAGGCGACCGGCACCGGGCATTCGACGGCGGCGCTCCTGGTCGCATCCGACGTCACGATTGCTGGCCCCGTCAAGACATTCGACAGGCCCGCCGATTCCGGCGCCATCTTCACCCGTAGCTTCTGCCCCGGATGCGGCACGCCGCTCGCGGGCACTTCGAGCCGGGCGCCCGGGATGCTGCTCCTGCCCGTTGGCCTGTTCGGCGCGGATGCCGACTGGTTCGCGCCGAACCAGCTCATCTTTGCCCGCTCTCATCACGATTGGGACGCAATGGCGGACGAAATCCCCCACTACGCGCGCTATCGCGACAGCGGAGAGAGCTGAATGTCCGCAGCGTTCGAAACCGTCCTTCCCGATCGTTCCGACATGAAGTGATGAAACGCCAGAGCCAGACCCTGCTGCATCTTTGCGACCGCATCCGCGCCATTCTCGACGGCGACCCGCGCATCACCGAGAAATGGATGTTCGGCGGCCAGACATTCCTGCTCAACGGCCACATCCTGGTCGGCGCAAAGAGTGATGGCCGCATTCTCGTCAAGGTCGACAAGGAGGCTGGCAACGAGGTGGCGCTGGCACGTACCGGCGCCAGCCAGATGGCGCATGGCGGCCGGCCGATGCGGGGCTTCATCTGGGTGGAGGGCGACGCCATCGAGGATGACGACGCCCTGCGCGAATGGATCGCCCTGTCCCAAAGCCACGCGGCCGGCCGGAAGCCGGCCTGAGACTCAGGCTTCGGGCGCCTTGCCCATCACCAGCGAAGCGTTGACGCCACCGAAGCCGAAGGCGTTGACGAGCGCGTAATCGAGCGCTTTGGCATGCGGCACGCGGGGTACGAGGTCGAACACGTCCGCGCCCTCCTCCGGATCGTCGAGGTTGAGCGTGGCCGGCAGCATGCCGTTGCGGATGGCCTGCACGGTGGCCACAGTGGCCAGGGCTCCCGCCGCGCCGAGCAAATGGCCGGTGGAGGACTTTAGCGCCGACACCGACAGGCTCTTGCCGCGATCGCCGAACACCGCCTTGATCCCCTCGATCTCCGCCGCGTCTCCTACCTCGGTAGAAGTCGCATGGGCGCTCACATAGCCGATCTG
>Ga0182735_1002471_pt1 | contig 11179 bp, 11 predicted proteins | sample eDN5th30CKraftMG_FD_128524 | JGI IMG/M metagenome (GOLD analysis project Ga0182735, IMG submission 128524) | Enriched Miracle-Growth compost microbial communities from Emeryville, California, USA - eDNA 5th pass 30_C Kraft MG (version 2) (version 2) ... | reverse complement strand
TGGCTTCGGTAGATGAAGAAAAATCAGCTACCCTAAAGTCTTTTCTGGAAGGAATGTATGAGGTGGTGATCAAGATCATTGGCTACGCCATGCAGCTTGCACCTTACGGTGTTGCTGCGCTTCTGTTTAATTTAACGGTCAACGTAGGAGCCTCTTTCCTGATCGTTTTGCTAAAATATGTGTTTATTGTGCTGGGAGGCCTGGCCATTCATCAATTTGTGACCTATTCCATCGTTCTGAAATTCTTTGCCAACCGCAATCCGCTTGAATTCTTTAGAAAGTCGACAGAAGTAATTCTAACCGCTTTCTCTACCAGCTCAAGCAATGCTACTTTACCAACAGCGATATCGGTTAGTATCAATCAGCTGAAGATTCCCAAGCCGATCGCAAATTTTGTTCTGACCATAGGAAGCACGGCTAACCAGAACGGAACGGCCTTGTTTGAGGGTATTACCGTGCTGTTCCTGGCACAGTGCTTTAATGTCGAGCTCAGCTTGCTGTCGCAGATCACCGTGGTCTTTCTTGCAATCCTGGCCGGGATAGGAACAGCCGGCGTGCCGGGCGGATCGCTTCCGGTTATTGTTACGATCCTGGTTTCCATTGGCGTTCCGGGAGAGGCGATCGGGCTTATTTACGGAGTAGACCGCATCCTGGATATGTCGAGAACCGTTTTGAACGTAACCGGAGATATCACTGCTGCTGCCTATATACAACGTGTAGAAGAAAAGGCTGATTTCGAAAAACTCATACTCGATCAGGAAGATTAAATCGCATACCATGCACATGACTTGCTCATACCTTGCTCTACATGACTCCGTAGTGTCTGCGTAGTGAGTGCGTTGTGTCTGCGTTTTTTTGCATGTTTTAACGTAGTTACTACCCGGTTAGCAAGCAGGATATTTCTGGGAAGATAATGCAAGCTTAAGATCGAGGCAGCGCTGCCAACCTTCGTATAATAAAATTAGGAAATCCGGGCTTAGGCGATTATCTTTAAGAAATTAAAATAAACTATAACAAACTAATCCGATGATCGAGATGGAGTCCTCTTTAATTGCAATTGTGGTAGGTGCGGTAATCGCTCTCTTTATATTCTTTTATTTTTTACCGGTAAACCTGTGGTTCACAGCCCAGCTTTCGGGTGTGCGTGTCAGCTTATTGAATTTGCTGCTGATGCGTTTGCGGAAGGTTTCACCATCCCTGGTGGTAAATTCCATGATCATTTCGACAAAAGCCGGATTGAACATAAGTTCCAATGAAATCGAAACACATTACCTGGCCGGCGGAAATGTCAACCGGGTAATCAAAGCTTTGATCTCTGCCGATAAGGCGAACATTCCCTTAAGCTTTAAATCGGCTACTGCCATTGATCTGGCCGGAAGGGATGTATTTGATGCGGTTCAGATATCGGTAAACCCGCGTGTGATTAACACGCCGCCGGTTGCTGCGGTGGCTAAAGACGGAATTCAGCTGATCGCAAAAGCACGGGTTACGGTTCGGGCGAATATCAATCAGTTGGTTGGGGGAGCCGGTGAAGAAACTATTTTAGCGCGGGTTGGGGAAGGGATTGTAACAACGATAGGTTCTTCCGAAACCCATAAGCTGGTGCTGGAAAATCCCGATCGTATTTCCCGTACGGTATTGGAAAAAGGATTGGATAGCGGTACTGCTTTCGAGATCCTTTCGATCGATATCGCGGATATTGATATCGGTGAAAATATTGGTGCGAAGCTTCAGACCGATCAGGCCGAAGCGGATCTGAAAGTAGCAAATGCCCGTGCAGAAGAGAGACGCGCAATGGCTGTGGCATCTGAGCAGGAAATGCGTTCGAAAGCGCAAGAGGCTCGTGCAAAGGTGATTGAAGCTGAGGCCCAGCTGCCATTGGCAATGGCAGAAGCTTTCCGTAGCGGCAACCTAGGTATTATGGACTACTATAAGATCCAGAATATCCAGGCAGATACCGATATGCGCGAGTCTATTTCAAAGCCGGGAGATAAAAAGGGGCATGATAAGAAATAAAACGAAGGAGCATTCGCTTTTTTAACAATTTGTTTTACATTTATCCATTCATTTACGATAAACCTGTATTAATCAAATTCTAACTCTATGAATTCTCTCGCTTTAGAAGATTATTTAGTCTTTCTTGTATATTTCTTATTCGTTGCGCTTTATGGATTTTGGATCTATCAGAAGAAAAAATCAAAGACTGCAGACTCCAAGGATTATTTCCTTGCAGAGGGCTCATTAACCTGGTGGGCTATCGGGGCCTCGCTGATCGCTTCTAATATTTCTGCCGAGCAATTTATAGGAATGAGCGGTTCGGGCTTTCAAATGGGCCTTGCAATTGCTACCTATGAGTGGATGGCGGCTGTTACGCTGATCATTGTTGCGGTGTTCTTTATTCCTGTTTATTTGAAGAATAAGATCTTTACCATGCCGCAGTTTTTGGGTCAGCGTTATAATGAAACGGTGGCTATGATCATGGCGATCTTCTGGCTGTTGCTTTATATTGTTGTCAATCTTTCTTCCATTCTTTTTCTGGGCGCACTTGCCGTGAGCAGTATCTCAGGCATTGATTTTACTGCCTGTATGATCGGTCTGGCCATTTTCGCTATCATCATTACGCTGGGGGGAATGAAGGTAATTGGTTATACAGACGTTATCCAGGTGTTCTTTCTGATTCTTGGAGGTTTGGCCACTACCTATTTGGCTCTTGAATTGGTTGCTTCTCATTATGGTGAAAGTGGCGTGATAAAAGGATTTAATCTTTTAACAAGCGAGGCCAATGAACATTTTCATATGATCTTTAAGAAGGATAACCCGAATTATATTGATCTTCCGGGTCTTTCAGTCTTGATCGGGGGCATGTGGATCGTGAACCTGAGCTACTGGGGCTGTAATCAGTACATTACGCAGCGCGCTTTGGGAGCCGATCTTAAAACGGCACGCGGTGGTTTGTTATTTGCAGCGGTTCTGAAGCTTCTTATGCCGATCATTGTGGTTGTTCCCGGTATTGCGGCTTATTTACTATATAAGCAAGATGTATTTAGCAGTGAAATGTTTGTGGATGGCAAGCTGATGGCTGATAGAGCCTATCCGGTTCTATTGAACTTATTGCCTACCGGACTTAAAGGTTTGTCTTTTGCGGCTCTGACTGCTGCTGTAGTTGCATCCTTAGCAGGTAAAGCGAATAGTATCGCTACCATTTTTGCATTGGATATTTATAAGAAAGCATTTAAGAAAGATGCCAGCGAGAAAAGTCTGGTGAACATCGGAAAGATCGTGATCGTTGTTTCCTTATTGCTGGCGGTAATCATTTCCCCGTTCCTGGGAATAGAGAAAGGCGGTTTTCAGTATATCCAGGAGTATACCGGCTTCGTTTCGCCGGGTATATTTGCTATGTTCGTGCTGGGCTTCTTCTGGAAAAAGACTACTTCAAACGCCGCTTTGTTTGCAACCATAGGCGGATTCGTACTGTCTGTTATATTTAAATTACTGCCTAATTTCGTTGATCTTGAATTCCTTTATCAGTTTGGATTTGCAGTTCCTGTGAACGGAGTGTTTGAGATTCCGTTTATTGACAGGATGGGCTTTGTGTTTATTATCTGTATCATCGGTATGGCCATTATCAGTATCTACGAAACGAATCGTGGCTTGCAAACGAAAGGGCTTGAGATTGATGCAAGTATGTTTAAACCCGATCCTAAATTTACCGCAGGAGCCTTATTGGTTATTGGAATTATCGTAGCTTTGTACTCTGTTTATTGGTAACAGTGCCTTTAAAATACGTGTACAGATATGACGAAACAGCAAAAGATAGCTGAATTTGATCCCAATCAGCCGGGTTTAGCTGATGCTTCAATTTTTGGATTACCATTTACTGCTGAAGAAAGTGAAATCATTATTATCCCGGTTCCCTGGGAAGTGACAGTAAGTTACGGTGCCGGTGCTTCTGCCGGTCCGCAGGCTATATTGGATGCTTCTTTTCAGGTTGACCTGTTCCACCAGGAATATCCTGAGTTATGGAAGCTGGGTATCTGCCTTGTGGATGCACCGGCTTTCTGGCAGGAAAACAGTGAATTACTGAAAGAAAAAGCACAGGCTATCATCCAGGCTCTTGAAGATGGGGAAGACCTGGCAGATCATCCGGCTTTGCAGCAAAGTTTAGAGGATATCAATCTGGCTTGTGAAAAGCTGAATAAGGAGGTTAAAGAGCAGATTCTATACTGGAAAAAGAAAGGAAAGAAAGTTGCTCTTTTAGGGGGCGATCACAGTGTTCCGCTAGGCTATTACCAGGCTTTAGCAGAATCGCATGCGGCGTTCGGAATATTGCATTTCGACGCGCATATGGATTTAAGAAAGGCCTATGAAGGCTTTACCTATTCACATGCATCGATCATGTATAATGCTTCCCGGTTACCGCAGGTCTCACGGATCGTTCAGGTTGGTTTGCGTGACTTTTGTGAACAGGAAGTGGCGGTTGCAAAGGAAGCGGGAGACCGGATTAAGGTTTTTACTGACCTGGATTTAAAAGCAGCAGCTTTTAAAGGTAAGACCTGGGAAGAGCAATGCAATGAGATTATAGCATCTTTGCCGGCTCAGGTGAGCATTAGCTTTGATATCGATAGCTTATACCAGTGGTATTGTCCGAATACCGGAACTCCTGTTCCCGGTGGACTTTCTTTTGAGCAGGTAACTTATTTATTGTCGGCTTTGGCCAATAGTGATAAGGAGATCATTGGTTTTGACCTGGTTGAGGTATCTCCGGGTACAGATGACTGGGATGGGAATGTTGGTGCCCGCTTGTTGTTTCATTTATGCGGCGCGTTTGCGAAATCGCAGGGCTTGAAGGTAGGAGACAGGATCTCGTTTTAGAAATTATGTTGCCAGTTGATGGCCAGCCATAAATCATGTTTGGTTTTTGTTCTGATCAGGTCTCTTACACGGTAGTCCATTCCGGCTTCAATCTGATTCTTTGGAGAAAGAGTATATCCGACAGCACCGAGGGCACGGATCTCAAGGTTTCCAGTTTTATTCTGTAAAGAACCGATATATTCATTGTTAAATTTGAGGAACCAATTATTTGGTTGTCCTGAATTTTTTAGGGATTGTTTGAAGCCGACCCGATAGCGGATGCGATATTTATCTGCTTTTGTTTCTTCAAATATCTGTTCGGTCCTGAAACGATGTGAAATCTCTAGCGAGGTGAAGGTTTTTGAAAATGAATATTGCTGGATTAATTGATGCGCAAAATGATGATCGGCATAGCGGACCATGTACCCCGCTCCAATCCCTGATAACGGGCCTGCACTTCTAACCAATACCATTTCCAATTCAATCTTTTCGAATTGTACCTCTGATTGATTATCGGGAAAAGGATTTTGAAAAAATATTTCTCTGGCTGCTAAGCGGGAATTGCCGCTCCAGGTATTGCTGATCTTGAACTTTGTGCTTATTTGATTAGACAAGCCTATCCGGTTTTGAGCAGAAGCGTTAAAAGCTATAAAAGATAATAAAAGAAGGATTATTTGTGCTTTGTTGAGGGAAGCAGTAAAAGGTTTAAGACCTTTCATAATTGAATGCGTTAACATGCAATGTTAAGTTATTGTTAATTTATAATTGTGAGGCAAATGTATTATTAATTTTTGAAATCATTGTAGAATCCTTTTCCCGCTAGAATTTGTTATTAACTTTGTGACATGTCTTTATTTATATCGTCTTTGAATTCCGGAAGCAACGGGAACTGCTATTATATTGGTAATGATAAGGAGGCGGTTCTCGTAGATGCAGGTTTATCCTGCCGGGAAACAGAGAAAAGAATGGTGCGTTCCGGGCTTTCAATGCAGATGGTGAAGGCGATCTTTGTGAGTCATGAACATTCGGATCATATACGCGGGATCGCAAATCTGGCAAAAAAGTATCAGTTGCCGATCTATATTACGAGCAAGACTTTGCATCATAGCCGGCTTTCCATAGCTGATCATCTGATAAAATGCTTTACAGGCCATCAAAATTTTCAGGTTGGTGATTTAACGGTGTCGAGCTTTCCTAAATATCATGATGCCGTTGAGCCGCATAGCTTCATGATCTCTTATAATGCTATTCATGTAGGAGTCTTCACGGATATAGGCGATGTCTGTGAGAATGTGATTGGCCACTTCAGGCAATGCCATGCAGCTTTTTTAGAAAGTAATTACGATGATGAGCTTCTGGAAAATGGCACGTACCCTTACTTTTTGAAGAACCGTATTCGGGGAGGAATGGGTCACCTATCCAACGAGCAGGCTTTAAGCCTTTTTAAGATGCATAGGTCACCCGATATGAGTCATTTATTACTTTCTCATCTTTCCAAAAATAATAACAATGCAGCCATGGCTCAACGACTATTCCAGGAGCAAGCCATCAATGTAAAGGTTGTGGTTGCCTCACGGGAAGTTGAAACTCCCGTCTTCCGGATAGGCGGTGTAAGCGAGATCTTAGCTACAGAACGGAGTCGTGTACAACAACTTTAGTCCAGTTGTTGCTGTACTTTTCTATTGCTGCTAGGTGGATAGGATGTGTTTCATATACATTAATATCATCCATGTTTTTGAATTGAACCAGCAAATTATAGGAGAAGCTATTATCTACTACATCGCGTGCATGGGTTTTAGCAGGAGGCCCGTATTGCAATGAATGGATATTCGGTATCTTTCTTAATTCTTCAAAGAAACCTGTAAAATCTTTAATTTCTTGTTGCGAGAGATCTTCCCGTAACCAAAAGAGTACATAGTGAACTATCATTTTGTTTTGTTGTTTGTGTGAAGAAGCTAATGCTGATGGAATTGAATTGCCTAGTAAGCCACCAAGTACAGCTGTACCAGCTACATTCTTTATGAATTTTCTACGTTGCATTATTATCTGGTTTATATTACGAATATAACAAAATGATTGACAAAACAATTTATTTATTTAAGTCGCTTGCAATTTTATAAGAGTGCAAGCGGTCTTTGTGATCATAGATAGGAGATGTGATCATTAGCTCATCTACCTGTGTTTTATCAAGGAATTGCTGCAGCCCTTCTTTTACTTTTTCGGGTCCTCCGATAAAAGAATAAGCGATCATTTGCTGAAGTGCTGCTTCTTCCATGGGATCCATAAAGTCTTCATCGGGGTTGAAGGGTGCCTGCAACAATTCTCTGTGCCCTGTGATGATACCCAAGAATAGTTTTTTAAAGGAAGTGGCTAATAGTTCTGCTTTTTCATCCGAGTCTGCGGCTATGACGTTTACACAGGCCATTGTATAGGGCTCTTTGAGGTAGGCGGAAGGCCGGAAATTTTGATGATATATAGCCAATGCTGTATGGAGCTGAGCAGGTGCAAAGTGACTGGCAAATGCGTATGGCAAACCATAGGCCGCGGCTAAATGAGCGCTGTCTGTACTTGATCCTAATATCCAGATGGGTATATCCAAGCCTTCTCCCGGGAAGGCCCGTACATGGGCATTGCGATTTGAGGCTGATAAGTAAGTTTGTAATTCCCGGACGTTCTTTGGAAATTCCATTGCTGCACGCTGATCTCTGCGGAGTGCCATTGCAGTAAGCTGATCGGTGCCGGGCGCACGCCCGAGGCCCAGATCAATACGGTTTGGAAATAGCGTGGCCAAGGTGCCGAATTGTTCGGCGATAATTAATGGCGCGTGGTTGGGAAGCATGATGCCCCCTGAGCCCACTCTGATGGATTTAGTACCTGCAGCAATATGTGCTATCAAGATGGATGTTGCTGAACTGGCAATGCCGGGCATGTTATGATGTTCGGCTAACCAATATCGCTTATATCCCCATTTTTCTGTATGCTGCGCTAAATCAAGGCTGGTAGAGAAAGTATCGCCTGCTGTTTTGCCCTGCACTATCATGGCCAGGTCTAAAACAGATAATGGAGTAGTTGCTAGTTTCTTGCTATTCATTTATTTATATGACCTTATAAGAAGATACAAAAATACCAAAACAAAATTCGATAGAAGATTTGAGGAGGAAAAATTGACACCTAACGGACTATCACTGGTTAGGTAGCTAATACGTGTTTAGAAGGATATTTATTGATGCCGTCAATAATAACTTTGCAAGCTGCTTTAATCTCATCTTCGCTTATAATAAGCGGAGGAGCCAGGCGGAGTGCTGTTTCACAATGTAAGAACCAATCGATCATTAGACCATTATCTGCACAATATTTACTGATATTTTCTACCTGGTAAAAGCTATCAAGCTGGATAGCCATCATGAAGCCTATGCCACGGATTTCTTTAATGGAAGGATGCTGCAAATGCTTTCGGAACAGGTTGGCTTTAGCTGCTATGGAATCTACTAATTGATCTTCTATGATAAACTGTACGGATGCTAAAGCTGCGGCACAGCAAACAGGATGACCTCCGAAAGTAGTTATATGACCCAATATCGGGTTGTGGGTGATCACATCCATGATCTGTTTATCGGCAATGAATGCACCTATCGGCATGCCTCCTCCCAAAGCTTTCGCTAATAGAAGGATGTCTGGGATAACTCCGAAATGCTCAAAGGCGAAAAGCTTGCCGGTCCGGCCGAAGCCAGTTTGTATTTCGTCTAAAATTAACAGTGTTCCGGTTTCATCGCAGCGTTTCCGGATACGCTGAAGCCATTTCTTATCGGGTACACAAACTCCTGCCTCCCCCTGGATGGTTTCTAAAATAACGGCTGCTGTTTTAGGCGTTATTTTAGAAATATCGGCTTCGGTGTTGAAGCCGATAAAGGATATATTGGGTAGTAAAGGTCCATAGGCGTTTCTGTACTCATCATTCCCGATCAAGCTTAGTGCGCCTTGCGTACTGCCATGGTAGGCTTTTTTTGCTGCTATAATTTCGGAACGGCCGGTATAGCGTTTAGCAATTTTCATTGCGCCTTCAGTTGCTTCAGTACCGGAATTTACAAAATAAACGGAATTTAAGCTTTTTGGAAGCAGTGAAACCAGTTTTTGTGCAAGCTTAACCTGTGGCGTTTGTACAAATTCACCAAATACGGTTACATGCATGTGCTTATCCAATTGATCTTTAATGGCATCAATTACCTTTTGGTTTCTGTGTCCGATGTTATTTACAGCAAACCCGGAAACAAGATCCATGTATTTTTCTCCGGATGGCCCGTATAGATAGATGCCCTCTGCTGAAACGATTTCAGTTAAGCGTGGATTGTTAGATGTTTGAGCCGTATTTAATAAAAATAATTGTCGATTACTAAGCATGAAGGATCGTTATCTTCTTTCTCTGTTTCTGCTTTCAAGCTCTTTGAACAACTGGTCTCGGAAGTCTCGCTCTACATCAAAGAACCTTGTGGCTTTGGATGCAGGAATGACTGCTTTGAACTTTTCAAGGTATTTCTTTTTACAAGCCAGGATATCACTGTCAAAGTCTAATGCATTCATAGAGCCCGGGCGAGCAGAACCGGGACGTTGTGGACGCGGCGGACGCTTTTCCCTGATTATATTTCCTATTTCCTGCTGATATTGATTGTATATTGGAAAAAACCGTTGAGCTTCCTGTGGAGAAAGATCTAATCGATTTGTGATGAAAGCTATTTTTGCTGTTTCAATTCTTTCAAACTGCTCATTATTATCTTGTGCCAGAATCGGAAAGCACGAGAATATTATAAAACAACATGTAATGTATAACTGTCTCATTTCTTTTTATTCTATATACTATTCTGAAGATATGATTCTATTTCATCTGACGAAAAGGAATCGGTATAAATATCGGATTCTTCTGTTAAATGATCACTTAAAATTATAATATCATTTGATTCCGGATAGAATGCTAAATAATCAATAATTGTTTCTGTAGGAAGAACATCAATATTAGGAAGCTCATTGGCCAGATTATCTATATCTGCATCAAAAGTTTCCGAGTTTGATTGGTTTTGATAAGTGATCGTAAAGATAGAAACGGCCAGTGCTAAACATGCTGCAGCTCCATAGGATAACCAGGAGGTCTTAAATCTTTTTATAGGAACAACCTTGGTTTGATCAGCTGTTTGCGATAGGATTGTCTGGCGAAGATCAGGAAAATAGTTATCAGGTACAGAAAAGCCATCTTTATGGATTCGGGACTTTAGCTTTTCTTCGCTAACCCTTGCTAGTATATCTTGTTTTAGCTGGGCCTGATAATCTGCAGGTGTAGAAAATGTAGATTCGGCTAGTTTGATTATTCTTATATTTTGAAGAATATCTTTCTTTGAGGTTTGAAAATAGTCTGCCGGAATAGTAAAAGGGTTCTTTTTGAGGTCCGGACTTAACCCGATCTCACCCTTTTTATTTCCATTTTGATCTATATTCTTCATATTGTTATGCTTTGATGCTTTCGTGTCAAAAAGGTTTAATCCGATTCTAATAAAAATTGTTCTATCTTCTTGACAGCAATATGATAGGATGCTTTTAAGGCTCCGACGCTCGTGCCTAATATTGCCGACATTTCATCATATTTGAGATCGTCAAAATATTTCATATTAAAGACAAGCCTCTGCTTATCGGGCAATGTTAATAAGGCTTGTTGTAGTTTCAATTGGATCTGATCTCCATTGAAATAAGGAGTGGCAGCTAAAGATTCAGCCAGGAAGCCGGAGTCCTCATCATCCAGCGAAATATTTAATTTTTGTTTTTTGCGATTGAGGAAGGTGATGCTTTCGTTGGTAGCTATGCGATAGATCCAGGTATATAGTTGGGCATCAGCTCTGAAGCTGTCTAAGTTTTTCCAGATTTTGATGAAAATATCTTGTACCAGGTCATTTGCATCCTCATGATCCAATACAAACCGGCGGACATGCCAATAGACCTTTTGTTGATACTTCGTTAGAAGTAACTCAAAAGCTTCATCGCGGGTTCGGCTATCCGCAAACTTTTCAAGTATCAGTGCATCATCCATATAAATAAGGATAAGTATTTTATTATAATACTTATCCTTTCTAATTGTTTTTATTTCCGTTTCACTACTTTTTGTGCTGCTTTGACGATGTCATTGGCAGAGAGGCCGTATTTGACCATCAGGTCTGCCGGTTTTCCGCTTTCCCCAAAGCTGTCATCCACGGCAACGTATTCCTGGGGTGCCGGCCGGTTCTTGATGAGCACCTGTGCAACGCTGTCGCCAAGGCCGCCCAAACGGTTATGCTCCTCGGCCGTTACC
>Ga0182735_1002466_pt1 | contig 11199 bp, 10 predicted proteins | sample eDN5th30CKraftMG_FD_128524 | JGI IMG/M metagenome (GOLD analysis project Ga0182735, IMG submission 128524) | Enriched Miracle-Growth compost microbial communities from Emeryville, California, USA - eDNA 5th pass 30_C Kraft MG (version 2) (version 2) ... | reverse complement strand
AGTTGCCGCTCGTAATCGGGTACCGGCAGCGTACTGGCGGTGGCATCCCGCGGGTCCGGGCCCGCGATGACGCCCAGCAGTCGCGCGCAATCCCGGGCCGTGCGGGCCATCGGGCCGACGGTATCCAGGCTCCAGGTGCGCGGCAGGATGCCATGGCGGCTGACGCGGCCGTAGGTGGGGCGCAACCCCACGATGCCGTTCAGCGCGGCAGGCAGGCGGATCGAACCGCCGGTGTCGGACCCCAGCGAGCCATAGCAGGCCCGCAGCGCCACCGCCACGGCCGAGCCGCTGGAAGATCCGCCGCTGATGCGCGCCGGATCCCAGGCGTTGCGGCAATCGCCGAACGAATCGTTCTGCCCGATCGGGTTGGCGGCGAATTCGGCCATGTGCAACGCGCCCAGCCAGATGGCGCCGGCGTCCTGCAGCCGTCGCGCGACGGTGGCGGTGACAGTGGGGCGATGGTCGGCCAGCAGCTTGCTGCCGCCGGTGGTGATGTGCCCGGCACGATAGAACATGTCTTTGTGGGCCAGCGGCACGCCGTGCAACGCCCCCGCCGCGTCGCCCCGGGCCAGCGCCCGGTCGGCCGCCCGCGCGTCTTCCAGCGCCTGGGCCTCGTCGATGGCGATGAAGCAGTTCACCCGCGCTTGCACCGCGCGGGCGCGCTGCAGCGCCAGCCGGGTCAGGGCCTCGGACGACACCTGGCCGGCGCGGATGCGCCGGGCCGCCTCGCACAGGTCCAGGCCCAGCAGCGCGGCCGTGTCAGTCATGGCCAGCCTCTTCAGGGTCGGCCAGGCGATGCAGCATGGCCGCGAAGCGGCTTGGCTCGTCGTCGAAGGCATTGCCGCGCGCCGCGGCCCGCCCGGCCTGGACGATGCTGCGCACTTCGCCCACCAGTTCGGCCATGCGCCGCGGATCGATGCCGCCGGCTTGCGGCCACAAGGCCGCGACCAGCGTGTCAAGATCGGAAGGAGTATCGGCCATGCGGCGCCTCAGGCTGGGATATGGCCGGCGACGCCGGCCAGCGCGTCGGCCAGCGCGGCCACGTCGGCGCTGGATTCGATGGCCCAGCATTGCCGCAGCGCCGGCTCGATCCGGTCGGCGGGCAGCGCCTCGGCCGCCAGCGCCCGGAATTTCCCGGACAGGTCGTCTTCCGACATCGGCCGCGCCAGGCTGCCCCGCGCATGGGCCACGTACGCCTCGCGCCGGCTGCCATCGCGCAGCGCCACGATCACGCGCGCCTCGTCGGCACGCATCTGGTCCTGCACCTGCGCCCGCACCCGGTCCCGCAGGGCCGCGATGCGCGCATCGGCCACGCACGCCTGCGAGAAATGCGAATGCCGGCTGGTGCCGTCCAGCAGCGTGGCCGCGGCGCAATGGAACACGCTGAACTTGGCTTCCAGCCCGGTGGCCGGCGACGGCTTGCCCGTCAGTTCGACCACCAGCGGGTGCACGTGCAACACGATCTCGACGATGTCGTCGGGCGCCACGCCCTGCCCCGCCAGTTCGCGGCACGCGTCGATCACCGGGTGGGTGACCAGGCCGCAGGCGTAGGGCTTGAACGTATTGGCCAGGGTTTCCCAAGTCGTGCCCAGCCCTTGCGGGATGCGCCCCAGGTCGGGCTGGCCGGACATGACCCGGGCCATGCCGCGCGGCGCCTCCAGCGCCTGCTCGGAACTGGTGAACCCGGCCTGTGCCATCAGGGCCGCCGACAGGCCGTTCTGCGCGGCCCGGCCGGCGTGCAGGCTCTTGCACATGGAGCCGAACATCTCTCGCAGCCCGGCCGCCTGGGTCGCGGCAATGCCCAGCGCCCAGGCCATGCGGCGCGCGTCCAGCCCCAGCGCGCGGCCGGCCGCGACCGCCGCGCCGCATACGCCGGCCGTGCCGGTCACGTGCCAGCCCGCATCGTAATGCGCCTTGCCCAGCCCCAGCGCGATGCGGCATTCCGCCTCGACGCCCAGCACCGCGGCGTCGATGAAAGCGCGGCCGCTGATCGGCCGATGCTGCGCCAGGGCCAGCAACGCGGCCAGCACGGGCCCGCTGGGATGCACCAGGGTTTCCAGGTGGGTGTCGTCGAAGTCCAGCACGTGCGAGCTGATGGCATTGAGCAAGGCGGCATGCAGCACGTCGACCTTGTCCGCATGGCCGATCAGCGTAGCCCGCGGCGGTCCCATGAAGGGCCGCAAGGCATCGCGCGCCGCCGTCACGGTGGGATCGTGCGCCCCGCCCAATGCGCAGCCCACCCAGTTGACCAGCGTCCTGGCCATATGCCGCCGCACGTCGGCCGGGATCGCTGCCGACGGCGTGGCCGCCACGAATTCTGCAAGCTCGCGGGTGATACGCATCCTGTGTCTACTCCGGCTGCACATTGGCCGCTTTCACGACCTCGGCCCATTTGGGGATCTCGCCCGCGATCAGCTCGTCCAGCTGGCTGGCCGGCTGCCCGCCCGCGACGGCGCCCAGCGCCGCCAGGCGTTCCTGCACATCGGGGCTGCGCAGCGCGGCGGCCACATCGGCATTGACCTTGCCGATCACCGCCGGCGGCGTGCCCGCCGGGGCGACCAGGCCCCACCACTGCAGCACCTCGTAGCCGGGAAACCGCTGCGCCAGCGCGGGCACGTCCGGCAGCGCGGCGAACGGCGCCAGCGACGTCACGGCCAGCACCTTGAGCGCGCCGCTCTTCAGGTGCGGCATGATCGTGGGCACCGGGGCGAACATCACCTGCACCCGCCCCGCCAACAAGTCGGTCAGCGCCGGTGCCGTGCCTTTGTACGGCACGTGCGTCATCTTCGCCTGCGCCAACTGATTGAAAAGCTCCCCCGCCAGGTGGGGCGAGCTGCCCACGCCGGCCGACGCGAAATTGATGGCGCCAGGCTGCTTCACTTGCTGCACGAAATCGTCCAGCGTGCGGATGGATCCTTGCGCCGGCACGACCAGCGCCAGCGGGCCCGAGGCCACCAGCACCACCGGCTCGAAATCCTTCACGGCGTCGAACGGCAGGTTCTTGTAGAGCGCGCCGTTGATCGTATGGCTGGGCGAAGCCATCAGCAGCGTGTACCCGTCGGCGGGCGCGCGGGCCGCATGCGCCGAGCCCACCGATCCGCCGGCGCCCGCGCGGTTTTCCACCACCACGGGCTGGTGCCAGACCGGCCCCAGCTTCTGGCCGAGCAGGCGGGCCAGGATGTCGGCGCCGCCGCCCGGCGCATACGGCACGACGATGGTCACGCTCTTGTCGGGATATCCCTGGGCCTGCGCCGCGGTCGCCGGGATCAGGGCGCAGGCGGACAGGAACGAAGCAAGCAGGTGTGCGGTTTTTCTCATCTTGGGTCTCCAGCCGGAATAAGCACGCGGCAAGCTTCGCCGCAATCGGAGACAGCGGCAATTTGTTTTCTGTTGGCCGGCAATTCACCAATGCTTAAGAAGCCCGCGCGCCGTTGTCCACCGGACGGCCATGCAAGTAACATGGGCTGCCCGGCCCGCCGCCCAGGCCTTCTCTTCACGGACCCGTCCCCAGACAATGCGCTTCGACTACGACCTCACCGATCTGCGACTGATCGTCAATGTCGTCGACACGGCCAGCCTCACCCGCGGCGCCGAGCGTTCGCACATGTCCGCGCCGGCGGCCAGCGCGCGCCTGAAGAAAGTGCAGGAATCCCTGGAAACCCAGCTGTTCTACCGCACCACGCAGGGCCTGGTGCCCACGACGGCAGGGCGCAATTTCGTGCGCCATGCCCGGACAGTGCTGGAAGAGCTGCACCAACTGAACGAAACGCTCCGGTCGCAGGCCGGCAGCCTGGACGGCTGCATCCGCCTGTTCGTCAACACCCTGTCGATGGGCGACACCATTCCCTCGGTCATCGAGAAATTCCTGCTGACCCACCCGCGCATGAACATCGACCTGCACGAACGGCCATCGGGCGACATTGCGCGCGCGCTCAAGCAGGGCGCGGCCGACATCGGCATCCTGAGCACCGACGTGCCCGACGATTCGCTGATCTACCGCGCCTACCGCACCGAACGCCTGGTGCTGGTCACGGCCGGCGACCATCCGCTGGCCGGCGCCGCCGCGGTCGAATTCGCCGCGACCCTGCAATACGACTACGTGGGCATGCCCGAGCACGCGCCGCTGCAGGTGTTCATGCTGCGCATGGCGGCGGCCGAGGGCGTGCCCATGCGGCTGCGCATCCAGGCCAACAGCTTCTCGGCGGTTTGCAGCCTGGTCGAATCGGGCGTGGGAGTGGCGGCGATTCCGTATTCCACGGCGGTGCGGCATGCGCGCACCATGCACATCGCGATCGTGCCGCTGTCCAATGGCTGGGCCAGCCGCGAGCTGCGCATCGGCGTGCGCGACATGGCGGCGCTGACGCCGGCCGCTACCGCCCTGATCGAGGCGCTGGCGGCCGAGGGCGCCGCCGAGGCCGAATCCCGCTGACCGCGGCGCCGGCCGTCAGTGGGCCCGCCGCCAGTGCCAGGGCGCGCGCAGCATCCAGCGATAGCGTTCGCCCAGGATGTACGGCGCCAGGTAGTGCGCCACCATGATGCCGATGAAGGCCGCGGCGGTCACGTCCGACAGGAAGTGGTCGCGGTTGATCACCCGGCTGACCGCCACCACCGCGGCCACCAGCAGCATCGGCAGGCGCCAGCGCGGCGCGATCTGGCCGATGACAGCCGCCACGGCAAAAGCCGTCAGCGTGTGGCTGGACGGGAACGAATCGTAAGGATCGCCGCTGAAGGGCACGCCCAGGCCGTGCCAGCCCTGTTCCAGCAGCACCTCGGGCCGGGCCCGCGACACCACTTTCTTCAGCACCAGCGTGATCAGCCCGCCGACGCTCATGGTGGCCAGCAGCAGCATGCTGTAGCGCGCCAGGCGCTCGAAGCCGGCGCGCACCGGGCAGGCCCAGCCGCGCCGCATGCCCACCAGCGACAGCACATACACCAGCAGACCCGCGAAAATGTAGCCCTCGCTGTCGCCCAGGTCGCCGATCTGGTCGAACACGTCGTTGACCATCGGCGACACATGGCGCTCGATGGCCTGGGTCAGGGGCAGGTCGACCCAGCGGCTCATCATCAGCAGCAGCAGGGCGAAACACGCGGTCAATGCCACGCCCTGGAAGGGCCGGGGGGGAATGGCTGCCATGGCGAGCGGAGTGGCGGGCAAGGGGGGGGACGAAAGGCCGCGAGGAAGGGTCATGGGCGTATAAAAGGGGGACAAATATATCCCGCGACCCGCCGGCGGCACGATCGCGCGGCTGACATCGTATACGCCAAATGCGCCGGCACCAAGACTGCGATTGCATCCACGCGTTAAAATCGCCGTTTTCCGTCCCTTTCGCCCCCGGGATCTACACCCGTCACGGCGCCCGCCATGCAAGAAACCTCGATCAAGCGCGCCGGCGCCACCGCCGCCGCAGCCACGCCTTCCGCCTCGCCCGGCATTCCCGCTTCCCGCTCCGCCCGCAAGCTGTACATCCGCACCTTCGGCTGCCAGATGAACGAGTACGACTCGGACAAGATGGTCGACGTGCTGCGCGGCGACCAGGGCCTGGAACTGACCGACACCCCCGAAGACGCCGACGTCATCCTGTTCAACACCTGTTCGGTGCGCGAAAAGGCCCAGGAAAAGGTCTTCTCCGACCTGGGCCGGGTGCAGCACCTGAAAAAGCTCAACCCCGACCTGGTCATCGGCGTGGGCGGCTGCGTGGCCAGCCAGGAAGGCGAGGCCATCGTCAAGCGCGCGCCCTATGTCGACGTGGTGTTCGGCCCGCAGACCCTGCACCGCCTGCCCGAACTCATCCGCCGGCGCCGCGACCTGGGCACCTCGCAGGTCGACATCAGCTTTCCCGAGATCGAGAAATTCGACGCCCTGCCCCCCTCGCGGGTCGACGGGGCCACGGCATTCGTGTCCATCATGGAAGGCTGCAGCAAGTACTGCAGTTTCTGTGTGGTGCCCTACACGCGCGGCGAGGAAGTCTCGCGCCCGTTCGACGACGTGCTGGTCGAAGTGGCCGACCTGGCCGACCAGGGCGTGAAAGAAGTCACGCTGCTGGGCCAGAACGTCAATGCGTACCGCGGCCCCATGGGCGATACCGGCGAAATCGCCGATTTCGCCATGCTGCTGGAATACGTGCACGAAATTCCCGGCATCGAACGCATCCGCTACACCACCTCGCACCCCAAGGAAATGACCCAGCGCATGGTCGACGCCTACGCCAGGCTGCCCAAGCTGGTGTCGTTCCTGCACCTGCCGGTGCAGGCCGGCAGCGACCGCGTGCTGGCCGCCATGAAGCGCGGCTACACCGCGCTGGAATTCAAATCGGTGGTGCGGCGGCTGCGCGCCGCGCGCCCCGGGCTGACCCTGTCGTCGGATTTCATCGTGGGCTTTCCCGGCGAAACCGAGGAAGACTTCCAGAAAACCATGAAACTGATCGAGGACGTCGGCTTCGACACCTCGTTCTCGTTCGTGTATTCGCGCCGGCCCGGCACCCCGGCGGCCGACCTGGCCGACGACACGCCGCAGGACGTCAAGCTGCGCCGCCTGCAGCAGTTGCAGGCCCTGATCAACACCCAGGCCGCCGCCATCGCGCGGGCCATGGTGGGCACCCGCCAGCGCCTGCTGGTCGAGGGCCCCTCGCGGCGCGACCCCAACGAGCTGATGGGCCGCACCGAAAACAACCGCATCGTCAACTTCCCGGCGCCGGCACGGCTGATCGGGCAGATGGTCGATGTCGTCATCACCGAGGCCTATCCCAATTCGCTGCGCGCCCGCGTGGCGGACGTCGACGGCCCCGAACAAGGCAACGCATGACCGCATCCCGCAGCCGCTCCCGCCGCACCATGCCCACCGTGGTCCACCTGGACGGCGACAACACTCACCTGGCCAACCTGTGCGGCCCGCTGGACGAGAACCTGCGCCAGCTGGCCGACGGCATGGGCGTGACCCTGGCGCGCCGCGGCAGCCGCGTCACGCTGGAAGGCGAGCGCGCCGAGCTGGCGGGCCGCGCCCTGCGGCGCTTTCACGAACAGGCGGTGCACCGCGCCCTGTCGATCGACGACATCCAGCTGGGCCTGGTCGAGATGGGCGTGGGCCGCGCCGAGGCGGCCCCGGCCGATGCGCGCGGCGTCGACCCGGCCGTGCTGCCCGAGGCCGACGAAAGCGGCCCGGTGCTGCGCACCCGGCGCAGCGACCTGCGCCCGCGCACGCCGCGCCAGCGCGAATACCTGGAAAACATTCTCAAGCACGACATCACCTTCGGCATCGGCCCCGCGGGCACCGGCAAGACCTGGCTGGCGGTGGCCTGCGCCATAGACGCCATGGAACGCGATTCGGTGCAGCGCCTGGTGCTGACCCGCCCCGCCGTGGAAGCCGGCGAACGCCTGGGCTTCCTGCCCGGCGATCTGGCGCAGAAGGTCGACCCCTACCTGCGGCCGCTGTACGACGCCCTGTACGACCTGATGGGCTTCGACAAGGTCCAGCGCCTGTTCGAAAAGCAGACCATCGAGATCGCGCCGCTGGCCTACATGCGCGGCCGCACGCTGAACCACGCGTTCGTGATCCTGGACGAGGCCCAGAACACCACGCCCGAGCAGATGAAGATGTTCCTGACCCGCATCGGCTTCGGCAGCAAGGCGGTGATCACTGGCGACCCGTCGCAGGTGGACCTGCCGCGCGGCCAGCAAAGCGGCCTGGCGCACGCCGTGCGGGTGCTGGAAGACGTGCAGGGCATCGCCACCACCCGCTTCACCAGCCGCGACGTGGTGCGCCATCCGCTGGTGGCGCGCATCGTCGACGCCTACGACCGGGCCGCCGAAGATGAATCCTGAGCTCTCGCTGGCGGTGCAGTACGGCGTGGCCGAGCCGCGCCTGCCGCGCTGGCGGCTGCGCCGCTGGGCGCGCCGCGCGCTCGACGGCGCCGCGCGCGACGGCCTGGCCGCGTGCGCGCGCGCCGAATTCAGCCTGCGCCTGGTCGGGCAGGCCGAGGGCCGCCGCCTGAACCAGGCCTATCGCGGGCGCGACTACGCCACCAACGTGCTCACGTTCGAATACGGCACCGACCCGCTGGGCACCGCCCGCGGCGACATCGTCATCTGCGTGCCGGTGCTGGCGCGCGAGGCGCGCGAGCAGGGCAAGGCGCTGCTCGACCACGCCGCCCACCTGACGGTGCATGGCGTGCTGCACGCCCTGGGCTACGACCACGTCAAGGCGCGCGATGCGCGCCGCATGGAAACCCTGGAAACCGCCATCCTGGCCGGCATGCGCATCGCCGACCCGTACGCCTGAGGCCGGCCGGCGTGCCGGCGCCGCCGCGGCGCCGTAACAATTGGCAGCCAATATTCGGTTATGCTGGCCTTTCCGTAACTTGTCCGCCCGGACGATGTCTGACCCTTACCCTGCTTCCGACGCGAACACCGCGCGCGCCCACAAACCCACCAAATCCCTGCTAGACCGCATGCTGGCCCTCGTACGGCGCGAGCCCGAGGACCGCGAAGGCATCAAGGCCGTCCTGGACGCCGCCCACGACCGCGACCTGCTCGACGTCGAATCCTACGGCATGATCAAAGGCGCGCTGGCCATGTCCGAGCGCACCGTGGCCGACATCATGGTGCCGCGCTCGCGCATGGACCTGCTCGACGTCGCGCAGCCCCTGCCGCAGCAGCTCGCCTTCATCATCGAGACCGCGCACTCGCGCTTCCCGGTCTACGAAGACGACCGCGACAACATCATCGGCATCCTGCTGGCCAAGGACCTGCTGCGCGGCATGCTCGAACCCGGCATCGACCTGCGCGCGCTGATCCGCCCGGCGGTCTTCATTCCCGAAGCCAAGCGGCTGAACGTGCTGCTGCGCGACTTCCGCGCCAGCCACAACCACCTGGCCATCGTCATCGATGAACACGGCGGCATTTCCGGCCTGGTGACCATGGAAGACGTGCTGGAACAGATCGTCGGCGACATCGAAGACGAATTCGACGACGACGACGAACAGAGCATCTTCCCCGAAGGCGAGAACCAGTGGCGGCTGATGGCCACCACCGAGATCAGCCACTTCAACGAGGCGTTCGCCACCGACCTGCCCGACGACGAATACGACAGCGTGGGCGGCTGGCTGGGCGGCCAGCTGGGGCGTATTCCCCGGCGCGGCGACAGCGCCACCCACGGCAACCTGCTGATCGAAGTCATCCGCGCCGATGCCCGCCGCGCGCTGTGGCTGCGCGCCAAGCGTACCCCGCCGGCGGCCGCGTCGGACCCCACCGCCCCCGGTCCATGACCGCCGGCCGCGCCTCTCGCTGGGCGGCGCCCGGCCTGGTCGCCGCGGGCGCCGTCCATGCCCTGACATTCGCCCCCGGCCCCCTGCCCGCGTGGTCCCTGGCCCTGGTGCAGGTCATTGCGCTGGCCTGCGCGGCGCGCGCCACGCTGTATGCCGCCGGCCTGGGCCAGGCGCTGCTGCGCGGCTGGCTGTTCAACTTCGCCAGCTATTCGCTGGGCTTGTACTGGATCTTCATCAGCCTGCACCGCTACGGCGGGCTGGCCGCGCCCCTGGCGGTAGCGGGCGTGCTGGCGCTGTCGGCATTCCTGGCGCTGTTTCCCGCCGCGGCCGGCGTGCTGGCCCGCTGGCTATGCCCGCCTCCCTCGCCCGGCCAACCCGACCCCGCCCCCGCGCGCCGCCTGCTGGTGGCGGCCCTGGCCTGGGCGGCCGCCTGGGCCTTGCTGGAATGGCTGCGCGCCACCGTGCTGACCGGCTTCCCGTGGCTGAACATCGGCTACGCCCACGCCGACAGCCCGCTGGCCGGCTGGGCCCCCGTGCTGGGCGTGCATGGCATGGCGCTGCTGGCCGCGTTCGCCGCGGCCGCGCTGGCCGGCCTGTGGCAGGCCGTACGCGCCCACGGCGGGCTTGGCCGCCGGGCCGATGCGCGGCGCGCCCTGGCCTGCGCGCTGGCCCTGCTGCTGGCGGCCGCCGGCTGGCCGCTGCGCGGCATCGCCTGGTCGCAACCCAGCGGCGACCCGCTGCAAGTGCGGCTGGTGCAGGGCAATGTCGAGCAATCGCAGAAATTCGATCCCGCGCTGCTGGAACTGGGCGTGCGCCGGCACCTGGAGCTGGCCACCCTGCCGGCGCCGCGGGCCGACCTGATCATCCTGCCCGAGACCGTGTTGCCAGTCTTCCAGGACCAGCTCGACCCGCGCGTCTGGGAAGCCTGGCGCACTGTCGCCGCACGCAACCAGTCCACCATCGCGATGGGCGTGCCGCTGCGCACGGCGGGCGCGGACGGCCGGACCCGCTACACCAACAGCGTCATCGGTTTCGATGCCGCCACGCCGCTGGCCCGGCTGCGCAGCGGCGCCACCGCCCTGCGCTACGACAAGCGCCACCTGGTGCCCTGGGGCGAATACGTGCCGCCCGGCTTCCGCTGGTTCGTCGACATGCTCAGCATCCCGCTGGGCGACTTCGACCGCGGCGATCGCCGCCAGGCCCCCTTCCCCGTGCGCGGCCAGTACGTGGCCTTCAACATCTGCTACGAAGACCTGTTCGGCATCGAACTGCTGCCCGCGCTGCATCCCGGCCCCAACGGCGAGCCGGGCGCCACCATCCTGGCCAACGTCAGCAACCTGGGCTGGTTCGGCGATACGTGGGCGTTGCGCCAGCACTTGCAGATCGCCCGCCTGCGCACCCAGGAAACCGCCCGCCCCATGCTGGCCGCCACCAATACCGGCATCACCGCCGCCATCGACGCGCGCGGCCACGTCGCCGCGCAACTGCCGGCCCACCAGGCCGGCATCCTGCCCGTGTCGGTGCAGGGCATGACCGGCTTGACGCCATACGCCCGTTTCGGCGACACGCCGGTGCTGGTGCTGATCGCGCTGGCCCTGGTCGCCGCCGCCGCGCTGGGCCGGCGCAAGCCCGGCGGCTAGGCCATTGGGTCATTAGGCACGCCACGGCGCCGATTCCGGCGCCCGTTTCGACCCCGCCTGCAATTTTTTTGACACCAACTTGCACGCCCCAAAAAACTCGTGCATAATCTCGTTTCTTCGCCAACGGCACTAAACAAAACCGGCAAGAACGGTGTCAAAAGCACCGCTAATTGCAGGCAATGTTCAGGGATACGGGGGTATAGCTCAGCTGGGAGAGCGCTTGCATGGCATGCAAGAGGTCAGCGGTTCGATCCCGCTTACCTCCACCAGTCGAAAGCGAAGTTGCAGTAAAAGCAAGT
>Ga0182735_1002465_pt1 | contig 11199 bp, 10 predicted proteins | sample eDN5th30CKraftMG_FD_128524 | JGI IMG/M metagenome (GOLD analysis project Ga0182735, IMG submission 128524) | Enriched Miracle-Growth compost microbial communities from Emeryville, California, USA - eDNA 5th pass 30_C Kraft MG (version 2) (version 2) ... | reverse complement strand
GATGTGTTCCTGATGAACTGGGACGCCGCCGACAGTTTCGATGGCCGCTATTTCGGGCCGCTTCCGCTTTCTGCCGTTACCGCCCGCGTCGTGCCGATCTGGACCGATGCGAATGGGGACGGCCGCTTCGAATGGCAGGCGTCAGCGCGGTGAACGCCTGTCCGCGGGCGGGCGCAATGTCCGCCCGATCGTCTTCACCGCTTGAGGAAAGGAAACCGCCATGCCGCAGATCGGTGAATTTGCCAGGCACCAAACAGGCTTTGCCGGGCGCATCCAGACGCTCACGCTCGACCGCGAGATCGCCATCGTCGCGGTGGATCCGGCCAATGTCGAGAACGCCCCCGACCATCGCGTCCACCTCGGCGAAGATGACACCGGCCCCGAGATCGGAGCGGCTTGGACACGCACCGGCGAGAAGGCCGGAGAATATCTCTCCGTGCTGATCGACGATCCGGCATTGCCGTATCCGATCCGTGCCGCCCTGTTCCAGAATGGCGCTGATGCGGCGTCCTGGTCGCTGCACTGGAACCGGCCGCCCAAACGCGATGCAAAGGACTGAGCGATGCCGCGCTGTCGCCTCGGGCATGGCCACTCCGTTGTGATCGGGCGTCACCGCGCCGCCCGATCCATTGCCTTCCTTCTCCTTGCCGGCCTGTTCTGCAGCCCGGTCGGCGTCGCAGCGCAGGCGCAACCGAGCCTGCTCCCGCCGCGCATCCTGCACGATGCATATGCCGACCATATTGCCGAAGCTTCGCGGCGCTTCGGCATTCCCGAGTTCTGGATCGATGCGGTCCTGCAGGCCGAAAGCGCGGGCGATCACCGCGCCATATCCTCGGCCGGGGCGATGGGCCTGATGCAGATCATGCCTGCCACCTGGTCGGCGCTACGGCAGCGCCATGGCCTGGGCCGCGATCCTTATGATCCACGCGACAATATCCTCGCGGGCGCGGCCTATTTGCGCGCCATGTTCGATCGCTACGGCAATGTCGCGGCGATGCTGGCGGCCTATAATGCCGGGCCGGGCCGCTACGATGAATATCTTTCGGCGGGCCGCGTCCTGCCCGCCGAAACGCGCGCCTATGTCGCCAGGCTCGAACCGATCCTGGGTAACACGATGCCGTCTCACGGCGCTTCCATGCCCGTTGCGCTGCCGCCCGATTGGCGCGAGGCGCCGCTCTTTGTTGAGCGCGGTAGCAACCGACCGAGGGTTATCGGTGACGCGGCGTCTGCGCAGGGCAACGACACCCGTATTCCCGTTCCGGATGCGACCGGTGCGCCCGACTCGGGACAGCACGAGGCCATTTTTGTCACTCAAGCCGATAGCGGTGTCGTCCCATGATGCGGCTTTTGCGTGATCGCACGGCATCGTGGGCCAGCGTGCCATGGCGTACTGGCTGGCAGGGGAGGACCGCAACAACCGACCGATGGCAGGATAAAAGGCCGCACATTGTCGGCCAGACGGTCGGTTGTTTTTGCTTGGGCTTTTCTGCGATTCCGCACCTTGTGGCGCAAGCGCGCAATGTGTGTGCAAGGCGGGATCGCCCGTTTTCGCGCGGGTTTTCACACATTGCGGGACCGCCTCATGCCCGATGAGCACGAGTTCCGTATTCGTCCAGGGCGTATCCGTTCGACCCGCGCCCAACAGGCGCGGCCCTTCATTGCCCAGGCGCTGGCGGCGGCGAAAAAGGCCGGCGGCGGCGTTTCACGCTCAGGCCGGATTGTCTCGGGTAACCGCTCGCGGTTCGGGCATGGCCAACGCGCCAGCATTCAGGCCAATCGCTTCATTACCGCCCGCTCGCGCGGCGCCGTGATCAAGGCGCGCGTCGTCCGTCACACCGCCCGCAAGGCGCCGCTTGGCACGCATCTCGATTATCTGCGCCGCGATGGCGTCACCCGGGACGGGGAGAAGGCGCGGTTGTTCGGGCCGGAAGTCGACGCGGCGGATGGCGGCGCCTTTGCCGAACGGTGTGGCGGGGACAGGCATCATTTCCGCTTCATCGTCTCGCCCGACGACGCCCTCGACATGGCGGACCTCAAATCCTTTACCCGCGATCTGGCCGGACAGATGGAAAAGGATCTCGGCACCCGGCTCGATTGGGTGGCGGTCGATCACTGGAACACCGAGCATCCCCATATCCATCTGATCGTGCGCGGCGTGCGCGATGACGGCCAGGATCTCGTCATCGCGCGCGACTACATCAAGGAAGGGATGCGCGACCGGGCACGCGATCTCATCACTCAGGAACTCGGGCCGCGAACAGAACACGACATTCGCCGCACGCTTGAACGCCAGATGGCTGCCGAACGCTGGACCGGTCTTGACCGCCAGCTTGTGCGCGACGGACGCGGCGCCGGGATCATCGATCTCGCTCTGAGGGCTGGCGAAACGCCCGATGAGTATCGGGCGCTAAAGCTCGGGCGGTTGCGCAAGCTCGAAACACTTGGTCTGGCCGAGCAGATCGGTCCCGGCCAGTGGGCGATCGACGACAAGGCGCCAACGGTGCTGCGCGAGCTTGGCGAGCGCGGCGACATCATCAAGCGCATGCACCGCGCGCTGACCGAGCGCGGCATAGAGCGCGGCGCGGCAAACTATGTGCTCGCCGGCGAAAGCCTGGAGGCGCCTGTCATCGGCAGGCTGGTCGCACGCGGGCTCGATGATGAACTCAAAGGCACGGCCTATGCCGTTGTCGACGGCGTCGACGGACGTACTCATCACATCAGGCTTCCCGATCTCGATGCGGCCGGTGACAGCGCACCCGGTTCCATCGTCGAGCTGCGTGGTTTCGACGATGCCGGAGGGCAGCGGCGGGTGGCAATCGCCGTGCGCTCGGACCTCGATCTGCACAGCCAGGTTTCGGCGCCGGGCGCGACCTGGCTCGACCGGCAGGCGTTAGCGCGCGATCCGGCGGCGCTGTCCGCAGGTGGTTTCGGGGCCGAGGTTCGCCAGGCCATGGAGGAACGCGCCGAGCATCTGGTAGGGGAAGGACTGGCCACGCGCCAGCATCGCCGGATCATCTTCAGCCGCAACCTGATCGAGACGCTGCGCCGGCGCGAACTCGAGGCTCTCGGCAGCAGGCTGTCGCAAGAAACCGGCCTTGCGTTCAACCGCGCCGCCGAGGGTGATTATGTCGCCGGCACCTACCGCCAGCGTCTCACGCTTGCGTCGGGCCGCTTCGCCATGATCGATGACGGGCTCGGCTTTCAACTTGTCCCTTGGTCGCCCTCGCTCGAAAAACATCTCGGCCGCCATGTCTCGGGTCTCGCCCGCGGCAATGGCGGGGTGGACTGGAGCTTTGGACGACAGCGCGGGCTCGGCCTCTGAGCGCCGCATCGAAAGGACCTGCCATGTCAGCCACGAAAATCCTCTGGGGCCAGATCCTCACGGTCTTCCTGATCATCCTGGTGACGACATGGGCGGCCACGCAATACGTCGCCTGGGAGCTCGGGTTTCAGGCCCAGCTTGGAACCCCGTGGTTTCGCCTTGCGGGCTGGCCCGTCTACTATCCGCCGGCAATTTTCTGGTGGTGGTATTTCTACGAGGCCTATGCCCCGGAAGTCTTTGCCAAAGGCGGCATGATCGCCGCTTCGGGTGGGTTCATCGCCATCGCCGTCGCGATTGGAATGTCGGTCTGGCGCGCCCGCGAAGCCAGGAATGCCGAAACCTACGGATCTGCCCGATGGGCCAAGCCGCAAGAGGTCAAGGCGGCGGGTCTGCTCGATCCCGACGGCGTGGTGCTCGGCCGTTATGAGGGGAGCTATCTTCGCCATGACGGGCCCGAGCACGTGCTGTGTTTTGCGCCCACGCGTTCCGGTAAGGGCGTCGGCCTCGTCGTGCCTTCACTCCTGACCTGGCCAGGCTCGGTCATCGTTCACGACATCAAGGGTGAAAACTGGCAGCTCACCGCCGGCTTTCGCGCCCGCCATGGCCGCGTCCTGTTGTTCGATCCCACCAATCCGAAATCGTCAGCCTACAATCCGCTGCTCGAAGTCCGCCGCGGCGAATGGGAGGTGCGCGATGTCCAGAATATCGCCGATATCCTGGTTGATCCCGAAGGCAGTCTCGAAAAGCGCAATCATTGGGAAAAGACCAGCCACGCGCTTCTGGTCGGCGCGATCCTGCACGTCCTTTATGCTGAAAAGGACAAGACGCTCGCAGGGGTTGCGGCCTTCCTTTCCGACCCCAGGCGGCCGATCGAGACAACGCTCACCGCGATGATGAAAACCCCGCATCTGGGCGAGGCCGGCCCGCATCCGGTCATCGCCAGCGCGGCGCGCGAATTGCTGAACAAGTCCGACAATGAACGCTCGGGCGTGCTTTCGACCGCCATGTCCTTTCTCGGGCTTTACCGCGATCCGGTCATTGCCGAAGTCACTCGCCGCTGTGACTGGCGCATTGCCGATATGGTGGAGGCGAAGGCCCCGACGACCCTCTATCTTGTCGTGCCGCCCTCCGACATCAATCGCACCAAGCCGCTGATCCGCCTGATCCTCAACCAGGTCGGTCGCAGGCTAACCGAGGACCTTCAGGCCAATGGCGGCCGCCACCGGTTGCTCCTGATGCTCGATGAGTTTCCCGCGCTTGGGCGGTTGGATTTCTTCGAAAGCGCGCTGGCCTTCATGGCCGGTTACGGGCTCAAGAGCTTTTTGATCGCGCAATCGCTCAACCAGATCGAGAAGGCCTATGGTCCCAACAACTCCATCCTCGACAATTGTCATGTGCGCGTCAGCTTCGCCACCAATGACGAGCGCACCGCCAAACGCGTGTCCGATGCGCTTGGCACGGCAACCGAGATGAAGGCGATGAAGAACTATGCCGGGCACCGGCTGTCGCCCTGGCTCGGACATCTGATGGTCTCGCGATCCGAAACCGCCCGCCAATTGCTGACGCCGGGCGAAATCATGCAGCTTCCGCCGACCGACGAGATCGTCATGGTCGCCGGAACTCCGCCGATCCGGGCGAAGAAGGCGCGCTACTATGAGGACCGCCGGTTCACCGAACGCGTGCTGCCGCCGCCGGAGTTGGTATCGCCCGCACCGAAGCAGTCCGACGATTGGAGTGCTTTGCCTCTGCCGGAAAGCCCACGTTCCACGATCGAAGCGGCGATGGTTGATGATGAGGATCCCACTCAGTCCGAGCGGCGGCAGCAGCCGGAGCTGAGCCGCGTCAGCTCGGTCGAGAAAAGGGCGCCGATCGAAAACGAGTTCGACCCCTTGTCCTATGACGGCAGCGACGATGAGGCCGCCCGCAGCCAGCGCCTGACCCGCGTGATGCGCGGGGTCGCGCGGCAGGTCTCGATGGATCCCGGCGACGGCATGGAGCTTTGAGCATCATGGTTCGTCGCAAGAAGAAGGCGCAAGTCTCGGTCTATCTCGATCCCGAGATCATGACGATGCTTGCGGATTATGCTGCTCGCCGGGACCAGTCCCAGTCGATGATCGCCGAAGCCGCTATCGCATCTTTCCTCTCGCCCGACGCCGACGAGAGGCGCGAAGCGGCCATCGCTAAGCGGATCGATCAAGTTGACCGTCGCCTGATGCGCCTCGAGCGCGATCTCGGAATCACTGTCGAGACCATGGCGGTGTTCATCCGCTTCTGGCTCTCCTCGACCCCGGCGCTGCCCGAACCCGCCGCTCAGGCTGCGCGAGCCAAAGCGGCCGAACGCTATGACGCTTTCGTAACCGCGTTGGGGCGGCGGCTAGCACAAGGGCCCAAGCTGCGGCAGGAAATTAGCGAGGACATAGATCCAGCGGACAATAGCTGAGGGCCCTGCTGCCAGCTAAAAGTATTGGGCGCGCAATCGAGCCGACAGCTTCCGACCCAATTTTCGGCTCTCGCTTTAACGCCTCGGACTACTTTGGTGGCTACTGCGGGAGGGCCAAGCCAAGGTCGGAGTATATCGGCCCCAGTTCCTCATCGGTCAGCAAACCGGGCGAGGTGGCGATGCTCGGGAAATTGCCCACCACGAAATAGAGCAACAAGATTGAGGGCAAAGCGAACAGGGTCTGGTCCTCTCGTCGGCCCTTGATGCGTTCCATGATGAACCCCTTGGTGTTCAGCCAAAGGAGGATGTCGTCAATCGAGCTCTCGCCGGCCAATGGGAGGTACGCGTCGATCAGCTCGCCGTCCAGAGTGGTGACAGTCGCGTCCGCTCCGGTCTTATCTCGATAATACACGGACAAGGCCTCGATCAGCGCCCTGACGCCCTTGACTGATGCGTCGATGAGGCTGCCGACTTGGCGGAAGTAGTCGTCAGTCGCTTCGATCAACGCCATCGCCTTTGCCGCAGCCCGCATCATCTCGGGCGTCGATTTGACGCTCGGCTTGTAGATCGTGTCGTGGGTGACTTCGCTGAATGCGTGCTGCAGCAGCGTGCGGACCTGGATCTCGCACGGAATGTCCAGCGGTATAGGGAGGCCCTCGAAGACGATCCCCGTTTTTGCCCGAACCACGTAGTGGACCGACTGGTACCCGAACTCCCAAGGCTTACGGTCTCGCTCTTCGGCGAAGTCCCGCGCCTTTTCCCAGAACCAGTACTTGTCGCCGAATTCGGTGATCGCCTTTTCGACGATGGGTATTTCGTCCGAGGTGAGCACGACGAAGCGAATACCCACCTTGTCCTCGATGTCGTCATACGGGTTGGCATAGCCTTTGCCACGATAGAGTGCCTTCTGGATGAGCGACTTGCTCTCCTTCAGCCTGTGCTTAACTGGAAGGCGCAAGAAAAGATCCGGCGCCTCCACCTGGGTCGAGAGCCCGTCGATGACCGTGTGGACGATGAACCTGCCCCAGGCATCGTAGTGCTGCTGCTCCGCCTCCCAGCGCCGCAGGATCTCGAACTCGGTCGTCATAGTTGTTCGACGACTGGCCTGCGGACCGTGATCTTGGTCCAGCTTGCAGCCTCGCCCTCGGAAGCGTCGCCGGGCGGTACATCCTCGATTGTCACTGTGCCATTTCGTATCGCGTCCGGGGATGCCGAAAACTCGATGTCTGGACCGAACTTGTACTTCCGGCGCCGCAACCTGCCACCCATCTCGCTGATGTCCCGAACCACGGCTCTATTGGTCGGGAATTTCTTGGCTTCAAGGAACTTGTTAAACGGGTCGCGCAATTCGGGCGGCAGATAGGTCTCGCCGAACTGTTGCGAGGTGAACGTGGGCGCCTGATCCACCTTAACGAAGGCGAACAGCGCGTCGCTCAGGTCCCTTCGAAGATCTCGGTCATTTACTGATGTGCGAACGAATTCCTTCGTGAGATCAAAGAATTTCGCAGTTTCGTATTTCCCGTTCTCAGGAAAGGCGCAGCCAAGAAAGCCATCATAGAAATATACGGCTGCATTCTCTCGCCGAGCGGCCGTGATATTACTGTCAAAAACAAAGCATCTCCAACTTGTGCTCGCCGTCACAGCGACGTCATCAGAGATGAAAAGGGCGAGCTTGTAAAGTCTCGTGGCTGGAGTAAGAAAGATGTTCTCAAGGAATTCGGTCACAACTTTTGCTGCAGCCGATCGGCGCTGAAAGCCGGACTGCATCTCCGCTTTAATCACCCCGACGAAGGGCTTTGCGTCGCCACCGACTTTACCATCAAAGACCAGAAGCATTCCCCCGGGAATCCCTCGTGATTTCTGTGCATCAGCGAGGGCATCGGCCATGTGATTGGAGACGTCGGGGAAATCGGTGTCGGTTGCGAGAACAAGACGTCGAGCCGTTCCAACCACGCTCGCATCCTCGGTCTTCACTATCCGCATCTCGATGCTCTTGGACTGTGCTGAGAGCGCGTCAGTGATGCGCATTCCAAAGTGACTGAGAGCCTTGGCATCCAGAATTTCGAGCTCATTGCCATAGCATGGCGGCACTACATTGGGCCCGTCTTTCCTCTGGAATACCTCGTGCATAACAACTCGACCGATAGAAAGATTCTCTACAAGCACACTCGATCCCCCCTGCAAAATATTGGAGAATACTATTCCGAGCGAGTGAAGGAAGGATACCAGAACAAAACAAGAACACAAGTATCGCGGTCGCAGCGATAACGGGCGGACCGTCGGGGGGTACGCTGATCGGCTCCGTTCTGCGGGGCTGGCGCCTGTCGAACCCGCACTCTATCGTGAGGGGTTCGCGCCTTGGCTAAGCTCTACGTGCATCGAGTCCCTGTAGCTACAGGATCCAGTCGACCGTACCCTACGCTTTTTCCTGTATTTGCACGCCAGGCTACGACGCCGCCAAGCAGGTGTTGAATCGGCCATGTTTCGGGTTCTTTTAATCGTCCCCGTCGGGACAGGATCGTCTTGTCTCCGGCCAGAACGGGGACACAATGGCGGCCTCCCACCACAATAGCGAAGGACACGCTCGCAGCTCGCGCATGCTGCGCACCGCGCTCGGGGGCGCCATCACCCGGCTTCTCGATGACCCCGGCGTGGTCGAGGTCATGCTGAACCCGGATGGTCGCATCTGGGTCGATCGTCTCTCCGAAGGTCTTGCCGACACCACGGAGCGTCTCTCGCCCGCCGATGGCGAACGCATCATCCGCCTGGTCGCCCATCATGTCGGCACGGAAGTTCATGCCGGGACGCCACGCGTCTCGGCCGAGCTGCCCGATAGCGGCGAGCGCTTCGAAGGTTTGCTGCCGCCGGTGGTGACGGCGCCAGCTTTTGCCATTCGCAAACCCGCCGTCGCGGTGTTCACCCTCGATGATTACGTCGCCGCCGAGGTCATGTCGGCGCGCCAGGCCGACGCGCTGCGCCTCGGCGTTGCGGACCGGGCCAACATCCTCGTCGCAGGCGGCACCTCGACCGGCAAAACAACGCTGACCAATGCGCTGCTCGCTGAAATGGCACGGACGTCGGATCGTGTGGTGATCATCGAAGACACGCGCGAACTGCAATGTGCGGCGCCCAATCTTGTCGCCATGCGTACCAAGGACGGTGTCGCTTCGCTGTCCGATCTGGTGCGCTCATCGTTGCGCCTACGGCCCGACCGCATCCCCGTGGGCGAGGTGCGCGGCGCCGAAGCGCTCGAATTGCTCAAGGCCTGGGGTACGGGCCATCCCGGTGGCGTCGGCACCATCCATGCCGGAAGCGCCATCGGCGCGCTGCGGCGCATGGAGCAGTTGATCCAGGAGGCGGTGGTTACCGTTCCGCGCGCGCTGATCGCCGAAACCATTGACCTCGTCGCGGTCCTGTCAGGCCGTGGCTCCGCGCGCCGCCTCGCGGAACTCGCGCGCATTGAGGGCCTCGGCCCGGACGGGGACTATCGCGTCGTGCCCGCCTGCGAGCCTTCTGCTGCCCATCCCGAAATCCTTGAGGAGCCCCAAGCATGACCCATGCCTTGCGCACCCTTCGTCGCCATTTGTCGCTTGCCGGCTCCGTCATCGTGCTCAGCATGATGATGGCGCCAGCGGCCAATGCTTCCGGGTCATCGATGCCCTGGGAAGCGCCGCTTCAGAGCATTCTGGAATCAATCGAAGGCCCGGTCGCCAAGATCATTGCGGTGATCATCATCATCGTCACCGGTCTCACCCTGGCCTTCGGCGATACGGCGGGCGGCTTTCGGCGGCTGATCCAGATCGTTTTCGGCCTCTCGATCGCCTTCGCCGCCAGTTCCTTCTTTCTCAGCTTCTTCTCATTCGGCGGCGGGGCGCTGGTCTGATGGCGGGGGGTCTCGAACAGCTTGGCGAGGTGCCGGGCTTCATGGTCCCGGTCCATCGCGCCCTGACCGAACATATCCTGCTCGGCGGTGCACCGCGTTCGATCGCCATCATGAACGGCACGCTTGCCGGAGCGGTCGGGCTTGGCCTGCGTCTCTGGCTGGTCGGTCTCGCTATCTGGGCGATCGGGCATTTCGCGGCAGTCTGGGCCGCCAAGCGCGATCCGCTCTTCGTGGAAGTTGGACGGCGCCATCTGCGCATCCCGTCCTTTCTGGCTGTGTGAGGGCTGAGGTATGATGAACCTCGCCGAGTATCGCAGCCGCAACGCCAGACTGGCCGACTATCTGCCCTGGGCAACATTGGCTGCTCCCGGCGTGGTGCTGAACAAGGACGGCTCGTTTCAGCGCAGCGCAAAGTTCCGCGGCCCCGATCTGGATTCGGCTGTGGCGGCCGAACTGGTCGCGGTCGCCGGTCGCATCAACAATGCCTTCCGCCGGCTGGGTTCGGGCTGGAGCATATTCGTCGAAGCGCAGCGCTTCGAAGCCGCGACCTATCCCGAAAGTCTCTTTCCCGATGCCGCGTCTGCCTTGGTCGACGCCGAGCGCAAGGCCGGGTTCGAGGAAGTCGGGGCGCACTTCGTGTCCAGCTACTTTCTGACCTTCCTCTGGTTGCCGCCAGCGGAGGACGCCGCTCGCGCCGAAACCTGGCTCTATGAGGGACGTGAGCAATCGGGTGTAAACCCTCACGAATTGCTGCGCGGCTTCATCGATCGCACCGACAGGATATTGGCGTTGCTCGATGGATTCATGCCCGAGTGCCGCTGGCTCGATGACGCCGAGACGCTGACCTTCCTTCACTCGACCGTTTCGACGAGCCGCCACCGCGTGCGCGTGCCCGAGACGCCGATCTATCTCGACGCGCTTCTGGCGGATCAGCCTCTCGCAGGAGGGCTTGAGCCGCGTTTGGGTGACCAACATCTGCGTATCCTTACCATCATCGGATTTCCGAGCGCGACGACACCGGGTCTTCTCGATGAAATGAACCGGCTGGCGTTTCCCTATCGCTGGAGCACCCGCGCCATCCTGCTCGACAAGCTTGAGGCGACGCGGCTGCTGACCAGGATCCGCCGCCAGTGGTTTGCCAAACGCAAATCCATCGCCGCGATCCTCAAGGAAGTGATGACCAACGAGGCGTCGGCTCTGGTGGATACCGATGCTGCCAACAAGGCCGCCGATGCCGACCTGGCCTTGCAGGAACTCGGCGCCGATACCGCCGGCATGGCCTATGTCACGGCCAGTGTCGCGGTCTGGGATGCCGATCCTCGCGTCGCCGACGAAAAGCTGCGACTGGTCGAGAAGGTCATTCAGGGCCGCGACTTCAATACCATGATCGAGACCGTCAATGCGGTCGATGCCTGGCTCGGAAGCTTGCCCGGACATGCATACGCCAATGTCCGGCAGCCACCGATATCGACGCTCAATCTCGCTCACATGATCCCGCTGTCGGCCGTGTGGGCGGGGCCGGAACGGAACGAACATCTCGCAGCGCCCCCCTTG
>Ga0182735_1002464_pt1 | contig 11201 bp, 12 predicted proteins | sample eDN5th30CKraftMG_FD_128524 | JGI IMG/M metagenome (GOLD analysis project Ga0182735, IMG submission 128524) | Enriched Miracle-Growth compost microbial communities from Emeryville, California, USA - eDNA 5th pass 30_C Kraft MG (version 2) (version 2) ... | reverse complement strand
GACCACCTCGATCCACTCGATGGGAGCGGGGGCGGCGAAGGCGAGGTCAGCATGCTCGAAATGCCGCCGGGCGGCATTGGCATGATCCATTGTGTAGGAGCAGCCGGGGCTGAGATGCTCGGAGCTTGGTGTCAGCATGAAGGGATAGATGGCGAGCTGGCTGTGACCGTCGAACAGATCGGCCAAGGTGCACGCGCCATCTGGTCTCTCGAAGAGATAGTCCTTGTCCACCCGCACCCAAGGCAGCGCTCGACGCTTGGCACGTGGTGTATCGAGGGCGGCGTGGGTCATGGCGCGTTCCTTCTCGAACAGTGCCTTGTGCGCGCTCAACCAGTCCTCGCGCGGAACGATCTCGTGGGTCATGGTCCTTCTCCTTTCATGATCGACAATCGCGGCCAGCCAGATTCAGCCAAGGGCGACAGATGAACGAGGCTCATCAAGAGGTACATGACAGTCATGCCGTCGATAGGCAGGAACGTTCGTCTCGCCGCGCACAAGGCAAGCGGCGGGGCGTCGAACGCCGAGACCAACGCCATGGCCATCAGGCTCGGTGTGGCCGACAGCGTGATCCAACGGGTCGGACCGCTCGGCTTGTCTGCTGCCATGGAGAACGTCATGCTCCACTCCGACGAGCTCGAGCCGGATTTACTGGCGACCGCCGGCAAGGTCGACTCCCTGGAACGCGGCCGTGCCTGTCGCTGGATGGCACGGCAGATGCCGGGTTTCCCGACAAGCTTGTTACGCCCGGTCGCGCTGACGTTTGGTTAGCTTCTGTCGACGCAAATGATGATAGGAGTGCAAACATGAAAATATCGGCCGCAGAAATCACTCGTGAATACGGTCCCTTGCCCGGCATCGACACTGTCCATGGTCTCAGCTTCGACGGGCGCTATATCTGGTTCGCGCCGACAAGGTGAACGCCCTCCATTCCAACAGCGGCGAGCTCGTGCGTACAGTCGACTTCCCGCCGATGCGGGGGCGGCATCCGACGGCACCCGTCTTTTTCAGATCGGCAAAGCGGTCATCGCAAGATCGACCTCCAAGCTGGTAAGTTCATTTCCAGCATTCCGACACCTGCAAGCCAATCCCCACCATCCGGGCAGCCGGGATCGCGGCGAGGGCGATCCTGCGCCAGCACAAGTCGCGCAGCCAACAAATCGTCGGGCCAGCGGTCGTCCTTCCCACCCATTTCCCTTTATTCCCGACGGCTGTCGCGGATATTGAAGGCGCTGACGACAACGGGCGGTCGGTGATTCCGTCCGGGGCGGCATGGGAAAAGAGCGGAGGGGCTATGTCAATTTATGGCCGGGCAAGATCGATTGGTTTTGGGATATTGCTGCTCGTGGGGTTGCCGCTGTCCGCGGAAGCACAAACCCCGTATATCCCCGATGTCACGGAAGCGCGGGAACAGGAATGGAGATCCCTCACAGCATCCGCGCAAAGGGCCTATGAGGCGGGCGGCAGCGCCGAAGGCGTCGAGCAAGCGCGCAAAGCCTTGTCTATCGCGGAGGAATTATTTGGCGGGGATGATCCCCGCACATTGATTTCGGAAAATGATCTGGCGTTGCATCTGGATGCGCTTCATCACGATGCGGAAGCGGAGCGATTATTCCGCCAGATATTCGAAGCCTATCTTCGAACACGTGGCGAAGATGACCAGAATACACAGCTGGCATTGGAAAATATCATCGATTTCTATATTTCGCGCGAGCGGATCGATATCGCGAGATCCACGGCGGAATATGCATTGGACAGCTTCCGCAGGACAACGGGAAAGAATAGCGATCGAAGCAAGCGAATGGAGCGCATCGTTGAAAGATTGACGCAGATCCCAGCAGCGAAGGATTAATATGACCTGGGCAGAGACGGATTTCGAAGTCAAATAAAGACTGAATATCAATATTCATATATCGCGATTGACATATGCAGTATCGTTTTTCGATCCGTTATGCAGGAGCGCAGTTGATATGGCTCTTTAACATGTGCTGACGGTGTGGATTTCATGTTCTTATGAACCAATTGCGGCCTTGTGCGTTTGCGGTTTGTTAACCAACTTGTGATGATTATGCGCGCATGCAAGGCAATTGGCAGATGATGAAGACGGGGTGGTTCGCATTGGGTCGAACCCTGTATGCCAAAAGTGTTGCGGCTGTGAACATGATCGAATTGAACATGTGCGGCATCGTGACCGGATGGGTTGTCGTTGCCGCCTTGATGTGCGGCATCCGCATCGCTTTCCCTGCGACGCCGCTGAGACACGGGGCGGTAGCCACGGCGGCCGCTTTTCTGCCATATCTGGTGGTCGTGGGATTGCCTCTGGTCGCATTGGCATGGGGGCTGCGGTTGTTTCCGCGCGGGGCGCTGTTCGACCAGCCCTCCATCCGGCTGGCTCAGGTCGGATGCTGGCGGCGCGTCGATTGCTTGACGGCGCGCGACATGTCGCATCATGGGTTGTTCGGCCTGATGGCGTCGCTGCTGATCGGGTTGCTCATCAATGTCCCGATCCGCACGACCGAGTTCCTGACCGCTATGCCCGCGCTGGGCAGCCATGCGCCGCACTGGTTCACGGGCATCTACATGCTGATGCTGGCCGATTGCGCCATCATCAGCAGCCTGTATCTGTTCGCTTTCGCCATGGCGCTGCGGATGCATCCCCTGTTCCCCCGCTTCCTGTTGCTGGTCTGGGGCGTGGACCTTCTGGCGCAGATCGGCATTGCTAAAGGGGCGGCGCTGATGGGGGCCATGCCCCATGATGTCCAGGATGCGATGGTCGAATTGCTATCCGGCAATCTCAAGAAAGTGCTCATCAGCGCGGCGATCTGGCTACCCTATCTGCTCTTGTCGGAGCGGGTGAACCTGACGTTCCGACACCGTCTGCCTGCCTGAAAGGCGGAACGCGAGGAAGAGGTTGCGGACGCTCGCACCCACGAGGGGTGGAAAGCGGATCGTCCACTCCCACCCAAAACCGTCATTCAGCGCAAGGGTTCGCAGATGGTATCACTGCCTTCTTTTCCCACATATTTCACGCTGTTAACCAATTTCTCATTGCGTGACGGAGTATTTTGACGTCACTATCCTGGACATGGAAACTCTTAGTGATAGTCAGTATTAACTACGATTTATACTGTTATATATCTAAAGTTATAGTATATTGATTCGGTGTAAATTCTTGCGTTAACTATTTCTGGGAGCGGCATGGTTAACAAAATATTGGCGTAACACATTGAAAAAAAGTGTTAAAAAAAGGTGTATTGACTATTCGGAGCATCAGGGCGCTATCTGTTCTCGTCTTCGCGGAAATGCCAATGCCTGGCAGTCGTCGAAAAGTCGACGCCGGGGTCGCAAGGTAAAAGGCCCCGCCGCGCAAGTCAGTGGGAAAGCCGGATAGTCCGGTTTAGTAATCGGGGTGACTAGACATGACGATCTTCAAGAATCTGTGGAAAGATGAGAGCGGCGCTTCGGCAGCGGAATATGCGCTGATCCTGGCGATTGTGGGCACGGGTATTGCGATTGCCGCAGGGACATTGGGTGGTGCTATTAGCGATTCTATGGATAAGGCAACGGCTTGTATCAAGGATGGCCCCGGCGGCACGCAAGGCGATCAAACCTGCCCCACAGCGGAAGAATAAGTCATAAGCTGCTGCCAGCTCGATAGGCTGGCAGCAGCTTGAGATTTAAGTGGGGGAACAAGCCGTGGGGCAGCGCCGATCTTTAATCATTCTGGTCTTCGCAATTCTGCTGGGCCTTGCGGCGGTCTATATCGCTAACACCTTCCTCCTCAAGAAGGAGCAGCAGCAGGCGCAAGTGCCTGAAGGCATGGCGAAAGTCATCGTCGCGCGGATCGCGCTGCCTTATGGCACCCCCATCACCAATGAGAATATCCGCGTGGTCGACTGGCCGCGCGGCGCTTTGCCTGCGGGCACCTTTCATTCGCCGCTGCAACTGACCTCCGCGGGCAAGCAGCGCATCGTCATTCGCGCGATCGAGGCGAACGAACCCATATTGCCCAGCAAATTGTCCGGCGAGGGCGGCCGCGCTTCCATGGCGGGGCTGTTGCGCGCGGACATGCGCGCCACCGCCGTGCGCGTGAGCGACGTCGCGGCGGCGGGCGGCTTCGTGCTGCCGGGCGACATGGTCGACGTGCTGGTCACGCGGCAGGAACAGAATGAAGCGGGCGGCCAGTCGCAGCAGATCACCGACGTGCTGTTGCAGGGCGTGCGCGTGATCGCCATCGACCAGAACGCCAACGACAACACGAAGGACCCGACGGTCGGCAAAACGGCGACGCTGGAAACCAGCCAGGTGGATTCGCAGAAGCTCGCGCTGGCGCAGAATGTGGGCCAATTGACGCTGGTGCTGCGTAACGTGTCCGACAAGCCCAATGACATGGTGCAGACCGTGGGCGTGGAGGATCTGCGCGACGGTGCCTATGTCGGCGGTTATCGTGGGGTTGCGCCGGCCTATGCTGGGCTTCCCGACGGGTTCATGCCCAGCGCGCCGCGCTATCGGCCTGCCGCCCGTGCGGTTACGGCGGCGACGCCCAAGCTCAAGTCCACCGCGACGGTCGAAATCGTGCGGGGGATCAAGGGCAGTTCTTATGAGGTGAAGCGCTATGGTAGATAAGGGGGCGCATATGCGGCTGGCACTGGGGGGTGCCTTCGCGCTCGCGATGATCGGCGGCGTGCCGGTCGCGAACGCGCAGGCGCAGCTTGCCGCAGGGGTACGGAGCAGCGATGCGATGCATGCCGGGCAACTCGACGTGCCGCTCAACAAGAGTCAGGTCCTGACCGTCGACCGCCCCTTCGCCAAGGCGCTGGTAGGCAGCGACGAGATCGCTGACATTCTGCCGATGACCAATCGCTCGCTCTATGTGCTGGGCAAGAAGGTAGGGACAACCAGCCTGACGCTGTATGACAGCCGCAACATGCTGATCGCGGTGGTGGACGTGGCGGTCGGCCCGGATGTGGTGACGCTGAAGCGGCAATTGGGTGAACTGATGCCGGGTGAGCCAATCAGCGCGCGCATTTCCAATGACGCGGTGGTGCTGACGGGCACGGCCTCGAGCGCGGCAACGATCGGACGCGCGACGGAAATTGCCAAGACCTATGCGGGTGGCGAGGACAAGGTCGTCAACATGTTGACCGTGGGTGCTTCGCAGCAGGTGATGCTGGAGGTACGCTTTTCGGAGGTGAACCGGGGCGCGGCGAAGCAACTGGGCTTCAACCACAGCTTCCTGGGGAACAAGACATCGGGCAGCATCGGCAATCTGGCCGGGCAATCCATATTGGGCACGCAGGACAATGGTGTGCCGACCATCGCGGTGGATGGGCTGAAGGATGTGTTCGGCGTGGGCACGGTTGCCTATTCCATCGGCAGCCTCAACCTTTTTTCCGCGCTGGACGTGCTGGAGCGCAAGGGGCTGGTGAAGACGCTGGCCGAACCGACGCTGGTGGCATTGTCCGGGGAGACGGCCTCTTTCCTCGCAGGCGGGGAATTCCCGATCCCGGTGATCCAGGGCAGCAACAATGGCGGCGGCGGTGGCGGCGGCAACAATAATGGCGGCGGCGGCATCACCATCGAATTCAAGCCCTTCGGCGTCAGCCTGGGCTTTACGCCCACGGTGTTGAGCGACGGCATCATCAATCTGGTGGTGGAGCCGGAGGTCAGCTCCATCGACCCGTCCGCTTCGGTGACGATCAACGGCCTCGTCATTCCGGGCCTGTTGACGCGCCGGGCCAAGACAGTGGTGGAACTGCGGGACGGGCAGAGCTTTGCGATTGCGGGACTGCTGCGGAACGATTTTCAGGATACGGTGCGGCAATTGCCCATCCTCGGCTCCATCCCGATCATCGGGACGCTGTTCCGGTCCACCGGCTTCCAGAAGCAGGAGACGGAACTGGTGATCGTGGTGACGCCGCGCCTGGTGAAGCCGATGCGGGCGGAAGATGTCCGGCTGCCTACCGACCGGGTGGGCAATCCACATGAACTGGACCTGTTCATGATGGGGCGGACGGACAAGGCGGTGGGGATAAATCCGCTCGATCCCAACGCCATGCCGCCCGAAGCCGGGAGGGGCAGGGTGACCAGCCCCGCCTCCGCGCCGCAGCCCGACGCGCAAAGCGGTTATGAACCATGAAGGGGGAAGCGTGATGCGTTATTCCATATTCGCCTGCTGCGCGCTGATCCCGTTGGCGGCGGCCTGCACGCCCAATGACCCGACGATGGGCGGCGCTATCCGCACCAACTATGCCCAGCAGGTCATAAACCCGGCCCCGCTTTATGAAGGGCAGGAGATGGAAGGTGGCGACGGCGCGCGCGCGGCGGCGGCGGTGGAACGCTATCGCACCGACAAGGTGAAGCAGCCCCGCACCATTCGCACGACTTCCGGCAGCGGCGGAGGGGGCGGCGGCGGAAGCAGCGGCGGATCGAGTTCAGGTGGTTTTTAGGAAGTTGGGGTGAGGTCATGTCCATCAGGCGCAAAAGGCTGATAGCAGCGACGGGGGGCGCGGTTGCGCCTACGGTTGCGCTGTCGCTCTTTGCCTTGATCGCTGCAGGTGGAATCGCGTTTGACTATGCGCGGCTGGTGGCAATGGACACGGAACTGCAAAGCGCAGCCGATCAGGCCGCGCTGGCGGCCGCGAGCCAGTTGAATGGGAGGAGCGGGGCCTGTGCAAAGGCGGTGCAGGCCGCGCGCGACTTGATCCGGAATGATACCCGTTTTGCTAATGACAATAATGGGTTGGCCGTGTCGATCGCCAACGAAACGGATTGCGATGCGACGGGCGATGTCCGTTTCTATGCGACAAAGGATAAATCCACGGCCGCCACCGATGATGCAACGGCCAAGTTTGTGGAGATCAAGGTGGGCACCCGCCGTGCCAATTATGCCTTCACGCCCATCGTCGCGGCGTTTTACGGGGATGCATCCGCAAAAGCCTATGCCGGGGTCGATGGCGCACTCTGCGCGGTTGTGCCTTTCTTCATCTGCAATCCCGATGAGCCGCTAAGCAATATAAATCCGCTCTATCCCGTTTCCATCGCGCCGGGGACCGGCATTCGGATGCTGGAGGGCGGCAATCAGAAGGGTCCCGGTAATTTTGGCTTCCTGGCTTATGCGGGACAAGGCGCGAATAATCTGGCAGCAGCTTTGTCGGCCAATGCGGTGTTGGACGACTGCTCCAGCGTATCCGTTTCTGTCGAAACAGAACCGGGGCAGATGACATCGGTGTTCGATGCGCTGAACCGGCGTTTCGACATCGTCGGCAATGGTAACACTTGCCCGCAGGGATCGTGTTCGCCCTCGACAAATGAAGTCAAGGATCTGGTCCGGCAGGCAAATAGCTGCAACTGGAAGGAGAATGACGCAACGGCAGCAAGTCTTTCGACTAATAGTCCCGGTCGTTATAGGCCTTCGACTAATGCTCCGTTGACTTCAACTGTCACGCCAGAAATCATGGGACTTCCCCGCGACATATGCCACGCCGTCAGCAATACGGGGGTATGTGCCGGAAGCCAGATCGGCAATAGCGTATGGGATCGCGGTGCATATTTCCGTGCCAACCATCCCGGTCTCGACTGGATGAACGAGCCAGGGTTGGGTGCGAACGTAACCCGCTATCAAACCTATTTGTGGGAAGCGGAGGATTCGGCCAATCGACTGAGAACCAAGCCATCGTCTGCAAGCGGGTGGGCGGCCTATGGTTCACCGCAGCCAGGAGTTTGCAGCGCGCCGGGCATAGCGCCCAACACCAATGGCATGGACCGCCGGCGGTTGACGGCAGCGGTCGTCAATTGCCGGGCCGCAGGCAATATCAACGGGCGCAAGACGATCCCCGTTGCGGCGTTTTCCGATATTTTCCTGGTCGAACCAAGCATGAACCGAACGAAGTGCAGCAGTGGTAGCGGTTGCAACGAGAAGATCACTGATAATCAGGACATCTATATCGAATTCATTGGGGCATCAGGCACGGGCCAGGGCGGTGGCACCCCTCAGATCACACGGCGCGATACACCGCGCCTGATCGAATAGGTGCAGCGATGTGGACAGGCCTGTTAAACAAGCAATCCGGTACAGCGGCCGCTGAGATGGCGCTGGTGACGCCACTGCTCATCATATTGATGTTCGGTTCTGTTGAACTGGGCAATTATTTCCTGAGCGAACATGTCGTGGTGAAGGCCGTGCGGGATGGCGCCCGCTATGCGGGCCGGCTCGGTTTTTCCAACTATAGTTGCTCTTCTGCGTCTACTGAAAATACGCCGGGAGGCAGCGTCGTTGCAAATACGCGCAATCTGGTGCGGACAGGGCAGGTCACAGGCGGCACATCGCGACTGGCGGGCTGGACCAGCGATGAATCCATCAGTGTGACCTATGACTGCGTGGATTCAGCCAGCACCAATCCTTCCAATCCTATCTATTCCGGCATCTATAGTGGTATGACCTATATTCCAGTGGTGAAGGTGGCAATTGTGACTTCTGGCGAACATCGCCTCAAATATAACTCCCTTTTCAACGACCTGGGATTTGCAGGCAGCACCTTATATCTGAGTGCCAGTTCGCAGTCGGCAGTGATGGGGTTATGAGACAGCTTTCTTCCCTTGCCGGCGACAAGCGGGGGGCAACGGCCGCGGAATTCGCGATGGTGCTGCCGTTGCTGTTGATATTCCTGTTGGGGATCATCGACGCCGGGCGTTGGATGTGGACCTTGAACCGGGCAGAGAAAGCAACGCAATTCGGCGCACGCTATGCCGTGGTTACGGACATGGTCCCCAATGCACTGGCGAACTACAGCTTCGCCGCGCAGGGCGGAATTCCGCAAGGCCAGCCAGTGGGGATGGCGGACTTTGGTGGCGTGCGTTGCATATCCAGTGGAACTGCTGCGACATGCACATGTCAAGGAAGCAAATGCGGCCCTTCACCGCTCATCAGCAACCAGGCGAACGCGAATGTGGCGTTCGGACTGATCGTGAAATGCATGCGCCGGATATTGGGGGAACTACCCAGTAGCGCGGTGCAGATCGACTATATCAATTCGGGCCTGGGATTTTCGGGCGATCCCAATGGCCCGGACGTCGCTCCACTGGTGCGGGTCAGCATCACGGAGGACGGTATTCCCTTCACACCGATCGCGCTTTTCAATCAATTTACCTTTCCCATGCCGTCTGTCGCCGCCGAACTGACGATGGAGGACGGGCAGGGCAGCGATTTTGCGAAATGTCCATCGTCATGAAGTCAATCACGGTAAAATAGCGAGAGGCAATCAGTCACATTGAAAGGTCATCGAACAGTGGGCATCGGAACAAAGGCAGGCGAACCGGAAATCTGGACGCTCGACAGCGGGCGGAACGGAATCGACGTCATCCTGTCGGAGGAAGAAGTGCGCTCGTCGGACCTGACGGCTGGCGAGGGGACTGGACAGGTGTTGCGGCTTACCATGCAATCCGTCGATGCGGCGCTGCCTGCCGCGGTGATTGAGCAAGCCCATGCCCTGTTGCTGGAGGTGCGCCCCGACAGCTTTGTGTCGATGGAACGGTTAAGAGGCTTGCGTCGGTCGCATCCAGACTTGCCGGTCGTAGCGGCGGTGCGCGATGCGACTTTGCCCGTGATGCGCGAATTGATGCGGGGCGGCGTGACCGACGTAGTCAGCCTCCCGCTGCGCGCCGATGAACTGTCCAATGTGCTGCGCGATCTGGCGGCATTGTTGGAAAAGCGACAGGGTTCGATCGCCCATGGCCAGCTCATCACGTCGATCAAGACAGTGGGGGGTGTGGGTGCCACCACCATATTGACGCAGATGGCCAGCCTGGATGCGCGCAAGGGTGCGGCGTCAGAACGACGCGTCTGCCTTATCGACCTGGACGTGCAGTTCGGCAATGCGGCGACCTATCTGGGTGCGGACAGTTCATTGACACTCAACGATTTGTTGGCTGCGGGCAATCGTGTGGATGCCGAACTTTTGCGGACCGTCACGTTCCAGACCGCATCGGGACTGAACCTCATCACCGCACCCAGCGACATCATGCCGCTTGAGGCTGTCGACCCGGAACAGATTTATCGTGTTGTCGAACTGGCCCGGCAGGAGTTCGACGCTGTCTATCTGGACCTGCCAGGCAACTGGACCAACTGGTCGCTGTCGCTGGTCGCGCGGTCGGACATATTGTTGCTAGTCGTGGAACTCAGCATCGCGAGCCTGCGGCAGGCACGGCGGCAGATCACGCTGCTGCGGAATGAGGGCATCAATCCGAAGCAACTGCATGTGGTGGCTAATCGCGTGGAAAAACGGCTGTTCCGACCGATCGGGCTGGAGGAAGCGGAAAGAGCGCTGGATCATCCGATCGAATTCAGCATTGCCAATGATTTCCCGCTGGTCAATTCGGCGCTGGATCAGGGCGTACTGATCGAGGATCTGAAAGCCAAAAGCCGAGTGTGCAAGGATTTCCAGGCGCTGGTGGAGAATTGCGCCGCGCAGGCAGCGCAGAGCAGGCAGGGTCAGGGCTGATGTGGAAGATCGACAAATCCGGTCCGGTCGAGACGGAGCGCGCAGAAACGCCCGAAGAGGTCAATGACCAGCGCCGCGAACGGGACGAGCAGCGGCATATCGATCTGAAGGTGGCGCTGCATCAGAAGTTATTGGACCTTATCAACCTGTCGGCGCTGGACAGCATGTCGCGCGCGCAGGTCGAAGCCGAGATCGGCGAGATCGTCTATGAACAGCTTGCGCTTCAGAAACATGCACTCAACCAGGAGGAAAGGCGGCGGCTGGTTGGCGATATATTGGACGAACTGCTGGGGCTGGGGCCGCTGGAACCTCTGCTGAAGGACGCCACGGTCAACGACATATTGGTCAACGGCTATAACCTGGTGTTCGTGGAACGGCACGGGCGGCTTGTGGAAACGCCGGTGCGCTTCAAGGATGAGAAGCATCTGCTGCGTATCATCCAGAAGATCGTGTCGGCGATCGGACGTCGGGTGGATGAATCGGCGCCTTATGTCGACGCCCGGTTGGCGGACGGGTCGCGCGTCCATGCCATCGTGCCGCCGCTGGCGGTGGATGGATCGCTGCTTTCCATCCGCAAATTCGCGCGCGTGCCGATCGACATGGCGAAGCTGGTGGCGCTGGGCAGTGTTCCAGAAGCGGTGGCCGACGTGTTGCAGGCAGTGGTCGGGGGGCGGCGCAACGTGTTGATTTCCGGCGGCACGGGAT